>Ga0067045_1027378_pt1 | contig 185546 bp, 157 predicted proteins | sample TerdegcTABiofilm_FD_59184 | JGI IMG/M metagenome (GOLD analysis project Ga0067045, IMG submission 59184) | Combined Assembly of (Gp0054472, Gp0054536) Wastewater bioreactor microbial communities from Singapore -Terephthalate degrading...
TTTTCTTACTAAATGTGGATACAAAATATGTTATCGAAACCCATCATAATATCTTATTCCCAATACATTTACAAGCCCATTTTTCTAATGGCGGCCATTAGAAATTATTCTGTAATGACAATTCCGGGTTCAAGAACCGGCGGTAGGGCATCAACCCCGATTCCTGCGGAAGCGCCAGCCGCAACAATTACCTTGTATTCGTGATAAAATCTGTTTTGCCGTTGGCCCAGAAGGTTTTCCATGGCATAGCAGGACGAAACACTCGGTAAAAACCAGAAGGTATGACTCAGAACGCTCAGCAACCGGACGTCTGCGTACGGAAGGGGCGGTTTTTTTGCCCCCAGTTTGAGATTGTCGATATTCGTCTCAAGAAATGCACCCCGGATGAGGTCGAGCCATTTTTGAACCTCGTTTTCGTGCTTGAATCCGGCGTTCTTGCCGATCCCTTCAGCGCTGAAAAATTCGTTCAGGTCGAATTCGTTGAATTCACCTTTCAAGGCAATTTCGCGTATGCTGTCGGGCAGTTGATAGGTCAGCAAGACCATGCGGGGAAGCGCGGCGTAAGGATTGTTTTCGCCTTTCCAGTTTTCTTTTGCTTTTTGTTCATCCGAGTATGTCCAGTTGTAAATCTGTTCTTCGATGAACTCGCCAGAGGCGATAGCGCGGAATGGTGTGCCCGAAAGGTAGAGATAATGCGCCGTCGTCAACGGCATCAGGTTCTCGTCGAAATAATCAATACCTTCGCCCTGGCCAAATTCCGCTTCTTCTTTTTCTTCCGCTTCGAACAATTCCTTTGCCCGTTCGCGCCACGCGCCGAAATGATATTCGTCAAGAACAACGCAGTCCCAATTTATTGAATGCGCCCACTCATTTTTCGCCTTGATACCGCCGACATCGTTTTTGCCCAGAAAATCCTGAAATGAGCCGAAGCAGACAAATGGCTTTTTCTTGTCAATCTGTTTATAGGACAGGCCATCACGGGAAATAAATTGCCACCCTTTGAAATCTATGTGCGTCTTAAGGTCTTCTTCCCATGCGCTTTGCACGGCTGGTTTGAAAGTAAGCACAAGAACCTTTGTCCATCCCATTCTCTTTGCAAGCTGGTAGGCTGCGAAGGTCTTGCCGAAACGCATTTTTGCGTTCCATAAAAAGTGGGGCGTTTTTTTAGGGTTTTCTTTCTTGTAAGACTTGAAATAGGCGATTGTCTTTTCAACAGCTTCTTGTTGTTCCGGCCGCATCTTAAAATCACACGTCCGGTTTTCAGCCTTCAGGTCACCACGTTTTATGGCTACAAGGGCGGCGCGGATATCTTCCACAGTGCACTGAAACCATTCACCATCGGGATTTTTCTTTCCGGCGCACCGCAGGTAATAATGAACTTCATGATCGGTGAATGTGCTGCCGTCTCCGCGCATGGCCGGCTCTTCGAGCACGATGCGGTAGGGAAGCGGGCCAGGCCGCAATGTCGGGTATTGTTGTGCAACGCGCTCTTTCACGCTTTGCGTAGTGTAGCCGATTTTAAGAAGGCCGCGATATTGAGGATTGGTGTCCTCGTAGGCATAAATAGTAGGAAGCGCCTCTGGCCGGGAAGGAAAGAAATCTTTAGGCATTTTCGTCCCCCATGGGGCGGATCATGGTTTCGATGAATTTAATTTCTTCTTCTGTCAGCCCAAAATGCTCATAGAGTTTCTTGTCTGTCCAAGTTATTGACATGGGAAGCTTTGGTACGAAAGAAAAACGCTCCCGAGTTACGTGTTGAGTGTTTTTACGTAAGCCAACTAAAAATCGGAGAAATTTAGTTTTCATATAGGACGCAAGATTGTATGCCTCCTTCTCCGAATCATATAATCCAGCTACAAGGTAAGTTTCAGTACATGCGCTTGGAGGTTCGGCAACAATTGGTTTTCCGAGAATCATTCGCGGGTAATCGCGTGTTTCACCTCCTTCGCCGTATGCCATGGATACAAATACTTTCCACGAGTCAAGCATCTCATGGCCGACAGTAATAGCAGTTTTTTCTATTTTCCCAACGCTCTTATTTGCATATAATGTAATCTTTCCTTTTCCTGTAGGCCGTACGAAGGTCCTAAGGCCGAATGGTTTTTGACGCGATACCTGACTTTCCATTGAGGAATAACCTTTGCTTTGAACTTTCTCAAGGATTGAAATTGCCTTATTAAACCGTACAAATACATCAAATTGGTCAAGAGGCCTTTTCATTGTGTCTACGGTTCCGTTCATGCAAGTAGTTACAAGGCAATCACCATGATAATCGCGTTCCCAAAGAAAATAGCAAACACCACCGATTACCCGAACGCCAGGGAAGACATCAGAAGCGATTGGAAAATCGACAAGATGAGAAATTCGCTTGTCCTTAAGCATTGTGTCTCTGAATGAGTCAAGGTTCTTGCCTCCAGCAAACCATCGTGAAGGAATAATCATAGTAAGGAATCGAGGTTGCAGCTTCTTTGCCTGTTCAACAAAGATGTTGTAAATCGGCGACGCACCAGTGCTTTCGCCAGCATCACTCAACTGATAGGGCGGATTTCCAATAATAACATCAAACTTCATATTCAAAATCTCCTCTGGTTTCGCGGTATGAATGAACTGATAGGCATGTGTTTCAAGTTGTTCGTCACGGTCATATTCCTGCTGGCTTGCACCGCAGAAACTGCAACGGCCGTCCTTCCATGTATGTTTCACCTTCTTGAAAACAATATTCCCTTTTTCATCGTCAAACGCGGTGCAAACGGAATATTTCCCATTTGCTGTTTTTGAGCAGTACACAGACCGCCGTGAGAGCAGAGCGGTCAGTTCGGTTATTGCAATGCCGAATAGTTGTTTTGTATAGATGTGGTTCAGACGTTCCTGCAGATCCGGAATCTTCTTTTCCAGCCCTGCAATCAGCCGCTTTGCGATTTCACGCAAGAAAACGCCCGACTTGCATCCGGGGTCTAAAAAAGCCGCGTTCTCGTCGCTCCACAATTCTTGCGGCAGCATGTCGAGCATGCGATTTGCGAGCGCAGGAGGCGTAAAGACTTCGTCGCTGCTCAAATTGGCGATGCAATTGAGAACGTCGGGATTGTAGTTAACCGTTTTCAGCATTTGTCTCCTCGTCCGGATAGGGTACTGCGGCAGCGGCATTTTCAAGCTCTTCGATACTCGGCAATTCGCTTTTGAATTGTTCTGGAAGTGAGCGGGTGAGAAGTTGGGTAAGATGCGTTGCGACCCCGATTGGTTTATTGACATCGCGCAGGGCGTATTCGGCCACGGCGTTGTCCCGCGTTTTGCAAAGAATTATGCCAATGCTGGCGCTATCCCCGGGATGGCGGAGCAGATCATCGACAGCGGAGAGGTAAAAATTCATCTTGCCGGCGAATTCCGGTTCGAATGCACGCATTTTAAGGTCGATCACGACAAAGCAGCGCAGCTTAAGGTGATAAAAAAGCAGGTCAATGAAGAACTCCTGTTTGCCGATAGACAAAGGATATTGACTGCCCACAAAGGCGAAACCCTGACCGAGTTCAAGCAGAAATTCCCGAATGTGCGTCAATAGACCTGATTCAAGGTGCCGTTCCTGCGCGTCGGCGCAGAGCGTGAGAAAATCGAAATTGTAGGGATCCTTGAGAAGTGAGCGGGCAAGGTCGGATTGGGGGGCAGGAAGGGTATTGGAAAAGTTGGTAACCGCTTTACCCTGGCGCTCATGAAGACGGGTCTCAATCTGATGAATCAGAACGGCTTGCGACCACCCGTTTTCAAGAGTTTTCTGTGCATACCAGAGCCTGTCTTCCCGGTTTTTCAGTTTATCGAGAATGGCGATATTATGACGCCACCCTATTTGTCCAACGACCCGTTGGACAATTTCCTCTTGGGGCCAAGCCAGCGCAAAAGCCCGCATATACAGAAGATTCGTGCGAGAAAATCCATGCATGTCAGGAAACGCCGCGTGGAGATCTTTGGCAAGTTTTTCAATGACTTTTGCGCCCCACCCTTGTTCCTGTTGTTTTCTTAGAATATCGTTGCCGATGCTCCAGTACAGCCTGATCAATTCGGTGTTGACAGCGGTAACGGCCCTGATCTGGGATTGTCTTATCCGGTCCTTAATCGAGCGCAGAAATTCGGAATAACCGGCAATTTCATTCCTTTTCGTATTCATCGGCAAGCCTCAGAAAATGGGTTAATGGATATTCTTTTACCGGTTGTGGGATGAAAACATCTTCGCCAAGGTCGGAAAATAGCGGTAATTCTTTCATGCCTTCATGTTGCAAAAGGCCATGAAAAGTGAAGTCACGGCGTTTAATCATGCTGCCATTTACCGCCGACCATTCGCTGAAGATAATTGGTTCCTTCTTATCATCGACTCTGGTCAGGGAAAGCGCATCACCCCATATAATGTTTTTCGCAAGGATATATTCGACCGTTTTGCGGCATTCCCGCTTGCAGTTTTCTCTAAAGAGACGGGTATAAAAATCGTCAAATATATCGAACAAGCGTTTTCTGCAATCACGCACATTGTCTTCGAGGATATCTATGCCGTAAATGCTTGAAATCGCAAAAATGGCATAACGCTCGAAATCGGTCTGGTTTTTACCGTATCTGACTTCCACAATGGACAGTTTGCGATGGAGAATTTCGGCAAGAAAATTGCCGTGGCCGCAGGCGGGTTCAAGAAATCGGGAATCTATGCGCTGGGTCTCCTGATTAACGAGGGCGAGCATGGCGTTTACTTCGCGCGGGGAGGTGAAAACTTCACCGTGATCGGAGACACGTTCTTTTGAAACTACTTGCCCAGTTTTATCAATACTTGAATAAGTCATTCGTCTTCTTTCTTTCACCCGGTCACGCGCCGCACTGAGCCTGCCGGCGTGACGACCGGGCTTGTCTTGGGGTGCGGCTTTTTTTTAAAAATAGCCATTGGATTTAAGGGCTTTAAGTTATTTTCGTTCCAATTTATTGACCACAACAAGTATTTACTGGCCCTATGAAAGCTGATTTTTAAACATTGTTAAATACCATGCGCATATAATACACACGATGCAACCTTCTATCGATACGGTAAGGCGCGCCGCTTTGAAAATAACAGCCGCCCCTGAGGCCTGTTTCAAAAATTTATTGTTCAATCCGTAAACTGCGGAGGATGAGGGACTCGAACCCCCAAGTCCTTTTGGGACGGCAGTTTTCAAGACTGCTGACTTACCAATTAGCCTAATCCTCCGAGAATTATGTAAGGTCGGCTAATATAAATTTTTTAGCACTGTTTGTCAACAAAGAATTTCGTGTTCAGAGTTAAGCCGTCAGGCTGTTCAGGATATTGAATTCAAAAATTTCAGATCATCCTGAATCCGGTTGGTGTGGATGGATTCGTTGCAAGCGCTCTTTTGGTCGATTAAATACAACATTTCGCGGAACAGCGCCGCGCAATCGATCCTTACCAATCGTACGTCGCTGATATATCCCCGGTCGCGGCGCGAAGCGGCCTGTCGGAAGCATCCGGCGCTTGCTGAATCGGTTATTCGGCCATTAGGATTACGGCCTTCCAATAATACACGGGCGCTTCTTCTTTTTATCCGCCGCTGCTCAGCGCTTTATAATGATTGAAATACACTTCCGCTTCATTCGTTGGCGACAGATCTTTGAGATAGGCCGCGGCCGTTTTTGAGGCCTCCATTGCTTTAGATAATTCGCCTTTAGATTAATACACCATGCTCGGACGTGACAAACTCTTGGATGCAGGTTTAAATTTAACCGGCTCGGCATGCTTTTCAGTATTCGGACTTTTCACCCTACACGGGCCGCTTTGACTTTTTCTATCCTTTGATACCGTTCGTCCGGATGTTTCCTCAGCATTTCCATGGGCTTCGGTTCGCGGCCGTCCATCATCGCCTGCAGCGACACGAATGCGTTATCCGATTCATGCGGCAGATGCCCGGTCAGCGCTTCGTTCAGTGCAAGGCTGAGCGTGTACCCATCCGGGCGCGGATCCACCGCCGTCCCGACGCCTGCTCCCGCGACATGTAAGCGATGGGGCCAATCATCATCGCTACTTGGGCGGACGTCATCTTTTCCGGCGATTTGAGGAGGCCGATGTCCATCAGCCGCACACGCTCCGGCCAGGTTAACTTAACCCGGCTGATTCTGGAATAGCGTTTAAACCGGCTTTTCGGTTCCAATGACGGCTGAAGAATGAATATATTTTCCGATTGGATGTCCCGTCGCGCCTTGCTGATGAATAAACGTCAGCGTTTCGCAGACGGCCAGGGCGATCGCAATAGCTATCGGCGGGGGCAGATAGCCGAACGCTTTGATGAATATGGATAACGTCATGCTTTCTAAGAGTGCCCTGCTGATGTTACCCCGCCCGGCGACTTCACCGGTTACGAATATTCTAACAATATTCGCATCCGGCAGCGCGCTCAATTAATCTCTTCAAACCGTGCCCGTTGCCCTTCTGTATAATGCTCACGGTATTTTAGCATCATTTATTTCGCCTTCTTCTATAATGGCGCGATCTTCACTTCCTGCTTACGCGTTTCATCTATGCCTTTATTAAGATATTTGACCACACGACATTTATCGTAAACCCATTTTGCCGAAAGGCATTTTTTAACCGCGGCCATAAACGATTCCCACATGTATAAACATACCACTCGTATGGAAGCTAACTTCTCAGAAGATAACGTTACTCCAATAACGCCTCTCCAGATACCTGCGTGCGGTCATTTGGAACCTCTGAAACCCATTTGACCTTACTGCCCGAAAGAACCGATATATTTCTGATGACCCTTCTTATGGGATTCCGCATCGACCTGTCATTCTACCACAAACACTTACTGCAAATGCCTCCGGCCTAACCCGCGCTGAACCGCCCGTTGCATAATCTGATAAATCTTCTCTTAACGCCCGTTTAACAACGTACCGTTCTGTTTTTGATTATGGGTAGTTTCTAAAACCGTGATCACCCTATTTTCAAATAAGTAACTATGGCGCTCCTACTTATTTTCCCTAGACCCGGACAACTGATGATATTTCCCTCGGACAATTTTACTCGAGGTATCCTGTAATGGATAAATGTCTAATATGCATGATATCCCAATGATGCCATTGTCTCTCTTCCCGCCTATCGTAAATGGAATAGGCCTTATCGGTTTTTTGGTCCTTTCATTCCAGGCCATCATACCAGAAATAAATATGTATCCAATTGGTTTCAAAATCCCTTTCGACTTTTTCCGCTTTCGATAGTGAAGTCGGTTTTAAAACGTTCGCAAAAAACCGGTTAGTATCCATCAGGGCTTCTTGACGTTTGTTACTTGTTTTCTAATCCAATATAAGTCTTTCACAGAGTTAGCGGTAGAGCCCCCAAAAAAAAAGAGGCCGCCTTGTTTAAGGGCAGCCCCATGTTACAAAAAAGAGAGGCCATTATTACCGGTGCGCAATCGGGTCGGGGTTGCCGTCCGGGTCGCTGATGGCGTAACCGTCGGTAGTTACATTGCCCAGCAGGAGAATACCGCAGACATGCGGGGCGGCCATAGAGGTGCCGCTCATGGTAGCCGTACCGCCGCCTTTGTAAAGGGACAGGATGTTCACGCCGGGAGCGGCATAATCAATGGGCGGGTTAGCGTAGTTAGAGAAATAGGCAAATTTGTTGGTGTTGTCAATCGCGGATATAGTATAAATGTTGGCATGGTTCGCGCGGGCCGGAGAGCAGTTGTTGGCGTTCTGGCTCTCGTTACCGGCGGCCACGGAGACTTTGATGCCTTTCTGGGCAAGCGCGATTACGGCATTATCTAAGGTTGTGCTGATACCACCGCCGATGCTGATGTTGGCGGCGTCGCCGACAGCGGCCTTGGAAGCCACATAATTCACGCCGTTTATAACGCTGGTGGTGGTCCCGCTGCCTTTGCGGTTAAGAACTTTAACGGCGACTACGGTCGCGCCCGCAGCCACCCCAATGGTGCCAATATCGTTATTCTTGGCGGCAACAATACCCGCACAATGCGTTCCGTGGCCATTCAGATCGTCGGCATTCTTTTCGGTAGTGTAGTTCACGCTTCTGGCAACATCAACCGTTAAATCAGGATGATCCAGATCGATGCCGGAATCAATAATCCAGGCCGTTTTACCAACGCCGTTACCGGCGCCGCCCACGCGGGTGATGCCCCACGGAGTCGTCTGGGCGGTCACTTTACTCATGTTTTCCTCAACCGGTATATCCGGAAGCCGGAATACCTGGTCTTGTTCCACGTATTTAACGCGGGGATCGGCCTTCAATGCGTCGATTTTGTTCGCAGGAACCTTGGCGGAGAATGCACGGATGACGTCCCAGGTGTAGCCGATTTCCATTTCATACATTAGGGCCATTTCAGCGGCCGCTGCAGCGCTGGTTTTGGCAAAGCTGTTGTCCAGGACAACTATGTACTGATCCGGAATCAGCGTGCCCGCCGGTGCGTTACCAAGGTCGTCCTGAACAAGCGTATCATTGGTCGCGTTTTCGCAACTGACTAACAAAGCTATTACCAATAGCAATATTGCTGATACAAACAGTAAGTTTTTCATGGTGCCTTCCTTTTTTGGTTTTATTTGTATGTTATTCGTTACTAAGGGTTACTAATATAGTACATATTGTATGCCATTTATACAACCATATAAAAAACAACCTTTTAACTTTTTTTAAAATTTTTTCTTCCTGATGTTAATGTAAAAATTTTTTCACATAAAACTACATTTATGAATTTTATATTTACTATATTATTGTCTTTAAAGTAAATAACCGTATTAAAAGATAGTGTGTGCTTTTTTTATCACACCTTAAATTATTGTAAAACATTCACTTCATTTAATTGATTTAATATTAAATACTTAATTACTTTTTTCGTAATAAGAAATTAAATCTATGTTTATAATGATTTAATGTGATAAATAAAGCAAAAAAAAAAATCATAAAAAGATTAGTTATAGTTAAGTTGTTGTATGGAAATTCAGTTTTGAGCAAACAATCTGTTATAAATCTTGATTTAAAGGGTACTTTCCGGCAATTTAAAAAATGAAAATTTATAAATACAGTTAATGATTAAAAATATTCAGAACCGAGAATGGACTATTCCTTGCTTTTTTTAAGTCTGTAATTGTTTTTTTAAAACAGAGCCAATCGATTTAATTGAAATGGCTTATTTAGGATTTGTTATTTCTTATTATTTTTTAGGAAATCGAAGAATGCGCTGAATTTATACGCTTATTTACACATCGGATAGTCTTTTATTATTTGTTTTTATTGCTTGTACTGATGATTTGCGCTTGTTTTCATTAGTATATTCACTAATTATCAACATTGAGAATCTTTTTTAACTTCTTTAATTATAACTTATTAATACGGCATATTAAAGGAATTGTTGACAAGTTGTGCAAATGTGAAAAAACTTAATACATTTTGAACGAATTGTATAAAAAAATAAATTTTTATTTGATTTAATAATCCGTTAATATTAGTTTAAAGTGTACACTAATATACATAGGACATGGATTATGAGTCTATTGCTTAAAAAGACTAAAGAACTGGAAGCGGAAATTGACACGTATCTGGATTTAGTTGTAAACGGCGCGTTGACATTCCGTGAAGGTATAAAATATTATCTCCGCTGGGAGCGGGAATTATTTGAGGAACGCCGGCGCATGCTGGATGAGACGGAGAGCAAAGCCGACGCGTTGCGCCGCATTATCGAGATGAAACTGTATCTGGAGACGCTGATACCGGAGTCGCGCGGGGATGTGCTCGGGCTGATTGAAAACAGCGACAAGGTACTCAACCGCCTATCAGAGACGCTGAGCAATTTTAGCGTGGAACAGCCGGACATACCGGAAGAGGTGCGCGGCTATTTTATGGATCTGGGAAGCGCAACCGCCTCGTCGGTGGAATCGATGGTGGAAGCCGTGCGGGTGTATTTCCGCGAGTGTGAGAAAGTGCGCGACTGTATCAACCGCGTGATGTTCTACGAAAAAGAGACCGACAAGCTGGGGGATAAGATCAAACGCGCGGTTTACGGCATGCCGATTGAGCTGGCCAGAAAGAATCATATACGTAGTTTTATTCATTATATCGAAGTCATCGCGGACCGGGCGGAGGATGTCTGCGACCGGCTGGCAATAGCCTCAATCAAGCGGAACCTGTAGGATGGAAATCTGGCTCTACATCAGCACCGGACTGTTTCTGGGCTGGTCGCTGGGGGCGAACCACGCGGTTAATGTGTTTGGTACGGCGGTGGTATCGCGGATGGTGCGGTTCCGCACGGCGGCGCTGGTGGCGGGGATATTTGTTGTTCTCGGCGCCGTAATCAGCGGAAGCGGAGCGGTACGCACGCTGAACGAACTGGGCTCGGTGAACGCGCTGGCCGGCTGTTTCACGGTCGCTCTGGCCGTGGGACTCACCGTAACGTGGATGACTATGGCCAAGCTCCCGGTATCCACCTCGCAGGCGGTGGTGGGCGGCATCATCGGATGGAACCTGTTCACCGGATCACCGACGGATATGGGTTCGCTGTCCAAAATCCTATCCACTTGGGTAATCAGCCCCGTTATCGCCGCGGCGTTTGCTTACGGCCTGTACAAACTGACTGTTTTGATTGTTCGCCGCGCGCAGTGGCATATCCTGCGCCTGGACGCGTACACGCGCATCGGGCTGATTGTGGTGGGCGCCATTGCCTCCTATTCGCTGGCGGCTAACAATATCGCGAATGTAATGGGCATGTTTGTGCCGGCGTCACCGTTTGAGGATATTCATTTAACCGACTGGTTTACTTTCTCCGGCACGCACCAGCTTTTGATGGCCGGCGGCGTAGCCATTGCGGTCGGAATATACACCTACGGCTACCGCGTGATGACCACCGTTGGCGATGAACTGTACAAAATCACGCCTGTCGCCGGTCTGGTGGTGGTGCTGGCGGAATCCATCGTATTATTCCTGTTCGCTTCCGAAGGGCTCGAGAAAATCCTGATTGACATCGGCCTGCCGCCGATTCCGCTTGTGCCGTTGTCGTCCACGCAGACGGTTATCGGCGGGGTAATCGGCGTCGGGCTGGCGCGGGGCGGCGGAAAAGGCATCAATTACCGCGTGCTTCTGAAAATCGCTTCCGGGTGGGTCACTGCGCCTATTGCCACCGGACTGATGGCGTTTGTGCTGCTGTTCTTCGTGCAGAACGTCTTTGAGCGCAAAGTCGTTCATCAAGTAACCTATGAAATCTCGCCGGCCGTGTTGAGCCGGCTCGCCGCTGAGCAAATCCCCACCGAACCGCTCCAGGCGCTTGAAGGACAGCCCTTTACCGGTTCCGCCAAATTCCGCCTCGCGCTGATGGAACAGCGCGCCTGGAAAGAAAAGGAACTGTATAAAATTTTTACCGCCGCCGAATTGGATACCCTGCTGATTGATACCTCAAAAATCACCGAAGCCGCCAATCCCGTGCCGCTGACGGATTCACAATTCGCCGCCTTGCGCCGACTGCATGGCCGGCAATTCATACACCGGTGGGAATTGGATGAAACGCTGAGCGGTTTATCCGAAGAATGGAAAACGCTTGAGGGTACGGAGAATAAAATCCGAAACAAGGAACTCAAGGTGGTCCGTTCGGATCTTTATAAACTTTTCCGGCCGGCTCCCAAACAGAAAAAAAGCCAATCCGCCGGTTAGCGACATACATACAGGATTCCGAAAAAAGCGATTCCCGTGAACGAAGACATCTGCGCTAACGGCGGGCATCCGCGAGAAGCGCATCCCAACGCCGAAGCGTGTTATGACCAGGGTTCTTCCCTCTTTTCTTCCGAACCGTGTGTTGGCAGACATTTTAAGTCTCGGGATGATTATAATTCCTAAAATCCGTATGCGCCATGAATTCATGATTGTATTTCCAACATAATCCATTTCATCGGGATACAGGATTTCTCCGGCTATGCGTCGATGCCGGATAGCGATAAATCGTTATTGGTATCAATGATGCTCTGCCAGCGAAATGACAGCGGTGTTCTTTTTTTTCTAAATGTCATTTCGACCGACCGCCTCACACTGTCATTTCGACCGACCGCCTCACACTGTCATTTCGACCGACCGCCTCACACTGTCATTTCGACCGACCGCCTCACACTGTCATTTCGACCGACCGAAGGGAGGGAGAAATCCTGTTATCCCGCTAACGTCGTTTCGCTTGGAATCACAGGATACAGGATTTCTCCGGCGAAGCATGGATTCGGGTCGGCGGTCAATCGTTACTGATGATTATGTTTCTCTGCCGGCGAAATGACACAAAGGTGTATGGGTAAAAGTAAAAGAAAAACCCTGGCCGAGCGGCCAGGGTTTTTTATTATCGGGAAAGTATCGATTAATACATATCGCCCATACCACCGCCCGGCATCGGGGGCATGGCGGTTTTCTTTTCTTCTTTCTTCTCGTACACGCAGGCTTCAGTAGTCAGCAGGAGGCCGACGACAGAAGCGGCGTTCTCGAGCGCCGTGCGGGTGACCTTGGTCGGGTCAATCACGCCGGACTTCATCAGGTTTTCGTATTCCTCGGTCAAAGCGTTGAATCCGAAATCATCAGTGCCTTCCTTGACTTTCTGGACAACGATGGACGGTTCGCTGGTACCGGTGTTTTCGACGATCATGCGGATCGGTTCTTCCAGCGCGCGGCGGACAATGGCTACACCGAGGCCGGTATCGCCAACCAACAGTTTATCGTTGATGCCGCCTTTGCCTTTTTCAATCGCCTTCAGGCAACGCAGGTAAGCCACGCCGCCGCCGGGGACAATGCCTTCTTCCACGGCCGCGCGCGTTGCGTGCAGGGCGTCTTCCACGCGAGCTTTCTTTTCCTTCATTTCCACTTCGCTCGCCGCGCCGATGCGGACTACCGCCACGCCGCCGGACAGCTTGGCTAAGCGTTCCTGCAGTTTTTCTTTATCGTAGTCGCTGGTCGTGTTTTCAATCTGCGTCTTGATCTGGGCGATGCGGGCCTTGATGGCTTCTTTCTTACCGGCGCCCTCCACGATTGTGGTGTTGTCTTTGTCAATGATAATCTTCTTGCAGGAGCCGAGGTATTCGACTTTCGCGTTCTCTAACTTGAAGCCGGCTTCTTCGCTGATCACGGTGCCGCCGGTCAGTACAGCAATATCTTCCAGCATGGCCTTGCGGCGGTCGCCGAATCCCGGGGCCTTCACGGCCGCCACGCGCAGGGTGCCGCGCAGTTTATTGACGACTAAGGTGGCCAGCGCTTCGTTCTCGACGTCTTCCGCAATAATCAGCAGGGATTTGCCCAACTGAACGACTTTCTCCAATATCGGAAGCAGGTCTTTCATCACGCCGATTTTCTTGTCGTAGATCAGGATGCGCGGGTCTTCGAGGATCGCTTCCTGGGTTTCGGCGTCGGTGATGAAATACGGCGACAGGAATCCGCGGTCAAACTGCATCCCTTCAACGGTTTCGAGGCTGGTCTCGAAGCCCTTGGCTTCTTCCACCGTGATCACACCGTCCTTACCGACTTTTTCCATCGCATCGGCCAGCAGGTTACCGATCTCCATGTCGTTGTTCGCGGATATCGCGCCGACCTGGGCGATCTGGGCCTTACCCTCGACTTTTTTGGACATCTTCTTCAGTTCTTCCACCACCACTTTAACGGCAGCATCGATGCCTTTTTTCAGTTCCATCGGGTTGGCGCCGGCGGTTACGTTCTTGAGACCTTCTTTGAAGATCGCTTGCGCGAGCACTGTCGCCGTCGTGGTTCCGTCCCCGGCCACGTCGCTGGTCTTGGAAGCCACTTCGCGTACCATCTGCGCGCCCATATTCTCAATCGGATCTTCCAGTTCGATTTCCTTGGCTACCGTTACGCCGTCCTTGGTCACGGTCGGGGCGCCGAATTTTTTCTCCAATAGCACATTCCGGCCTTTGGGACCTAAGGTTACCTTTACGGCGTCAGCTAATATATCAATACCCTTTTTCAGCTTCGCGCGGGCATCGACATCAAATAAAATTTCTTTTGCAGCCATATTCTGTTCTCCTTATAAATGATTTATTTAAAATTTTTTTTTTGCCACGAAGTTCCTGCGTCAGGAAAAACAAACGGGTTTTAATTCATCTGCAGTCTTCATGCCTTTGTGGCTGTTGTAATTTTTTATCCTTGTATCGCCAGTAAATCGGACTCGTGCATAATCAGATATTTTTCACCGTCAACCGTGATCTCGGTGCCGGAGTATTTACCGAAAAGCACTTTATCGCCCGGCTTAACCTGCATTTTGATTAATTCGCCATTATCGGTGGTTCGGCCGGGACCGACGGCAATAATTTCACCGATCTGCGGTTTTTCTTTCGCAACATCCGGCAGAATGATACCGCCCTTGGTTACTTCTTCCGGTTCAGTAACTTTGACGATTACCCGATCGCCCATGGGTTTGAGTTTCATAAAAACCTCCATTATTAGATTTGTTAATGTTTAATTATATTAAATATATGCATAATTATAAAAAAATTAGCATTTAATTGAGTTGCAAATATTGAGCCAAAATTATAATCACTTATAAAACAAACATTTAATAAAATATTAACGCACTAAATTAGCACTCTTAGGGTTTAACTGCTAATATGTCACATGGTCAAACTGACAATAAATGACTACAATATGACAAAATATCATATAACATTTATTAAACTTCAGGAATTAATAATCTAAACGAAGCACTAATAAGAATTCATTAAACCATGTAATGTCAGAACTAAATTATACTTTTAGCGCCTTTAAAAAACGATGTTTCAATAATTCGGACGGGCGGGATGAGAAGCTTATTTTTACCACTACGCATCAAAGGATTCAAACAGATACCCCTGAGAAGCGATATGTAACGGCCACCGAAATTTGTATGCGACAACCCAACGTCAGGCGGGCGGGCTCATTCCACCGTTACGCTTTTGGCAAGGTTACGTGGCTGGTCAACGTTGCAACCCCGCAGGACGGCAATATGATACGCGTAAAGCTGCAGCGGAATCACGGCCAGGATTGGCATGAGAAAATCAACTGTTTTGGGGATATAAATGACATGATCAACTTTTTGCCCGATCGCTTCATTGCCTTCGGTGGTAATAGCAATCACTTTCCCGTTGCGGGCTTTGACTTCCTCGATATTGCTGAAAATTTTATCATAGATCGCATCTTTCGGAGCGACGAATACGATGGGCATGTCGTCGTCAATGAGCGCGATGGGTCCGTGCTTCATTTCGGCGGCGGGATATCCTTCGGCGTGAATGTAGGAAATTTCCTTGAGTTTTAGGGCGCCTTCGAGAGCGACCGGAAAATTATAGCCGCGGCCCAGGTACAGGCAGTTGCGTTTGTCCTTGAATTTTTCGGCGATGGAGCGGATCCGGTCGCTGCTTTTGAGGATTTCGCGCGCCTTGTCGGGCAGACGCCGCAGTTCCTGAATGATTTCTTTTCCATGCAGCATGGACATATTCCGCTTGCGGGCGATCAGCAGCGTGATCAGGGCGAGGACGGTGAGTTGGGACGTGAACGCCTTGGTAGATGCCACGCCGATCTCCGGGCCTGCGTGGATATATACGCCGGCGTGGGTTTCGCGGGCAATCGTGCTGCCGACGACGTTACAGATGCCGAGCACGACGGCGCCGCGGTTCCTGGCTTCGCGAAGAGCGGCCAACGTGTCGGCCGTCTCGCCGGACTGACTGATTGCGATAAACACATCGCCGGGCTGGACGATAGGGTTTCGGTAGCGAAATTCCGAAGCGTACTCCACCTCGACATTGATGCCGGCGTATTCCTCAATCATGTATTCCGCCACCAGCGCCGCATGCCAGGACGTGCCGCAGGCAATGAAAACAATCCGGTTGGCATTGACCAGGCTGTCTATGTACTCGCTTAGCCCGCCGAGTTTCGGGATGCCTTCGTCGTCAATCAGGCGGCCGCGCATGGCATCCATGATGGTGTTGGGTTGCTCAAATATTTCCTTAAGCATGAAATGATCAAAACCCTGCTTCTCGATGCGGCTGACATCGTAGGTAATTTCCTCCACAACCTTTTCCAGGGGCTGGTTGTCCACCGTCTTGATCTCGACGCCCTGCCGGGTAATGACGGCCATCTCATGATCTTCCAGATACACCACCTGCCGCGTATAGGCGACGATGGCGGAAGCGTCGGATGCGACAAAATATTCGTTGTCGCCGTAGCCAAGTACGAGCGGGCTGCCCTGTCGCGCTACAATCAACTTATCGGGTTCCTGCCGGCACATTACCGCGATGCCGTATGTGCCCTTGACGCAAAATAGCGCTTCGCGCACCGCCGTTTCAAGGTCCGGGATGGTTTTATAAAATTCTTCGATAAGTTGAACAAGCGTCTCGGTATCGGTTTCCGTGTGAAACACGCGTCCTTTGGTTTCCAGTTCCGCGCGCAGGGAGGCGTAGTTTTCGATGATGCCGTTGTGAATCAGCGCGATGTCGCCGGTCATACCGAAATGCGGGTGGGCGTTGACGGTGTTCGGCACGCCGTGTGTCGCCCAGCGCGTGTGGCCGATGCCGACCGTGGATTTAAACCGTGCGTTTTTAAGCGCCCGCTCCAGATCCGCTATCTTGCCGGCCTGTTTCCGGATTTCCAGTCGGTTATTCTCGATTACCGCTATTCCGGCCGAATCATACCCCCGATATTCCAGGCATTTCAGACCTTTGATCAGAATGGGCAGCGCCGGCTTGTCTCCGATATATCCGATAATTCCGCACATGATATTACCTCACGGGTTGATTCTATGCATCCTGTCCGCCCGGATTTTCCGGACGGGCTGAAAGTACGTAAAACGAAAGGGTTGTTCAAGTAAAATTTTCATCATCCTAATCCGTTTATTGTACAGAAAGGAATTATACGGGTCACGGAATCACAATTTTTATCGCTTGCGCGGCTCGGATAAACTTTTTATACTTTACCGGAATGATTAACCCTAACCTTCAAACGGATTGAACCTTTTCCGGAAAAAAGCCATAGACGGCATCCTTGAGGAAGCGAGCCGTCACACGATTATTGACGGCCATCGCGGATCGCTGAACCGCACGCTGACAACGCGCGATCTGACGGCGTTGGGCATCGCGGCCGTTATTGGCGCAGGGATATTCGGCACCATCGGCACGGCGGCGGCCGAAGGCGGTCCCGCAGTCTCGATGCTGTTCGTATTTACCGCCGTAGCCTGCGGGTTCTGCGCGTTGTGTTATGCCGAATTCGCTTCTATGATTCCCGTTTCCGGCAGCGCCTATACCTACGCGTACGCTTCGTTCGGGGAACTGATGGCGTGGATTATCGGATGGGACTTACTGATGGAATACGCCATCGGCAATATCGCCGTGGCGATTTCCTGGTCCGATTATTTCACCGGACTGATGAGCGGACTGGGTTTTCACATTCCGGAATATTTTACGATGGACTTTCTGAGCGCGCACCGCGGATTTGACGAGGCCCAGGAACTGCTTGCGCAGGGAAAAAATCTGCAGGACCTTTCGCCGGGGCTGATTGAAGCGTATAACGCCTGGAGTACGGCGCCAGTGATTGGATCGCTTCATGTCGTGGCCGATTTGCCTGCGCTGATGATCACGGCGTTCATCACGTATCTGGTATACATCGGCATCCGCGAATCGCGCAACGCGAGCAATATTATGGTTCTGATTAAACTGGGCGTCATCGGGCTGGTGATCACGGTCGGGGCGTTTTATGTGCGTCCGGAGAACTGGTCGCCCTTTGCGCCGAACGGCCTGACCGGCGTAATGTCCGGCGTCTCGGCGGTATTCTTCGCGTACATCGGTTTCGACGCGATATCTACCACCGCCGAAGAATGTGTCAATCCCCAACGGGACTTGCCGCGCGGCATGTTTTATTCGCTGGCGATTTGTACCGTCCTTTATGTGCTGATTACGTTTATTCTCACCGGCATGGTCAATTACAGGGAACTGGCGGTGGGCGATCCGCTGGCCTACATTTTTAAAGCCGTTCATCTCGACTGGATCAGCGGAATTGTAGCCGCCAGCGCGATTGTGGCCATGGCCAGCGTTCTGCTTGTGTTCCAGCTCGGCCAGCCGCGCATCTGGATGAGCATGAGCCGCGACGGATTATTGCCGAAAATCTTTTCCCGAATTCATCCGAAGTTTAAAACACCGTCATTTTCTACGATTCTGACCGGTTTCGTAGTCGCGGTGCCCGCGCTGTTCATGAATCTTAAGGAAGTCACGGATCTGACCAGCATCGGAACCCTGTTCGCATTCGTGCTGGTATGTGGCGGGATTTTGATATTAGAACTTTCGCCGATGCAAATGGAACGTAAATTTAAAATTCCATACCTGAACGGAAAATATTTTGTTCCGTTGCTCTTCGCTGCCGTGATATTTATAATTATTTATTTCTACCCCGAGAAATGGAATCAATTCTTTTTCCTGAAGAATCCCGATCAGCCGCAAATATCGGCCTGGGAAGCGCTCCAATCAAGAATTCCCATGATTCTCTTTATCTTGTTATGTGTTGGTTTAACGGTTCTTTCGGTGATGAAAAATTTATCGTTGATTCCCGTTCTCGGCCTCGTCAGTTGTTTTTATCTGATGACCGAATTGCATATTACCAATTGGTTTCGGTTCGGCATCTGGCTGGTAGTTGGATTGATCATTTATTTTACATACAGTTATCGGAACAGCCATTTAGCGAAATCGGGCGATTAATTCCGCATCAGTTTTTTATATTTTATCCGGTGCGGGCGTTCGGCGTCGATACCCAGACGCTGTTTGCGGTTTTCCTCGTACTGGGTATAATTCCCGTCAAACCAGTATACGTTGCTGTCGCCTTCGAACGCGAGGATATGGGTGGCCACGCGGTCGAGGAACCAGCGGTCGTGGGAAATCACGACGGCGCATCCGGCAAAGGACTGGAGCGCTTCTTCCAGCGCGCGGAGCGTATTGACGTCGAGATCGTTTGTGGGTTCGTCGAGCAGGAGGACGTTCGCGCCTTCTTTGAGCATTTTCGCGAGGTGTACGCGGTTACGTTCGCCGCCGGAGATCATGCCGGTTTTTTTCTGCTGGTCCTGCCCGCTGAAATTGAATCGCGCTACGTACGCACGGGAATTGACTTCGCGGTTGCCGAGCATGATTAAATCTTCGCCGCCGGAAATTTCTTCCCAGATGGATTTGTCCGGATCGAGCGGACGGTTCTGGTCCACGTAGCCGAGTTTCACCGTCTCGCCGATGCGGATGGTGCCGCTGTCCGGTTTTTCCTGGCCGATGATCATTTTGAACAAGGTGGTTTTTCCGGCGCCGTTCGGGCCGATCACGCCGATGATACCGCCCGGCGGCAGGGAGAAGTTCATGTTCTCGATCAGCAGTTTATCGCCGTATCCTTTGGATACATTTTGCGCTTCGATAACGAGATTGCCCAGCCGCGGACCCGGCGGAATGTAAATTTCCAATTCTTCGTTGCGCTTGTCCTGCTGTTCGGCGACCATTTTCTCGTACGCGGCGATGCGGGCCTTGCTTTTCGCGTGTCGGCCTTTGGGATTCATGCGCACCCATTCGAGTTCCTCGGCAAGCGCTTTCTGGCGTTTGGATTCCTGCTTTTCCTCAATGGCCAGGCGCCGGCGTTTCTGCTCAAGCCAGGACGAGTAATTGCCTTCAAACGGAATGCCTTCGCCGCGGTCAAGCTCGAGTATCCATCCGGCGACATTATCCAGAAAATAGCGGTCGTGCGTCACGGCAATCACGGTGCCTTTGTACTGCGCAAGATGCAGTTCCAGCCAGCCCACGGATTCCGCGTCGAGATGGTTGGTGGGTTCGTCCAGCAGCAATACATCCGGCTCCTGCAGAAGCAGGCGGCACAAAGCCACGCGGCGCCGTTCCCCACCGGACAGGACTTTAACCGGCGTCGAACCTTCCGGACAGCGGAGTGCGTCCATGGCCTGCTCCAGTTTGCTGTCCAGGTCCCACGCGTTCAGTTGCTCAATTTTTTCCTGCAGTTGGCCCTGCTTCTCGAGAAGTTTGTCAAAATCCGCGTCGGGATTCGCCATTTCGTTGGATACCGCTTCGTATTCACGTAGTAAATTCACCGTCTCCTGAACGCCTTCCTCGACGATCGCTTTGACTGTTTTGGCGTTGTCGAGTTCCGGTTCCTGCGGCAGAAGTCCGAACGTGATGCCTTTCTGGGCGGTGACCTGTCCGATATACTGCTGGTCCACGCCCGCGATGATGCGCAGCAACGTACTTTTTCCGGCGCCGTTCAGTCCGAGAACGCCGATTTTCGCGCCGTAAAAGAATGATAAGTAAATGTCCTTCAGGACTTGTTTACTGGGTTTGTGGATTTTCCCCACACCCACCATCGAGAATATGATTTTATTATCGGCCATCCAATTATCAGTTATTTTATAAACGTTTTCTGCAAAAATATAACAAACTAACCTAAAGATTCAAGAAACAGAAAAAAAGGTTCCCGATTTTATCAGAAACCTTTAATGCAGGCCGTATGGTGGATTATTCAATCTTCTGCGCTTCGACGGTTGTTTTGACTTTGGATACCTTTTCGTTCAGTATATCCACTAATTCTTCCGCTTCCTGAACCATGGCTTCTTTTTCCTTCAACGTATCACCCTTGAGCTGGCCGGATTTCTTTTTCTTCTCCAGATTCTCTTTGGCCTTTCTGACTTTTTCTTTCAATTCGGTGAGTTTTTGTTCCGAAATGGCCAATTGCGTTTTGGAATCGGCGATTTGTTTTTTCATTTTATTTTTGGCGTCTTCCGAACGCATTTTGCCGAATTCTTTACCGGTCATGCCGTCTTTATCGGTACCGTAGGCGTGGCCTTTTTGATCTTCTTTTTTGCCGCTTTTTTCTTCTTTCTTTTCGTCTTTCTTTTCGTCTTTCTTGTTGTCATCTTTTTTTCCGTGTTCTTCCTTCATTTCCTTGCCTTTAGGGCCTTTTTCATCTTTCGCGGCTTTGCCTTTTTCGCTCTGGGCCAACAGCAGTCCGGAAAAACCGAAGGCGAACACAACGAGTAATACCATAATCTTTTTCATAGGCGTTTCTCCGGTTAAATGTCTTTTAAAAGTTGATCCACGGCTTTTTCGGCATCCTCAGTTACTTTCTGAAGCTGCTCGGTGGATTGCCTAAGATCATTGGCCGTGGAATCTATTTTCATAGCGGCCTGATGATCCAGTTCCTCTTTTGAAGGGCTCTGCCCGCAGGATGCGGCCGCCCATACCGCAAGGAACGCCGCCAGAAGTAACATGCGTTTCATACGTACACTCCTATGAATATAAGGTTAAAGGATGGATGTGTTGCCATTAAATTACATAATTCATTCGCATAACACAAGCATAAAAAAAGCCGGATAAAAAAAAGATTATCCGTCTCTAAAAAAATGTTCGGGCTTGATTGGCCCAGGCTCTGCATAACTTGGACCGCACCGTTGCCGTAAGATTATGTTAAACGCTTCGTAGATCTGGAACAAAATATATGTTTTACTATTCGATTTTAATGATATATTATGCGGAATACTGAAACGGATTAGCCGTTTCGCAACCAGGCAATGATGGAAGATCTATGAATTATACCGGAGAAATAAGCGCCGTGGCGGCGGTTTTAGTTTGGTCTTTTTCGGCGATGATTATAGCGTCTGCCGCAAAGCGTCAGGGCGCCATGCTGATTAATGTCAGCCGGCTGTTTATTGCCGCGTTACTGCTTTTCATTACGATTCTGATCTTCCGTATTCCGGTGGATGTCAGTCGCAATCAGGCGGTCTATCTGGCGGTCAGCGGGATTATCGGCCTGTTTTTCGGCGATACATTCCTCCTGAAGGCTTTTGAGACCATCGGCGCCCGGTTAAGCATGCTGATCATGTCCATTTCACCGGCTATGGCGGCGATCATGGCTTATTTTGTGTTTGATGAGCGCTTATCCGCATGGGGCATTACGGGTATGATTATAACCATCGCCGGGATTGTTTTAGTGGTCGCCGAAAAACACGATCCGGATGAAGGCCCGCATCCGATCACCCGGTTTGGCCTGATATGTGCTCTGCTTGGCGCGCTGGGGCAGGCCGGCGGCCTGATTTTTGCCCGGATGGCCTATGAAGAAGGGACTATCCACGGCCTGATTGCCTCGTGGATCCGGATTTCCGTATCGGTGATGGCTCTGATACCGGCGTTGCTCATCCTGCGCCGCCTGAAGAACCCGATAACCGCGTTCAGAAACGATCCAAAATCCCTCCGGCTCACGGCGCTCGGCGCGTTTATGGGCTCGTATCTCGGCATTACGTTCAGCCTGATTGCCATTGAATATACTCAGGTCGGCATTGCCGCAACGATTATGGCGACGGTACCGATCTTCATGCTCGCTCCGGCAAAATTTTTTCTGAAAGAAAAAATCAACACCGCGGCCGTTGTCGGATCATTTATCGCTGTCGCCGGCGTAACGTTGCTGTTTATAAAATAAAAAAAGCCCGACTGGTTGTTTTCGGGCTTGTGTACGCCTACGGGGATTTGAACCCCGGTTACCGCCGTGAAAGGGCGATGTCCTAACCCCTAGACGATAGGCGCATCAAATACAAAGAACATTTTAAAGAGCGCCTATTATATAGCAAAAAGACGCTTAAGTCAAGAAAAAAAATCTAATCCTATTTTTTTCCGAAGGGTGACTGAGGGGGCTCGAACCCCCGGCCTTCAGGGCCACAACCTGACGCTCTAACCAACTGAGCTACAGTCACCATATTGAAAACAGCGTTTCTACGCCTATTATAGTAAAATTATTTCAATTTGCAAGATTTTTCTTATAATGAAAACTGTGCCTTTTGTTCGGTATCTGAAAAATTATTGTTAGTAACGGTATTTAACGTAAAGTTTGTAAATTTTGTTTAACCATGATAAAAATGTTTATGGGAGAATATATCATGAAACCGGTTTTACATTAATATCCATCAAAACATTAATGGCATTATGGGTCATAGCGGGGCTGTTGGGTATCGGGAGGCTCCATGCGCGGCATTTAATGGATGAGCTGACGCTCAATCCTAATCAGGCCGCTCCGGTAACGAAACTGGTGGTTCGCCGTGAAGTTACGGAAATCAAGCTGTCAAACGGGGCGCAGATACCATGCCGGCCGGTGAACGGACGGGTCTGGGCGGCTTTGTTTGTCGGCAACGTGAAGATGACTTTCAATCCAACGACAGAAATAGAGCGCGACCAGTTGATGCGCCGGTTTAAGGACAGTCTGATAACCGCCGATGGAAAAGCCGTCCTGTTTGACTTTACCGATAGCCCCCGCGGGAGTTGCAGAGTAAAACCGCATTCGGAGGGGAAAATTTTCCAAAAGACGCACGGACGGTTTTCGGTTTTTTAAAAAAGCACAACGCATTAAACGAAAACATTTTATACGCTTTTCTGAATAATGCTTCCAACGCCGCTTTTCACGCCGATGTACGATCAAAAGAAAACGAAGGCCTGATCTGCGCAACCCTAATACCCATATTATTTGTCTAATTTAAATATTGATTTCATGAAATATTTTTTATAAACAAGCGTTTGAAAAAAGTGATCGGATAATATTTTTTTGTATGATTGCCCGTTTTTCAAATAAATTACTGCGGATGTTTTTGATACTGACCGTCTTTTGGCTGCCGGTTTCTTTTTCATTTGTACATTCTCCCTGCAAACCGGATATCATGCCTTGTTGTCTGAATTCAAATACGGGGTCGGACTCCTGTTGTTCCGTTTCAAATACCAACACTTTACAAAGCGGTTTTTCCAAAGAACCTTGCTGTCCCTGTTCATTTCCAAAAATGATCGACTGGCAGACGGTAGATGAACTCACGCAAAATATTAAAATATTTATTAAAAGTTTCAAATCCGTTGATTATCAAAACTCCGTCAATACGTTATCGGTACGACCGTTACGGGATTATACCCGTTCATCGGAAGGAATTCCGAAATTTCTTTTAAACACCAACCGGCTTGCTTTTACGCATAAGCTGAACATCTGATTCTTTTTCTCTACTTTTTCAAACAAAATTTTTTTAACGGTTTGACTCTGATTTTTTAATCAGAGTTGAACGTCTATTCATGATTGGAATTGCCATGAAGCTTTTCATGCGTTTTTATACGTGGCTGCTGATAGGCATACCTGTACCGTTATCTGGTCAGTCGTATCCCTGGCCGGCGGCGTTAGATACACTGGTGGATGAACTGATACGAAACAACGGCGATTTGCTTTCCATGAAGTATAAAATCGAATCCATAGAATTCGAAAAAGAGCGGATTAGCAGCTGGGAACCGCCTCAGGCCGGAATCGAATTTTTTCAGATGCCGGTGAAATCCTTTCCCCTGGTGACAAAAAATAATATGGAAACCGATTACTTCATCCAGCAGATGATCCCCTGGCCCGGGAAAACCGCATCCATGCGGAGGCCTCTGAACAGCAAGAAAAACATGATGACCGAAGAGTATTACGACCAGCAAAGCCGGATGATCCGTGAATTCAAGACCCTGTATATTGAGTTGTTCATTACCTTAAAGCAAAAACAGCTTAACCGGGAAAACAACCGAATTCTCAATCAATGGCTCGACATTCTCCAGAAGCAATATCAGTCCGGCATGACGACCTTGCTTGACATCGCGACGACCCGGAACGAAATCTACAAGCTGCAAACCGATTATATCGTGCTGGAAAAACAATCGCAGCGAATCCGCTCATCCTTAAATGCCATGCTAAGCCGGCCGGATAGTTCCTCGATAATCCCGGATACTATCTTGGCTGTCAGCGATATTATTTTTTCGGCCATTGACTCTGTCGAACGGGCGCTTGATAACAAAGCCGAGCTGAAATCCATACAATGGCGAATCAGCATGGAACAGCTGGATATAGTCGCTATCCATAAAGAAAAATACCCGGACTTCATGATTAAGGCCATGTATAAGAATATGACCGGCCGGCCGCACGACTACTGGTCGGTCATGCTGGGCGTCACGTTGCCGTTCAGCTGGTGGTCTAAAAACATGTACCTCGGTAAAATCGGTGAAAAGCAGATCACCATTAAATCCCTGCAGGCCGACCTGTATTACAAGAAACAACTGTACCGGAATGAAATAGCCGCTTTAAAAAACGATTTGGACGGCCGGTATCAGAATGTTAAGCTATATGAGAATATCATTTTACCGAATAATCAGCTTTCGTTACAGACGGCGATGAAACTTTTCGAATCCGGAAAAAGCAATTATATGCAAATTATGGAAATTTACCGGATGCATGTCATGAGTCAGACCGATTACTGGATGCACGTTATGAATTATCTCACGGCGATGGCGCGTTTGGAAGAAATAGCCGGCAGGCATTCCGTCCATACACAAAATTAAATAGGCAGGTTTTTATGATTGAAAAAATAATTGAATGGAGCGCGCATAACCGGCTGATAGTAATTGCTTCATTTGTATTGCTGATTTCCGCCGGTATTTACGCCATGGCGCGCTTACCGGTTGATGCCATTCCGGATTTATCGGAAAATCAGGTGATTGTTTTTACCGAATGGATGGGCCGCTCGCCGGAGATTATTGAAGATCAGGTCACGTTTCCGATTGCAACGGCTCTGCAGGGACTGGCGGAAGTCAAAGCGGTACGGGCGTCTTCGATGTTTGGCATGTCCTTCGTATTCGTTATATTTGAGGACAACACGGATTTATATTTCGCCCGTACGCGGGTGCTGGAAAAGCTGAATACGATGCGTTCATCCCTGCCGCCCGGCGTAACGCCGTCGCTGGGACCCGACGGCACCGGCGTCGGCCATGTGTTCTGGTACACGGTTGAGGGGCCGTATGACTTGGGTACCTTACGCGCCCTGCAGGACTGGGACATCCGCTACAAACTGTCATCCGTCGAAGGCATCGCTGAAATAGCCAGTATCGGCGGTTTTGTAAAGCAATATCAGGTAGATGTTGACCCCTGGAAACTCAAAGCGTACGCGCTGACCTTGGAGGATATTATCCGCGCGATACAACGAAACAATAACGAAACCGGCGGAAAGATTATCGAATCGTCATCCGCCGAATATTTCATCCGGGGGCAGGGATACTTGCGTTCGGTACGGGATATCGAAAACATCATACTTAAATCATCGCCGTCGGGAACGCCGGTTTTGTTAAGCCATGTGGCGGTTGTGCAGATCGGGCCGGATATACGACGCGGCGCGCTCGAAAAAAACGGCCAGGGCGAAGTGGTGGGCGGTATTGTGGTGATGCGCCACGGGGAAAACGCGCGGCAGGTAATCGAACGCGTAAAAATCAAAATCAGCGAAATTCAGCCCGGCTTGCCGGAGGGCGTGAAAATAATACCCTCCTATGACCGGAGCATATTGATTGACGAAGCCGTCGGCACGCTTGAAAAAGCCTTGCTCGAAGCCGCTATCATTGTATCAATCGTTGTCATCATTTTTTTACTCCACTTCCGGAGCGTCGTCCGTATCCTGATAGAAATACCGGTCACCGTTGTTATCGCTTTTCTTTTAATGTACCTGTTTAATATCACCTCCAATATCATGAGTCTTGGAGGCATCATACTCGGCATCGGTGTGATCGTGGATGCATCCATTGTTCTTGTTGAAAACGCCCACCGGCACCTTGCCCGGGCGATAGAGGAAAAAGGAACGCTTCAGCCGGCCGATTATAAAGCCATCAGTATTATGGCGGCCAAGCAGGTCGGTCGGGCTATTTTCTTTTCAGAACTGATCATACTGGTATCGTTTCTGCCGGTGTTCCTGCTGACGGGGCCGGAGGGCAAACTGTTTCATCCGCTGGCGTTTACCAAAACGTTCATGATGGTAGGCTCGGCGGCGATAGCCATAACATTCATTCCGGTATTGATGACGTTTTTCATGCGGGGCCGCTTCGTGAACGAAGAGCGGAATAGGATTACCCATTTTATGCATATCCTTTACCGGCCGGTCCTGCGGTGGTGCCTCAAATACCGAAAAACTACTCTGGCGTTAAACGTATTGGCCTTAATCATTACCGTTCCCATGATTGCAGATACCAATTCGGAATTCATGCCGTCGCTGGATGAGGGCTCGATTTTGTATATGCCGGTCACTTTGCCGGCGGTATCCATCGCCGAAGTCAACCGGATCATGCGGATACAGGATCAGATCATCCAAAGCGTACCCGAAGTGGATCACGTCCTGGGTAAAGCCGGCAAAGCGGAAACCTCCACCGATAACGCGCCGCTGAGCATGATTGAAACCATTATCCTGTTAAAACCCCGCTCGGAATGGCGCGAAGGCATTACCAAACGGGATATTCTGAATGAGCTGGATCAAAAGCTTCAGATACCCGGCGTAACCAACGGCTGGACACAACCAATCATAAACCGTATCCAGATGCTTGCCACCGGCGTTCGCACGGATATCGGTCTGAAAATATTCGGAAACAACCTCGATACCCTCGAATATTACGCGGTGCGCGCAGAACAAATCCTGAAACAGGTTCCCGGCGCCTCGGATGTGGTCGCTGAGCGCCTGCAAAAAGGCCTGTACCTTGATATGAACCCGAAGCCGGAACGTTTGGCGCGATACGGGTTATCGGTACAAGACCTGCACATGGTCATTGAAACAGCTATCGGAGGCCAAAACCTGGGAACGGTATATGAGAACCGTATGCGCTTTCCTGTCCGCATGCGTTATGCAAGGGATTACCGGGACAACCAGGCGTCACTGAATCAGTTGCTGGTGCCTGTCCCTTCAGCGGGAGGCGTTTCGGACAATGCCTCTACCGGTACTATATCAGGAATGACCGGTCAACGCATGGCCATGAACAAGCCGGACAATCGAAGGGAAGAATCCGGATTTACATTTTCACTTCTTGGGGGTAGGTCCTACGGCATTCAATATGTGCCGCTTTCGGAGCTGGCCGATATCCGGGTTACCGAAGGGCCGCCGATGATTAGCAGTGAAAACGGCATGCTGCGGTCTTTGGTCTATATGAATGCCCGCGGACAGGATCTCAGCGCGGTTGTGCAGGAATCGAAATCCGTGATCCAACAGCAGTTGAAACTGCCGGAGGGCTATTCGTACAGCTGGTCCGGTCAGTATGAAAATAAAATTCACGCGGACCGCACGATCAGGCTGATCCTGCCGCTGGTGTTGATGAGTATTTTTGTTCTTTTGTTTATGACGCTTAAAGATGTTAAAGAAACTGTTGTGGTCATGCTGTCCGTTCCCTTCGCGCTGATCGGCGGGATTTATATGATTTACTTACTGGATTACAACTTTTCCGTGGCCGTATGGGTTGGATTCATCGCGCTTTACGGCATTGCCGTGGAAACCGGCGTCGTGATGGTCGTCTATCTGCACGAAGCGCTGGATAAACGCATTCTCGGCCATCAGAGCGGCCGGTTGCAATCATTAACCAAACAGGATATATACGATAGCGCCCTGGAAGGCGCCCTGCTCCGTCTCCGGCCGAAACTGATGACGGTGTTCACCAGCATGATGGGCCTGATTCCCGTTATGTGGGCCAGCGGCGCCGGTTCCGACGTGATGAAGCCGTTGACCGCGCCTATGATCGGCGGCCTGCTTACGTCCGCGATTCACGTACTCATCGTGACACCGGTGCTTTTTGTCATAATGAAAGAGCATAGTCTCCGAAAGAATAAACTGACTTTATCCCGTTTAGCCGACTGGATGAAATAAAATGATTGTCTGATTTTTCCGGATTAAAGTAACAAGGAATCATCTATGAAATTTGTCATCTTAATGATCGGCCTGGTTGCCGTTTTTACGGCCTGCCAAAACCAGACCCCGCAGACCGTCTCAACGGACGGGAAACCGTATTACTGTCCCATGCATCCGGAAGTCACGTCGGACCGTCCGGGTGTCTGCCCGATATGCCACATGGATCTGGTGAAACGCTCATCGGAGAATGCCCTGAGCGACTCCCTGGTCGTGATGTTGACCGATCCTCAAACGGTGCTCGCCAATATCAGGACTATGAAAGTGAGGAAAAGCACGCAGGTCCACCGGGTCAAAGCGTACAGCGTACTGGATTTCGCCGAACCGGACCGCAAAATCATCGCCGCCCGATTTTCCGGCCGTATCGAAAAATTGTACGCCAACCAAACCGGACAGTATATAAAACCAGGGGCCCCACTTTTTGATATTTACTCGCCGGCGTTACTGGAAGCCCAAAACGACTACCTGATTGCCCTGAACCAGATTATGACCATCGACAGCATTTCCGGCAACAACGTACTGGCCGCATCCGAACAAAAACTTCGCTTCGCCGGCATGACAAGCGATCAGGTCGCGCGCCTGAAGGCATCACGGCAGCCGGCCTGGGTAACCACGTTTCATTCGCCGTATGGAGGTTACATCATCCAAAAAAACGCGCAGGAAGGCGCTTATATCCGTGAAGGCAGCGCGTTATACGAAGTCGCGGACATGAGCCGGCTGTGGAGCCTCGCAGAAATTTATGAGAACGATATTCCGTATATAACAGTAAACATGCGGACCACGCTCAGATTAAACGCGATTCCTGGAAAAGAATTTATTGGTAAGGTCGAATACGTCTATCCCGCGTTGGACGCGGCGACACGGACGATTAAGGTCCGGTCGGAGTTTAGAAACGATCATCATTTCTTGCGTCCGCAGATGTACGGCGAACAGACTTTTGAAACGGAAACCGGCCCGGCCCTGTTTATTCCCGAAACCGCAATAGTATTTACCGGCAGGGGCTGTGTCGTATGGATCAAAAGCGGCGATCATCAGTTCCGGCCACAAACGGTAAAAACCGGCATCAAAGCGGATTCTCAATACGAAATCACCGAAGGTCTGCGCGAAGGCGATGAAATAGCGATTACAGGCGGTTTTTTGATTGATTCCGAGAGCCAGTTGAAAGAAATTCAACCCTAGAAAAACGATTTGAAGTTTGAATTTGAAAATATTTTTAAAGCCGTGTTTTTTTAAAGTCATATTCTTCTCGTTTTGAGCGCCAGGAACGACCGGGAAGCAAGAAAAATAATTCGGTTAAACCCTCACTGGTCGTTAGAAGTTATACGCTAAGTCGGAAGCTTCCATAGGGCGCATACGGGATTTTTGGACATACGCCGGCAGATCGTAAATGATCTCTGCTTCCGATTGAAAAAAAATGAGGGCATCGTTTTAGAATGGATTCCAATGAATTCATAAAAAAATTTGGCTTTTTTCACATAAAATATTATATTTCGCCGTTCTGATTATTTTAAGGAAACAAGGATAAGGTATGGGAACAATAGTATTGTATGCCGTGATCGCGCTGGGCAGCATTGCCGCAGCGTTTGCGATCATCATATTTTTTGTTGAACAGAAATTCAAGGTCATCGAAGATCCCAAGATCGATGAGGTTCAGGCGGCCGTGCCGGGCGCCAACTGCGGCGGTTGCGGGTTTGCCGGATGCCGTGCTTTCGCGGAAGCCATTGTCAAGGCCGGCACATTGGAGAAGTTTAACTGTCCGGTGGGCGGGGCGGATGTGATGAACCAAATCGCGAAAATCTTGGGCGTGGAAGCGACGGTCAAGGAACCTCAGGTAGCGGTCGTACGCTGCAACGGATCCTACGCTAATGCGCCCGGTAAAGTGGAATACGACGGCGCAACCTCATGCCAGTTTGCTCACCAGTTGTATTCCGGCGACAGCGGCTGCCCGTACGGATGTCTGGGCCTGGGCGACTGCGTGGACGCATGTAAATTCGACGCGATGTATATGGACAAGACGACCGGACTTCCGGTGGTTCTGCAGGACAAGTGCGTGGCCTGCGGCGCCTGCGTGAAAGCCTGTCCCCGCGGCATCATTGAAATGCGCAACAAACAGAAAAAGAACCTGCGCATTTATGTAGCCTGCATCAACATGGAAAAAGGCGCCGTGGCCAGGAAGAACTGCTCGGTGGCCTGCATCGGCTGCAGCAAATGCTTTAATGTGTGCCCGCACAATGCGATAGAAATGAAAGCCGATGAGACCGGTAAATTTAAACTGCTGGCCTATATTGATTACGAAAAATGCAAACTCTGCCGGAAATGCGCGCCGGAGTGTCCGACCAACGCGATCCATGAGGTCAACTTTCCGCCGCGTAAGGAGCCGGTAAAAACCGAGCCAGCCAAAACGGAAGCATAATTATTTAACAGCCACCAAGGCACAGAGGCATCAGGATATTAAAAGCCTGTTACGGTATGGCTATTCCTTCGTCCCAATGTGACTTGACGGCTTAAATACTTACAGATACTATTAGGAGAAACCATTTGAGAACGTTTAAACTGGGCGGCGTCCATCCCGAGGAAAACAAAATTTCCGCCGGCGCGGCGATTGAGTTTCTGCCACCACCCGCAACGGTGTCGATTCCGGTCGGCCAGGTGCTGGGCGCGCCTTCCAAACCGCTTGTTGAAAAAGGGGCGAAAGTCAAGGTGGGTCAGCTGATCGCCAAGGGCGAGTCCTTCATTTCCGCCAATGTCCATGCCTCCGTCTCCGGAACTGTAAAAGGCATTGACGAAGTAACCGATACCAGCGGCTACCGCCGTAAAGCCATAATCATCGCGGTGGAAGGCGATGAATGGGACGAAAGCATTGACCGGTCGCCCGAAATCAAATATGAATGCGCCCTGAGCGCCGACGACATTATTAAAAAAATCAACGAAGCCGGGATTGTCGGGCTGGGCGGAGCCACGTTTCCCACGCATGTGAAACTGAAAGTGCCGCAGGGCAAGAAAGCCGAGGTTCTGATTATCAACGGCGTGGAATGCGAGCCGTACCTGACGTCGGATCACCGGCTGATGCTCGAAAAAGGCGAAGAACTGCTGGTCGGTACCTCGATATTGATGAAAGCCCTTCAGGTGGATCGCGGGCTGATCGGCATCGAAAATAATAAACCGGACGCGATTGCCCATTTAACGACGCTGGCTCAGAAATTCAAAGGGATCGAGATCGTGCCGCTGAAGGTTAAGTATCCGCAGGGCGGCGAAAAACAACTGATCAAAGCGCTGATTAACCGCGAGGTACCGTCCGGAAAACTGCCGATTGACGTAGGCACGGTGGTGCAGAATGTCGGTACCACGTTTGCGGTATATGAAGCGGTGCAGAAGAATAAACCGTTGTTTGAGCGCATTGTTACAGTTACCGGAAAAAGCGTCAAAAAACCGTCCAATTTTCTTGTCCGCATCGGCACGCCTGTATCCGCGCTAATTGAAAAAGCCGGCGGATTGCCGGAAGATACCGGGAAAATCATCAGCGGCGGGCCCATGATGGGCAAGACTTTGAATTCACTGGAAACGCCGGTGGTTAAGGGCATGTCCGGCCTGCTCATCATGCGCAAATCCGAAGCGAAACGCATCGGCACGGTTAACTGCATCCGCTGCGCCCGCTGTGTGTCGGTATGTCCCATGGGATTGTCGCCGTACTTACTGGCCGTATTGGCCGAACAATCCGAATGGGAACCGGCAGAAAAAGGCCGCATAATGGACTGCATCGAATGCGGTTCCTGTATGTATATATGCCCCTCCGGCCGGCCTTTGCTGGATTATATGCGCGTCGGTAAATCAAAAGTTGGTCAGATCATCCGAAGCAGAGGAAGGTAATTATGGATAAATTAGTCATTTCGGGTTCTCCCCACGTTCATGCCGAACAGGACGTGAAGAGCATCATGTGGGGCGTGGTTATCGCGCTGATTCCCGCTCTGCTCGTATCGGTGTATTATTTCGGCATACCGGCCCTGGTACTCACGTCCGTGGCCGTATTGTCCTGTCTGGTGTTTGAATTCCTGATTCAGAAATTTCTTCTAAAGCAGGAACCGACTATTACGGACGGTTCGGCGGTCATCACGGGTATTTTGCTGGCATTTAATGTGCCATCCAGCCTGCCGCTCTGGCAGTTGATTATCGGTTCACTGGTAGCTATCGGGATAGCAAAGATGGCGTACGGCGGACTGGGGAAAAATCCGTTCAACCCCGCGCTGGTTGGCCGCGTATTTTTGCTGATTTCTTTTCCCGTAGATATGACCACCTGGCCAACGCCGGCTCCGCTCGGCACGGTTCCTGATGCGATTACCGGCCCTACGGCCCTCGGCGTCCTGAAAGAAGGGTTGATGAAGGGCGATACGGTAACCCACTTGATGAAGAATGTACCGACGTATCAGGACTTGTTTATCGGCAGTATCGGCGGGTCGCTCGGTGAGATTTCGGCGTTGGCGCTGATCCTTGGCGGTCTGTATATGCTCGTTCGCCGAATCATCACCTGGCACATTCCGGTATCCTTCATTGCAACGGTTTTTGTTTTTACCGCCATTCTCTGGCAGGCCAACCCTGAAAAATACGCGGATCCCGTGTTTCATCTGCTGGCTGGCGGCTTAATGCTCGGCGCGATTTTTATGGCAACGGATATGGTGACATCCCCGATGACGTATAAAGGCATGCTGGTTTTTGGCATCGGATGCGGTTTGCTGACGGTACTCATCCGCGTCTGGGGTGCCTATCCCGAAGGCGTTTCCTTCGCGATTCTGATTATGAACGCCATAACGCCTCTGCTCAATAACTGGTTTAAACCCGCCCAATTCGGCGAGGAGGTTAAGTAACATGGCTAAACTTCCGTCAACTGTAAAGAACATGGTTCTGTCTCTGAGTATAATATCCTTATGCATGTCCGCCGCGCTGGGATTCGTTTACGTGGCGACCAAGGAACCGATTAATCAGGCAAAGAACAAAAAAATTCTGGATGCCATTCAGGCCGTGGTTCCGGAATTTTCGAATAATCCGTATGAAGAGCAATACACCGTGGAAAGCTTCGAGGGCGTTATTCTGTATCCGGCAAAAAAAGACGGCCAGCTGGTGGGAACCGCCATCAAGACGTACACTAATATCGGCTACAGCGGTTTCTTTTCCATTATGGTGGGCCTGTTGCCCGACGGCAGTATCCACAATATTTCGGTGCTTGAACAAAAAGAAACCCCGGGTCTGGGCTCGAAAATGTCGGAACCGGGTTTTAAAGATCAGTTTAAAGGAAAAAATCCTGCTGCTTTTAAAATGACTGTCCGGAAAGACGGCGGGGAAGTGGACGCTATCACTGCCTCCACGATAACTTCGCGTGCCTTTTGTGATGCCGTACAGCGAGCGTACAACGCCTATCAGAAAGGAGGCCGGCAATGAGTTTGAAGCATTTTACCAACGGATTGCTTCGGGAAAACCCGCTTTTTGTCATGGTGCTGGGTTGCTGTCCCGCGCTGGCGGTGACATCCTCGGCGACGAACGGTCTCGGCATGGGACTGGCCACAACATTTGTGCTGCTCAGTTCCAACACGCTGGTGGCCTTGCTCAAAAATCTGATTCCCGATAAGGTCCGTATTCCCTGTTTTATCGTGGTTATCGCCACGTTCGTCACCATAACCGACATGGTCATGCAGGCCTTCACGCCTGATTTGTACAAAGCGCTCGGCATCTTTATTCCGCTGATTGTGGTCAACTGTGTGATTCTCGGCCGGGCGGAGGCTTTTGCGCAAAAGAACCGCCTTCTGCCATCCGTACTGGACGGCATCGGTATGGGCATCGGATTTACGATGGCTTTGACCCTGCTTGGCAGCATCCGTGAAATACTCGGCAACGGATCCCTGTTTGACATTAAATTTGTCGCGGCCGACGCAAAAACCGTCCTTCTTTTTATTCTCGCACCGGGCGCGTTTATCACGTTCGGTTTCCTGATCGCAATTACCAACATCCTGAAAAAGAAGTTTAATATATAACAGGAATTACTATTATGGATTATATTAACATTATCATATTGGCGATCGTTGTCAACAACGTTGTGCTCATGCAGTTCCTCGGAATCTGTCCATTTCTGGGCGTTTCGGGAAAGATCGCCACTTCGGTAGGCATGGGCGGCGCCGTCGTTTTTGTTATGACGCTCGCCAATCTGGTCACTTATCTGATATTCAATTTCATTTTGATACCACTGAATATCACTTTCATGCAAACGATTACGTTTATTCTCGTGATCGCGTCGCTCGTCCAGATCGTGGAAATTATTTTGAAAAAAGTCAGCCCATCGTTGTATCAGGCGCTGGGGATTTACCTGCCGCTGATTACCACCAATTGCGCCGTTCTGGGTATCGCGCTGCTGGCCTCTAAAAAAGATCTTAATCTGATCATGAGCGTGGTGTACGCCGCATCCACCGCAGTCGGTTTCACGATCGCTCTGGTACTGATGGCAGGCATCCGCGAACAGATGCAAATAACCGGCGTTCCGGAACGTATGAAAGGCTTTCCGATCTCGCTGATCACCGCCGGTTTATTATCTCTGGCCTTTATGGGATTTTCCGGTCTGGTTAAGTAATCTGAATAACCCACGCTATCCAACAGCATTAATACGGCGCTATTAATGCTGTTTAATTTTTATAGTCAGGAGGGTTGATGTCTGCATCAAGAATTCTTTTTGGCTTAATCGTTGCGGCCGCCGGATGGTTAACGCTGCTTTGTGATGCAAAAACCTGCCGGGCGGATGATCCGAAGGATTTCAAAACCGTTGTTAAAGAACTCGCCCGGACACTGATTAACAGCAATACAACCGGCAAGCCTTTGCGCCTGGCGGTCATCACCTTCCTGCCGACCAAAGGCGGCGTTAATCTTTCGAATGAATTCGGCGAATACATCACTGAGTCGCTAATCAGTGAACTGACCTCGGGGAAAAAATCATTCCGGCTGTTCGAACGCAAACGGCTCGACGACGTGCTGAAAGAAAACGACCTGATGCTGAGCGATCTGATGGATCAGCGCCAGGCCATAAAAGTCGGCGAACTTCTGCCCATCGACGCGATCTTCTCCGGTTCCTATACGCGGTTGAAAAAATATATCGACATCAACAGCCGCCTCATCGACGTTGTAACCGGTGAAATCCTCGTCAGTTTTTCCGGGCGTATCCAATGGTCCGACGAACTGGCCGAATTATTCCCTGATGCGACACGAAAAGACAAAAAGGATCAATCGGACGACGTATCCCATACCGACCGTTGTAAACAAAACGCGCAGAACATTCGTACGCTGCTTAACGACCTGACTGCCGATTCTAAAATTCAAAACGTTGTAAACGAAGCGGTAAAAATCCCTTATGACAATGACTGCGGACAAATTCATAATTCGGTCATGAGTTATTTTATCCGTTATAAGATTGATTCGGCGCCCTACAAACAATTCCTAATCAAAACATTGGACACCATTTCATATCCCTCAAACGACTACCGGGCGCGCGATATTCTGTATTTCCTGGCATCCGATACGGTTATTGATGAGCAGGAATGGAAGGTTGCCTTAAAAACTATCGAAAAAAGCCCCATCGGCGCCCTGGATAATATTTTTCAAACCCTGTACAGAAACATCATAAAAAAAGGCCGGATCGCCGAGCAATTCACGCGGATCGACGAGTATTTCGAACGCGTGCAGGCTCAGAAAGTAGGCCGTCCCGTAGCGGTGAATTATAACTCCGGTTTTTTCGCGGCTACGCGCGGCCTGAAATCGGAAGACGATGTCAGCGGCATGGCTTACTGCTATGAGCGTTACGGGCTTCTGCTTAACCCCATGGATCCTGTTACAGGAACAACTTCCAAATCACTGAGCGCCAATGTCTACGCGCTCCTCGTTTATATTTATCAATACGGAAAGACCGATGAAATAAAAGGCAAAGCCATCAAATGGCTAACTGACCATTTCAACCATCTGGAAACCAGCGAGGAATCCTCGAAGCAGTTATATGATTTTATCCGATTCTTTGAACTAACCTCCAATGAAAACACGAACCGGCGTATCCAGAAGGAATTTCCAGCCAAAGATCTGGATATACTGGTCAGGGCCTGCAAACCAAAATTTACCGAATGGGCCACGCTGACACCCTATACGAATCAGCTTGAGGACCGCTTGATTTTCTGCGCCGCCAATGATATTCCCGTTCCCGGTTTTATTCCCACCATGGAAGAGACCGCGCAACGGCTGACCGCCGGTACCGATTGGAAAGAAATGGTGCGGATAATGAAGCTGTTGGAACGGATGAAAGACCGGCCAAAATCCATCGAGTCGGCGTTGCTTCAGGTCATTGCCAAAAAAGATATCGAGCATAAAAAGGAATTGACGGACATCCAGCGTTCAGCGATTGTCGTTCTGGGAAATATCCGGTCAGAGCATTCGCAGGCGATTAATTTTATGATTGAATCGTTGACAAGCTATGAGTATGGGGTGGCCGATAAATCCAAAGAAGCGCTGACAAAAATCGGTAAAGCGGCGGTGCCATATCTGATTGAAAAATTACGTTCTCTGAGCGCCCGTGACGATGCGCTGGAATACCAGATCATTGTAGTGCTCGGACTTATCGGCAGGGACGCGCGGGCCGCCAAACCCGACCTGCAGAAAATCCTGCAACGCACCACGCATCAACAGCGCCGTTACGCCATCGAGGCGGCCATTCAGGCGATGGAGTGATTTATGCGCCGTCCATGCTATAAAACCGGCTCCGCCGACAACGTTCACAGGGAGATACAGGGATCCCATGGCGAAAACGGCCGCCGTATGCCGCCGGAGATAAAACCTATTGTCAAAATCATAACGTTCGCCTTGTCCGTAATGTTGTTTCAATCTTGTGGTTCTAAAAAGAACGAACTGCAATTGGTAAAATTCGGGGGACTCGCTCAGGGAACGACTTATGCCGTAACCTATTATGATTCTGCCGGCGTTAATTATCATGCGGATATTGATACCATTCTGAAAAATATCGATCAGTCGCTGTCATGGTATCAGCCCCAATCCGTGTTATCGCGCGTTAACCGGAACGACACCTCCGTTATACCCGACCGATATTTTTTGGATATGCTGAACAAATCGCTGGAGATATCCGAGATGACCAACGGCGCTTTTGACGTAACCGTCGCACCGTTAGTCAGCGCTTGGGGCTTCGGCCTGAGTAATCGTGAGCGCATGACAAAGAAAACCGTCGACAGTTTGTTGCAACTGGTTCATTACCGTTATGTGGCGTTCGACGGAAAAAAGATTATTAAGAAATATCCCGGTGTTAAAATAGATTTTAACGCTATTGCACAGGGTTATACGGTCGATGTCATATCGGAATTTCTTGAATCTAAAGGCATTCAAAATTATCTGGTTGAACTCGGCGGGGAAGTTCGGGGTAAAGGGCGGAAGATGAATGGGGCGTTGTGGAATATCGGTATTGAAAAACCCGCTGACAGCAACAGACTGGATCATCGCATGATACAGGCCATACTACGGCTGGAAAACCGTTCCGTGGCCACGTCCGGCAGTTACAGAAAATTTTATATCGAAAACGGGATACGGTATTCCCACACGATTGATCCATCTACGGGATATCCCGTCCGCCACAGCACATTAAGCGTTACTGTGGTGGCTGCCACCTGCGCCGACGCCGACGCCTACGCCACCGCGCTGATGGTGATGGGAATGGAGGAAGGAAAAAAGTTTCTCAGTAAACATCCCGAACTGCAGGCCTATTTTCTTTACAGCGACTCTGCGGACGGCCTTAAAAGCTATATGACGGACGGCCTGAACGATCTGATATCCGAGTAAGCCCATGCCAAGCCGTTCCTATATGCCGTTCAATCTCGACTCAAAATTCGCCGTCATTGACGTTGAAACCACCGGCCAGAGCGCCCGCAACGGCTACATCATCGAGGCCGGAATCGTTTTTATCGATCATCGCCGCATCACCGGTACGTATCAGACCTTGATGCGTCCGCCGGTTTCAATTCCGTATTTTATCACTATGCTCACCGGTATCCGGGATGCCGATGTCTACGATGCGCCGGATTTCCAGTCCGTTTCGGATGAGCTTTTACATCGCCTTGAAGGCTATTATTTCGTGGCGCACAATGCCTCGTTTGATTACAGTTTCTTCAAGTCGGAATTTGAACGCATGAACCGGCATTTTTACATGGACAAATTCTGCACCGTACGCCTGGGCCGGAAATTTTTTCCGGAATTGAAAAAATACAACCTGGACCGGATGATGGAATATTTCGGAATCCGTATCGACAACCGGCACCGGGCTTTGGGCGACGCGCTTGCTACGGCAGAAATTTTTATCCGTTACCTAAATCATCCTAATGCGCTGGAAGTTTTTTCCGCCTACGCGGCCGCGTTCGATAAAAAAAATCTCTGGAAAGAACGGCTGGAATTGCAAATTATGGATCTGCCGGAAGCCAAGGGCGTGTATATTTTTAAAGATCATTACGATCTGCCGCTCTATATAGGAAAAAGTAAAAACATTCGCGGACGCATCATGAGCCATCTGCGCGACGATCACCTTTCCAAAAAAAAGCGGTTGTGGCATTCCACTGACCATTTCGACTGGATTGAATGTGGCACGGAACTCGAAGCACTGATTCTGGAATCACGACTCATAAAGAAGTACATGCCGCCCTACAATGTCCAGCAGAAAAACTGGAAGGACTATTTCTACGTCAAAGTTACCAAGGACCGCTATCCACTGGTGCTGACCACAACCGATAAAAACAGCGATGGCGCGGAGTACATTGGCCCGTTCCGCTCATCCAAACTGCTGGAATATCTGCTCATCCGTCTGCAGAAGCATTTTAAGTTGTGCCCGGAACTTTTCAGGGAACGCCGTACGAAAAAAGGCGTCTGTTTTTCCTATCACCTTCAGCAATGCACCGGCGCCTGCGGCGAATTGATATCGCCGGACGATTACCGCCGGCAGGTGAACGACGCCATGCGGATTCTGAAAGATATGACGGACATGGAATCAGAAGAAAACATCCGCGTATACCTGTCCTCTCCGGATTTATGGGGAGATAAATATTACTATGTGCGTGAGGGACTGAAAAACACCTATGAACAATTAAAAGAGGATCCGGCGTTGTTCAGGGAAAAGTACTTTATATTCGACACAAAGGATCAAACCGGCTATTTCATCCAGCATGGCGTTCTTAGAAAAATCCTGACCGGCGATGAGCTGGAAGACCGGAATTTGTTACGTGAATTATTTCTATCGGAACCGGTTGATATTCCCGATGATAAAGAGGCGCTGGATGAACGACTGACTATCCGGCGGTTTGTACGAATGAACCGCGAGCGGCTGAAGATTGTGGAGGCGGTGTAATAATCAGCGCCCCCTCCGGAATGACCGGATAATCCCTTAGCCATACGGCGTCAAAAAAAATCAGCAGACCTTGAGGGTCTGCTGATGCATGAAATTCGTGCGGACCGAATTAACGGGCGCCTTTTTCTTCCATCAATTTTTTACGCGCATAGGCGATGAGGCCTCCGGCGTCCACGATGGCCTGACGGGCTTTCGGGAGCGGTTCGATATCGAATGTTTTTCCGGTCGTCAGGTTTTTTACGTGGGTCGGAGTGATTTCCAGTTCGTCACCTTCATTGGCTTCAATCTGCGGACAGATGATCGTGCGCAGGCCGAGATTGATGGCGTTTTGCAGAAAGATGCGCGCGAAATCCTTCGCCACCACATATAAACCGTGTCCGTGCAGACAGGACGCCGCTTGTTCGCGGGAAGAACCGCAGCCGAAATTTTTTCCGGCGACAATCACGCTGTCGGGCGGGATTTCTTTATTCTTGAGTTTCTTGTTAAACTCTGCTTCATCGGCAAACGCAAACTGCGGCGTTTCCGTAGGAAGCACGGTGGCCATAAAGCGGCCGGGATATATAACATCGGTCGATATGTCATCGCCGGTTTTGAAAACGACTCGGGAGCTCATTTTTTGCCTCCTTTCTTGGGTTTGGTAATTACGCCCTTGATGGCGCTTGAGGCGGCGACCGCCGGGGAGCACAGATAGACTTCGGATTTGGGATTGCCCATGCGTCCTTTAAAATTGCGGTTCGTGGTGGACAGTGCGACTTCGTCATCGCCCAGCGCACCCTGATGGACGCCGAGACAGCAGCCGCAGCCGGGATTGATGATCATCGCGCCGGCATCCGCAAGCGTCTGAATATAACCTTTTTTAAGCGCCTGTTTGTAAATCATCCAGGAAGCCGGGAAAATCAGCATGCGCGTATGCTTGGCGACTTTCTTGCCCTTAAGGATATCCGCCGCTACTTTTAAGTCATCAAGGCGTCCGTTGGTGCATGAGCCAATAACGATCTGGTTAATCTTTTTGCCTTCCACTTCCTTAATCGGTTTGACGTTATCTACCGTGTGCGGGCAGGCAATTTGCGGCTCAAGTTTGGAAACGTCGATTTCAACCACCTGATCATAAACCGCATCGGCATCCGGCGCTACCATGTCGAATTTGCCTTTTACGCCGGCTTCTTCTTTCAGGTAGCGAACCGTTTCCGCGTCGGCGGGAACGATGCCGGAAGTGGCGCCCGCTTCGACCGACATATTGCAGAGTACCAGACGTCCGGAAGTGCTCATTTTTTTGATGGTCTCGCCGTGAAATTCGATAACTCTGAAATTAGCGCCTTCTGCGGTGAGTTTACCGATCAGATAAAGAATCAGGTCTTTTGGATAAACACCTTCCTTAAACTTGCCTTTCACCACCACTTTGATCGTCCCGGGGACTTCCACATTCAGCACGCGTCCCAGCGCCCAGACGGCGGCCATTTCCGTAGCGCCAATCCCGAAGGAAAAGGCGCCAAGCGCCCCGTGGCTGGTCGTGTGACTGTCGGTACCGACCACCACGTATCCCGGACGCACGTAACCGTTTTCCGGAAGGATCTGATGGCAGATGCCGCCTTCATCGCCGCGCGCATCATGAAATTTCACAATGCCCTGTTTGGCAATAAACTCACGTATTTTTTTCTGGTTTGTTGCCGTTTTGGAACTTTCGGCAGGCACCCGGTGATCAAAGATAATAGCAATTTTTTTCGGGTCCCATACTTTCGGCTCCATACCGGTATCTTTGAACACTTCGTTAAACTGGTTGATCACCAGCGCGCCGTTTTCATGCGACATCGCGAGATCCACCTTCGGTTCAACGACATCACCAACATTCACTGAAGACAAGCCGGCCGCGCGGGCCAGTATCTTCTGAACAACGGTCATGCCCATAAATGTTTTCTCCTGATTAATGATGATAGTTATAATTTTAACGCCAAGAAACCACGCGGACACAAAGGATTAGCGATATCTTAATTCTTTGCACCTCATGGATTTGTGGCCCAATCAATTATACAACGCCTTTTTCCTTAAACCGCTTGACATCGTCCTTGGTGTAACCGATTTGAACCAGAATTTCCTCGGTATGCTGGGAAAGCGTCGGCGGCGGGGTTTCCACCTTGCCCGGCGTTTTGCTGAATTTAGCCGTCGGATTAAACAGTTTCAGTTCACCGATGCCTTCGGCTTGGATGGTTTCAATCGCATGGCGGTGTTTGGCCTGTTCCTGGTTCAGGGCCGCCTCAAGAGAAAGAATTTCGCCGGACGGAACGCCTTTTTCATTCAGCACATCCACCCAGTATTTGGTTTCTTTCTCTTTCAGTTTGGCTTCCAGCAGAGGGGTCAGGGCTTTGCGGTTTTTCTTGCGGTCGTCGCGTTTCTGGAAGCGCGGATCGGTTTTCAGTTCCGGCACGCCAAGCACGTCAGCTACGGCTTCCCACTGTTCCTGCTTATTGGCGGCAATATTGATGTAGCCGTCTTTGGTTACGAAAGTTCCCGAGGGAGCGGCCGTCATATTGTCGTTGCCGAGCAGTTGCGGCTGCTGGCCCCCGATCAGAAGGTTGGCGGCAACCCAACCCATCAACGGCATGATGGAGTCCAGCAGGGCAATATCGATAAACTGGCCTTCGCCGGTTTTTTCGCGATAGAACAGCGCCGCCATAATGGCAAACGCCGCATTCAGGCCGCCGACCGTGTCGCAAACCGGAAATCCGCAACGCAGCGGATTGAGCCGCTCGTCGCCGTTTATCGCCATGATGCCGCTCAGGCCCTGAATAATCTGGTCGTAAGCAGGTTTAAAAGCGTCCGGCCCTGTGGCGCCGAATCCGGAAATCGCGCAAACGATAATCTTCGGATTGATTTCGCTGAGTTTCTTGTACGAAAAACCAAGCCGGTCCATAACGCCTGGCCGGAAATTTTCTACAACGACGTCGGCCGTTTGGACTAATTTGGTAAAAATCTCTTTGGCTTCGGGATCTTTTAAATTCAGTGTCACGGATTTCTTATTGGCGTTCTGCGCTAAGAAACTTGTTCCCATCAGCTTTTTATTTAATTCGGGCACGTTCCCGAGTTCGCGGGCTAAGTCGCCTTTCCCCGGATTTTCAATTTTGATGACCTCCGCGCCGAACCAGGCCAGATGCAAAGTTGAGAAAGGTCCCGACAGTACGTTCGTCAGATCCAGAACCCTTACGCCTTCAAGTAATTTCATGGTAGTGACCTCTTTGATTTAATTTTTTCCTTTTTCGGGTATCACACCCGTTTTATAGACCGTTCCCGGCATTTCCCGATTAAAGAATGCGGCCACGTCGTTGGCAATCCCAATCAGTGCGTCGAGTTGGACATCGTGGCGCAGGTTCATGTGCTGAAGCATATGCACGAAGTCTTCGGTACATACGTTGCCGCCGGCGATCTTTGTAAACGGACATCCGCCGAGTCCGGCCACAGAAGATTCAAAATACTTCACGCCGACTTTCATGGCGGCGTAACAGTTCGCCAGGCCAAGGCCGTAGGTATTGTGGAAGTGGCAGGTGGTCTCGATGTCATCGGCCAGGGCATGGATGGCGCTGAACAGGGATTCGACTTTGTCCGGCGTCGCGTGGCCGGCGGTATCGGCCAGGCTGATATTGCGCAGGCCGGCGTCCACGTATCGGCGAACGATTTCAATAACCCGTTCCTCAGGCACCGGGCCTTCAAATCCACAGCCAAAGGCAGACTGCACGGATACTTGAACTTTTTTCTTCGCGTCCAGCGCTTTACGGGCCATGCCGATAATCGTTTCCGTCGCCTGCGCGATAGACATATTCGTGTTTTTCAGGCTGTGGGTCTCGCTCGCGGAAACGCCCATGCAAAACATATCCACGCCGCACTTGAAGCCGCGCTCCAGTCCTTTGTCGTTCAACACAAGGCCGGCCAAAATCACATGTTCCGGTTTCTGACCGGGTTTGGAAAATTCTGTAAACAACTGGTCGGTGGCGGCCATCTGCGGCACTTTTTCAGGATGCACGAACGAGCCGATTTGGATGATATCCACGCCCGCTTGTATCAGGCCTTTAATCCATTCCGCTTTTTTTTCGACCGGCACAATCTGCTTTTCCATCTGCAGGCCGTCCCGGATGCCGACTTCATGAATGATGATTTCGTAATCCATGATTAAAGTCCCGCGTTAAAGTTTAGCGGCAATGGCCTGAGCCATTTCGAGCGTTTTGCTGCTGCCGCCCATATCGTAGGTTCGGATCTTGCCTTCTTTGATGACGGCGGCGACGGCGTTTTCAAGACGCGCGCCTTTTTCCGTTTCGCCCAGCCAGTCGAGCATCATTTTGGCTGCCAATATCGTGGCAATCGGGTTGCATTTATACTGGCCGGCATACTTCGGCGCGGAACCGTGCGTCGGTTCAAACACAGCCAGTTTCTGGCCGATATTCCCGGAACAGCCGAACCCGAGCCCGCCGACCATCTGCGCGCAGAGATCGGATACGATGTCGCCGTATAAATTCGGCGCAACCAGCACGTCGTAATTGAACGGATTCTTCAGTAGCCACATGGTCATCGCATCAATGTTGGCATCGTCCATCTGAATGTTCGGGTAATCCTTGGCGACTTCCTTGGCGATTTCAAAGAACAGACCATCGGTCGCACGGACCACATTCGCTTTATGAACAATCGTCACTTTCTTGCGGTTGAATTTTTTGGCAAAATCAAACGCCGCGCGAATGATGCGTTCGGAGCCCTTCCTGGTGTTGATTTTGCACGAAATGGCGTACTGGTCGCCGGGCAGGTCTTTGAATACGCCGAACGGTTTGCTTAAACCCGCTAGACACGTAGCCAGTTCGGGCGGCACAGGGTTGAATTCCACGCCGGCATAAAGGTCTTCCGTGTTTTCCCGGAACACCACCAGATCAATATTTTCCTTGAAATTCAGCGGATTGCCGGCGTACCCTTTACACGGACGCAGGCAAATATATAAATCAAACAACTGCCGCATGCGAACTATGGGCGAGCGGTAAATCAGCCCTTTACCTTTCAGTTCGGGCACGAGTTCCGCTTCGGCGGCTTTCACCGGCTTGGATGTGATGGCGCCAAACATCGCCGCGTCCACGCTTTTTAAAAGATCAATCGTGCGTTGTGGAAACGCATCGCCTTCTTTGCACCAGAATTCCCAACCGATATCGCCGTGCATATATTCCGCGTCGAGCGCAAGCTTGTCCAGAACGATTTTGGTGGCTTCCAGAACTTCCACGCCGATCCCGTCTCCGGGCAACCAGGCAATCTTATACTTGGCCATAGATTTTCTCCGGTTAAATTATTAGTGTAGGTTTATGAATAACGTTTTTTTAACATTCGTAATTCTGGTCAAAACTCGACATGATGGCGTTGTCGATTTCCATTTGTGATTGGATGTTGCCGAGGCACTCCTGTAGTTTTTTACAGTGAAGGCGCTGGAGTTCGGCGAATTTTGTCAGGCAATGACGGGCTTTTTCATCGCCGATTTCCTGAGCCGCTTTCATGTGAAAATCATAAGACTCGTTTTCGCGGGCGATGACTTCTTTTATGATATCAATAACGGTACGGGGCGATTTGGTCTGTTCCATGATGTTGCCTTTTTTTGATGGCGGTTGAATACAAGTTTAATAATAAAAAAAATTTATTCATAAATCAAGATAAACAGGACAACGATGTTGTTTGACACATTAGAAAACATCCGAAACGCAGCGGGCTTTACGCTTGGTTGCAATAGTGAAGTTTTGAATGATAATTCCCACAGCTTTACAGCGATCGGTGGCAATCACATCCGTGCCTTTAACCAGAATTTCCTCATAGATAGCGTCTCCACGGGCCAAGGCTTTTTTATCAAGATTGCCCATGGTGCCAACAATACAGGCGATGCCGTTGCGATGCAGTAATCCGATCAACGCCGAATCCGGTACGGAGGTGCCGGTAAAAGCCACGATGCGATCGCGGCGGACGCCGTAATTCAGTACGCGGTAGAAGTCATCCGGCTGACAGATGTTGCAAGAAATCATCAGATTGGAATCCAAAGCGGCGTAGGTGCCGGCTTCAACGGCCGTATACGTCACCACCACAACCCGGTCTGCGGCATTGTTTCTGCGGATAATGGCCATTACACTGTCCGGCGGGACTTCCGGTTTAATATCGGTAAACAGGACCGTCTTCTTATCAGACCACTGCAGCGCCTCATCCAACGTCGGGATCCGGTAATTCGTTAAGCGGCCGCCGGGATCTTTAAGAAAGAGTTCTTTTATTTCGCTTAATGTCTTCTCCGAAACAAGGCCCACGCCGTTAGAGGTACGGTTCAGCGCCGCATCATGCATCAGGACGCAACGGCGGTCGCGCGTGAGCCGCACATCGCATTCAATAACGGCGCAGACGGATGACAAGGTATGCTCAAATGTTTCCAGACAATTTTCAGGATAACCCTTCTCCGGCCCTCCGCGGTGTGCGCTGACAATCGGACCCCGTATGGAATCCGGTCTGAAAAAATCCCATAACGACGGTTTATAAGCAATTGAATTTTGAGATCGGCTCTGACACGCTACGATAGTAAAAACGATAACGAAAATCTGTGCCAGACGTTTCATGGGTTCGTGGTTTTATGGTTATCGTTTTTTATCCAGAGCCCTGCGTACCCTCTGAAGAATTTCCATCGCTGCATACGGCTTGGTCAGAATGTCAACAACGCCTTTCCGTAATAGATTGTCCGTTGAGGTTTCTCCCTGATAGCCTGTGGCAACCAAAACTTTAACATCCGGATCGACCGCTTTCATTTGCTCAAACAAACGGATGCCGTCCATTACCGGCATACCAATATCCGTTATGACCAGATTGATTTTTTCTTTCTGGATTTTAAAAATATTTAAAGCGGACAGGCCGCTCTCAGCTTTGATCACCTCGTAACCGGACCATTGCAGTATTTCCGCGAGCGATTCTCTTAAAGCCGGTTCATCATCAACAATTAATATGGTTTCTTTACCTTCCGGGATGCAGGCGCCATTTTCCGGTTTCGGCACCGAGACGGAGGCCGCCTTATGCGCGGGAAAGTACATATAAAACACGGAACCTTTTCCGGGCTCACTTTCGACTGAAATATAACCTTTATGATTTTTCACAATCCCATGAACAATCGACAACCCCAAGCCGGTGCCTTTTCCCTGTTCTTTCGTCGTAAAAAACGGATCAAAAATCCGATTGAGAATGGATTTATCAATGCCGGTGCCCGTATCGGAAACATAAAGAACAACAAAATCATCCTTGGGGATTTCTGAAAAATGTTTTTCCAATTCACCCGGAAGCGCCGTCCTAAGACCCAGGGTCAGCGTACCGCCGGAGGGCATAGCGTCGCGCGCGTTGATGGCAAGATTCAGTATAATCTGGTGAATGTGACTGGGATCGGCGAGGATCATGTCATGTTCCGCGCCAATCACCGTTTCAATATGAATGGTCTTGGGAAGCGAATGTTCGAGGAGTTGGACCGCTTCACGAACAATCTGGGTCAGTTCCACAGGCCTGAAAACCGAGTCCTCCGCGCGCGCGAACAGAAGCAATTGTTGGGTGATGGATTTGCCGCGAAAAGCGGAGCTGATAATCATTTCGGCAAGTTCGACCAGATCCGGATTATCGCGGACGCGTTTCCGTATAAGCTCGGCTGTGCTCAGTACCACCGCGAGAACATTATTAAAATCGTGCGCGATACCGCCGCTCAGCGTGCCGATACTTTCCATTTTCTGAACCTGTATCAGCTGGCGTTCCAGGCGTTTTCTCTCCGACTGGTCCGCGTAAATGCCGTAGATGCCCTCCTGCTGACCCCCGATAAAAACCGGAACCCCGTAAATATAAACGTCTGCCAGCGAACCATCTTTACGCTTACGGACCGTTTCTTTGTAAACGATGATGCCCCGCTGAGTTTGTTCGGAAAGATCCGCCCCCTCGTCCTTCAATGTTTCCGGGACGATTATATCGTTAATCTTTTTTCCCAGCACTTCATCGGGAGCATATTGAAAGATATCCTGAAAACCGGCGTTGACTTCGATAATGCGGTCCTGGTTATCTAATAGCACGATACCCAGCGGACTGTTTTCAAAAAGTTGCCGGAAACGGGCGGTCTGGATCAGCAGGGCCTCCTCCGCTTTTTTCCGTTCGGTAATATCAATCGCAAACGCAATGATACCGATCATCTCACGGTTTCGGTTAAATACCGGCACTTTGGATACTTCCAGCCAATACATCCGTCCGGTGCGTTTCGCGGTGTGTATTTCCTGAATGCCGAGCCTGGGCTGGCCGCTGCGTATGACCTCCAGATCTTCTTCGTAGAATCGTCGCGCCTGATCCTCCGGATAAAGTTCCCAGCAGGAACGGCCTTGCAGTTCTTGGATCGGGATGCCTTCCATATCCGCTACGCCTCGGTTGGCGGCAAGGATGCGGTTATCTAAATCCTTGTACCAGACCATCGCGGGAATGGAATCGAGGATGCGCTGCAGGTCTTCTTCGTTTTTGCGCAGGGCTTCTTCGGCGGCTTTTTGTTCGGTGATATCCTGCGCCATTGCGATTACCACCTCCTTACCGAAATACATACCCCGAAACAGGCGGACGTCTTTGGGGAAAACGCTTCCGTCCAAGCGACGGCCCCAGAATTCAAATCGCTGAGGTGTACCGCCGAAAGCGGCTCGGAGGCAGTTCTGGATATACGACATGTCATTGCGTCCGGGCGCCGCCACAAATTCCGGCGTCTGCCCGATAAGTTGATTCCGGCTGTAACCGTACATTTTAACGGCGCCATCGTTGACATCAAGGAAACGCCCATCGGTATCCTGAATATATATAGCGTCTGTCACACTGTTAAACAAGCCGCGGTAACTGGCTTCACTTTCCCGAAGTTCGGTTTCAGCGCGCTTCCGCTCGGTCACATCGCTAATCATCCCGTCATATCCGATAACCTTGCCGCCGGATATTTTAAGCACCGGCGTATTGCGGATCCACCGGATACTGCCGTCCTTATGGATAATCCGGTGTTCAAACGGAGGCACCTGTTCCCCGGCAAGCACGCGGGCCAGTTGTTCGGTAACAAACGATTTGTCGTCTGCGTAAATCATATCGTACCACAAAAACGGCGAGGATTCATAATCCGCGGAAGTATAGCCGGTAACGGACACGCACCGGGCGCCGTGGCGGGTTCGCTGAACAACGCCGTCGTGGATATCCACCGAATACACATAATCCGTGGCGGAATCTAATAGTTGTTTAATCCTTTCCTCACTTTTCCGGAGCGCTTCGGTCGCGCGGATTCGCGCGCACGCGCCGCCGATTTCCGCCGCAATCATCTCAAGGAGCGCCCGTACTTCAGGTACAATTTCGGTCATCGTGTGCGAAGAAAGGTTAATGACGCCCGCCACCCGGCCTTCGCTCGGAATCGGTAATATGGCGATAGCTTTAAGGCCTTCCTGCTCGCGCTCATGATCCAGCTCGATATTTTTGTCCTGAAGAAAGCTTTCATATACAAAATACTGTGGCTTCCCTTCGAGCACAATGCGGCTTTGCGGCTGTTCGGCGGGATAATAAGAAACTTTACGGACGAATTCCGGAGAAAGTCCCCGGTGCGCGTAGAGTCTAAGGATGTTGCGCTCGTCATAGAGGTATATGCCGCCGCAGTCAATGCCTTCGATAGTGCAGGCGATTTCGAGCACCTGATTAAGCACAGAAGCCATGCGGTCGGAAGATCCGAGAGCCACGGCGACATCGCGTTGTACTTTCGCCAATTGGGCGATTCGTCGGGCATCCGTGATATCCTCCACCACGCCGAATACATACTGCGGCCGCCCGTCGCTGTCCCGAATGATGGTACCGTTAAGACGGGCCCATATAATTCGCCCGTCCTTACGAATATACCGCTTTTCACTCCGGTAATTCGTACGTTCCTGATGGCTCATCAGCGTTCGGAAGTCATCTGCTTCCCGTTCAAAATCGTCCGGATGGCTGATGTCGGAAGCCCGCATACGGAACAATTCTTCCGGCGTATAACCGGTCATAGCCGCAAAAGCCGAATTGACCTGAAGGAAACGTCCTTTCGGATCGGTAACCGTCAAACCGATGGATGCGGTTTCAAACATCGCCTGGAATTTCAGCTCGCTTTCCTCCAGCGCGGATTGGATTTTTTTGCGATCAGACACATCGCGCATAATTCCGAGTACGCGGTATTCGCCCGCGCTTTCAAGGCCGACGGTGCTGATTTCCACATCTACAATCTCCCGGCCGCCTTTTTTTATGATTTGTATTTCATATTGGCTGGGAACGGATTTCCGCAGCTGCCGCGATTCATGACGTTGACGAATAATCGTCTTGGAAGCGTCGGTCAGTAAAATATCATAATTAAAATCCGGAGCGGTGAGCTCTTCGGCGGTATACCCCGTAATTTCACAAAATTTTGGATTGACATATTCATAATGCCGGCCGCGTATCAGATAAATCCCGTCAAAAGCGTTCTCCACCAGCGTCCGGTAACGCTCTTCGCTGTAACGCAGTTGATTTTCGGAACGTACCCGTCCCGTAATATCCCTCCATACCGCCACCATCCCGGCCGTCTGAGAACCGGAACCCGTCATAGACCACGTGCGGATTTCATGAAGACGCTTTTCCCGATTCTGGTCGGTGATCTCTATTACACCGCTCCAACTTTTGTCGGAAATCGTTTTCTCAAGAATGTCCCGGACCGGAACATTGATAGCGTAGATGGTATCCAGCATCGTAACCGGCTGGCCGATAACCTGCTCCGGCATCCGGCCCAGGGATTCCAGAAACGTCTGATTGGCAAAGGTAATGATACCCTGCGCATCCGTGATAAGAATGGAGTCCTGTATATGATCAAAAATACTGAATTCCAGTCCGGTAGCGGCGGGCACTGATTTTTTAGACTTTCTCCGTAATGTCGGCCGGCCTTTCGCCTTTGTTTTATACGATGATAAAGCAGCCGTTTTTTTCCTGGGTTTATGATATTTCATTGCGATATCCTTATGACGGTCTCACCCGATTAAACTTTTTAATTTATTTAAAACGGCTGTAAAATACAACGATTATTGAATGGGTTTTTATTTGCGCAAATTTATTCTAAAAAACTGTTTGGAATTTATGAGCGCCATTACCTATCTTATTTCTAAAACGCTAAACGATACCCTTACTATTATGCCTGACATCAAAAAGATTTCCGAATCGCCGACCAATCCCAAGCAGATAAAAATCAAAAAAGAGTTTGACGTTGCCGATCTGTATGCCGGGCCGTCCGGAGAATCCGGAACGGCGGAAAGCGAAGGCGCCGGGCTGGATGAAAAACTACGCCAGGCATATTTCTGGATCGTCAATCACGCGATTATCAGCCCGTATTATGACATTGAGTACAACGACGGGCCGTGTCAGACCTATATTTTCGGCGATTCCAAAAGCAAGGTGGTACTGCCGTCCGGACAAAGTTATTCCAGTTTTATTTTACTTCCTCTGCTTAATCTCGCGGTGCGGCGGCGGTGTTTGTTCGTGGGCGGCCCGGGGCGCGGAAAAACCGCCAGCGCCATATTAATGGGCATTCTCGGAGGTTACTCGCTGAAAGAAATCCGTCGATCCATCCAGCACGGACAACCGCAGATGACCATCACCGACCTGCTCGGCAATCCGCTGCCGTCCGACATGATCAGCGCGAAAAGCATGGACGATATCCGCATCGCGTGGCGCAAGTGGCTCGGCATGCGCGTGAAGATAATCGATGAATATAACCGCATTCCGACCCGTACGCAGTCCGCGCTGCTCACCGTGCTGGCGGACAATTACGCCGAACTGCTCGATCAGATTTATGAATGCCCGGAAGCCGCATGGTATCTGACTGCGAACGACGACGTCGGCGGCGGGACGTACCAGGTTATCGAAGCCCTGAGAGACCGCATCGATATCGTGGTGCAGGCCCTGCATTTCAACACGCGTTTCATCAAAGACCTGTTATACCGGATTGAGAACCACATCCAGCCGGAGGAAGTCGTCCCGTCAGCGATTATTTTCACGGAAGAGGAAATCGACCGTATGGGGAAGGCTATCCGGAAAATCGCCCTGCCGCCGGCCCTCTTGCGGCGCATGGAGTTTTTCGCCAGTCATTTCGAATTGTTCGAGAACGCCGCCGAACAAATCGAATACAAAACCAAGGATACTGTGAAATTATCCGGCATCGATTTCAATCTGGTCGCCCTGCAGGAAACCGGGAAAGACAAACTGAAAGACCTTGGCAGTCAGACCAAGAACGGCCTGTCCGTACGCGCGCTGATGACCTGCCTGATTTATGTTAAAGCCATGGCGTATTTTCGCGGCGACACCGAGGTATCGTTTGAGGATGTCCGCCAGATTATTCCGTTCGTGCTTCACGACAAACTCATCCAGAATCCCGATTCCCCGTTCTTTGAACAGCCGGGCCATCAGGTGTACCGGGTGGATCATGTCAGTTGGTTGCGCAAACTGTTCGACCTATCCTGCGCCGAGTTTGACCGCCTGGAAATGGATGAAAATGACCCCCTGACAGAGCTCGAAAAAACATTTGATAACGGCCTAGAAGGCGTTACCGAAAAAGAAGTCCGGGCCCAACTGACCAAAATCGAACATATTTTGTCTGAATGGAGCAAAGGTCGAAAATTGTATGGCCATATGTTCGACGATATTCTCAAATTAAAATATTTTCACCAGCGCTATACAAATTATCTCCGATGGCTGAAATGGAAAAGCTGATTTCAGGGCCGCTGGCGGACATATTAAAAAAAAACCGCACTCGCTATAATACCTTATTCGCTTTGGCCCGTCAAAGCCGGCCTTCACTGGACGGAGAGATGCTGGCGTATTATTTGTTGGAGGTTGTGCAACCGGTTATCCTCGAACTCGAACAACGCCATTCCGGAAATATTGAACCCGTTACCGACGCATTATTTGAAAACATCCTGAATTTAATGAAGATCCATCGGCTCGGTGCCGGCAGTAGCAATCCAGAATTTGAAACAAGCTGGAAAAACGCCATGACGCAATTGGCGGAAATTTTTGAACTGAATCCGAATGCAATCGTTAATAAAATTACCAACGCGCTGGTTACGATTTACTCTGTGCCTGAAACACGGCCTTCGGAATGGATAGAACGAATGGTAAAAATAAAACCCCTAATCCGTGACGAAGAGATATTTAAAAAAGCCGGATTCGTTTCGGCGTGGATGTCCGGCATGGCGCATTACCGGGACACCGCTTTGGAAATCCTCAACGAATTACCCGATGAAATGGTGTCCGCCATGTTTCCGGCTATAAAAAACTCGGGCGGAAATATTCGGGGATTTGTCACCGAATTAAAAAATAATCCATGGAAAAATCCGGATGCGATTGTTTCGGCGCCGGAAGTACTGAAGCCGGTCAGAGCGATTGGCGCTTTTACCGGCTTCGGCGGTCTGTTTCCCACGCCGCCCATGGTTACGGCGGATAGTAAAGGAATCATTGTCCGATGCCGGGATCGGTCCTGGCGGCTCCATGCGGATAGATACGGCTATTATTTACAGCCGATTAATGCGTCATCTTTGGAGCGGCGAAGTCCGGCGTGCCCATTTGAGTATTATAAAAACGGAACGGTGTTCAAAGGCGATCGGCATACATTTATACCCGAACTGAAAGATGCCGCCAGCTATGCCGGCAACGAACACACCTTCGCCGTAACTTCCAGCTACTCGCACCGCGTATATGTGCTTGCGGTCGTAACTCCATGAAAAAGATAAAGGTTTTTTAGTAATGGAATCCGCATCGGAAAATTATCCCCGACAAATTCGGCAGGAATGGCAGGACTGTTGGCCGCGGGCCCTCGCGCTGTGGAGTCCGTATGTAAAACTGCACGATCCGAGCTGGTGCCTGACCTCCGAGCAGGAAAAGAATGAGCGGCTGCTGGCGAGCTTCGCCATGATCCGGCTCCATGATCATACGGTGGTGATCAGTATCAAAGAAGTGATCGAACGGCATCTGGAAAATTTCGCGTTGGAAATACTGGCGCACGAAATCGGACATCATGTCTATGCGCCGGCAGACATCAGCGACCAGGCCCGGATGATTGCGCGTATGCGCAAGGGACTGCCCGGCAAGGAGCATCTGGCGCCTTTCATCGCGAACCTTTACACCGACCTGTTGATCAACGACCGGCTGGTGCGTTCCCATAAACTCCGGTTCGCCGAAATCATGCAACGGCTGAGCGGCCCGGCCGACCCCCTGTGGACGCTTTATATGCGAATCGCTGAGATTCTCTGGAGCGTGAAGAAAGGCGTTCTCGCCAAAGGAACGATGGACGACAAACTGGAAGGCGACGCGCAGCTGGGCGCCCGACTGATCCGCAATTACGCCAAAGACTGGCTTGAAGGCTCCGGCCGGTTTGCCGCGCTGTGTTTGTCGTATGTGTTGCCGGATGAAGCCGCCGTCGCTCAGCAGAACCAGAAAGCCTGGTCGGACATGGCAGGCGCTGCGTCCGGCGGTTTTCCGGAAGGACTATCCGAAATGGATGCGTCTGAACAGAACGGGAGTCTTCATCCCGCTTTCGAGGAAACAGGCGATGAACCCGCGGATGGCCATGAGGCTACTGAAACCGTGCCCGAAGAATCCCCCCAACAGCCCGGCGGCGGCCAGTACCGTCAACCCTACGAATACGGGCAGATTCTCAAGGCCCTGGGCCTTGACCTCAATGATCATGAAATCGCCGTAAAATATTACCGCGAACGCGCCCTGCCCTTCCTGATTCCTTTTCCCGCGATCGAAAAGCCGCAAAACGCCGAACCGCTCCGCGAGGGCTCGGAAATCTGGGACACCGGCTCGTCCATTGAAAATATTGACTGGGTACAGTCGGCCATAAAAAGCCCTTATCTCATTCCCGGATACACCATCATCGAGCCGGTGTACGGAACATCGGAAGGCTCGCTTCCCGAAAAAACGCCGGTCGACCTGGATTTATATGTCGACTGCTCCGGTTCGATGCCGAATCCACAGATAGCGATTTCGTATCTGACGCTTGCCGGAGCCATCATCAGCCTGTCCGCACTGCGGGCGGGTTCTAAAGTGCAGGCCACGTTATGGAGCGGCACGAATCAATTCGAGTCAACCGATGGATTTGTCCGGGATGAGGATCAGATATTAAAAATCCTTACCGGCTACCTCGGCGGCGGCACGGCCTTTCCCATACACAAATTACGCGACACGTATGCCGACCGGCCACCCCATGCCGTTAACGTCCACATTCTCGTGATTTCCGATGACGGCGTGACAACCATTTTAAAAAACGACGAAAAAGGCAATAAAGGCGCTGATATTTCACAGAAAGCCCTGGAAAAAGCCGGCGCCGGCGGCACCATGGTTCTCAACCTCTATCAGGACTGGCATAAGTATAAGCAGTTGGTTCATTTAAGTAAGCAAGGCTGGAACATTCACCGCATTACCGACTGGACGGAACTGGTGGCGTTCGCGAAACAATTCAGCCGGCAGTATTATGGAAAATAACTTACAGCAGGAAGGTCCCGCGCTCGAGTATTTACTCCGGCGCCTGTCCGAATGTCCCCCGGAATTCGTAATTTCTGCCCATGATAAAACGGCTGTCGCGCCGGCCGCTGTTGTTTCAGATTTATTGCAGGATCTCGGCGGCCATTTATTAACGCCGGGGTCGGCCGCTCCGTTTCAGCTTGAACCAAGCGGGAAGAATAGAAATTATATTAATATCATTTTGATTGCCTGCTGGCTGCTGCACGATTCCTGGTTCCGTCAACAGCAACGATTCGCTGAAAACGCTTATAATTTTCTCCGTAACGGATTAGACGAGTTGTCAAAAAGGATTACGGCCGATAAATTCATCTATGATCCGGATCGCCGTGAGGAGCTGGTCCGCCTGGTTTTACAGGCCTTGGGGCTTCGACCGAAGGGTGAATCTCCGGAACAGGCCGCTGACCGTTTAAAAACGCTTGATTCCATTGAGCGTGAACGCGTGATTCGCGAAGCTAAAAAAGCAGAAGAGCGCGCCAAAGAACTCCGCGAAGCCATGGCCCGACAGGCCGCCATCGAAGCCGCTTCTAAAATGCCAAGGGAATGAATCGATAATAACGATTCGATCTTCGGTTTCCTATTGTACGGCCTTCGCAAACAACAAAGTGTGATTGCGTTATCCGTTGAATGGTTTTTTAGCTTGCCGCCACGACCTTCATATCTTTTGGATTGCAACGCCGTTAAAATTATTGATAGCCGCTCCCTTTAGGTCGGGCATAGATAGATAATAACGGATATCAAAAAAATTGACCGCCGCAACCTTCAGGCCGCATATCCCCAACGCATTGTAACAGCCATTGGATGAATACCGCCGGACGGTTAACCATTACGGTTAATCCTCAATCTGTTTCACTTTTACCGCGCCTTCAAAGTACAGATTGTCGTGGTATTCGTTAAGGGTCAGCGCTTCCGCAATCAGCGACTCCGTAACCGGAAGAACCATACGGGTATGCGGCGTTTTACCGCTGCCAACCCGGATAATCTCGTCCGGAACCGTGATGATAAATTTTTTCATATTTTATCCCTTTGTGATTTTGTTTGATATTAGTCTGTTATAAAAAAACTACCATAATGTAGCGTTTCTCCTATAAAAGTTCAAATCTGTCCATGAAAATAATAGTTCATTTAGAGCTATGGGCGTTTTTCACAAATTATCAACATTTAAATCTAATAAAATTATTAATTAAAATAAATTTTCACTTGATTTTTCAAAAAAAATAAATATATTTGCATATTGCACTCATTTTTAATGGATTATAATTAATAAGTATTTATTTATATTTATTTTAGACAAGGACAAACTATGATTACTGTACAGATTGGCGAAAACGAGTCGTTTGACAAAGCGTTAAAGCGGTTTAAACGGAAATGCCTGCAATCCGGTTTAATGCGCACTCTGAGGGATAATGCACATTATACCAAGCCGAGTGAAAAACGCAAGGCCGACCGTTTACGCGCCATTCGTAAACAGCGCCAGATTCAGGCCGAGCAAAATTATTAATCGTTCGTTGCGGGTATCGAAGATTCTAAAAGCCGGAAATCATTCCGGCTTTTTTTATTCCCATTCGATGGTAGCCGGCGGTTTGGAACTGATATCGTATACCACGCGGTTGACGGCGGAAACCTCATTAATTATCCGGGCTGAAATTTTACCCAGCAGTTCATAAGGGATTTGCGCCCAGTCGGCGGTCATACCGTCCTGACTGGTAACGGCGCGGAGGGCCACCGTGTTCTGGTAGGTGCGCTCATCGCCCATGACGCCTACGGACTTCACCGGAAGCAATACCGCGAAAGCCTGCCAGATCTTGTCATACCATCCGCTCGATATCAGTTCTTCCATGTAAATCGCATCGGCCTCGCGGAGTATGTCGCAGCGTTCTTTGGTCACTTCGCCCAGCACGCGCACGGCCAGCCCGGGTCCCGGAAACGGATGCCGCCGGAGCAGCGGTTCCGGTAAACCCAGTTCCCGTCCGGCTCTGCGGACTTCATCCTTAAACAGTTCCCTCAACGGCTCGACTAGCTTCAGATTCATCCGCTCCGGCAGGCCGCCTACGTTGTGATGCGTCTTGATGGTCGCCGACGGCCCTTTTACGGAAACGCTCTCAATCACGTCCGGATACAACGTTCCCTGCGCCAGAAAATCGATCGGGCCGGTAACGGAACGCAGTTTTTGGACTTCCGCCTCAAACACCTCGATGAACGTATTACCGATGATTTTTCTTTTTTGTTCCGGCTCGATAACGCCCGCCAGCCGTGAGAGAAACAGCGATTCCGCGTCCACGGCGATGAAGTGCGTGGTAAAATACTTCCGAAACGTGTGTTCCACCTGCAGCGCTTCGTTTTTCCTCAGCAGGCCGTTGTTCACGAATATCGCCGTGTATTGGTGGGGAATCGCTCGGTGCAGGAGCATCGCTACAACCGAAGAATCCACGCCGCCGGACAGCGCACAGATAACGTGCCCGCCGCCCACCGTCGCACGAATGCCGTTGATGGCCGCCTCAATAAACGAACTCGTCGTCCAGTCGCCCCGGCAACCGCAGACGCCAAAAACGAAATTACGCAGCAAATCCATGCCCATCGGGGTATGCGCGACTTCCGGATGGAACTGCACCCCAAAGATGGGCTTTTGCTGATGACGAATGGCGGTTATGGGCGCGTTATCCGTATGGGCAATGACTTCGTAACCGGCCGGGATTTTTTCGAGCCGGTCGCCATGGCTCTGCCAAACAACGGTCGTTTCGGGAAAGGCCGCAAACAGGTCCCGGTGATCATCGATATAAAGGTCAGCCCGGCCGTATTCCCTTCGGGCCGCACGATCGACTTGCCCACCGAAGAAATACGCCATCAACTGCATGCCGTAACAGATGCCCAGCACCGGAATCCCGATATCAAACAACTCCCGTTCCGGGCGCGGCGCGCCTTCCGCGTAAACACTCGAAGGCCCGCCCGAAAGGATGATACCCGATGGCCTCCGGTCTCGGATCTGCAACGCGGTAATCGTGTAAGGATGAATTTCTGTGTAAATATTCATCTCCCTGATCCGGCGCGCGATCAATTGCGTGTACTGCGAACCAAAATCCAGTATCAGAATCATTTCCTGTTGCGGCATGAGGACCTCGCTAATGTTGTTGGAGAAGGAACACCCATCAATCGGGATAATATAAAAAAGCCCGGGTTGAAATCAATAAATAATCTCTCCATCCGGGTGTTTTTTATCAATAAAAAAACCCCGGAAGCGGATGGCTCCCGGGGTCGTATAAACCCTAAAATTTAACTATTTACTTCTTGACCGTTTTCGGTGCAGTCATCGCTTTCAGATCGGCGAACTTGGCTTTGATCTCTTCGATCTTGGTGTTCGCGCCGGCGGGATCGGCTTCGCACATGCCTTCGGCATCTTTAACGGCGGTTTCGATCTCGGTCTTCAGCGTGTTGTACTTGGCGGCATCGTCTTTCTTCATTTTCTTGACAGCGGCGGCAGCGGCTTTGTCTTTACCGTAGGCTTCCCATTCGGTCTTGAAAGCGGCAATCGCAGCTTTGGCGTCTTCGCCCATCTTCTTCATGTTATCCGGAGCAGCTTTGGCGGCTTCATCATATTTCTTGATGGCTTCAATCAGCTTGGCTTTGGCTTTGTCAAATTCGCTCTTCTTGATCATTTCATTGGCGTCTTTGACTAACGCTTCGGCGGCATCATAAGCTTCTTTGGAATACACAGCGGCATTCACTTTGTCCGCATTCGCCTTAGCGGTTTTGGCTTTGTCCTGTTCTTCTTTCGGGGGTCCGCCGCAGCCGACTAAAATCGCAACAGCTAATCCGGAAAGGATCATTCGCTTTAACATATCATTTCTCCTTGTTTGGGTTTTGAGGGTTTTTAGTTAATTTAGGGTTTCATAACACGCAATTATAGTTTGAATTGATTAAAAAGTCAATACTTTTTTGTTAAAAATATATTTTATCGGATAAGAAGGTATTTTATTACTTGGCATCATTCATCCATTCATGAATTTTAATCACGATATTTTCATCGCGTAAAGCGGCTATCGCTTTGATAAATTCCGGCGGTGCACCTTTCATGGCCATTTCCTGAATGAACGAATTCAAAAGGGATTTCCTGTCAAAAGGGCGCAAATGGACAACCGCTTTAATAAAACGATATATCGTCTCGTCTTCACGGCTGACACGAAGAAGGTCAACGAATATTTCATCGGCGGATAGGTCGCGAGCCATCAGAACTATACTTGCCTTATCGGGTTACCGGGTTTTTAAATGCGAAGCGTCAAAAAAAGTTTTCTGACCGAGCAAGCGGATTTTTGCTTCGTCATTGCCGTGACCTAAGACGCTGACGTAAGCGGCGATACGCCCGGCCGTTTCCATGAAGACGCGGGCGTTTTCGGAATCCGGTTGGGCGGCGACAATCGGCGTGCCGGTATCGCCTGCCCGGCGGGTTTCCACGTCGAGCGGAATTTCCCCGAGAAAGGGCACGTCCAGCGATTCACAGGCTTTACGGGCGCCGCCGTAGGAAAAGATTTCCGTGCGCTGATGACAGTGCGGACAGACAAAATAACTCATGTTCTCGATAATCCCGAGTATCGGCACGTGAACTTTCTGGAACATGCCTACGCCGCGCTTGGCGTCCATGAGGGCGACATCCTGCGGGGTGGTTACGATTACGGCGCCGGTCAGCGGTACCGCCTGCGACAGGGTCAGCTGGGCATCTCCGGTTCCGGGCGGCAGATCCACCACGAGATAATCCAGCGGGCCCCAGTTTACGTCGGACATCAATTGGGTCAGGGCGTTGGCGACCATCGGACCGCGCCATACCAGCGCCTCGTTGTCGGGCAGGAGAAAGCCGATCGACATCATTTTAATGCCGTGATTTTCCAGAGGAATCAGACGTTTTTCACCGTCCATCTCCGGCGCTTCCCTGACACCCATCATCAGCGGAATACTGGGCCCGTAAATGTCGGCGTCTAATAGCCCAACGGCCGCATCCAGCCGGCCCAGCGCCACCGCAATATTGGTAGCCACGGTGGACTTGCCGACGCCGCCCTTGCCGCTGGCCACCGCAATAATGTTCTTAACCTGCGGCAAAAGGTTACCGTCCATGGAAGGACGGCGGGCCGATTGCGCGGTCATGGTTACATGAACGGATTTTACACCATCCAGTTTTTTTACAATTTCTTCGCATTGGGTTTTAAAACGTTCTTTGACCGGACACGCCGGCGTGGTCAGTTCTACCGTAAAAGTCACATGACCATCAAGAATCTCCAAATTTTTGATGAATCCCAAACTAACAATATCCCGGTTCAGGTCGGGATCTATCACCACTTTCAGCGCCTGCAATATCGAATCCTGCGTAACCATCGGTATCCTTTCAATCTGTTATACTTTAATTTCTAGCCAGGATAAAATTAATAATTCTACGATAAATAGCAAGAAGCCCGCTGATAAAGCGCCTATATAGCATAAAGGCCCACCGATACGAAATCGGATTTCTCTGAAAAATACAAAAATATAAATAAACATATTGATATAGATATAAAGTATCATTATTCCTGCGAACAGCCCTACGGACAATAACAGGTAGATCATTTTATAATCATTTAAAAAATAAATCATGCTTAAGTACCCCGAAACCGAAACCGTCAGTAAAACGGTAAATGAAAGCCACGGAAAAGACTGTGTGGTTATCTGTTCCGGGCGGATCATCCATTTGTGGTACAGGGATAGGACTCCGGCAAAACAAACAAATCCGAACCCATAACCCGAAACGAAACGCCAGAGATTAAAATCGTCGGTTATACCGGTAGCGGCATCCGCCAGCATGAACGCCGTAAGAATTCCCAGCAGCCCAAAAAAAGAGCGGGACAGTGGTATGCGGTTTCGCCGGCCGTATCGGATCATTAACCATATGAAAACAGTAAGCACGCCAAGGTAAATGCCCGTACAGCGCGCGCAGACCGGGAGAGGCGTCTGGCTGAGCATCAAACAGCGGGACTCAATCTGATGGCAAAGCAAGGCGCCGAGATCGTAAAACAGGCTCCAAAATCGGTCAAAAAGATAATTCAATATTTTATCCGTTTTTTCTTGCTTTTTTCATGGTAATAATATATAATTGCAGTCCTAAAGGTCGAGCTAGTAGCTCAGCCGGTAGAGCAGCGCCCTTTTAAGGCGAAGGTCGTAGGTTCGATCCCTACCTGGCTCACCAGAATCAAAAGGAAAAGATAGTCTCTTTTCCTTTTTTTTTATGCCGTTTGTTTAACCGATTTGTCGCCGTGGTATGTGATAATCGGGTCTTCGCCGCTGGTGATGCAGCCCTTATGGATGGTGCAGGTTTTGACATTTTTCAGCGAAGGGATTTTATACATGATGTCCAGCATAAACCGTTCCATGATGGCGCGTAGTCCGCGGGCGCCGGTCTTTCGCTTCATGGCCAGGGCGACCACCTCCCGCAGGGCGTCTTCCTCGAACTGCAGATTAACCTGATCCAACGACAGCAATTTCTGGTACTGCTTGATAATCGCGTTTTTCGGTTTTAGCAGAATGGTGTAGAGCGCCTCTTCGGACAATTCTTCCAGAGGGCAAATCAGCGGAAGACGGCCAATCAGTTCCGGAATTAATCCGAATGACAGCAGGTCGTCCGGTTCGGCAAGCGCCAGGATTTCACTGATGGTCTGCGGGTCGTGCTTCTGAACGTCGGCGGTGAAACCGATATTCTTTTTACCGATACGGGTCTGCACGATTTTGTCGAGACCTTCAAAGGCGCCGCCGCAGATGAATAAAATATTTTTGGTGTTGATTGGGATCAGGTTTTGTTCGGGATGTTTGCGCCCGCCTTTGGGCGGCACGTGAGACACCGTACCTTCGAGGATTTTCAGGAGGGCCTGCTGGACACCCTCGCCCGAAACGTCGCGGGTGATGGAAGGATTGCCGCTCTTGCGCGCGATTTTGTCGATTTCGTCAATGTACACGATACCGCGTTCGGCGGCGGAAACCTCATAATTAGCCGCCTGCAGCAGCCGCACGAGAATATTCTCGACGTCCTCGCCCACGTAGCCGGCTTCGGTTAGCGTGGTGGCATCGGCAATGGAAAACGGCACATGCAGAAAACGCGCGAGGGTCTGGGCCAGCAACGTCTTGCCGGTGCCCGTGGGACCGATGAGTATGATATTCGTTTTCTCGAGTTCCACGTCGTTGTCCCGCGCCTGCAAGGAGGATATGCGTTTGTAATGATTGTACACCGCCACGCTGAGCGATTTCTTTGCCCGCTCCTGCCCGATAACATACTCATCCAGCCGGTTCTTGATGGCTTCCGGCGTAATGTCCGTGGGTAGTATGGACAGATCTTTTGTAGTATGCGCCTTGATCATGTCGGACGCGCTGTGAACGCATTCGTTGCAGATATGCACGCCCTGCGGTCCGCTGATGATGCTGTCCACTTCCTCGGCGGATTTGCCGCAGAAGGAACAATGGAACGCGCGAACGGAATTGTTATTCTTCATGGTCGTGATTTCGGTTAAATGAAACGCTTATTTTTTCCGCACCAGGATGTCGTCCACAATGCCGTATTCTTTGGCTTCCTCGGGCGACATAAAAAAATTGCGATCCGTGTCTTTTTCGATGCGGTCGATGGGCTGACCGGTATGGCCGGCGATGATCGCATTCAGCTTTTGTTTCAGGCTGACGATTTCGCGCCGGTAAATCTCAATATCCGACGACTGGCCGTGCGTTTCGCCCATCGGCTGGTGAATCATAATCCGCGCATGCGGCAATGCGGTGCGCTTGCCTTTGGCGCCCGCCATGAGCAGGATGGCGCTCATACTCGCGGCCAGACCCATGCAGGTCGTCTGCACGGCGGATTTGATGTAGGTCATGGTGTCGTAAATAGCCAGGCCGGCCGTAACGCTGCCGCCGGGACTGTTGATGTACATGATGATATCCTTTTCCGGGTCGTTCGCTTCAAGAAATAAAAGTTGCGCAATGACCAGGTTGGCCACGGTATCGTCGATGGGCGTGCCGATGAAAATAATCCGCTCCATAAGCAGTCGGGAGTAGATATCGTAGGTACGTTCCATTTGCCCGCGCTGTTCGACGACGTACGGAAAAGGAATATGCTGCGCCGAGGGGGTTTCGGACAGCCGGCTGAGCGCTTTTTCAATTTCGTTTATACTCATGATTTTCCTTTATAATACGTTATACAATCAGTGATGATTCCGGCTTCTGTGCTTCCGATTCTTCAGAGAAGGATTCCTTGACTTCCTCGATGACGGCGGCAGATTGCAGAAGCGCCAGAACCTTGTTTTCCAAAAGTTGGTCCTCGAGTTGCTTGCGTTCGCGCTCATCTCTGAAATTCAGGTTGATTGTTTCAATATCCACGTTATACGCTTTGGCGAGCTTTTCCCGGTAAGCCTGTTTGTCTTCGTCGGTAACTTTCAGGTTTTCGGCAGCGATGATTTTTTTCTTGGCCAGGGTCCACTTGACTTCACGGATAGCGTTGGCCCGGTATTTTTCCTCAACAAAGCTTTCGTCAATATTCGGGTTTTTATATCGCTGCTTCAGGTTTTCGCGGATATTTCTAAGCGAATCTTTAATGTACGGCTCCGGAGCCGGGATTTCGTTATTCTGGATGACCGCGTCAATCAGCCGGTCGTTCAGCAACTGGTTGGTCCGGTTTTCCCACTCGGCGGTCAGTTTCTTGACGACTTGCTGGCGAAGTATGTCGGTGTTTTCATATCCGACATCCTTGGCAAACTCATCGTCCAGAGGCGGTATGATGATTTCTTCTATTTTACGGATCAGGAAAGCGTAATGCTCGGTTGTCTCTTCCTGTGTGTCTGCGTTGACTTTGGTGACGTTAACCTTGCGCATCTCGCCGGGTTTGGCGCCGGTGAGACCGTCTATCAGTTCCTGCCCCACATACCGCGTGTTGAGAGGAATGCGCCGGTCTTCGTATTTCTTGCCGATAATCGGGAGACCCGAGGCATCCAGTACCTGGATATCGCAATAGACCACAAAATCCGGCCGTACTTCCTGGCGCTCCTGCACAGTGGCGTGGCTGGCGCGCAGCTGGTCAATGGTCGCTTCGATTTCTTTATCGCTGATTTCGTGGACAATTTTTTTAACAGCCAGACCCTTATAATTAGCGATGGTATAAGCCGGCAGGATTTCCACGGTAAAGTCAAAAGAAAGGGGCTGGTTTTTCTTATACTGCAGGTTCTCGATGCCCATAATCGCGACGATTTCGCTCTTCGTGGCCTCAACGGCTAACTTGGAATATTCTTCGATCATCGCGGAGAGCGCTTCCGCTTCGATTTCAGAAGCAAACCGTGTTTTAATCATTTGTTTGGGCGCCTTGCCTTTTCGAAAGCCCGGTATCTGTGCCTGCTCGCGGAACATGTCCAGCGAGGCGTCAAAGTAAGGTTTCATTTCATCCAGAGTGACGTCCACATGAATGGTGCGTTTGTTGTTTTCGGTGTCGGTAATCTGCGCTTGCAATTCAGTCTCCTTGTCAGAATTATAAACATTAAATTATAGCCAGGTGCGGGATGAGGGACTTGAACCCACACGGTGTTACCCACCAGATCCTAAGTCTGGCGCGTCTGCCAATTCCGCCAATCCCGCAGAAAGCAAAATTAAAGATAATAAATAAATAAGATATTTTCAAATAAAATCGATACTTATATCTTTATGATGTATTGCTCGCCGAAATAGGGTAATTTACAACGATTTATATAGAATCAACGCGGAAGATTGGTTAAACAGGCCGTTTTTCAGTCAGTTTTAATGTTCGCAGGCCATTGTTTTTGGGCGTTGTAATACGGTTTGTTCGCCGGTAAGCGGCCGGCTGTGAGGTTGCCACAGCCAACTCTATAAGAAATCTGCGCTCTCGGATACGCGGGGGCCGTGGTAGGATAGCGATTTATATAAACGGCCAATCAGGTAAAAACGTAAAAAACCGTTATCACATTTAAAATTCAGGCCCGCCCGCCGAAGCCAGCCCCATCGCTTGAGCAATCTCCTGGATTTTTTTATCTTTCAGACCCTCAAGAAACGTGTTATAGACGTTTGAAAAATTGCCGGTTCCTTTGTTCCCAAAATAAGTGAATTCGCCTTCTTCGTTTACCGCTATACCCCTGGATTGCAGGTCTTTGAAAATAGCCTCCCGCGTTTTCTTGAAATCATTAATAAGGTTTGTCCAGTTCTCGTCGGTTTTGCGCAGAGCATAGAGATAATCTTCGTTGCCCAAAATTTCGTCATATACAGCGGGTTGCTTTTGCTTCGCATATAACATATAATAAAGAATATAGCTTTTAAACTCGAGATACGCGTAATACGTGGCATAATAGTTCGTAACATATTCATTCCACCCCTCGGCGGTGTCGTCTTTTTCCTTATAATAATTGTAGAAATCGAAAGCCGCTTTGGTTCCGGCATAATAGGCGTGCAACTCATCGAGAAGGCCGTATACACCGTGCTGCTGGGAACCCATGGACGGTGAGGACGGATACACGTATGTTTCGTACCGCGGGGTCATGAGTTTTTTTGGAAAGACTGAATGGATTTTATCGGTTGTAAAACCTTCCGTGTGTTTGACGAGCCGCATTTCCCCGTTCCCGAGATAATACGCGGTGTAAGTTCCGTCCGGCGTCAAGCCCTTTTCCATCAGCGCCTTGATATATAATTTGCCGGCATAACCGTGACACATTTCATGAACCACGGTATTGATGGATTTGACGACATCGCGTTCGGAAGTTCCGTCAATCCATTGTGTAAAATTCACATCGCCGCTGACCGATGCGCCGCCGTATGTTGAAGGGGCCGTAACCGTTTCGTCCAGTATCGTGTATCCCTCCGCCGAATAGACGCTGAGAAGACGCCAGGTTGTTTTTTCCATAGCCGAACCGGTCGTGTGCGTGTTGGTTTTAATACCGGCCGGTTTTTTTGAGCCGCTTCCGGAAGTATTGCCGGTATGGCTGTTGTTATCCCCGATACGAACGTCGTTTGAAACTTTACCGGATTTTTCCGAAGCGCCGGTATTTTTACCTGATGACTTGCCCGCGTTTTTCAGGCTGCCTCTGATACCGGTCAGATATTCGTCGGCCTTATGCTCATTCGACTCCCGATCAAGGATTTTGCCGTCGCTGCTGATGAGAATCATCGTCGGGTAATATTGGATATGGTACTGGCTGCAAACCGAGCCGTCCGGGTCAATCACGTTGGTCCAGTTCATGCCTTTTTCCGCAATCATTTTTTTCCACCTGGCTGTGTTCGGGTCGTTGGCTACGCTGATTAGCTCAAAATCATCCCCGCCGTTTTTTTCGTAAAATGTTTTCAAAGACGGTATGTTCTCTACGCACGGCGCGCACCATGTACCCCAGAAATCCAGCAGGACGGTTTTCCCTTTGAAGGCTGACAGCGAAACACTTTTCCCGTTAACGTCTTTCAGCGTGAAATCCGGGGCCTGGGCGTCCTTGCCGTTGATGTCCGTATCGGAACCGCCTCCGCGGGCGTCTTTATTGCCGTCATCGCCCCTGTCGCCCTTAACGGTGAGCGATTGGCCGGAGCCCCCACAGGAAACGCTGTTAACGATTGCCTCCGCGATGGAACGCCTGGATTCCGGAAACGAGGCTTCACAGATATAGTGCTTCCTCAGATCTTGTGTGGCGAACATCATCAGAATGACGCTCTGGCCGCCTTGGGTGGCGTTGAGCCATGCGGCGTAAATATTGCCGTTCATTTTGACGGATTTCGCCTTGCCGCTGACCTTGAAACCGAAGGATGAGGCATAAGTGTCGAGGGAGCCGGCAAGTTCTGAGGTGTTTCCCATACCTTCGAGAATTCCGATATCGGCTTTGATCCCGCCGCCTTCAAGAACAAAAGAATAATCCGAATTATAGACTTCCATTTCCACGGCGGATTCCAAGGATATCTTTTCCCTATCCCATGTATAGGTGTATTGTCCGTAAATAATTTGGGGCAATAATATACCGAAAACAACCAGGCAGACTTTCTTTATCATAAAGGGCCTCTGTTAAATAAACGGATTTTGAAACCGTTTAAAGCTTAAACAAATAGTTAGTATTATTCAATCAATAATAATATTTAAACAATGTTTCATTTTGACTTTAAGAGGTTTTGTTTTTTGAAGACATTTGTGAAAGGGAAGCAGTTGACGCTATGAATGAATTGCCGGTTTATATGGTTTCTGCGACGCGGCTAGCGATCATGGAGAGACAGGAATCGAAAGGGCCATCTGAAGATTCCAATGACGGCCATAAGGAAATATGTTTTTTAATCATCCGCGCCAAACCGTTAACCCGGTTGCTTTCTCTTGAATGCCCTATGCGGTATGACGGGATACGCAGGAAAGAGTCTTTCATTTTTTCAATTGCAAAAAAGGTTAAAAAAATTAAATTACACCTTTGTAAGATATAATGGACGTCTGGCCTTATAACAGAAATACTATACAGGAGCAATGGCATGTCAGGACACTCAAAATGGGCGAACATACGTCATAAAAAAGAAAAAGCCGATTCCGCAAGAGGGAAGATTTTCAGCCGGCTGGTCAAGGAAATCACCATCGCGGCGAAACTGGGCGGCGGCAATCCGGACGGCAATCCGCGCCTACGCTTGGCCATAGAAACCGCCCGGGCGGCCAGCATGCCGATGGCCAACATTGAGCGGGCTGTCAAAAAAGGTACCGGCGAGCTCGAAGGCGTCAGCTATGAGGAAGTGACCTACGAAGGGTACGCGCCCGGCGGCGTGGCCGTTCTTATCGAATGCCTTACCGACAACAAGACCCGCACGGTGGCTGACTTGCGTCATCTGATGAGCAAAAACAACGGTAATCTCGGTTCCGCCAACAGCGTGCTTTGGATGTTTGACCGCAAAGGCACCATCACCGTGCCGCGCCATAATGTCTCCGAAGATGATATGATGATGATCGCGCTCGATTGCGGCGCCGAGGACATTACCACCGGCGACGATTTTTTTGACATTACCTGCGCCGCGGAGGATCTCGCCAAAGTGCACGACGCCCTGACCCAGAAAGGTATTCACGCGGAATCCAGCAAGCTGACGATGGTTCCTAAAAACACCGTAAAAGTGGACGGCAAGACCGGCGAGCAGGTCTTGAAGCTGATTGATGCGCTGGAAGATTACGATGACGTACAAAACGTGTACGCCAACCTGGAAATGGAATAAACCGGTCTGATAGCGGTACGCCTATGGATGTTATCACGCAGGAAAGCGGCTGGATTGAGGTCATCACCGGCAGCATGTACAGCGGCAAGTCGGAAGAGCTTATCCGACGGCTGCGGCGGGCCGAAATCGCCCGGCAGCGGGTGCAGGTATTCAAACCGAAAATTGACGAGCGATACAGTACCGACCATATCGTATCTCACAGTGAACTGAAAATGCCTTCGGTTGTTATTGATAACGCCGCAGAAATATTACAAAAACTCGATCCCCGCACCTCGGTCATCGGCATTGATGAAGCGCAGTTTTTCGACGCCACGCTGGTAGAAATCAGCAACCGACTGGCGGGCCTCGGCAAGCGCGTCATTATCGCCGGGTTAGACATGGATTACCGCGGAATTCCTTTTGAGCCGATGCCCCAGCTGATGGCCGTAGCCGAATACGTCACCAAAGCCCACGCGATTTGCGTGGTCTGCGGCAGTCCGGCGAATTATTCCCAGCGCACTGTGCTCAGCAAGGACCGTGTGCTGGTTGGCGCCGCCGGTATGTATGAAGCCCGCTGCCGGAAACACTTCGACCCCAATCCTGTGCCCGCCACGGAAGACCTTTTTAATCCTAACGCATAACAGCCTGAATACTCAAACCGATTCACAGCACACCCATTGCTGAATCGCTGTTAAACCTTAATACCGGACCCTGAGATGTTTATAGACCAAACCGTAATATTTGCTGAAGCCGGACGCGGCGGCAACGGCTGTGTTTCGTTCCGGCGGGAAAAATTCATTCCCAAAGGCGGGCCGGACGGCGGCGACGGCGGACACGGCGGCGACGTGATTATCCGGGCGGATCATAATCTGAACACGCTTCACGATCTCAGTCATAAAAAACATTACCGCGCCGGGCACGGGCAAAACGGTTCCGGAAAAAACAGCAGCGGGCGCAAAGGCGAAACCGTCGTTATTCGCGTACCCCGCGGCACTATCGTGCTGGATGATGACACCGGCGAAACCCTGGCCGATTTGGTCGATGACGGACAATCCGTAATTGTCGCCAAAGGCGGCAAAGGCGGCCGGGGAAATGCGGCATTCAAATCGCCGACAAACCAGACGCCGCGGGAATTCGAAGAAGGCGGCCCGGGTGAGCGCCGCACGGTGCGCCTGGAACTTAAAGTGTTGGCCGACGCCGGTTTGGTGGGGTTTCCCAACGCCGGCAAATCAACGCTCCTGGCGTCCGTAAGCGCTGCCCGCCCGAAGATCGCCGATTATCCGTTTACGACACTCACGCCTAACCTCGGTATCGTCACACTGTCCGGTTTCCGGAGCTTTGTCATCGCGGACATCCCCGGGCTTATCGAGGGCGCTCATCAGGGCAAAGGGCTCGGCATACGCTTCCTGCGCCATATCGAACGCACGCGCGTGCTGGTTTTTCTTATTGACGCCACCGGCAAAACACCGGAAGAAGACTTTGTTAAATTGAAAAAGGAAATCCGGGCGTTCAATCCGGTTTTACTCCAACAACCCCGCCTCGCCGTGTTTACTAAAAAAGACCTGCTGGAAAAACCCGTCCGTAAAACCAAAATGCGCGACGGGACGCCTGTAATGATCATTTCCGCCGTGACCCGTGAGGGCCTCGATGCGCTGCTTGAAAAATTATGGAAAATGATTTCAAAAATCAGCAAGCACACGGCCTGATGAAATATGAAGTTCTGAATTTTTTATCCACTAAAAATTTCCGTGACCATTTTTAGTTTATACCATCAGGAAATACAACGATCCCCGTAAGCCGTTACTTTTTATAATAATCCGTACTTTCGAATATTTTATCGGCTGATTTGGCTATGAAGCCGTTGTACAGTTTGCCGTTTTTATCCGGGTAACGCTGAGCGAACTCATAATAGCAGCCGGGCACGTCAAAATCGCCTTCAGCGAACGCCATGCGGATGATGCCGGATTTAATGCTCGACTGCTGCAGAAGCTCTTCCGGAGTGCCTTTGATTTCGCCGCCGGAGTCATTAAGCAAAAACCCGTTGTCTTTCAGGAATTGATTGACTTTTTGTATCGTGTTCAGCTTTTTAAGCGCGTTGATGTTGACCGTGAAATGATTCGCCCGAAAGCCGTTGATGTACAGCCACCCTGCGTATTCGGATTCGTTACGAAGCTGTTCGTAAACCTTAAAAGACGGTTTTTTCCAGAGTACGCCGGAGAATATCAGTCCGTCGGCATTGAGCTTATCGGCGGGTATCTGGTCTATCAGTCCGATCATTGTGTTTCTGAGAAACGGGCTGAATTTTTCCGTTAACAGTTCACTGATAAACACTTTCGGGGCCTCGGGATTGCCGGGAATTTCAAAGTGCTTGGCAAAAAGATGTTTTTCCTCAAAGACGTACTGGCCGGCTTCCCGGTAGCCGTTACGTACAAAGAGGCGGCTTAGCACTTCAATATTAACGCGCGCGTCATTTAAAGTCCGGAAAGCAATATGGTCATTAACTACGGTTTCCCCGGCGGCGGTAAAGCAGTCATACACTTTTTGCACTTCCGGGTTTTGTCCGGTGTAATCGCTCCACAGGCGGCTAAAAATCATATCCAGCGTCATATTAACCTCATACGTTTTAATGCATAATTGGTTATAATAATGCCGGCAGGACGGAAATATTCCTGACTAAATAAAAAAAGGGCAATCGTGATAATCACCCTTTTATAAAAAAAATTCAGGGAAACGCTATTGGGCGATAACGGCTTTTTTAAACTTGTCGGATGGTTTCAGGTCGACCGTATAACGCGATTTTTCCAGTTGCAACGTCAACTGGTCTTTTTGTTCAAGGATTCTGGCGTTTTTAAACGCCGTCAGGTATTTGGAGTTGTCGAGGTACACATTCAACACCTGATTTTCATAATACACGTAAAACCACAGCAGGGTACCCGCGGTATCGGCGCAGGTTTGCTGGATATTGACGGCGGATAAGTCAATCGGGTTTTTGAAAATGATACGGGTTTCCGTATCCTTATTATCGGCGGTTATCAGCGGGACTTTCACCTCATTGGCTTTGGGAAAGAGCAACGGGTTGACCACAAACTTTTGTCCGGCTTTGGCGTGAACGGTTTCGGCGGGCGCAGATACCAGAGCGGGTTTTTTATCCGACAGGGTTTTCCGGATTTTACCGTTGGATTTCGGGGTGTCGGTTTTTTCTTTAAATTCGGAAATTTTTTCTTCTTTGGGTAAAAATACGGGCTTTTGTTGTTTCGGTGATTCGATGGTTTTGCGATCATCCTTGGTTACGGGCGCCTGATCGTGCTGCGAGGTGTAAAGATGGTAAATGACCCAGGTGCCCCCCGCCAGCAGGGCTATAGCGGCCGCAAACCGGATAACTTTCTGGGCGAGCGATACGGCGCTTGGGCGGTTATCCATGGTCAGTATTTTGGCGGATGAACCGGCGTTTAGTTTCGCCCGGATGCGTTCCTTGAGTTCTGCGCGTTCTTTCTGGCGTACAGCAGCTATTATCATGGCGGTCATATCCAGTTCCCGCTGGACTTCGGGCTCGGCATCCAATAATGATTCCAGCCGGGATTTATCTTCCGGGGTCAGCCGGTTGAAGATATATCCTTCGAGAATATCGTTGTTTTCCAGCCACTGTTTGTCGTTTTCCTGCAACATCGCTTTACTTTGTCATTTTTCAGTTCTTAAATTTCCGTTTGACTAACTGTTCCAGTTCTTTTTTGCATTGCCATTTTTTCGCTTTAGCGACATCGGAGCTGTTGAAACTCATCAGATGCGCTATTTCTTCCATGCCCCGTTCCTCAAGGTAAAACATTTTCAGTATCTTACGGCAGGTGCTACCCAGAAGTTCCAGACACTGCAAAACGATTTTGTATTCCTCCCGGTGAATAATCCGTTTGAGGGCGTCATGGCTTTCTTCCGGGATGTCGTAATCGTCAATATTGGCAATTTTGCCGGCTTTGCGTTTGGAGAGTTCCCGGAGCCATTTATTCCGGACCACGGAATACACGTAGGTGCTGATCTTGGACGTCAGGTCGAAGCCGGGCTTACGGGCGTTTTCCCATAAAATGACCAGCGCTTCCTGCAACATGTCTTCCGCATCCTCGGGATAACCGCTGTTATCGGTGATGAACTTCCGCACCATGTTGATATTGTTGTGATAAATATCCAGCAGGGCGTCTTCGTCACCGTTGCGTAAGCGCTGTATAACGGCCTGATCGGACTCAATTGTAGCGTTTTCAAATGCCTGCGTTGGCGGTCTCACCTGAGATACCTGTAATAATAAATACGTTATAGGTCAAAATGTAAACTTAAAATAGCCAAAAAAAATTAATTTTAAAACTTTTTTTTAATGTTTTTTCGGTTTGAATCTTTGACTGCGTAATTTGGTCCTGAGAAATTCGGTTCGTATTTCTCTCAATTTTGTGCGCGCAATATTTTTTTCCTGTTCATCATCAGTTAATGATATGTATTTTTCAAGGTATCGCATGGCTTCTTCATAGGCATTTTGAATACCAAAAACATTACCTAAATGATAGTATATTATGGGTTTAGAGTCTTTTTTACCGACGGCTTCCAGCAATACCGATTTGGCCTTATCGATTTCATTTTTCGTCAGATAGTACAACCCTAAGGCTTCATAATATTTGTATTCTTCCGGCTTTAGCGCTTTAGCTTTGAGAAGATGTTTTTCTGTGTTTGCAAAATCTCTTTTTAAAAGATAACTTTGTCCTAAATTATAATGCGCCATGGCGAGACTGTCATTTAATTCGACCGCTTTGATATAACAGGCAATCGCTTTATCAAGTTTCCCTTGCTGTCCCAGAGCATTTCCCAGGTTGTTGTAAGCGTCGGCAAATTGCGGGTCAATGGCGATGGTTTCTTCAAACTCCTTCTGCGCTTTGCCCGGCATACCCAGCTTATCATACAGGTTGCCGAGTTGGAATCGGGCGTCCCGGTGATCCGGATACAGTTCGATGGCTTTTTTATATTCCCGTTCCGCGGGTACGTACTGGCCGGCTTTTTCGAAGATCAGTCCGTCCTGAAAATAGATATCGGCCACATACCGTTTGTCTTCACCGCAGCGTCGGCAGTCTGTAAAAATAAGCACGACCGCACAAGCCGTCAGGATGATCCGATAATAGTTACGGTGTTTTATGGATGGCATAAATCGGCGTTTGATTATTTTTCCAGTTCAGCGATTTTATCGCGCAGGACGGCCGCTTTTTCAAATTCCAGTTTTTTAACGGCATCGGTCATTTGCGCTTTCAGTTTCGCGATGGTTTGGTGTTTTTCTTCAGGAGACATCAACAGATTATAATCCGGCATATCTTCGGCAACTTTGGCCAGGCCGATGGGTTCTTCCTTATACACGTAATGATCGGCGACGGAAGTGGCCTGCAGGATTTGCTCTTTGGATTTGGATATCGATTTCGGGGTGATATGATGTTCGATGTTATGCCGCATCTGCAGTTCCCTCCGGCGCCGGGTTTCCTCGATGACCGATTGCATGGATTCGGTGACGGTATCGGCGTAGAAGATTACTTTACCGTTGACGTTACGGGCGGCGCGTCCGGCGGTCTGCATCAGGGAGCGTTCGCTGCGGAGGAATCCTTCTTTGTCGGCGTCGAGGATAGCGACGAGCGACACTTCCGGCAGGTCCAGGCCCTCACGCAGCAGATTGATGCCAACCAGTACGTCGAAAGCCGCCAAACGCAGGTCGCGGAGGATGTCCACGCGTTCCAGAGCATCGATTTCGGAATGCAGATAGCGCACGCGGATTTTCAGGTTAGCGAGATATTCGGTCAAATCCTCGGCCATGCGTTTGGTAAGCGTGGTGACAAGGACGCGCTCCTGCCGGCCGACGCGCTCGCGGATCTCACGGATCAGGTTATCGATTTGGTGTTTTACGGGGCGCACCTCGATTTCGGGGTCGAGCAGGCCGGTCGGGCGGATTATCTGTTCGGTGACGACACCCCGGCTTTTTTCCAGTTCATAATCGGCGGGCGTGGCGCTCACGAAAATTACACGCCGGATCATCGACTCGAATTCCTCGAATTTGAGCGGGCGGTTGTCCAGCGCAGAAGGCAGGCGGAAACCGTATTCCACCAGCGTCGTTTTGCGGGCGCGGTCGCCGTTGTACATGGCGCGTATCTGCGGCAGGGTCGCGTGCGATTCATCGATGATCATCAGGAAATCCTCCGGAAAGAAATCAATCAGGCAGGCGGGCCGATCGCCCTCGTTACGGCCGGCAATGTGTCGCGAGTAATTCTCGATACCGGAACAGTAGCCGAGTTCGAGCATCATTTCCATATCGTATTTCGTCCGCTGTTCGAGGCGCTGAGCTTCCAGCAGTTTACCTTGTCCGCGCAGTTCGGCGAGCCGTTTTTCCAGTTCGTCCTGAATCCGCAGAATGGCCTGATGCAGTTTGGCCTCGGAGGTGACAAAATGCGTGGCGGGAAATATCACCGTGGACGGGGGCCGCGCCAGGACTTTATTGGAAACCGGTTCCAGATAGCCAATCTGGTCGATCTCGTCGCCGAACAATTCCACGCGCACAAAGTAATCATCATACGCGGGATAGATGTCCACCACGTCGCCGCGGACCCGGAATGTGCCGCGCTTGAAATCGATATCGTTCCGGTTGTACTGCATGCTCACCAACCGTTCCAGTATGGCCTGGCGGGACAGCGCGGCGCCTTTCTCCAGAACCAGCAACATGTCGCGGTAATCCTCCGGCGACCCGATGCCGTAAATACAACTCACCGACGCCACGATGATTACGTCCGTACGCTCGATTAAAGCGCCCGTCGCACGAAGCCGCAGTTTTTCAATCTCATCATTGATAGATGAATCTTTTTCGATGTACGTATCGGTTGTCGGCAGGTACGCTTCAGGCTGATAGTAATCGTAATAACTGATAAAATACTCGACAGCGTTTTCCGGAAAAAACTGCTTCAACTCACCATACAGCTGCGCCGCAAGGGTTTTATTGTGGGAAATTAATAAAGTGGGTTTACCGTAGCGTTCTATGACATTCGCCATGGTAAAGGTTTTTCCCGAACCCGTCACGCCGAGCAGCGTCTGGTATATCTGCCCGCTCTGAAGTCCCTTTACGAGCTGGTCAATCGCGGCCTGCTGATCGCCCTGCGGTTTGAAATCGCTGACCAGTTTGAACGGTTTTTCCCTGCGTAACAATTGCGCATCCTTTTTTAATCACCGATTCAAATATATAACGCTTTTTTTATTAATCAATCCCTCCGTAAAGATATTTGTAATCTGTGGGTTCTTTTCAATGATTAAGTCATAATTCTTTTATATTTTGAAAAATAAAAGTATAATTTACAGAACGGTTGCTTATGGCAAGAAAGTTGTCTTTTACAATAAAAGAATAAATTTTAACTCATTAATTTTTTTAGGGAGAAAAAAATGAAAACCGTTGCAGGGCTTTTTTTGTTAATAACCTCTCTGGCGCCAACGTTATGGTCACAACAGAAAATCCAGAAAGATGAGAGGCTGGCGGTTATTTTATCCTTAAGCGTCCCGGGTATGGGTCAGATATATGCCGGCAGGACCTGGCGCGGTATCGGCATTATGGCGACGGAATTTGTTTGTATGGGCACGATTGCGGCCATCACCGAGAGGCGCAAGACGATTAAGATTCAGGATGTGGAAGGAGATAATTATGAGATACGGGTTAAAAAAAACCATAAACTTAACGGTGCCGAAATTGCCGGCGTGGCCGCGGCCGGCGTGGCCGGATTGGGGGTTTATATCTGGCAGTTGTTTGACGCAAAAAAATGCGTGAAAAGCCATAACCGGACCCAGGGTTTTGATGTAGGGCTCAGCGCGATGCCCAACGGAACACCGGGATTAACATTCAATATGAATTTTTAATAACACACTAATTTCATAAGCCGCGTTTGCCAATGGGCTTTTTTTTTATTACCTCTAATTAATCCGGGAGCGTAACAGGCGTTGTTATTTTTTTATCTTATGATACCCTCGGAGGTAATTATTGCATATCGGGTAATAATTTTATAATTTGACGGCGACAGAAAGGCAACGGGATGATTAACCAGTATAAGCGCCAGGATTTGTTTCTCTGCACGCACGATGCCCACCGCCAGCACGGTCAACGGGTTTCAGTTTATCATGTGCTGCGAAGAAAGCAGTGCTATCCGGGCGGCTGTTCGTATTTTCGCTGGCGGTGCAAGGAACTGGAGCGTCGGCGGCAATGTTTCCGGGGTTTTACGCATGTCGGGCGGAAGTGTTTCGGATGCAAGTTTTTTGACGAGGAAAAAATGACCCGAAACCTGATTATCGCTTCCGGAATGGATACCGATGCGGCTCTGGAAGAAATTTATGAGTTTGAGGAATGGGCGCGGGATGCCCTGCCGAGGGAACATGAATGTCTGGCTACTGTCAGTTCGGTGAAGCCGCGATTGGTGCAGTCGGTATACAAGTCCGCCTCTGCCAGGAATCCGGATCAGGAACACAGCCGTCTGTTGGGATATTTGCTTTGCTTCAGCGATATTTATATCGGCGATACGCATCTGGAAGATTACAGTTACGCCATCATCGGCCGCGATTTTCAGAAACGCCTTCGGTTCATGCCCGGTGATCAGGTGGAATTCCGTTCGTCGTTTCAGATTCTTGACGGCCGGATCGTGTTTCAGCAGCTGAAGCACATACGATTTAAAACGAAAACCTCCGGTGGCGAAACCTGGAATGACAGCGCAGCCCTTGTCGCGCGGTTTACCGGACAGTTGCTGCTGAATCAGGCGGATAAGTGCTATGCCTGCGAGGCGGGACTTCTGATTGATGTCCATATCCATGAACAAGGCGACGCGATAACCTGTCACCGAATATTTTGTCTGAAAGGTATGCCCTCCGCTTCGCAATGTATCTATGACCGGTCTAAAGAAATATACGGCAACACCTGCCACAACCGCTACAACCGGAAGAACGGAAAACCGTGATGCATGAAACGACCCGGATACCTTACCGGCTGAACAATCTGCTGACTATTGAGACTCCGGAAAACATTTTTCTGGAATTTGAAATGGCCGGGCTGGGGTCCCGTTTTTTGGCTTATCTGATAGACACCGTTATTCAGGGTCTGATTGTCATAGCCCTTTTTTATGTGGTATCAATTGTCTTTGGGGTGATCGGCGTCATCATTCAGAGCGAGCGGGTGTTCGACACGTTTTATCAAGCCATGCTGATTCTACTGATTTTTCTTTTATATCAGGGTTATTTCATATTTCTGGAAGTGCGCTGGCAGGGCCAGTCGGTAGGCAAACGATTGTTGCGGCTGCGGGTCGTCAAGGACAACGGCTATCCGATTGCATTCTGGGATTCGGTAATTCGCAACATACTCCGGGCGGTGGATATGCTGCCGCCGCTGGTTTTTTTCCCGAGTTACGGTCTGGGCAGCGTGGTTATTCTGAGCAGCGCGGAAGGCAAACGCATCGGCGATTACGCCGCCGGCACGTTGGTGATACGCGAAAAGCCCTATCACGGGTTTGAACGCTATGTCGCGCTCCGGACCAATCCGGAATACATTGCCCGCATACGGATTCCGAACATCCGGCGGATACAGGGTTTTGATTATTACCTGCTACGTGAATTTTTCTTCCGGAAAAATTTGTTCGGGCCTGAAAAACGGCCAAAGATAGCGGGCCGGCTGGCCGCTTATTTCAGGAAAAAACTGGAAATCCGGCCGGAACTTTATACCGATGATTCCCGTTTATTAGATGATTTGATGCTGCTGATTGAGAGCAAAAAACGCTAACGTTTCAACCCGACACGATAAGGAAACTTAATGAAAAAATGGTTTGTATGGATTTGCATGCTGGCGGCGGCTTGCGGCCAGCCCCGCGAAGAAGCATGGCGGACTGATTTTGAATTATCCGGCGGCACCGAGACGCCGCGGTATGACGCGACCATAAACTATATTAAACGCCTGGAAAAAGCCTCCCACATGGTCCATCTCGCCTGGTTCGGCGTATCGCCGCAGGGGCGTAACAATCCGCTGGTGATCGTAGATAAAAGCGGCTATACCGAGCCGGAAAAAGTGCGGCAAAGCGGGAGAGCCGTCGTACTCATCCAGGCCTGCATACACGCCGGAGAACCGGACGGCAAGGACGCCGGATTGATGCTGATCCGCGATATGGTCATTCATAAAAAGCAGGTGGAGTTGCTGGATGATATTACGGTACTCTTTATGCCTTTATTCAACGTGGACGGCCACGAACGGTTTGGTCCGTACAACCGCATCAACCAGAACGGCCCGAAGGAAATGGGCTGGCGCACCACCGCGCAGAATCTGAACCTGAACCGCGATTACCTGAAAGCCGATGCGCCGGAGATGCGCGACTGGCTAAAAGTATTCAACCGTTGGCTGCCGGATCTTTTTATTGACTGCCATGTGACCGACGGCGCGGATTACCAGTATGTGGTAACCTATGCCATCGACCGCTCCGTCAACGTAGCCGAACCGGTTCGCGCCTGGACGCGCGATCGGTATCTGCCGCAGTTGGAGCAGTCCATGAAGGCGTCCGGTTATCCGATCATTCCGTACGTGGCGCCGTTTAACTGGGGTTATTTATTCAGCGGTTTACGGGGCGGCATCGCGCCGCCGCGCCTTTCTAACGGATACGGCGCCGTGCAGAACCGGCCGGCACTGCTCATTGAAACCCACATGTTCAAAGATTATAAAACCCGCGTTTGGGGAACCTATCAGATGATTCGGCACAGTCTGGAGATCGTCAGCCGTACCAAAAACGACTTAATCCAGGCGAACCGGGAGGCCGACCGGATTACAGAATCCCTGGGCGGAAAAACGCTGCCTTTGAATTTCAAACTGACGGATTACTACCGAACCATTGATTTCGCCGGGTACCGGCATCATTATATATACAGCGAATTCTATGGGGATTCCATCATTGTGTGGGACAGCGTCCCAGCTTTGCTGAAACTCCGCTACTACGATTCATCCGCCGTGGCGGATTCCATTGTTCTGCCGCTGGCCTATTTAGTGCCGCGGTCGTATGCCTCCCTTATCGAAGTGCTCCGGCTGCACGGGGCGCAGGTACAGGAATTAAAGGAGGAGCAGGAACTGGAGGTAGGCAGTTACCGATTTGAAAATGTTACCTTCGCCTCAGGACCTTATGAGGGGCGTTTCCGTGCCGATTACCGCCTGGTACCGATAACCGAAAAACGGAAATATCATCAGGGCGATTACCGGATTGAAATGAATCAGCGTTGCAACCGTGTCATCGCGCACCTGCTGGAACCGCGTTCGGATGATTCCTTTGCGCGATGGGGATTTTTCAACAGCCTTTTTGAACAGAAAGAATACGGCGAAGCGTATAAACTGGATGAACTGGCCCGGCAAATGGCATCATCGGACACATCGCTGCGGAATGCATTTAACCATAAGCTGAAAACCGATACCGCGTTTGCCAGAAACAACTATGAACGGCTGAACTGGTTTTATAAAAAATCGCCCTACTTTGATCAGAATTACAACCGTTATCCGATAGGTTTGCTTCGGACAAAATGATTTTTTCTGGCGATGGCGGCTGAATTATTTTTCCACGACAGACGCCTCGATCAGACGCACCAGCGTATCCGCCTTGCTTTTCCAACTGTTGGCGCGGGCTACAGCCTGTAAAATACACGGATCCTTTTTCTCGGCCAAAGCGCGTCCGATGAAATCCAGAAATTCCTTATCATCCCGGGCCACATAGATATAATCGCTCAATGCCGTAATTTCATCGGAGTAATCCAGGGTTACGACGGTTTTCCCGCAGGCCAGGAATTCATAAAGCGTATTGGGATTGGCTCCCACCGTGCGGCGGTTTTTCTTAAACGGCAGCACACAGATATCGGCATGAATGATATACGACGGCAATAACTCATGCGGTTTTTCAGATATATACAGAAAGTTGTTACGCTTTTTTAAATAACGTATCGCCTGTGCGGCGTGCTGATCCTTGACCGGACCGAGCAATACCACCGTACTGGATTCATAACGGGCGAGCATATTGTCAATCAGGTCCATATCGACCCAGTCGGCCAGCGCGCCGCTAAAGAAAATCAGCGGCGCCTGCCTATTCTTAAGTTCATCCGGCACCACGGACGGATCGGTTGATGAAAACAATTCATAGTCCACGCCGTTGCCGATAATATGCGTATCGGATCGTCCCAACTCGGCAATGTCTTTTTTCAACTTTTCCGAAACGGTAATAACCAGATCGGCGGCGTCGAGTGTTTTTCTGAAACACTTCCCGGCCATAGGTAAGTGGTTACTAAAACCCAGCGGATAATCATTGCAATCGTAAACGACTAATTTTGATGCTATTTTTTGGATGATATCGGCATAATAAATATTTGAGGTAAAAACAATATCCGGATTTGTAAAACCGGTTTTCTTCATAATCCGACGCACGCGCCCGTGACCGATTTCAGAAAATGCGAAACGAATCATTCCCATACTCTGAAGCCGGTTCAGCAAACGGAAAGGCGTTGCCTTAAAAAACGGCAGGGTGACTACAGTAACCCTGCCGTCATGGTACGGTTTAAAACAATTGGGTTTATTGCGCACATACGGCTCGATGAATAATACCTTCCAGTTCTCCGGAAAGAGCCTTATGAGGTTTTGTTTTCGGGTCCGTAGATAGGACCATTTAATTTCTGAAAACCAGATTATGTGCATCATGCCCTGCTGATATTACCGGAATTCATCCGAATATTACCGACGGTCGATGAATTGACGCAGCCACATTTCGAGATGGAAACAGGCCCAGAAATTTATGGAGCTTTTCTGCTCCGGACGGGCGGGTAAGGTTTCGAATGCGTCGATAATTGTTTGCGGATCAAAAAATTCTCTTTGACGAAAACGGGCTGACCGGAAAACGTCCAGCATGATGTTTCGCAGCGGCCCCGCGGCGAGCCAGTCTTTTTCTGCAGTAGCAAAACCGATTTTATCCGTTCGGTTCAGAATGATATCCGGGACGATGTTTTTCATAGCCCGGCGCAGAAGGATTTTACGCAGTGAGGATGATATTTTGTAGCGATCGGGAAGGGAAAACACGAACTCCACCAGCCGGTAGTCCAGGAACGGGACCCGCGCCTCGATAGAAAACGCCATAGAGTTTTTATCTTCATAAGCCAGCAGGGAACGGAGAATGAAATTCATGTCATTGAATAATTTTTCTTTCAGGCCGTTCTCCAGGCGGGGCGCCAGGCCGCGGACGCCGTGCATATTACGAATGAAGTCTTTATGAATACCATGGGGCAGGCGCAGCCACAAGGCATTGATTATACGGTTATGCGCCGATGCGGGACCCGCGCCGAGAAGAACTTTAGCGGTCGCTCCGGCCGACCATTTCAATCCGTGACGACGCAGGCGGCGTATTTCCGCCAGACACTGAAACAGGCGCCCGCGGCGAATGAGGCCGGAAAGATACGGATAATAAGCGTGATCGTACCCGCCGAAAATCTCATCGGAGCCCTGGCCGTCGAGTAAAACCTTCATGCCGCGTTCGTGAGCGATTTTCATCACGCAGTACTGCGCATAGATACTGGTGGACGCAAACGGCTCTTCGTGATACCAAATCATGGCATTCAGCTGACGGACCAGATCGGCGGCGGTGGGCGTGGTCGTATTTTTTTCTGCGTCGGTGCGGCTGATAACCGCGTCCATATACCGCCGTTCATCGAGAGCCGGATTTTCGGAATAGGCGGAAAAAGTCTTCTGGATGCTGCCGATGGAGGTTAGCGCCTGTCCCGATTCCCGTATGATTTTGTTTATCACGCACACAATCGCCGAAGAATCCAGCCCGCCGCTGAGGCAACTGCCGACCGGAACATCGCTGCGCAAACGCAGGCGCACCGAATCTTCAAACAGCCGGTAAAACTGTGCGGTGACTTCATCATCACTCAGGCCATTACCGGCAGCCCGTTCTAAATTGAGGCTGTAGTAGTTCCTTATCGATACCCCATCCGGCGAAATGACCGCATAATGTCCCGGCTGTAATTGCCGGATCGGTTCAAAGAACGTTTCGTCGGACCAGTCGCGCTTATAGTCAACCAGGAAATTATAAATCACGCGGCGGTTGGGGACGCGGTCAACACCGTCAAAATCAAGAAGGCATTTAATTTCAGAGGCAAAAAGAAAACAACGGCGGTCGACGTAGTAATAAAACGGTTTCACGCCAAAACGGTCGCGTGCGCAGAATAATTCGTTTTTGTTTTTATCCCATATCGCAAATGCCCACATGCCGTTAAACCGGCTGAGACAATCGATTCCCCATTCCCGGTAAGCGGCAATGATTACTTCGGTATCAGTCTGGGAACGGAATGAATGACCTTTGGCTTTCAGGTCTTCGCGTATTTCAATATAGTTATAAATTTCTCCGTTAAAAACAATCCAGACGGAACCGTCCATGCTGGACATCGGCTGGTGGCCGCTCGGCGATAAATCGAGTATGCTGAGGCGGCGGAATCCCAGACCGACAAATCGATCCGTAAAGAAGCCTTCATCATCCGGGCCGCGATGACGGATTACATCGGTCATTCGCTGTAAGTCTTCTGGTTGGGCGGGTTCCCCCGTGAAATTAAAAATGCCGGCGATGCCGCACATAAACATCCCTTAACAGTTGATTTTTTATATATAGATCTTTTAAAACGACCGGTATCATAGTCTTAACAAGGCGTCGGGTTCTTCGCCGGGTTAATTATGGGGTAATCCTCAGAGGAACATCATTGGCGTATCAGCGGGATTCCTGTTTTTTCTCCCGCGCCTGTTCCGTCAACCGTTCTTTGAAAATGCTTTCACATTCATCGAATAATTGCTGCACTTTAGGATCGGAAAGATACTGGGTGATATCGGCCTCGAGTATCATGGGATCCATTTTGCCTTCGATGAGATTGTCGCGGCGGGTGCGCAGGCCGACGATGACTTCGTCCAGCCGGCTGAGCAGGTCGATATTTTCGTCGCTGAGTTCGTTTACCAGAGCTTCGAGGCGAAAGAGCCGCTGGGTCAGCGTGTTCAGCATCTTGCGTTTTACCTGATTCTGCATATCGATTTGCAGAGCGGCCATTTCGGCATCCTTACGCAGCTGCGCAATGGTCTGCACGATTTCTTCGATTGTAATTTGCCGGAACTGTTCCAGATGCGAAGCTAGGTGCGCGGTCAGAAAAACCACCGTCAGGCTTTTAACATTTATCGGCTCAATCGCGTTAATATGCGAAAGAATCTCATTGAGAATGTCAAACTTGCTTTTGCGGCCGACCTGCGTGCGGATGTATTTTCGGTCTATGTACGCTTCCAGAATGATATTCAATTCAAAGGTGTTAATTAATTCCGGCCAATAGGACGGATCAACAATCTGCAGCAGGCCCGGGTTTTCAAAAATATGCCGTTCAATCAGGTTGACAATGGCAAACTGGCGCTCAAAGTTGTTGCATTGCGCCAGCCGGTCGCGGATGCTGTCAATAACCATACTGCCCTCCATTTCCTCGTCGCTAAGATACGCGTCGAGGCGGGAATACAGATAGGTCAGCACCAGCTGAGCCAGCGGAATGCGATCGCCGCTTTCAATATAATCGGCCGAAAGCTTTTTGATACGGGAGCGGAACTGCACGATTGTCTGGCGGAATTTCTTGTTGTGGTGGTCGCATTCGCCAAGAAGCTCAAAGAACGCAAAAATATCCCGTATCATTACCGGTAGCGGAGACAACTCTTGCGTCATCACAATCGTCTGGTCAATCATGCCCAGCAGTTCCTCGACGGTATGTCCTTTTTCCTCAGGATTGTCCAGCCGGTAGGTTATCGAAATGACCGCTAAGGTTTCATCCTGCAGATTTTTCATATCCAGAAACAGATTGCGGGCTTCCACATAAAGGTCGGCCAGCTCAAAGGATGATTTTTTGATTTTTTCTTCCAGTACGTATTGTTCAAGAGCAATTTTCAGTTCGAATTCGTTGATCAGCGACAGCCAGAATTCCTTGGGTTTGGACTGCGCTTCCTCCGCGGAACCCTCCCCGAAAAAATACCGTTCCAACTGGTTGATAATAAGAAACTGCCGTTTCATGTTGTTGCATTGACCAAGCCGCAGCGCGATATCGGAAATTAGTTTTTCATCCAGCCCGTACTCGCTGAGAATGAGTTCCATGAAGGTGAACAGATAAAGCGATATAAGCTCCTTCAGCGTCATCGCCTTTCGGAGCGTTTCCTTACGGGTTGCGATTTCAGCGCGGTAATTCAGTAAAAACGGCTTGACGATGACCGCTTTCAGGCTGACTTCCATTTCCTCGGTTATTTCTAAGAATTTATTCGCGTCCGATTCGGTAATGCCGGTTTTGGTCAGTATAAGCCGCACATCCTCATCTTTCAGGGTTTTATAATTTTCTTCGCGGATGCATTCCATAAATTTCGGCGAAACCCGGTCCTGCAATCCACGAACGATAACCCGGGCGGCTTTTTCAGTTACATTCTGATCAATCAGCCAGCTTTCCACTTTACAGAAGTCGTACAAATCAGATATCGCCGCCGTTTTTAAATGACCTTTGCCGTCGGCCTCCCGATGCATCAGAATCTCGCTAAAATTTCGTCGGAATATTTTGATAATACCTACAGACTGATTTTCGAGGTCGGAAAGCAGCTGCCGGACAAATGTTTCGGGCGGTTTGTTTTCAATATCCAACCGTAACAGGGATGCGATGATGGAAATTTCGTTGGTCGTTGAGGAAGGCATAGAGTTAAAAGATGTCTGCTTTGATACTGCTTTTCGCTAAATATAATCACATTTATTATTAATTCAACGCAAAAATAACCGATTCTGAAACTCCTCGGAGAAATCAGGGAAACTTTTTCAGCGACAGAAAAACGTTTTCGTATTATAACCTAACGCGTTCACTGTCGCATCCTCTTGCAGCGTTTGGCTTTTGGATGGCGTCCCGATCTGTCGGAACGCTTTATAAGCGGGAATCTGAACACGCCATCCAAAAAAACAACGTAAATTCTTAAAGGTAAATAGTAATTTCTATCAGACGTTCAACCATTTCCAAATCGTATAAAAACCTTTATTATGGCCGGCATCATATAAAATTTTTAGTCTTTAACTGATTTTAATCTTCTGATAAATAGGATAACAATATTTTTTGGGGGAGTGCCCGAAAAATAACTGTTACGAGCGGTTCATGGAATCTATCGGATTATAATTCTTAAACCCGGCGATAAGGCTGGATGATGATTTATAGACTCCCGTTACGGTTAAGCAACCATGCCCACTCGGCCGGATCGGTAACAGGCTTTTCACACGCACGGTTTCGGCACAGATAGCCGGTCGGTAAACCGGATAGGTCGTGATAATTTTCTAAATACGGCGCCAGAGTTTGCAGTACGCGTTGGTTGGTGTCGCTGATAAAGATTATCGTTGAATAGGGCGTATAATATTTTTGGGCATCAGCCAGCATGCGGCGGGTTACCGGGTCATCATCGCGGCCGCAGATAATGATGTCGTATCCTTGTTTTAAGGCGCCGGTTAATACATCAATAAAATAAATATGGCCTGACGGGTTTTGGCGGAGCGAATGGCCGTATGAATGCGTCAGCCTTATAAAATATTCGTTCCAGGTAGTGTCATGGGTGATACGATAAAGCCGATGTAACAATCCCGCTGCGGCGGCATGGCCCGAAGGACAGGCGCCGTCATACAGGTCTTTGGAGCGAATTTCGTAATCCGCGATGGAACGGGAGGACAAATAAAAACCGCCGTTATCCTCATCCCAAAAATCATCGATTAAAATTTGGGCCAGCCGGAGCGCCTGTTCCAGATAGGCCGGGTTAAAGGTAGCGGTAAAAACATCGAGCAGGCCGGTAGCCATAAACGCGTAATCATCCAGGACGCTAGGAATAGCCGAGTGACCGTTGCGGTAACGCTTAAGCAGACGACCGTCCGATTGCCGGAGATGCGATGCAATAAATGCCGCCGCGCGTTCGGCCGCTTCGAGATAATCCGTTTTATTAGTAACCCGATACGCCGAAGCCAACGCCGAAATCATCAATCCGTTCCAGTCGGTAAGTATTTTATCGTCTTTCAAGGGCGGTTTGCGGTTTTCGCGCGCATGCAGGATTTTTCTTCGGATGGCTTCCATTGAAGCGCGCAACGACGGTTCCGTAATAGCCCGTTCCCGAGCAAGCACCTCCCGGTCTTTACGGCGGTAAAAAAGATTCAATCCGCTGGGCTCGCGGGTGGCTTCGTCAATATGATTGCCTTCCGGAATGGTATTCCAGACCGCGCTGAGCAAACGATGCTCTTCCGGCGTCAGGATTTGCCGCAGTTCGGCATCGCTCCACAGATAGTACCGGCCCTCGCCGCCATCGCTGTCGGCGTCTTCAGAAGCATAGAAGCCGCCTTCCGGATTTTGCATACGCCTTAAAACATAACGTATTATTTCTTCCGCTGTTTCCATAAAAAAAGGATTCCGGGTCAACCGGTATGCTTCGGTGTAAACCGTAGTCAGCAGGGCCTGATCATACAGCATTTTTTCAAAATGCGGCAGGAACCATCGGGCATCGGTAGAGTACCGGTGGAAACCGTGTCCGATATGGTCATAAATGCCTCCCGCCCGCATGGCCTTTAACGTGTGGAGCGCCATGGATACGGCTTCAGGGTTTTCAAAGACAAACCCGTAATGCAGCAAAAAAAGCAGATAATGCGGCATCGGAAATTTCGGAGCCGTTCCGAATCCCCCGTTTACCGCATCATAATTTTTTAAAAGAATTTGATAGGACGCATGCGGCAACTCCTCTCCGCCTGCCGTGCTATCGGGTTTGGGCATTGAAGCAAGAAGCCACGCATAAATTTTATTGGCGGTATCGCTGATTTCTTCCCGGCGATTCGTCCAGACCTCTTTAATTGCCGGCAGAAGATCCATTAAGCCGGGCCGTCCGTACACGCCGAATTTCGGATAATAAGTGCCGGTGAAAAACGGTTTCTTATTATGATCCATAAAAACCGTCAGCGGCCATCCGCCTGATCCGTTCATCGCTTGCGCCGCGGTCATGTAAAAATGATCTACATCGGGGCGTTCTTCGCGGTCAACCTTTATCGACACAAAATCCTTATTCAGAAGCGCGGCCACGTCTGCATCTTCGAAACACTCGCGCGCCATTACATGGCACCAGTGGCAGGCTGAATACCCGATCGAAAGAAACACCGGCTTATTTTCTCTGCGGGCTTTTTCGAACGCCTCCTCGCCCCACGGATACCAGTCTACCGGGTTATGAGCGTGCTGGAGCAGATAAGGGCTTTGTTCGTTTTTCAGACGGTTGAGCAGGTAAAACGATTCGGACCTATTTTTATCAATGGAATTAATCATATTGTATTTTTAAGACCGTTTGATCCTCCCCAATGCCTTTCAGCGACGTTTTAAAAGGCACAATCGCTCGCGCCGCCTTCAGTAGCTCATGCCGAACACCCAGATCGTCATACACTGCTTTGCTAATCAGGATATCCCGGCCATCCCCCGTTGATTCGATGCGGGCGGCCACATTGACCGTTGTGCCAAAATAATCCAGCTGATTATTTAGCGTAACCACAATGGCCGGCCCAACATGAATGCCGACCCGAATTAATATCTCTTTCTTCTGGCTGAGAACGACGGAAAATTCTTTAAAGCGGCGCTGGACCGCCACGGCGGCCTGGACCGCCTGCGCCGTGGTACCGAAACTGGCCATCACCGAGTCTCCGATGGTTTTAACGATAACACCGCGGTGTTGGTTAATCTCATCTTCAAGAATCTTAAAATGATTTTTCACTTTTTTATACGCTTCCGTATCGCCGAGTTCCCGGTACAAGGCGGTGGAACTTTTTATATCCGTAAACATTATCGCTACATGGCGGACAATCAGGCTTTCGTTGTCCGACAGAACGTCGTGGGAAAAATAACGGCGGTACACCGGCGACAGCAGAAGATCCATGGCTGTCAATCGTTTCACAGAACGGTGGTGATGGTTATGCGCGGAGGTCGGCCATCCTATAGGCCTCAGGTTGTCGTTGATGGTAAAACGCACCTGAATATTATAATCCGCCGCGTTGTCAAAAGAATGATCGCAGGCCGGACAGTACCCTGCTGCCGTCAAGGTGCGCACGGAATCATTTCGGGAAGGAATCCCATCGCACATCGGACAATGGACGTCCCAGTGCATGTCCAGAATACCGGTTCGTGTCGCCATAAGAAATATGGGAACCAATTCTTCCGTCGGCTTTCCCCAATGCTCGCTCAAATCATGCAACTCGATTAGAAATAATTCCTCGTCGGATGCGGCCGTCAGCCATTCTGAAAACTCATCCAGATAAAGAATTTTCGGTTCATATTTCCGTATCTCGGAAATTTTTTTGGACAGTAAATCGGTATTGGTTGGCGTGCGGACAAAAGAGTTATTCATAAAATATAATCTTTATTATGTAATCGTTAGAATCGTTTTTTATTCCTGAAATTAAATATTTACATTGTTGTATTAATTGGCGATAATAACTATATTCAGCGCTGACAAAATGAAAGGTTTTTCAGTGTTTGCCGAATTTTTAAATTCCATGGCGATCAGTTTTCTGGCGCTGTTTCCCATACTGAATCCTCCCGCTATGGCTCCGGTATTTCTGGATATGACCTCGATGGTCAGCGATAAGGCCCGGCACCGTTTAGCGCGACAAATCGGCATCAATACGTTTTTTCTTTTACTCGGCGTGCTGATTGTCGGGGGATGGGTGCTGAACATCCTCGGAATATCCATTCCTGTAATAGGAATCGCCGGCGGCCTCTTGCTGTTTCATACGGCCTGGTCGATGCTGAACAACGCGCCGAAAATCTCGCCGACCGAACAGATTGAATTGCAGACGAAAATGCACGACAAGGCCTTCTTTCCGCTGACGATGCCCGTGACGGCCGGTCCCGGTTCCATGGCCATTACGCTGACGCTCGTCCCGGCGGGGCATCTTCTGGAATTAAAATCGATACTGCAGTTTGGCGGAACCGCCGCCGGCATTGCGCTGGCCGCACTGACCGTATTTCTGTTTTACCGCTTCTCGGCCATTGTTTTGCGCCGGTTCGGCAAGACCGGTTCGGCAACGATATCTAAGATATCCGCCTTCATTCTGCTGGCTATCGGCGTGCAGATTATCTGGAACGGAATCAAAGAACTCATACGGACAATGTGAAATCATACCCTATGGCCCATTTTGGCGGAAAAGACAGTTGCCGAATATTCGAGAAGCACATGGTGTGTCCCCATTGCAAGCATGAAGGCGCGTATTATACCGGCTGTGAGGCTCTGGAAAATCTGACGGATTCCCCGGTTACGGAGACCGAAGTCGAACGCTTTTATGTCTGCGCCAATCCTCAGTGCGGGTTTGAATGGTCAGCCATTTTTTAAGAAAGTCATGCGGACGATGAAGTCTTTTGACATACCGACCTTTTATCACAGCCGCTTAATTACGGATATTAAAAATCACCGCAACCGTACAGACGTCCGTAAAAAGGATTATGCACCTACGCTGCTGGACTTTGGACCTATTCGGTTTTTGATGGCCCGCCATTTCGGCTTTTGTTACGGGGTGCAGCACGCCATAGAAATCGCCTACCGGGCCCTTAATGAAAATCCGGAACGCCGGATATACCTGCTGAGCGAGATGATTCACAATCCGGATGTCAACCGTGATCTCACCGAACGCGGTATCCGTTTTATCATGGATCCGTCGGGCAACCAGAAAGTCGGCTGGGACGAACTGCGGGATAATGATATTGTTATCATTCCGGCTTTTGGCACGACCGTGGAAGTCCAGAAAAAGCTGGAGTCAATCGGTATTAAACCGCAGCAATATGATGCGACCTGCCCCTTTGTGCAGAAAGTCTGGAATAAAGGCCGTGCCATCGGTCAGGAAAAATTTACCGTGATCATTCACGGCAAGCCGAGCCATGAGGAAACCAAAGCGACGTTTTCGCATATTGCCGAATCTACAGCCGCCGTCATTGTGAAGGATCTGGACGAAGCCGCACGGTTGGGCGATATAATGCTCGGCATCGTACCGCCGGAAACTTTTTATGAAACATTCCGCGGTCAGTATTCGGAAGGATTTGACGTAAACAAAGACCTGGAGCGACTCGGCGTGGTCAATCAGACGACGATGCTGGCTTCCGACACAAAAGCCATCGCGGATCGGCTAAAGCAAACAATGATGCGGAAATACCGGCTGACCGAAGCGCAGCTTCCGGAGCGTTTTGCCGATACGCTTGATACGCTCTGTTATGCCACGCATGACAATCAAAAAGCGGTGTACCGTCTTCTGGAAGAGCCGGCCGATCTGGCTATTGTTGCCGGCGGATACAATAGCTCCAACACCTCGCATCTGGTAACGCTTTGCCGATCGCGCCTGCCGACGTATCATATCGCTTCCTCCGAAAAAATCCTGAGCCGCCGGACCATTCGCCATTACAGCATTACGGAAAAACGGGAAATCGATACCCAAGACTTTCTTCCCGCACACTCACCGGTAACCGTGAGTATGACCAGCGGCGCCTCCTGTCCCGACATTGTGGTGGAAAATATTATTGCCAGACTGGTAAATTTCTTCAGCGAAGTGAAACCCATCGATGAAGTCCGAAAAGAAATATTAAAAGCGTAAAAATCCTTAAACTGGAAAAAATCACAGGAGTAACAATATGGATGCTTACCATTACAATTTTAAGACATGGTTGCGTTATAAGTTTGACAACTTCATGTCTAAAGGGCCGGCGGCGCTGATCGGCGGACTGGGGCTGTTGTCGCTGGTTGTAATTGTGGTCGGCGCTTTAATTATGGTGCTGGCCGGCATCAGTACCAGTCCGGAGAGCGAAGAAGGCGTGACTTTTATTGAAGGCGCCTGGCTGAGCCTGATGCGTACTTTGGATGCGGGCACCATGGGCGGCGACGAGGGATGGGCTTTCCGCGCGGTGGCGTTTGCGGTAACCCTGGGCGGCGTGTTTATCATCAGTACCCTGATCGGCGTGCTCACGTCAGGCATTGAAGCCAAACTGGGGGAACTGCGCAAGGGCAAGTCATTTGTTGTGGAAAAAGACCACACGCTGATTCTGGGGTGGTCGTCTAAAATATTCACGCTGATCTCGGAACTTATCACGGCCAACGAAAACAGGAAAAACGCCGTTATTGTGGTGCTGGCCGACCGGGATAAAGTGGAGATGGAAGAAGAACTCAAGATGAAAATCGGGAATTTTAAAAACACCCGTATGATTTGCCGGAGCGGCAGCCCGAACGATATGGATCATCTCAACATTGTAAATCCCAATACCGCGCGGTCTATCGTGGTATTGTCGCCGGAAGACGACAACCCGGACGCGCAGGTTATCAAAACCATCCTGGCTATTACCAATAATCCCAACCGCCGGAAAGAACCGTACCACATCGTGGCTGAGATTAAAGAGAAAGAAAATTATGACGTGGCCATGATGGTGGGCAAGAGCGAATTATGCGCCATACTTTCCGACGAACTGATATCCCGGATAACCGTTCAGACCTGCCGCCATTCCGGACTGAGCGTGGTATTTATCGAGTTGCTCGATTTCGGCGGCGTCGAGATATATTTCCAGAATGAGCCGTCGCTGACCGGAAAGACTTTTCGCGATGCCGTGCTGGCTTATGAAGATTCCGCCATATTCGGCCTGCGCCGAGCCGACGGTTCCATTATCCTGAATCCGCCGCCCGACACACGAATCGCCGCCGACGATAAAGTCATTGCAATCTCTGAAGATGACGATACCGTCGTGGTTTCCGGTAGGACGGATTTTGGCATTGATACCTCGGCTATCGTGCAGGGCGTCAAAGAAGCCGCGCATACCGACAAGACGCTTATACTCGGATGGAATCACAAAGCGGCGTCCATCATCATGAATCTGGATGATTATGTCGCCGCCGGTTCCGAATTGCTGGTCATCGCCAATTCGGATCATTATCAGGATGAAGTAGAAGAAGTTACAAAGCACATCAAAAACCAGACGATCGAATTCCGCAAAGGCGATACCACCGACCGCGAACTGCTCGATGCGATTAATGTGAGTCGCTTCCATAATGTGGTCATCCTTTGCTATTCCGACGTTCTGGATGTGCAGGCCGCCGACTCGCTGACGCTGATAACCCTGCTTCACCTGCGCGATATCGCGGAAAAAACCGGCGTCAGCGTAAACGTCGTCAGCGAAATGCTCGATATCCGGAACCGCGAACTGGCCACTGTGACCAAGGTGGATGACTTCATCGTCAGCGACAAGATCACCAGCCTGATGTTGGCGCAGCTTTCCGAAAATAAAGAACTGAAGGCCGTGTTTGACGACCTCTTTGACGAGGAAGGCAATGAAATTTATCTGAAGCCTATCACGAATTATGTCCGCACGGACCGCCCGGTAAATTTTTATACCGTAGTCGAATCCGCCCTGCAGAAACGGGAAGTGGCCATCGGATATAAGATTTATGCGCACCGCGACGACGCTTCACAAGGATACGGCATTGTGGTCGATCCTAAAAAATCCGACGTCATCGCCTTTGAGCCTCAGGATAAACTGATTGTCATCGCGGAAAATTAAGGGCCCATCCTCATGAAGCCCTGACGGAATTATTCTGTCAGGGCTTCATGGCAACCACCGTCTCAACGCATGAACATGAAAACCGTACGACTGAAATCCGGCGAACATATTCCTTTAGGTTATTACTGGATATACAGCAATCAGATCGGTGATGCGCTTAAAAATTTCCAGCCCGGAGAACCGGTGTTCGTTACGGATTATAACAATTTCTTGCTTGGAACCGGTTATATTAATCCTCATTCCCTCATTGCGGTGCGGTTGCTGAGCGACACCCGGGCGACGATTGACGCCGATTTTTTTTCACAAAAGATCCTAGCGGCTGATAACCGGCGCCGGCAGTGGCTGCCGGAGACATCCTGTTACCGGCTGCTTTATGGCGAATCGGACGGCCTGCCTGGATTGGTGATTGACCGCTATGACGATGCCTTCGTGCTGCAAAGCTTCACGGCCGGCATGGATCGTTTTCTGGAAACGATAACCGACGTGCTCATCAGCTTGTATCATCCTCAGGTTATTATATTTCGGAATGACTTGAATGTCCGCCAGCTGGAACGAATTGAATCCTACAAAAAGGTCGTTTACGGCAATCTGCCGGATGAAATTCATGTCATGATAAACGGCATCCGCTACCAGGTCGATTTAATGGAAGGGCAGAAGACGGGATTCTTTCTTGACCAGCGGGAAAATCACCGGGCCGTCCGCCATTATGCAAAAGAGAAGCGCGTTTTGGATTGTTTCTCGTATGTTGGCGCGTGGGGACTGAATGCGGCGTTTGCCGGAGCGGCTGAAATAACCGGACTGGATATTTCGGATAAAGCGGTGGCGCTGAGCCAGGCGAACGCGATACGGAACGGATTGCCGCAATGCCATTTCCGAACCGCCAATGTATTTGAAGCGTTGAAAAGCTATAACGAGCGTAAAGAAATATTTGACCTGATTATTCTCGATCCGCCTGCCTTCGCCAAATCCCGCGCTGAAACCCGCGACGCCGTTAAAGGGTATCGCGAAATTAACCGGCGCGCCGCCAAAGCGCTCAACGATGGCGGCATCCTGGTCACCTGCAGTTGTTCCTATCATATCGACCGCGACACGTTTCGCAACACCGTACAGCAGGGGTTGGCCAGCGCGGGAAGAGAAGCGGTCATCCTGGAGCAACGGGGTCAAGCGCAGGACCATCCCATTTTGATGAGCATGCGCGAAACGGAGTATTTGAAATGTTTGATTCTACAAGTCATATAAAACGGAGTGCATTATGAAATATGTTTTGCTATTCCTGACGATGGTCTGTTTTCCTGTATTGGCGCAGGATGACGACCTTAAAAAAGACGAAGCGATGACGCTGGCCGTCCTGCCGTTTGATAATGTCAGCCGGCAGGCGGAATTCGACTGGCTTTCCGCCGGTTTCGCCGAACAGCTGACCGCCGGGCTTGCAAAAGTACGAACGATCCGCGTGGTCGAACGCCTGCAATTGGACAAAATAATCAAGGAGCAGGATCTGCAAATGAGCGACCTTGTGGATGAAACAAAAGCCGTTAAAGTAGGACAAGTGCTTACCGTAAAAAAACTGCTGCTGGGCAGTTTTCAGATTCTCAACGAGCAGCTTCTTGTGAGCGCGCGGATTGTGGACGCCGAAACCGGCGCGGTGGATACCCATCACGTTTTTAGAGCCGAAGACCAACTGGACAATATTTTTGAGATATATGATGAACTGACCCGTACCGTGGTGAAAAGCTTCGGCATCAAGCTCTCTAAAAAGCAAACCACGCTTATGGATAAAACTAAAAAATCCGGAACGAAGAAAATCCAGGCCTATGAATTTTATATCAAAGGTCTGCAGGCCTACAATCGCGGAGATGAAAAAAGCCTTAAAGAGGCCCGCGACTTGTTTAAAAAAGCGCTGAACAAGGATAAAAAATATATGGATGCCCGCAAAGCGCTTGGCAACACCTACATTAAACTCAATGAGCTGGATGACGCCATTGATGAGTATGAAAAAATCTCGAAATCCCCGGATGTCACCGAGGAGATTTATTACACGCTCGGCCTGTTTTATACGATTAAAGGCAAAACCGACAAAGCGGTCAGCGCGTATCAGTCGGCTATTCGGATGCATGCGGGCTATGCGGACGCTTATTACAATCTGGGTGTGCTTTACCGTACAGCCGGACAATTTGCGGCCGCCTATGATATGTTCGGCAAAGCCCTGATGATTGAAGATGACAATCCGGATTATCAGTATGAAGCGGCCGTAACCTTGATGGGTTTGAACAAACAGTACGATGCGCTGAACCTGCTCCAGCAAGCGCTGGAAAACGGTTTTCAGAAAAAAGAAAAAATCATTAAAGATAAAGAATGGGACGCTGTCCGTTTTCAGTCCCGTTTTAAGGAACTTATGGACGAATACTTTGAATGACATTATCAATCTTTTATTGGCAAGTTTGACAAATGTTTTTATATTGACCCTCACATTGCGTACGTTCATCTTTGAATGATTGACGGATCCTTGATAGTGGAAATGTACTTTATGTTTTTCTGGAGTATATGGGAATGAACATACTGGTTACTGGCGGCGCCGGTTATATTGGTTCGCATGCGGTTCGCAGACTGAAAAAATCAGGACACAATGTCCGGGTACTTGATAATCTGGAAAAGGGCCACCGGGCGTTTGTGGAACCCTCGGAACTTATAGTCGGCGATTTATCCGATACCTCCCGCCTTCAGACGGTGTTCAGGGAGCACCGTTTCGATGCGGTGATGCATTTTGCCGCGTATGCCTATGTAGGAGAATCCACGGAACATCCGTCAAAATACTATAATAATAACGTAGTCAACACCATTCGCCTGCTGGATGCCATGCGCGCGGCCGGGGTCAGGTATTTTATTTTTTCCTCCACCTGCGCGACCTACGGCGTTCCGAAAGAAATTCCGATAACCGAGCATCATCCGCAGCAACCCATTAATCCGTACGGCTGGACCAAATTTATGATTGAAAAGATACTGGCGGATTATGACAGGGCGTATCATATGAAGCATGTTTGTCTTCGTTATTTTAATGCGGCCGGCGCGGATCCCGATGGCGGTATCGGCGAGGATCATAATCCCGAAACCCATCTGATTCCTCTGGTGCTGGATGCCGCTCTGGGCCGCCGTGAGTCGATTACGGTTCACGGTAACGATTATCCGACGCCGGACGGTACCTGTATCCGCGATTATATCCACGTCAACGACCTCGCCGACGCTCATGTGTTAAGTATGATGCGTTTGGTCCAAAACGGCGAGAGCGACGTGTTTAATCTCGGAAACGGTAAAGGGTTTTCGGTGCTTGAGGTTATCCGAGAAGCGGAAAACGTAACCGGCCGTACAATACCAATGCGCTACGGCGGACGCAGGGAAGGCGATCCGCCGGTTCTCGTCGGCAGTTCGGACAAAGCGGTTCGGGAACTGGGCTGGAAACCGCAGTTTGCGGATCTTACGAAAATCATTGAAACGGCCTGGCGCTGGCACCTACAGCGATTTGGTAATCAATAAAAGAAAGCACCACGAATTATGATTTACAGCATGACCGGTTACGGCAAGTCCGAACGCCTTTGGAACGGTTCATCCATAGCGGTCGAAATCCGCGCGCTCAACAATCGTTTTTTAGACCTGACCTTTAAGGCGCCCCGCATGTTTCTGTTCAAGGAAGCGGAGGTAAAAGAGCTTTTAAAAAAACACATCGAACGCGGTAAAGTTTCTGTTATCGTCAATGTACAATCCGACGCGTTTGCCCTGACCGGCGTAAAAGCTGATGCTTCGCTGGTGCGGCAGTATGTCAGCATGTTGCAGGATATCGCCGCCCAGGCCGGCATCCACGAGCCGGTCCGTCTGGAACATCTCCTGAGTTTCCCCGAAATTTTCACCGCCAACGGACAGGACGAAGGCTATGAACCGCTCTGGAAGGAAATTCTTTCCGGAATCGAAGAAGCGCTGATCGGACTGAACGACCTGCGGGCCAGGGAAGGCGCCGCGATGGCAAAGGATCTTCAGGAACGGCTGAAGGTAATTCTGACTCACGTTGATTATATCGAAACCGTTTCCCGGTCGGCGGTCAGGGAGGAATTCACGAAACTACAGGAACGCGTGGCGAAGCTTCTCGAGCGCACCGACATCGATCCCCAGCGCATCCAGCAGGAAATCGCGCTGATTTCCGACCGCGTGGATATTACCGAGGAAATTGTCCGGTTCCGGAGCCATTGCCGCCTGTTTGAAGAAATGCTGAACAATGCCGAAACCAAAATCGGACGCAAACTCACTTTTGTTATTCAGGAAATGGGTCGCGAAGTCAATACCATGGGCTCCAAATCTCCACAGACCGAAGTGATTCACACCGTCGTAGCGATTAAGGAGGAACTGGAAAAACTCCGCGAACAACTTCAGAATGTAGAATAAGCGACGCATAGCATGTGGGACGGATTCAACCTGGAGCAATTTTTACAGTCAGTCCAGAACATGGATACCGTCTGGATTTACGGCATCCTATTTCTGGCCGGCTATCTGGAAAACTGCGTGCCGCCAATACCGGGCGATACCGTAACCGTATTCGCGGCGTATATGGTTGGCACCGGACGGTTGAATTATTTCCTGGTGTTCCTGACCGCCACGCTCGGTAATCTGAGCGGTTTTATGACCATGTATCAGATCGGCAAATATTTCGGAAGAGATTTTTTCCTCAAAAAAAACTGGAAATTCTTTCCCCGCGAAGGCTTTGAAAAGGCGGAGACCTGGTTCAATAAATATGGCTATAAGGTGATTCTGTTTAATCGGTTTCTGAGCGGTCTGCGTTCCGTCATCTCCTTATTTGCAGGAATGACGCATCTGGACCGGAGGCGCCTCCTGCCGCTGGCCTTTCTGAGCGCATGCATGTGGGACGGCGTGCTGATTTACGGCGGCTATCTTGTCGGCGATAACTGGAAATATTTTGACGAAATCATGGAACAGTACCATTGGTACGTCATGACCGGACTGGGCCTGCTGGCCGCCTTATTCCTAACATGGAAAATGATCGGCTGGATACGAAACCGAAAAAAAACAAAATGAAGATATAAACGTTCATGCGAAAATTGACCTTTGAAGAAATTACCAGCCGGCGCCATTCCGCGGATCAGATGCATACCGTGCCACGCTTCCCGATATACGTGATTCTGGAGAACATCCGCAGTATGTATAATGTCGGCGCCATGTTTCGCACCTCGGACGCCGCCTGCATTCAGGAACTGATACTGTGCGGCTATACGGCCCAGCCGCCCCGCAAGGAAATCGACAAAACCGCACTGGGCGCTACCGAAACGGTTCCCTGGCGCTATTTCCGAACCGGCACCGAGGCGGCGAAATATATTAAGGATAAAAACGTTACTTTATTAGCTCTTGAACACTGCGATGGCAGCCGCAATTTACTGGATATGACCTGTTCGTTCCCTGTCGCGCTCGTGGTGGGCAATGAAGTGGAAGGCGTTAGCGATGAATTGATAAGTCATTGCGATCTGGCCTGCGAAATACCGATGTACGGCATGAAACAGTCGCTGAACGCCGCCGTGGCTTACGGTATAGCCGTGTATCAGCTTATACAAAAATTAAATTTATCAAAATAGAAAATAAAGCAATCCTATGGAACCTAACCGAAAAATATTGCGCGAGGAAGACCTTGATCCTTCGCTGGATATTTTTAAAGAAATCGATCGTTTGCGGCATTCAATGAACGCCGTCATTCTCGCGCATTACTATCAGGAATCCGAAATCCAGGATTTGGCGGATTTTGTCGGTGACAGTCTGGAACTGGCAAGACGCGCCGCCGCGACCACCGCGGACGTTATTGTGTTTGCCGGCGTGCACTTTATGGCCGAGACCGCTAAAATACTGAATCCGGATAAACAGGTTTTGTTGCCCGATCTCAACGCCGGCTGTTCACTGGCCGACAGCTGTCCCGCAGAACCGTTCAAGGCGTTCCGCGAAAAACATCCCGACCATTACGCGGTGACCTATATTAATTGTTCCGCCGAAGTCAAAGCTCTAAGCGACCTGATCTGTACGTCGAGCAATGCAGAGAAACTGATCCGGCAGATCCCCGAAGACCGTCCGATTCTTTTTTCACCGGACAAGAATCTCGGCGCCTATATTAAAAAGAAAACCGGACGCGACCTGTTGCTGTGGCAGGGCACCTGCGAGGTACACGTCATCTTTTCCGAAAAGAAAATAATTCAGTTGCGCCAGACTCATCCCAATGCCTTGCTGCTGGCCCACCCCGAATGTGAGGAACCGGTGCTGCGAATGGCTGATTTTATCGGCTCCACCAGCGCCTTACTGAATTATGTCAAACAATCAACGCAGCGTGAATTTATCATTGCCACCGAGCCCGGCATCATCCATCAAATGCAGAAGGCCTGTCCGGATAAGACCTTTATTGCGGCGCCGCCGGACAACGAATGCGCCTGCAATGTATGCCCCCACATGAAGCTGAATACCCTCGAAAAACTGTACCTTTGCATGTTGAACCGTGCGCCCGAAATCATCCTAAGCGAAGACGTCCGATCCCGGGCCCTGATGCCTATCCGGCGCATGCTGGAAATGAGCTGAACGATTCCGTTATTGGAACGCCTATATCCGTTGACAAAATTTATTCTTTTCATTATATTGCGTCAGGAATAAACCAGGCCTTACCGGACGCGGGAAATCACCGGATGTTATCGCTCTTTAAATCGCCCAGTCAATATATTTCCGTGCTCGTTATGTTTGACGAGAAAACGGAACCGAAAAGCTTTCGCATCCGGACAGCCGCACTGCGATGGACGGCATGGCTGTTTCTGGTGATTTTTGCATTATTTATATTTTCCATCGTTTATTACTACGCCAATGCCTCCAAGATTTTTTATTATGATACCCTGGAAAAAAAATATCAGCAACTTGCGGAGGACAACAAGCGCATAAAACTCATCGAACGGGAATACCGCAAGATTAAACAAGAGAACGAAAAAATCCGTATGGTATTTGGCCTGATGAGCCGGCCGGACGAAGATACCGTTAAACCATCCCTGAATGCTCCCGCAGACAGCGAAAGCCAGAATCTGCAAAGCCGGCTTCGATTATCTGTATCCGAAACTGAAAACCGTTATTCCGCGCCGGATTTTTTTTCTTCTTACCGGTCGGTGCCTTCGGTAATGCCCGTGGACACGCGGTTGATTTCACGCAGATTTGACGACACTACGCTTCATGCCAGGCACCGCGGCGTGGATCTGGTGGCGGAAGAGGGCGCGCCGGTCCGGGCTACGGCGGACGGCTGGGTTGTGTTAGCCGAATGGCTGACCGATTACGGAAACACGATTATTCTTTACCACGGTTACGGATATTTCACTGTCTATAAACACAACCAGTATCTTTTTCTACAGGAAGGACAGCCGGTAAAAGGCGGCGCTGTTATAGCAACGGTGGGCAATACCGGCCGTTCCACCACGGGCACCCACCTGCATTTTGAAATCTGGAAAGACGCTCACCCCGAAGATCCGGCCGACTATTTTCCTCAGATCCGTGAATCGTTATTCCTGCAGATCGGCAACTCAAAAAACGATGAAAAAATATAATTAACACAGGATACGGCTATGGCATTCGGTATTAAAGATCAGAACAGTTATGAACAGGCATCGGGCTCGGGGCTTAATCTTATCGGCCGCGGAACAACCATCACCGGTCATATTGCTTCCGCATCGAATATCCGCGTCGAGGGTGAAATTCAGGGAAATGTAACCTGCCAGGATTCGGTAACCGTATCGGGTACCGGTGTGGTTAAGGGAGATATAACCGCAAAAAACGTGATTGTCGGCGGTAAGATTTACGGCAATCTGAATGTACAGGAAAAACTTGTCATCGAGGCCAAAGGTCTTATAAACGGCGAGATTATCACCCGCCGTCTGGTAGTGGATGAAGGCGCGCTGTTTGACGGGAAATGCTCCATGGCCGACAATCCCGCCGAACAGGAAAAAAATAAACCGGCGTGAGAAAAGAGGGCAAAATCATCCAGTCCGTCAGCGACACTTCACGACCCTTGATCCCGCTGCTGACGTGGGGTACACAGTTCGCCCTGACGCTCGGCATACTGGCCTGGCTGGGCCACTGGCTGGATCAGGAGCTAAATACAAAGGTTCTTTTCGTCTTAATCGGGATATTCATAGGCCTGTTCGGCGGTTTTTACCGCTTATTTCAGATTATTAATAAACTGCAAAAACCAGTTAATAAAGGTCACCATCCGTATGCAAAGAACGGAAAGAAACCAGACGATATAAACTAACGGGCCATCGGAAAATGAGCATAAAAATATTTTCCTTATCGGTATTTATCGCAAGCGTTATGCTACTGCTGATATTGCAAATCTTTGTAAGCCAGATCGGAGAACTGTATATCATCTTCATCGGCTGGGGATTGGCTCTCATTCATGTAATCTGCGGATTTTTGTTTAACCGCTGGGCTTTGGAAAAATCACCGCGTACTTTTGTCAATGCCGTTTTAGGCGGATTCGCGGTTCGCATGCTATTGATAGGCGCCGGGGTCGCCCTGCTGATACCGTTCATCCGACTCAATATAACGCTGTTTATTACCAGCCTCGGTATTTTTTATTTTATTTTCCAGCTCATCGAATTATACTGGGTGCACCGAGGACTGCACCCGCCTAAGTAAATAACGTAGAATTAAATATTATTTGTTTTTTCTTGCCTTCCCGCTCCGTTTTTCGGTAAATTATTAAGATAATTTCCGGGTTTTTTAAAAAAAAAGGGGGCATTATGAAAACATGTTTTCAAATTCCATTTTGGATAGCTATAACGGCAATGGTTATTCTCTTAAGTGCTGAACGGCTATCGGCGCAGAACACTGCTACGGCCACAGGTTCCGGCACATGGGATCCGCAAACCCAAACCGACACGGCTACATGGTCGGGAGGCGCCGGCCCGGGTGGACGGCCTATGGCGGATCAAAACATTACCATTGCCAGCGGCGTTACCGTCACTTTAACGGGTCACGGAAACGGTAATTATGCTAATTTGGACAACCAATCCGGCAGCCCAAACGGTTTTAATCTTGGCGGATATGCCATCGCTTTTACCGGAAATGTCAGCGGCGGATGCACGGGCGGTGCCGGCAGCCAGTTTTACTTTAACGGGGGAAACCAAAATTTCTCCGGAACCTACACCGCGGATACCGTCTTTTTCACCGGAAGCCTGACGAGACCTTTGTGCAAAACTCAACCATTTACGGTAATGTAAAAACTAACTCCGGCGCAGGTATCCGAGGGAACGGCACCACGCTGGATGTGTATGGCTCTATTGTCAACAACGGAACCATCTATATCAATTTCAGTACGGATACGCTACGAGTCTGGGGTAATCTCATCCATAACGGCTCCAATTGGGCCATCAGCAATACAAAAATCAAAAGCAGAAGCACTCTATCCGGTTCATCCGCTTACAATACGAGAATACTGGTAGATACGAGTTGTTATATTGACGGCAATATCTCCGTTTATCGTTTGGAAATACGTTCGGGTGATACTTTATACATTCCGGACGTTTCTGATGCGCTAACTGTAACCGGAGCGGATGAAGCCAAAATTTATGGTACCATCTACGGTTCCGGTGCCGTAAATTTTGGCGGCCATGTTACATCGGCCAATACGAATCTGTCCACCATTGTTTTTAATGGGGGCGACCAAAATGTGAATGGACAGTTTACCGCCGGACAAATTATCTTCGGTGGAAGTAACAGTAAAACCATAAGCAATTACGCCGCTTTATATGGAAACACATCGGTTAATAGCGGCTCCAGTCTGCGCTGTCTTGGTACGGTACTGGATGTATATGGTAACTTCCTGAACAACGGATCCCTGACGGTTAATTATTCTACAGACTCAATCCGTATCTGGGGAAATCTGACGAATAACGGCTCCTGGAATATCAGTAACACGAAAATCAAGAGCCGGGCTACCATAACGGGCACAAACGAATATTATACACGGTTATGGCTTGATACCAGTTGTACGATTGATGGGAATGTATCCATCCGTCAATTAGAAATCCCGGCCGGCGACACTTTATACATCCCTGACCCCTCCGACGGATTAACCGTAGTTTATTCTGTGAACTCGACCATTAACGGCGCGATTTATGGAACCGGCACGGTTGCCTTCCAGGGTCATGTGGCCTCCGCCAGCACCACGGCATCAGCCATATCTTTCACGGGAGGCAGCCAGAACATCGGCGGTATGTACACGGCGGATCAGATTACCTTTGCCGGAAGCAGCAGTAAAAACTTCAACAACATTTCGCTGTTCGGCAACGTGGTCATTAACAGCGGTGTAATCCTTTATGGCTTGGGCGCCACCATGAATGTATTCGGCGACGTTTTGAATAACGGTTTAATTAATAATAATTATAGCACCGATTCAATCCGCGTCTGGGGAAATATGACGAATAATGGCAATTGGACTATAGCCAGTACAAAAATCAAATCCGTAGCAACCATCTCCGGCTCCGGTGCTTACAATACCCGATTCTATGTCGATACCCATTGCTCGATTTCCGGCAAAGCCCAGATACAGCATTTGCAGATTATTGCCGGCAATACCGTGAACATACCTACCGCCGGTGATACGCTGGTAGTTACCGGCAATGCCGTAGCGGAAACCGGAGGACAAACGGCGGGGAACGGACTGCTGATTTTTGGCGGTGGGAGTCAGACTTTTTCAGGCGTTTACGGCGCATCGAATATTTTATTCAGCGGTTCAGGCACAAAATCTTTTCAGAATTCAAGCCTTTACGGCAACGCTGTCGTTAACAACAGTATTTTACTGCAAGGGGTTGGGACAACCCTGAATGTCTATGGATCCATGACCAATAACGGAACGCTGGTAAATAATTACAGCACCGACAGCATCCGCATCTGGGGTGATGTGAGCAACTACAACGCGTGGAATATCGCTCATACGAAAATAAAAAGCATTGCAACCGTAACGGGATCCTCGCTCTACAACACGAGGTTCTGGGCGGATACGAACTGCTATATCCACGGAAAAGTACAGATTCTGCGTTTAGAGGTATCCGCCGGCGATACGGTCTTTTTACCCGAGGAAACGGACACGTTGGTCACAACAGGCGACGGTACGACGATTTTGGGATTGGTACATGGAAACGGCAAGGTGTATTACAACGCGGGCGTAACCTCGTCGCAGACCATCGTTTCGGAGTTATTCTTCAGCGGCGGCAGCCAGGCAATTGGCGGCGCTTTCACGGCTCAGCAGATTACATTCGGCGGCAGCGGTTCAAAGTCCCTTGGAAATACCTCGCTGTACGGCAATGCCGTGATTCAAAGCGGCGTCAATGTCCTGTGAACAGGAACAACCTGGAATATGTACGGTACGCTGACCAATAACGGATCTCTGGTAAACAATTACTCCACCGATACCATCCGTGCCTATGGCGACCTGACCAATAACGGGACGTGGACCATCAATAATACCGATATTAAAACGCCGCTGGTTTTATCGGGAGTTTCGCTATTTAACACGAATATGCGGATTGATTCGATCTGCTACGTGGACGGCAAGGTTCAGATTAAAAATTTGACGGTAACCGCAGGCGACACTGTTAAGATACCAGACGTCACCGATACGCTTGCGGTAACGAATACCTTCACCGTGCAGGACGGAGGATATACCGAAGGCAGCGGCGCGTTGCTGTTCAGCGGCGGCACTCAGACCCTGTCCGGAAAATTCAGCGCCGCAACTATCCTTTTTGGCGGCTCCGGTTATAAATACTTTACCGCAGGCAATCATTCCATATACGGCAACGCGCTTGTTCTTTCCGGCGCAGGATTGGGCGGCAACGGCAGTACCATTAATTTGTATGGTTCTATCATCAATAACGGCGCTGTGATCAATAATTATTCGACGGATACCATTAAAATCAGTCTTCACGCATATAATCTTGGGACATGGAGCATTGCGAATACGTTGCTTGTAGATACCGGAAAAACCGCGGGAAGCTTTTCCAATACCGGCCAACATTTCTACATTCTTGCAGACCGGCGTCTGGACGGCAATTGGGCGCTATCCGGTAATGTTTATCTGGATGGCATTATCACTACAAACGATGCCGATACCTTTATGGTCAATACGTCCACCTTCAACCGAATCAGTGGGTATATCAACGGCAACCTGCGGATGCCTGTAACAACCGGTTCTCCGGTCAAAGAATTCCATATGGGCAATAACCACGGTTATACGCCGGTCACGGTAAACTTCACCAATGTCACGACCGGCGGTAACATGACAGTCTCGCTAAAAACCGGTGCGCATCCGTTGGTGGCCTATCCCGACAGCGCGCTGACGCGTTACTGGAAATTCAGCAAGGATGCGAATTTGACATTTGCTTCATACAGTACGACTCTGAGATATCTGCCGCAGGATTTTAATGCCGGCATTACCGAGCCTGGTAATGAAGCCACGATGGTCGCGGGATTCCGAGCGCCCACGCGCTGGATTTTCCCGACGATAACTCAACGTACGCCCGGCGGCGCGAATGACGGCGGCTCGCTGGTCATCGGCACTCTGAGTGATCTGTCCGATATAGTTATAGGCGCGGACACCAGCATCTTCAACGCGAATATGCCGCCGCAGATTATTTCGCCCATTGCAAATCAAACTCTGGATGAAGATTTCGGAACCGCGCTGGTTGCCGATTTGAATCAGGTATTCACGGAACCAGAAGGCGCACCGATGACTTTTGCGTACAGTCTGCTGGTCAACGGTGTGAATGTTTCCATTATTCATGACAGTTTGTTCATTCACAGTATTCTTAATCAACATGGCGTGGCTACGGTTGAAGTACGCGCATCCGACGGCTATCACGTCACACGCGACACATTCACCGTCACGGTAACGCCCGTGAACGACGCACCCATTGCCTTTAATATGCTCGAACCACAGAACGGCGACACGCTGGATTTTTATCAGCCCATGGTTACCTTTATTTGGAACGCTTCGCAGGATATAGACGGGGACACGCTGGTTTACGGATTGTATATCTGGCAACATTCCGGCAGCGAACTTATTAATGATACGTTGATCACGGGAATTACTGATACGATGATTACGGTGAATATGATTGGTTTCTGGGCTTACTGTCAACATTACCGCTGGATCATCACCGCTTATGATGGACAAGCATTGACGGCCGCCTCGGATACTTTTTCTTTTTACACGGAAGGCGGGCTGGATGTACCCGAAAATCCGGAGGCCTTACCGAAGACATTTGCCTTGAACCAGAATTATCCGAATCCGTTTAACCCGGTGACGACAATTCCTTACCAACTGCCGGAAAAGGCACGGGTTACATTACGTGTATATAATATCCTCGGTCAGGAAGTGCGAACCCTGGTGCATACCGTTCAACTCCCCGGATATTACCGGGCGTTCTGGGACGGGAAAAATAAATACGGCAACGCCCTGCCTTCAGGTGTTTATTTATATCGTCTGGAAGCCGGTCGCTATAGTAAAACCTATCGGATGTTGCTGATAAAATAATATGCTTCCAATGACTTTAACAGAAGCCGGTGCGTGGATGCGTACCGGCTTTTTTTTTTACAAAAAAGAATTTATTGTCACCCATACGAATGACAGCGCATGAAAACATTAATATTTTGTATTGATAGTATGGTTTTTTATCATTATTTATAGCGGAATTTTATCAGCATTCACCGATCAACCCAAAGGTATCTTATGAAATGGCTTATCGCTCTGACATCTTTTCTGCTGGCGGTTTCAAATCTCCTGTTAGCGCAGGTCCATGAGTCCTACATCCCGGGTAATCTGGGCCGTATTGTTGAGATTGCAACACCGGAAGGCGTGTTGCCGGAATATAGAAATCTGATTGGATATGATTCATCCGGCATGGTAAAACAAGCCAATTCCACGTCGACATATAAACTATTCGGGAACGTGCCGAGCAGTTCAGAACTAAATTCCGGTTTCAACATCAATAACCGTTTCGGAGCGCCAACCAGCCATGATTGTTTTGAAATACGTTACGGGGATTCTTGCCATTATTGGGTATCAACCGCACTGGCGCCTGATCAGTTACCATTCAGTGTTTACAACGTAGGCCCAAAATCAGCAACCAATCCATCCGTAACAGGCGGCACGAAGGTATGTCTGCAGATACTTGATGAAGACGGAAACGGCCTATATACCCCGGGTGAACGGATTTTTATTTACGGAGATCTTTCCCTCCCGCTGGACAGCACTTATAATGAGCTGGGCGCCGCGGCGGTTTATCCGTTCAAAGCTTCCAATCGTTATATAGGCAATCTGCGCACCGGTATACCTTCGGTGTCGTATAGTTCTACTACTTTCAATGTTGGAACTCAGGGGGCACTGCCTCCCTCCGGTACCGTTATACGGCTGATCGCGGCGTCCGCCGACACCGGAAAACCCTGTGTCTTCATTTCCGATACCCTGTCGGCCAACACGGCAAAATCATATTCGTTTGCTTTTTCCTATTATTCTTTTGAAACACCGGTTTTGAGTCTGATTAATCCTCCCTCAGGCATGTATCTTTCAGGCAATAATATCGTTTGGAACGTTGCGGAAGAACAAAAGGGTCATCAGTATCCGGTCGTATTATCAGCGACCAACAGCGCGGGCACGACATATAAACCGTTTATCGCAAGAGTACAACCCTATTATCCCGAAATCACCGATGTATGCAGCAGCATCAGTCCGGACAGCATTTACGACGCTATATTGAGCTTACAGAACTTCGGAACCCGGTTTTGTATCGCTCCCAACCGACGCGAAGTCGCCGAATGGATAAAAAACAAATTTATCCAGGTGGGTATCAATGACGTGCGGCTGGATTCTTTTTATAAGACTTTGCGCTGGCCGTTCAATACCGGCTCGGATTATTCCCAGTGGCATTATAATGTAGTCGCCACCATTCCCGGAACGGAAAATCCCGACAGCGTCTTTATTATAGGAGGCCATCATGATAACATTTTATACCCGTACAGTATGGGTGACCCGTTTATTTTTACCCCCGGCGCGGACGATAATGCCAGCGGAACGGTAGCGGCGATTGAGGTTGCCCGCGTTTTTAAAAAACATAATTATCAGCCCAAAAACACGATTAAGTTTATAACATTTACCGCCGAGGAATTCGGACTTTACGGAAGCGCCGACTACGCTTCAAAAGCCCGTAATACCAACGAGCGTATTCAGATGATGCTGAATAATGACATGATTTCCACCTGTCAGGATTCTGCCACAGACTGGCGGGTAGATATCAACGCCTATCCTAACTCCTATAAAGCGACGGAAACAGCTGTTCGGGCTATCGAACAGTACACAAATCTGCAACACAGCGTTATTAACTCCGCCAGTTCCGGTTCGGACAGCTATTCTTTTTATACGCAAGGTTATCAGACGGTTTACTTTGAAGAGTACCGGTTTTCTCCGTTTTATCATAGTCAGAATGATCTTGTATCGAACGGCAATACCCGCTACATGGCCCAAATTGTTAAAGCCAATTGCGCCATGCTGATGCTTGAAAACGGGACTACCATCAGCACCGGCATCGGACAGCCTTCAGGTAACATGGCAAAGGAATATCAATTGATGCAGAACTACCCCAATCCGTTCAATCCGAGCACAACCATCAGCTATCAGCTCCCCAAAGAAGAACGGGTTAGTTTGAAAATCTATAATATCCTCGGTCAGGAAGTGCGAACGCTGGTAAATCAAAAGCAGGCTGCCGGATTTCAATCGGTGGTATGGGATGGTAAAGACAATCTGGGCAACGCAGCAACCAGCGGCATTTATATTACACGAATTCAGGCCGGCTCATTCATGAAGTCCATGAAGATGACGCTGATCAAATAAAACATAACGCTGTTTAAATCAAATTAAAAAAACGGTCAGATCCTTAGAGGCTGACCGTTTTTTCTTTATCGCAAAGGGTTGTTCGACTATTTTGAAACGCCGCGCACAATCTGATATACGCTGGACAGGTCGTACGCCAGATACCGCGCCGGGCTTTGGCGCTTCTCGCCGCCGTAACTGAGCATCAGCGCTTCTTTGTTTTCTTTATCAATCCAATCCACGAAAATCGCGCTGTGCTCAATATCGCCGTAGGAATGGTTGATGTAATACAGCCAATCGCCGTGTTGTATAAGATCCGCATCAGCGTAGGGCCCTTTTTTTATGCTTTTGAAAACCGTTTTTCTTTTATGGCTCGGATAGCCGGCGCGGTTATACACGGTGTTGATGTAGTCCCAGCAGCTGCCGGGCAGAATTTCTGCGTGGATAACAGTCATTTCGCGCCCTTTTTCAAGGATTTTCCTGCCGTCATCGGAGGCCTTGTTTTCCGCCTGAATCATCAGCGTATCAAAATCAACGTACGCATAGCCTTCTTCCTGCATCAGTCGGAACATATTATTTTCCGCGCTTTCGTCGCTGAAAATGCCGAACCAAAAGCAGGCGGAAATGATGCATCGATAAAACATTAAAGCCTCCGTAGTATATTATAATGGGTCATCAACCGGCCGCATCGGTGCCCGAATCAGAACGGCAGGTCGTCGCCGGGTGTGCTTTCGGCAGTAGCCGTTGTTTCCCCGGGTGAGGTGGTTGCCTGATATTCCGTATCGGTCGGCGGCGGGACGTTCTCGAGGCCTTCCGGACGCGAACCCAGGATCTGCATGTTATCCACGCTGATTTCTGTCACGTATTTTTTAGTGCCGTCACGGTCATCGTAGGAGCGGGTCTTGAGTTTGCCTTCCACATAAATCAGCGATCCTTTTTTTAGGTATTGCCCGCACACTTCGGCGGTTTTCCGCCAGGCTACCAGCCGGTGCCAGTCTGTCTGCTCAACCATTTTACCGTCTTTATCCTTGTATGCTTCGTTGGTGGCGAGCGTCATGGTGGCTACCGGAACGCCCGCGGCCGTGTAGCGGAGTTCGGGATCCCTGCCTAAACGTCCGATGAGCATCACTTTGTTTAACGTGCCTTTTGCCATGGTTCATTTCTCCCGTTACTGTAAAATAGGTGTTACTTCTTTTTATCGTTTTTATCCGCGGCGACGGGCGCGGGTTTGGTCGAGACCGGCGCTTCCGCGCTTCCGGTTATATCCGGCAAGCCGAGTTCCTGGCGCACCTTACGCTCGATTTTCTTGGAAACATCCGGGTTATCCAGCAGGAACTGCTTGACATTCTCGCGGCCCTGACCCAGTTTTTCGTCATCATAGGAGAACCATGTTCCGGATTTCTGGATGATATTCATGTTTACGGCGAGATCAATCAGGTCGCCTTCTTTGGAAATACCGGTGCCGTACATCAGGTCCACTTCGACTTCCTTAAACGGGGGGGCGAGTTTATTTTTGACAACCTTGATTTTGGTGCGCCCGCCGATAATGTTGTCGCCGGCTTTAATCTGGTTGATACGGCGGATGTCGATGCGGACGGAGGTATAGAATTTTAGCGCTTTGCCGCCGGTGGTGGTTTCCGGATTGCCAAACATGACGCCGATTTTTTCGCGGATCTGGTTGATGAAAATCACGCAGGTTTTAGATTTGCTGACGGCGCCGGTGAGTTTGCGCATGGCCTGACTCATCAGACGGGCCTGTACGCCCATCGAGGAATCGCCCATTTCGCCGTCAATCTCGCTGCGCGGCACAAGCGCGGCCACGGAGTCAATAACGATAATGTCCACGGCGTTGCTGCGGACCAATTTCTCGGTGATTTCAAGCGCCTGCTCGCCGTAATCCGGTTGCGCGATAAGCAAGTTATCCGTGTCCACGCCGAGCCGTTTGGCATAAGCCGCGTCCAGCGCATGTTCCGCATCAATGAAAGCGCCGGTACCGCCGGTTTTCTGCGCCTCGGCAATCACGTGCAGCGATAGCGTGGTCTTGCCGCTGGACTCCGGACCGAAAATCTCAATGATCCGTCCGCGCGGTATCCCGCCCACGCCTAATGCGGCGTCCAGCGATATTGAACCCGTGGAAAACACGTCCACCGTGGCGGCGGCTTTCTCGCCCAACCGCATTATCGAACCCTTGCCGTATTCCTTGGTAATCTCAGCCAAAGTACGGTCTAATGATAATTTCTTTTCCTTGTCATTTAAGATGCTGTCGTCATTTACTTTGAAATCTGCCATGGGGTACTCCCTGATGAATCTATTAAAATTATATATTTATTTACATATACAATAAGGATGAAAACACCCGTTTTTTTCTCAAAATTTGAGAAAATAACAACGCATCATAACAATTATTGAATAGATTTTCAAGTTCTTTGTTGAGAAGCTCATTCCCGCCGCTTTAGCTATGCCTTGCGAATCGGTGAAATCATGGGGTCCGTTTTCCGGCATACTATCCGCCGACTTCTTTAAATAATTACTGATGAAATGTAGCAGGCAGAAACATTTTAAAAGGATCATATAGGAAAAAGGTGTAAAAGAAGCCTAAAATAAAACAGATCGGCCTCGCGGTATCGGAATGATCAGTATTGCCATTTGTATAGCCCGACCGGCTGACCGTTGAGTAGAAATCCGATGCGTGAATTGAGAGTTTTCCGCTGAAAAAGGCTTTGTAATGAAAACAGTCTCCGGAAATACCGTTACGGCCACCGGAGCGACCTTCATTTGACGGCGTGCCAATGCGCAGCGAATACACTGCAAAATCAGGAGGTTGGAAAGAAAATACGCTTTAGGAATAGTTGTAGAGCCGTATGTATGCGATTTTATAAAATGGTTTGCCGCTGAACCTGATCAATAAAAATTTCATTCAGGGACGGCAGTATTTCGCTAAATGAACGAATGTTCAAATATTCGGTCAGCCGTTTTAATAAATCCCCGGATCCCATGGGTGTGCGCGGGCTTAAGATGGCCTCGTACTGATTATCGTTGAGGATTTCAAACTCATCCAAAGGCAGGCCTTTCAGAGAGCCTTCATACATAATGCGGAATTGATTTTTTCTGAACCGCTGTTGTATTTCCCGCACGTTGCCCTGTAAAATAATCCGGCCATGATTCATGAGCATGATCGAGTCGCACAAGGCTTCCACCTGTTCCATCCGGTGCGTAGAAATTATTATGGTCGCGCCCTGCCGGTTTAATTCACTGATGAGGTCTTTAATCCGCTCGGTGTTGACAGGATCCAAACCTGAGAACGGTTCGTCAAGAATAATAAGGATAGGATCATGCGCGACGGCAGCGGCAAACTGCGTCAGTTGCTGCATACCCTTTGACAGTTCCCCGGCCTTTTTATTCCACCACGCGGTTAGACCGAGTTTTTCACCCCAGAATCGGATTTTTTGCTTTGCGGTTTCATTTGGAAGTCCGCGTAGCCGCGCCATGTATAATAATTGTTCCTCCACTTTCGCCTGCCGATAGAGGCCTCGTTCTTCGGGCAGGTAACCTACCTGCGCGGCGTGACCCGGATGCAGGCGTTCGCCATTCATCGCTAGGGTTCCTTCATCCGGAACCGTGATCTGCATGATCATACGAATCAGTGAAGTCTTACCGGCGCCGTTGGGACCCAGAAACCCAAAAACCGCTCCCTTCGGAATAGTTATCGATACCTGATCGACGGCTGTGATGCCGTTATACCGTTTGGTGACCTTTTGAATATCAAGGATACTGTCGGCGTTCACCCTCAATACTCCAGAACAGACCGGATTCCGGCAATGATTTTTTCTTCATTGGGGAGCACCGCATTTTCCAGCGGAGACGCATAGGGTATCGGCGTATGAAGCGCGGCCACCCGTCCGACCGGCGCATCCAGATAAGGGAAGGCGTGGTTGACGATTTGCGCCGTGATTTCAGCGCCAAACCCGGCAAATTCCGAATCCTCGTGTACGACCAGGCACCGGCTGGTTTTTTTAATGGATTCGGTGATGGTTTCGATATCTAACGGAACCATGGACCGTATGTCAATGACTTCAATGCTTGCCGGGTGGTGTTCGGCCATATATTTGGCGGCGTTCAGGGTTTTGTAAACCATCATGCCGTAGGTGACGACGGTGATATCGGTTCCGGATTGTCGTATAGCGGCTTTACCGAAAGGCAGGAGATAATCGGCATCCGGTTCCGGGGCCTGCGCATAACCCTGACGGTAGAGGCCTTTATGTTCAAGAAACAGCACCGGATCGTCGCCGCGGATAGCCGTTTTCAGGAGGCCCTTGGCGTCGGCGGCATTCGAAGGATAAGCGATTTTGATTCCCGGAATGTGGGCAAAAAACGCCTCAATATTTTGCGAGTGGCACAGCCCTCCGTGAATGTAGCCGCCGACCGGCACGCGCACCACGACCGGCGCTTTCCAGAAATTGTTCGAGCGGTAACGCATCGGACCAAGTTCATTGCGGATCTGCATCATCGCCGTCCAGATGTAATCGCCGAACTGAATTTCCACCACGGGCTTCCATCCGCGCGAAGCCAGACCCACTGCGACGCCGATGATGCTGGATTCGGCCAGCGGCGAGTTGAACACCCGTCCGGTGCCGTACTTTGAAGATAGGCCTTTTGTGGCTGTAAATACGCCGCCTTTGGGATCCTGAATGTCCTCGCCGAACATGATGATTTTCGGATTCCGTTCCATTTCTTCGTCCAGCGCGTGATTGATGGCGTCCACTAAAACGGCCGGTTTACCGGACGGCGCCGAGGATTCGTATACCAGCGTATCGGGTTCTTCGCTGAATACGAAACGCGTTGCGGTGTTCGGGTCGGGCATCGGCTGCGCTTCGGCCCATTCCGCAGCTTCCTCCACGGCCTGATGGCACTCGTTCAGTATATTCTGCTCCTCGGTTTCAGAAATAATTTTGTTTTCCCGGAGCAGCTTGGAAAACCGCTGAATCGGGTCGCGTTCGCGCTCGCGGGCCAAATCGTCGAGATTGCGGTACTTGCGCTGGTCATCGGAAGAAGAATGCGGCAGCAGGCGCACCACATCGGCCACGACCAGGCAGGGGCCTTCGCGCCGGCGGGCCATAGCCACGGCTTCTTTCATGGTTGCATAGCTTTCCAGGAAATCCGTGCCGTCCATCTGAAATCCCTTGAGGTTGGTGTAACCCGAAACCATTTTATACACGGAAGCGCCGGCCGTCTGCTGTTCAATCGGAACCGAAATCGCGAACTTATTATCCTGAATAAAAAATATCACCGGCATTTTCTCCCGGCTGGCCCAATTAAGCGCTTCATGAAAATCGCCCTGGGATGTGGTGCCCTCGCCGGATGAAACGTAAACAACCTCGTCGGTGTTTTCCTTATAAGCGCCCATCGCACAGCCGACGGCCTGCAGGAACTGCGTGCCGGTGGGGCTGGATTGGGAAACAATCCGCAGGGCCGCATGGCCGTAATGCTGCGGCATCTGCCGCCCGCCGGACATGGGATCCGCGGCGCGCGCCAGAAACGACAGCATAATCTCCCGCGGCGTCATTCCGACCGCCAGCGCAAGGCCCTGATCGCGGTAGTACGGATAAAACCAGTCTTTTCCGGGTTCCATGGCCATCCCCGCCGCCACCTGCGCGCCTTCATGGCCGGAACAACCGATATGAAAAAATCCTTTCCCCAGCTTGAGCAGGCGCAGCATCTTGTCGTCCAGTTTGCGCGCCAGTATCATATGCCGGTACGCTCCGATCAAACGTTCTTTGGTGAGTTCCGGAAACTGGGACAGCTGATTTTTCGCTTTCATAAACGCACCTCGGGGTAATGGGTTATTTTTTGATATCCCGCAGAATGTTCTCTACCGTGGTTTTATGCGAAGAATTGGGATTTCGTATTAAATACTTCTCCAGATATTTTACGGCATCCCTGTCTTTTTCGGTATAATAATACGCCAGCCCCAGGTACAAATAACACTCTACGTGATCCGGATTAATTTTCAGAGCTTTTTCGTATTCCGGAATGCTCAGGGAATGTTTTTTCATCTGCGAATAAGTCGTGCCCAGTCCGTAATACGGCAGTTCATGGTCGGGATTGATGCGGACGCACTGTTTATAATGTTCAGCGGCTTTGTCGTAATTTTTCTTCCTGGACCATGCCACGGCCAGCGCGTAATGGGAAAGGAAATAATCCGGATTCAGGGCAATGGATTTTTGAATGAACGGGCTCTCAGGGTTATCGTTCTGGGTATGCATCCACAACAGGTAAAAGGTTTCGGCATCCGTAGTGTCTAATGACAGCGCGGTCAGGAGGGCGCGGTAGGCTTCCTCGCCGTATTTTTTGGCGTCGGCATTCATATAAGCCATAGCGAGCCCGCGGTAGGCCACATCCGAAGAGGAATCCTTAAAGACGGCTTTACGGCCGCAATGCAGCGCTTTATCGAAACAATCACCGGCGGCTTTGCCCGAACGCTCCAGTTCATACCCCCACGAGGCATACGACTCAGCCAGTCCGGCATAGGCCGGGGCATAATTCGAGTCCGCGTTCAGCGCTTTCTGGTAAAACCTAACCGATTCCTCGTAACCCTTAATCGTAAAACACAGGTACGCCTTGCGACCTTTTTCATAGAAAGACTTTGCTTTTTCAGTATTCTGAGCGGCTAAAAAAGGATTATTGACAAACAGCGCGCCGAATGTCAGGGTGAAAAGAATTTCCCAAAACATAAAATATTTTTTCATAATACACCGCCTGCGGTTAAATCATTCAGGCCGGTTGATAGCGCTGTGGTTCCGAAAACCCCGCAAAAATGGTTGATGACGGCTGTTTCAGCATCCGCCATATTCCATTCCCGACCGGTTAATTGATGCAGGGAAGTTACACCTTTATCCGTTATACCGCAAGGAATAATTCCCGAAAAATAATCCAAATCGGTATTCACGTTAAACGCAAACCCATGCATGGTAATCCAGCGCGAGACTTTGACGCCGATGGCGCAGATTTTTCGGGGACCCGCGGCCGTATCGACCCACACGCCGGTGATTTTATCAATCCGCTTCCCGTGGATGCCCCATTCCGCCAGGGTTCGGATAATCACTTCTTCGATATCGCGCAGATACCGGTGCACGTCGCGGTAAAAACCGTTGAGATCCAGTATCGGATAACCTACAATTTGACCGGGCCCATGGTAGGTGATATCGCCGCCGCGGTCGATTTCGTACAGGGTAATGCCGCGCCGTTTCATTTCCTCGTCTCCCAATAATAAATGACCCGGAAGGGTACTGAGGCCATCACGTCCGACGGTATACGTATGGGGATGTTCACACAAGATAAGAACATCCCCAATGGTTCCTTTTAATCGCTGTTTATGGAGGGTTTTTTGAAGCTCCCACATCCGGCTGTAATCGGACAGACCGGCGCGGCAGACTAATAGCGCCTTTGTCACAAAACCGTTCCCGGTCTTATAATTTTATTCCGCTTCCGCGGGCGGATTAAAAGTACGCGCCGCAAGTTCCTTGTCCAGCATGAACAGTCCGTGAGGATGTCCGCTGATTAGCTTAACTTTGTGTAAAAGTTTTTCTGCGGTTGCTTCTTCCTCGACCTGTTCATCAATGAACCATTGCAAAAAACTTTTCGTAGCATGGTCGTTTTCTTTGATGGCCAAATCCATTATCTCATTGATGCTTTTGGTGACAAACTGTTCATGCCTGAGCGTTTGTTCAAAAATGTCCTCGATGGATTTAAAGTCGGTTTGAGGACCTTCAATCGGCATCAGTTTCACCCGGCCGCCGCGCTCGTTAAGGTACGCAAAAAATTTCATCGCGTGAAAATGCTCTTCCTTGGTCTGCACATGGAAAAAATTTGCAATCCCGTCCAGATTCTCGCTTTCACAGTACGCAGCCATGGACAGGTAGAGGTATTCGGAAAAAAGCTCTTTGTTAATCTGGCTGTTGATGGCTTCCTGAAGTTTTGTAGATATCATAGAAGTACTCCTGATATAATGATTTAGTTTTAAAAATAAAATAATGAATAAAATCCATTAAGGCAAAACATCTATCATAATAACTATAAAAAGAATTATTTATTTCTTAAATAGCCAATGAATAAGAATGTTCTGGCAAATAATTTCCGATTATCTTTCAGTGAATTATTCGGTTTCAATAATCGGAATGGCGTTCCGTATCGGATCCTATTTTCCCGGCCAGATAGTTCCGCCGGACGGATTCCGGAAATTTTTCAATTGCGTACCGCAGCATGGTCCGCGGCATCTGCGGATAAACCGGCCTTAAAAAAGCTTCCTCCGTTTTCCGGTCGCATTTACCGATTTCCCTCAGCATCCATCCCACGGCTTTATGGATGAGGTCCTCCGGATCATGTAAAAGTATACGCGCCAGGTTAAGGGTATCGTTGAAATCGCGTTTTCTAATAAAAAAGAAGGTGGCCATAATGGCAATCCGGCGCTCCCACCTGTTGCCGGACTGAGCTAATGAAAACAATATCGATCGGTCATTATTATACAAATAGGCGCCGGCGATTTTTGGCGCGGAGAGATCAATAAGGTCCCAGTTGTTAAGCGCAGCGCGGTGATGCATATAAAACCGATATATCCGTTCTTTTTCGTGGTCTCCGCCGCTTTCGTACTGCCCGATTAAAATCAGTACGCCGGTATTGCGCGCTTCATGATATTCGGACGCCAATAATTTTCGGATATCCTTCAAACCGAGTTGGTTAAATTTTTTCGCAATGGTTCGCTGAAAGGGAACTTTTACGCCATAAAATTGGTCGCCTTCGCCGTACTCACCCGGCCCGGTTTTGAAAAAGCGCCGGTATATCCCCGCCTGTTTCGGGTCGGCCTGCGATTGCAATTCGCATAAAACGTCTCGGTAATTCATGGCTCGGCTTATCGCGGATAACGGTAATGGGCGCGGATTGTCCATGCCTCAAGCCGGTCGGATTCCATCACATAGCCGGGATCGGGAAAGTTGTCAATGACCAGCGGTCGGTTATTCTTCCTGATACGCTTGTCCGATACAATGCCGATGTGGTCGAGCCGTCCGCGGCCGGTCAGATCCCAGATGACGATGTCGCCGGCCTCCCATTCGGCAATATGCGCGGAATCGGTCTTGATCGTCAGCGATTTTCCGAACCGCTTAAAAAACACGTTTAGCATGGGCACGCGGCGGTGGTCAATATTGGCATTCGGTTTGGTCATGCCCCAGTTGGCGTACGGATAAGCGGAAAAATTTATGACCGCATCCTCATGCACCAGTTTTTGCAGGTCATAACCGGCGCCTCGGAAGGCCCGCACAATCAAGTCGGTGCATACGCCAATATTCGGGTCAATATCGCCGCCGGGATAAACCATCTTGCCGGTGTTGACACAGTCCTTATACGTGGTGGCATAATAGCCCATACTGAAATCGTATGTAAACGGGCGCTCCGCGAAAACTTTGGCCGCGCGCGCAACCGGATGACTGCTGCCGACAAACACATAGGCATCATCCTGCCATACGCATAAAAGCGCCGCGGACAGAAGGCCTGTGAAAAACGATACGGACATATAATAGCAAGAAAATATCATTTACCGCCGGATACGCTGTCGGGCTTCTTCCACCGCCGCCATAACGGTTTCCGGCGAAATGGATTCCATACAATTCGGTTGGTAGTCACAGTCCATTTTATAGCAGACTAAGCAGTTCAGTTCGGGCTGGATTTTTATGATACGGCCGTAATCCTCAATTTCATTCGCGGAGGTCGGGCCGAAGAGACCGATAACTTGCTTCCGGAGGGCCGCGGCGGTGTGGAGGGCCATGGTGTCGCCGGTCACAATGATATCGGAAATGCTCATCAGAGAAAAAAACTGCCGCAAGCTGTTGCCGGTTCCTGTATCAATGACGCGGTCGCTGACCCGGCGAAGCGCTTCGTTGCGCCCGGATTCCTCGGGGCCGCCGTACAGAAGAATCCCACACTGATAGCGTTCGGTCAAGGCCTGAATCAGCGTTTTGTAACCGTTCAGCGTCCATTTTTTATATTTCCAGCGGCCGCCGGCTCCGGTATTCAGACCAACAATGAAATCAAACCGGCCCAACGAATGGCTTTTAAAAAAATCCGCGGCGAAGGCTTTTTCACCGTCATCCAGCACAAGCTGGATTTCCGGCTTTTCATAAGGCAGCCCGGCTATTTCGTGAATGACCTGCTGATACGTTTTTTTGTTTTTTCGTTTCAGGTCGTCGAAAGCGCCCAGTTCAAACCATTCTTCCGCTTCCCGGTTTACGGGATAAACGGTTCCGCCGGCGTTCACGGAAAATCCTTTTTTAACAGCGGCCTGGGCTATGGCAGCGAAATACCCGCTGACCGGCGAGGCGTCGGGATGTATCAGCATATCGAAACGTTCGGTCATCAGTTTCGGCAGGGTTATGGGGTCTTCCATGCATCGTATTTCATGGACGCTATCCAGATTTCGGAATATGTCCCGCGCATTCGATTGGGTCAACCAGGTAATCCGGGCGTCCGGATACCGTTTTTTTACAGAGGGCAGAATGGCGGTGGTCCGGAGGACGTCGCCGAGCGCGTCGAATTTGATAATAAGAATTTTTTCTTTAAGCGGCTGATAATGCCGGCAGGTATCGCACCGCACGCCGCTTTGCTTGTGATAGACGCACGGCCGGTCGCCGGGAAAGTGCCTGCAGTCGGATTTGAGTATCATGCGCGCATGTCGTTTAAAATGGTTTGAAATAATTCAGGAATCTCCGAAAAACGGTTTTGCCGGGCTTTGACACGGACGTTTTCTCTGAAAGAAACTGTTTCTGACATTCTGAAAAACCTGAGAATGCCATCGGCGAGCGATTCCGGCGATTCCGGTTCGACAATAATTCCCGTAACGCCGTCATCCACCAGTTCGGTCAGCCCGCCGACCGCCGTGACGATCACCGGACAGTCAAACCCGTACGCAATGTTAAGGATGCCGCTCTGCGTCGCCTCACGGTACGGCAGCACCACTACGTCGGCTGCGGCATAATAACGGCCGACTTCTTCGTTCGGGACAAATTGATTGATAACGCGCACCCGGTCATTAAGACCAAGACTGCGGATAATATTCAGATACTCATCAGGCCGATCATAAAATTCACCGACAATCAGTAACCGGATATTCGGAATGGATTGAGCGGTTTTCGGCAGAGCCCGAAGCAGCACATCCAGGCCTTTATATTTTCGCACATAACCAAAAAAAAGCAGTAGCGGTTCCTCAGGAGCGATGCCCAGACGGCGCCGTTCTTCCGCACGATTAAATGGCTGTTCACCCGCATAACAGTCATATACCGGAAGCTCGGAACGATACACGCGTCGGTTGGGGTAGATGGCTTTTAGGTCTTTTTCTACAACGGCGGAAAGCGCCAGATACGCCGCCGCATATTTCAGCCCGATGCGGGTGAGCCAGCGATCCACGAGACGGCCTTCGTGCGATATGACATTTTCCGTGCAGAATAATATTTTTTTTCTGAATGATTTTCCCAGAAACAATGAAATCGCATAATGACAGGGGCCGAAAAACGGATTCCACCAGTCAAACACAACTAAATCGGGATTATATTTTCTGATTTTTCTGGCGGCACATATCCAGTTAAAAGGATTTATCGAATGGACGATTCGCTCGCTGGGTACCCGCTCGGCTTCTTTGCTTGGGTCATACTGGGTAGTACCGGGGAAAAGAAAAGAAGGATAAAGCAATTTGTAGTTGAAAATCTTGACTTCGAAATGCGGCGATAAATAATTATAAAGATGCGTGACGAATAACGCATTGCCTCCCCTGTAGGGATAAGCCGGACCGATCAACGCGATTTTTTGCACGGCCGTAATCACTCAGAATAATTTTTTAATATTGCTTCGACGATATTGGTCGTAGAGAATCCCGCCACGAGGTCCACCAGCTGAATCCGGCCGCCGTAGGACTCGACGATATCTTTGCCGACCACTTGTTCCGGCTTGTAATCCGAACCTTTAACGAGAATGTCAGGCCGGACCTTTTTTATCAATTCGATCGGCGTATCCTCCTCAAACAGCACCACGTAATCCACGGATTCCAGCGCCGCGAGTATGTGCGCGCGTTCCTGTTCGGATACGATCGGCCGTTTCTCGCCTTTGATGCGCCGGATGGATGCATCCGAATTGAGGCCGACGATCAGCATATCCCCGAGCGCGCGGGATTTGGTCAGCAGAGTAATATGGCCGACATGCAGGATATCGAAGCAACCGTTGGTAAAAACGACGGTTTTATTTTTTCGCATAGCCGGCAGGATAACGGATAATTCTGCCGCGGTGACAATTTTGGACGAACCGCTGGAGACTTCTTCCAGGTCATGCAGGACTTCCTCGCGGGTAACGCTGACGGTGCCGACTTTGCTGACGGCGACGCCGGCGGCGCGGTTGGCGAGGTACACGGCATCCGATACCGGCGCACCGCAGGCCAATATCCGGGCAAGATACGCGGTGACGGTGTCGCCCGCGCCGGTCACATCAAACACTTCCCGGGCCGTTGCGGGAAAGTGCTGGTACCCGCCGTCGGTAACCAAGATCATGCCTTCGGCGCCGCGGGTTATCAGCACATTACGAAAATGATATTGCGCCGCCAGCTCTTTTCCGGCCTGGATCGCTTCCTCGGCCGTGGAAATTTTTCGGCGCACCGACTGCTCGGCCTCCTTCAGGTTGGGCTTAATGAGCGTGGCGCCGGCATAAACGGAAAGGTCGGCCCGTTTGGGATCGATAATAATGATTTTACCTTGGTCCTGCGCGAGCCGGATCAGCCGTTTGGTAACCGTGTCCGTGAGTACGCCTTTTAGATAATCCGATAGGACCATCAGATCAAACGACGCCGCCGAGGCTTCAATAAGCGATAACAACCGCTGCTCCGTATCCGGCGGAATAAACGAACTGTCCTCACGGTCGATGCGCACAACCTGCTGATGCCCCGCCAGTACGCGTGTTTTAACCGATGTCGGCCGGCGGCTATCCGTCAGAATCATGCCCGCGTCTATTCCCAGCTGCTTCGTTTCCCGCATCACGGTGCGGCCGTGTTCGTCATCGCCGATAACGCCGGCCAGCGTGACACGGGTGCCGATGGCCGCCAGATTATGCGCCACATTTGCCGCGCCGCCCAGTGCGATGCTTTCACCGTTCACGTTGACCACCTGCACCGGCGCTTCCGGAGAAATCCGCGTTACGCTGCCCCGGATAAAACGGTCCAGAATGATATCGCCCGCCACCAATATCCGGGGACACTCCGATGATAAAAGCAGTTTACGGTAATGATCCTGTTTCATTTTCTAGTATTATACAAAACACTTCATTTAATGAGCGAAATGATATATATTATTTCACAGAAAATCAAGACAACAAATCTGTAACGGCTTATTCATGCGACTCGCGGAAATCAACAGCAACCAGAAAGAACAGTGGAACCGTTTTGTGGCCTCCGCCGCCAACCCGTCGTTTGCCCAGTCGTTTCAATGGGGCACGGTTAAATCGGGCACATGGAAGCCGTTTTATCTTGCGGTATGCGACGATGAGGGCGTCATGCTGGCTACGGCGTTATTGCTGAAGCGCCGTCTGCCGTATACGGGACAATCGGTTTTATATTGCCCGCGAGGCCCTGTGTTCAAAAGGTATGATAATACGCTTATCCATTATTTCTTCACCGCGCTTACGGAATTCGCCAAGACGCATCGGGCCATTCTGCTGAAATGCGATCCGGAGATCCCGGAATCATCCGAATCCGTCCTGCAGCAACTGAGCGATTCAGGACTCCGTTATAATCCTGAAAACATACAGCCGCGCGCCACCATCATTCTGAACATCGAATCCTCCGAAGAGGCCTTGTTGAAATCGTTTCATCATAAAACCCGCTACAACATCCGGCTGGCAGAAAAAAAAGGCATCGAAGTCCGCATGCAGAACACCGCCGCCGGTGTCGATGTGTTCTATGACCTGTTCCGTACGACCGCCGAACGCGACCGGTTTCTGATACTGCAAAAATCCTATTTTCATCACTTGTGGCAAACGCTTTATCCCGAAGGCCTGTGCGCCCTTTTTACGGCGCATTATGAGGACCGGCCGCTGGCGGCTGTTTTTCAGATTATTTTCGGCGGCACGATGACGTATCTTTACGGCGCGTCTTCCAACGAATGGCGGCATCTGATGCCGAATCACCTGATCCACTGGCGCGCGATTCAGTGGGCAAAAACGATGCATCTGAAGCGGTATGATCTCTGGGGTATTCCATCCCGTCCGCACGAAGGGCATCCGATGTGGGGTGTGTATCGTTTTAAAAAAGGCTTCTGCGATGAAGAAACGCGGTGGATCGGCATGTACGAGGCCGTTTATAAGCCCGTCTGGAACCGCTTATTCACGGCCGGTGCGCGCGCTTTTAAAAAAACCGCCCGCTTTATCCGAACCGGATCCCTTCGCACGCCGCTGGAAGAGTAATCAGCGCCTGTCACCCTTCATACACGCTGCGCAGATCCCGAAAATATGCAGGAAATGATCGGTCATCGTAAATTGGTGCTGGCGGCAAACCGTTTCCTGAATGGATTCAATAGCTTTGGACTCAAATTCAATCACTGTGCCGCATAGCGTGCAGATCATGTGCTCGTGGTGATGCCGGCCTAAAGTCAGTTCATACGACGAACGCTGACCCGCCAGTTTGGCTTTGCGAATCAGGGCGTATTTTTCCAACAGCTCGATGGTCCGGTACACCGTGGCGCGGGAAATCCGAATATTTTTTTTTCGCAGTGCTTTCAGGATATCCTCCACGTCGAAATGGGTATGCATGGAATGGATTTCGTCGAGCACGATGAATCGTTCCGGCGTTGCCCGTTGATGATTCATCCTCAAAAGAACGCGAAACTGGGCGTGCAAATCGGCTGGTTTGATTTTGTCCATCACGGTCTTTGGCTGAACTGAAAAGGCGCGAAACGTACTGAAAAATGTTCGTGCCGATGAAAAAAAACCATTTCAGATGGGGCTTAATGACCCCGGTGGCTGGGTCCGGAATCGGTCATCCGGGGCGTGGTGGGCGGCGGCGTGGATACCGTTGCGACCGGCAGATCCTGACCGGTAATTTCCTTGTACAGATCCCGCGCTGTCGGGTAGTCAATTGTTTTGAGCAGTTCCACCACCTGCATCGCCTTATCATGATAGCCCATGGTATGGTATACCAAACCGCGGTAATACTGCGCGTTGTAATGTTCTTTTTTCAGCCGCGCCGCTTCCTCAAAATGCGACAACGCTTCCTGCAGATTATTCAGTTTATACAGCGCCAATCCGAGATTGTAATGACAGGATACGTAGCCCGGATCGGCAAGCAGGCACTGCTTATAGAACGAAACGGCTTTGTCATAATCCTGCATTTCATAATAAACCAGGCCGGTGTTGTACAACGCGTATTTGTAATCCGGCTTGATTTGCAGGGTTTTCTGATAGGCTTCCAGCGCCTTGTCCCACAGCTTCTGATCATGATACACCAGGCCGATATAATTGGCCGCATCGGCGCTCTGGGGATCCATGGCCAAATTTTTTTGGAAGTATTCCATCGCCTGCGCGTATTGTTTCTGTTCGTAATACAGAATGCCGAGATTGTAGATGGGCGCCGTGTATTCAGGGTCCAGATTGCTCGCTTTCTGGAAATAGCCGACCGCAGTGGCATACAGCTTTTTGTTCAGGTAAATCAGCCCGGCGTAGTGATTGGCTTCGACATGGTTCGGGTCAGACTGCAGGGCTTTCATGAACGATTCCAGCGCCAGGTCGTCTTTGTACAGGTAATAATAACAGCGCCCCATATTATAGTGCGCGTACTTATAATTCGGGTCAAACTGCAGGCACTTAACAAAATGCGGTAGGGCGGCGTTATAATCTTTTTTCAGATAATGCAGGAGTCCCACATAATTAATCGCCGGTACATAATCGGGTTTCACTTCCACGGCCGCGGTGAAGTACTTCATCGCTTCGTCGTCCTGCGACAGGTTGTAATGACACAGGCCGATATTGTAAAGGCTGTACGGTTTGTAATAGGTCCCGTCCTTTTCAATTTCAAGCGCTTTTTTAAACGACTCAATCGCCGGGCCGTATGCTTTTAGGTCCATCTGATTGTAACCCATGGTAAACCACGCGTCCAGGTAAACCGGATTCCGTTCGACGGCCTTGCGGCAGAAATCCACGGCCTGCTGATATTGATGGTTTTGTTCGGCCTGGCGGGCTTTTTCGTAGAAATCCTCAGCGGTAGCGGGAACCGCATTATCTTTTTTTTGGCCTTTGGTGGTAGTCGGGTCGTAGTTTTCGCCCGACGCATGGCTGGCCTTCCAGGGATTACCCGAAAAATCGCTCATAAATCCCTCCGGATTATTTGAATCCTTTTGCTATTTGGACCAGTCGGATGAATCCATGATGTCGCGCATGGTCGATTCGCTGACTTCCGCGCTGATCAGGATGGAATCCAGCTGATCCGACACCGTCCGCGGATCCTTAACCGACGTAATTTGTTCGTAGGTGTATTTAACGGTTTCCTCGATGACCTTAATCTGTTCTTCGGTAGCTTCGCGTTCGCCGGCGGCGCGCTTGATTTTTTCAAACCGTTTTTTCAATATATCAAGCCGTTGTTCTTTAATTTCCTTCACTTTATCCGTCGTGTTCGGATCTTTGATTTCTTTCTCGAGTTTACGGATTTCGTCTTCCACTTCTTTGAGTTTTTTATCGGAAAAAGTGGTCTCAAAATTCTGAAGATAAAATTGCATGTTCAGATAAGAGTCGAGCACGGTATTGAGTTTTTCGATCTGATCCCGCCACAGCGGCGCCAGGCTTTCATCTTTCAAGGTGGGTGAATTCATAATCTGGTCATGGATCTGTTTGAGGCTGTAAAATTTCTTTCTGGATGTTTCCGTCAGTCCCATCAGCACCTGACCGCGCTTCTTGACCTGTTCCTGCTGTTTCTGCTTGTCTATCTTTTGCTGGACATGGTTTTTAAACATCGCGCTGCCAGGTATAAAAGTCAGATAAAGCAATTCCAACCCGAGCCATAATACCAGAACCAACGGTTCGCTGCCCAATACGGCAAATGCCAGAAATCCGATGAAAATAATAATATTATACTGATTATAAACCGCTTCTTTAAAATAGGATATTTCTTTTTCGGCCATGGTCGTCTCGATTTAAAATGTGGATATAAGTTACGGCATTAATAATTGCATGCCGACGCTCAGCAAATGCGGATTGGCGAGACGGTTTTTATTCAGGTCCCATATTTTTTTCCAGTCGTCTTTGTTGCCGAGCTGCTTCTGAGCGATTTTTGACAGCGTATCGCCGGCCTTGACCGCGTAAGTCTTACTGCCCTTGGGAAGTTCTTCCAGCTGGACGGCTTCGGTGCTGAGATATTTTTTCACCATCTTTTCAAAGTCTTCCGATTTAGTAATATCAATCACGGCGTTGTTTACCGCGCTCAGAAGATCGTCGTTTTGCGAGGGGATGCCGATGGCGTATTTGGAGGTATTGAGATTCAGCTTGACGATGCGCAGTTTCGGGAAGCTCTTGATTTCCCGCACCGCAAACGGGTAATCATAGATGATCGCGTCCACCTCGCCGCGGTCTAAACTGGCAAACCAACCGGTTTTATCAAATGTTTTAATGGCTTTGGCGTCTTTTACGTTTTCCTTGACCCAACTCTGCGCGGCGGGATCGTCATAAATGCCGATGGTTTTGCCGGCCAGATGCTTGAGTTCGCGGATGGCGCTGCCCTGTTTGACAATCAAGCAGAGGCCGAATTCGAGATACCCTTCCGACCAGTCCACTTTGTCAATCGCGGGATCCGGGACGTAGCCGCCCATCATCAGGTCAATGTTGCCGTTGCGCAGAAGGTTAGGCAGCTTATCGTATTTTTCCTCGATGACATCCACGCGGCCGATGCCTAATTTGCTGGCGATGGCATTGGCGAATTCCACGTCAAAGCCCTCGCGTTTTTTATCAGCGGTCAGGTAATTCATCGGAGGGGCTTCGGCTTCCATGCCTACGCGAATCACATTGCTTTGCCGCGCCTTGCTTAAAACGTCCGTGCGGGGCGTATAGGCGGTTTTAACGTCCGTATTCGATGTCTCCGTGGTTTTAACATCCCTGGCCGGTTCAGTTTTGGCCGTCTCTTTATCCGATAAGCCGTATTTATAGATCACAAACACAATCAGCGCCAGACCAATCAGCGCGATGAGAATTTTTCCGCCTTTCTGAATTTGAACTGCCATGGGTTCGCTCCTGAATATTAATTAAAAAATTTTTTGTGTTAAAGTCCTTGCCGCTCACGGCATCAGCAGCTGGAATCCGACCGTTATAAGATGGGGGTTAGCCAGCCGGTTTTTATTGAGCGCCCAGATTTTTTCCCAGTCGTCCTTGTTGCCGAGCTGGTTCTGGGCAATTTTCGACAGCGTATCGCCGGCTTTTACCGTATAGGTTTTACTGCCTTTGGCGATGGCGCCCGTTTCAACGGCGGATGTGCTCAGATACTTCTGCACCAGGTTGCTGTAACGTTCGCTGTTCAGGATATCGCCGATCGCCCTGTTAATGGCGCTGATCAGGTCGTCATTTTTAATCGCCACGCCTACCGCGTACCGGGACGCGTTTAGATTTAACTTGACGATTTTCAGCTTCGGAAAACTCTTGATTTCCGCAACGGCGAACGGATAATCATAAATAATCGCGTCCACTTCGCCCTGATCGAGTTTGGCGAACCAGCCGGTGCCGGTGTATTTTTTTACTTCTTTGGGCTGGGTCACGTTTTCCTTGACCCAGGTTTCCGCCGCCGGATCGTCATAGATGCCGATTTTTTTGCCGGTCAAGTGCTTCACGTCGCTGATGGCGCTGCTGCGCTTAACGATGAGGCACAGCCCGAAATCGAGATAACCGTCCGACCATTCCACGTTTTCAATCGCCGGATCCGGGACGTAGCCGCCCATCATGGCGTCAATCTTGCCCTGTTTCAGCAGATTCGGCAGGTCGTCGTAATCGGCTTCGACGATCTCCGCCCGGTTGGCGCCGATTCTTTGGGCGATTTCCTGAGCCATCTGGTAATCAAAACCATCGCGCTGACCTTTTTCCATATAGTTCATCGGCGGCGCTTCCGCTTCCATGCCGACGCGCAGGACGCCCGTCTGACGGACTTTGTCAAGCACTTTCTCCGGCAGCTTGCCGTCTTTGACCTCGCCGTCCTTTTTGTCGGTCTTGCCGCCGGTCAGCCCGTCGAGCATACCCAGCTTGTAAACGACAAAGAGAATCAGCATCAAACCAATCAGCGCAATGAGAATTTTTCCGCCTTTCTGTATCTGTACACCCATAATGCAAATCCTCCGGGTTTATTTTTTATTGGTTTCGGATAATGTGATGGGATTGGGGGAAACAAAGAAGCTGACCGCGTCATAAATCCGCTGTTCTTCGGCCTGTTTCTTTTTCATCCATTCGTTCAGATCGATTTCGGACTGGGCGGCGGCTTTCTTATTCGCCTCTATCTGCGCCTGTTTGGCTTTGACGAAGGCCTCAATTTCCTGCTGGATGGCCGCGTTTTCTTCGTCCTTGCGCGCGCGGAAGTCGGTAATCGATTTCTGCTTCATGGCTTCATAGGCGTCTAACGCCTTGTCCCGCGCAACCGCGTCCTTGATGATGTCGTTAACGTCCACTTTGGTAATTTTCAGCGCGGCGATGATGGCGCTTTTCTTGACTTCCGGAGCCATATCTTTCAGGTCTTCGCTGTTCAGCAGTTCCATCACCTTGTAGATGTCGTATCCGTGCTCCGGCGTTTTAATTTCAGCGGCTTCATAAATTTTATGAAAATTATCCGTCAGGACAAACTGTCCCGCGGCGCCCTGTTCCTGCGTTTCGGGTTTTTTCACGGTTACTTTATTTGAAAGCGGCACCGCCTCGCTTTTGGAAGTCACTTCCTCTTCGCGTTGTATCGTCTCACTGCCGTCTTTGTCGGTGACAGTTACAAAGGCTTCATACCATTTTTTTTTCTTCGCTTCGGCCATCGCCGGTACCTGACTTTCGTTTTATTTGAAACACGTATAATGAATAATGCGTATTGGTTAATATAGATGTAAAATATTTTTATTGCAAGATTTAATTTCTCAGAAAATCGCTTCGTTATGCGTTTTTTATCATTACCGCCTGTGTGAATATTCCACGGACTCTTTGATGGCGTTGGCGGGATGAGGGCGGGTTACCGTTTCGTTCAATGGTTTTACCGCGCATTCGAAATTCATTCGTTTGAGCCATGTGCGCAACCTCGCGGTTTGTGCGCAAGTAATTTATTTTTTTTTTTAAATTGGTAGGCGCGACCTTCAGGTCGCGTATCCATGGATCATAACAAATATCAAAAAATTGATCGCCGCACCCATCAGGTCTCGCGGTTTGTGCGCAACATAAATGTTGCGGCTACAGGGTGTAATTTATTTTTTTTAAATTGGTAGCCGCGGCCTTCAGATCGCGTTAATCGTCAGCCATTACCCCAGCCCCGTTACCTCAACCTCCTGCGGATATTCCACCTCAAACGTCAGCGGGATTTTGATTTCCTCGCCGGGTTTTATTTTGTAAAACCATTCCAGTATGTTTAATTCATTTTTCTTCAGCGCGGCTGTGTCTTCTTTGTATTTCGGCTCAATCAGGTTGATCGCGATATCCTTATTTTGCGAAATCGGGATCTGATCGGCAATTTTGATCTCTTCTTCGGATTTTTTATTATTTTTAACCTGAATGAGATACTGATACCTGTAAACGGTTTTTTTGCTCAGCAGGCCTTCGTCTTTACGGTATTTCTTAATCAGCTTGTGTTCCACTTTCATGGATTCATCCACGCCGAGCGAGGCGGTGAATGTCTCATCCGGCGCCACCAGGTCCATTTCAGCGTTGGCGACAAAATTATTATCGAGAAAGATACTGGTCTTGCCCGGAAGGAACGGGAATTCGGTTTTGTTTGTGACTTTCGCCTTCAGGTAAGCATAGGGCGCAAGTTTGGGTGTGGCGGCGTAACTGAATTCCGCGGGCAGGTCGTGAATCAGAATCGTTACTTTATGGTCCTTGTTGTCGGGCTGAATCGTGTTGCTTCCGCTGATAACAAACACGACCGAGGCGGCCTGAGCTTCCACGGTGGTTTCAGGAATCGTGACCGCGGGCGCCGGTTCTTCGGCCATCATGAGATCTTCACCGCTGGTATCGGCCTTGCCGAACATGGCCTTCGGCAAGGCGGCTTTGACTTTCAGCGAGCGTTCCGCGGCGGGCGGCGGCGGCGTGAACACATTAACATACCACGGCTTCAACTCCGGCTGCTGGCCGCTGATGTGGGGCCGCGCGGTGGATAATTTGATTTCGACATCCTCCCACGATTCGGTGGTCGCCTGACGGATTATCGCGTGATAGGCGATGCGCATCTTCCGCTCGGCCGAAGACACGCGCAGGTCGTACACCGGCGTCCACGACGGCCCGCGTACGATATAATGCAGAAACAATATCAGTTCGGTCGCGCCGGCCGCTTCGACCGTTACAACGACCTGATTGCGGATTTTATTGCGGCGGTGCCCGAGATCGAGTATCAGTTTATTGATCTGGTCAAGCTCCTCTTTTAGCTTCCGCTGTGTTTTCTCCGTGTGATGAATTTCTTTATCCAGCGCGTCGTATTTGGAGCGGTAAAACGCAACCATCTTCATCCATTTGTCTGGGTCAAGCTCGATGGTTTTCTCGCTGCCTTTCGTCAGTTTCGCGGCGATATTCTCGATGAAGGTCTTTTCCGCCTGCGCGTGGGCAATCGTTTCCTGAAGGCTGCGCAGTTCGTCATTCAGGGCGGCTTGCTGCTGAACCAGTTGTTTTACTTCTTCGTCCGGAATTTCCGCATGACGCACCTGCTGAAATTTGATGTCTTTCAGCATCGCTTCGCCGCGGCCGTTCACCTGCACGCTTTCGGGCACCATGCAGTCGGGCAGGTTGTCAAATACCAATTGATATTCGCCGGATTCGATTTTCTGGGATGCCGTGCGGACGATTAACGCGCGGTCAGCATAAACCGTCACGGCAGTGATGCGGGCATGGAGTGAAATCATAACATATAATCCTGGTGAAGAGGGTTTATGGTTAAGGCCTGAGCAATACCGTGAAAATTAAATATTTTTTTTCTTTTAGTAAACGAAATAAACAATTATTTTACAGGGCCAATCATCAACCGATTAAAAGGTAACGCGAAATAGTTTATGGACCAGCGGCATCAGGAGTACATTGATTATTACCGGGTTCGCGTGAAGAAATACGAGAACAACCCGATTTACACGAATTCGTTGAAAGCCGAGCAGGAGATGCTCCGCCTTATTTCCGAAGTTCCGTCTCTGGAAGATTTTAAAACGGCGGTTGAGAAGGACAAGCCGCACATCCGTTGCGCCATCGCGCTCGTCAAAGACCAGGAACAGGCGCGGCAGAAACACTTTACGGAAATCAACGAACCGGTACGCCGGCTGTCCGCGGATAGAATCCTCGCCGTGGTTGATACGATGTCCAGCGATACGGAATTAGTGCAAACCGTCGGCAACATTAATAATGAAGTCAACGTCCGGATATCAATTGATCTGCTGGTGGAGCAGTTTATTTCGGACCTTACCGCGCTGGAAACTATCGAAGTGTGGGAGACGGCTGATGTGCCATCCGAATGGCACCGGGAAGTGAAACAGGAATGGCCGGACGAACGCCGCGCCGAGTACCGCAAACTGTGGAACGAGACAATCCTGCCCAACGCGCGCCAATGGAACCCGAACTGGGATTTAAACTACGACCTGCTCTGGGAAGCGCGCCATCGCCGCAAGCTTGCGTATATGTCCGATGAAACGCTGAAAAAAAGAATCGAACAGCATAAACGTTACCGGGGGATTCGCTGATGCCGGTCGATAAAAATGTAGTTGATCCGATCCTGAATACGTTCAGGAGCATGGCGAAAGACCTGACGGACAAAAAAGCGGCCGGCCCGGCGTACGATAAGATGATGGCGACGCTCGCGCGGATGGAACAGCTGGCCGTAGAGTTAAACGACATCATGGCGTTTAACGCCGAGACGGTGAAAGAAAATTTGTACAACGGGTTCAGCAATTACTACAGCGAAGCGTACGCCGAACTTTCCAAACAAACGGTTTCCGGCGGTACGGACGACGCCTCCTTGCTGGCGATGACGCTGAAAGCGTACGAAGACGCAATTGTCAACCTGAAAAACGCGCCTCACAGCGGCAAGCTGATCCAACCCATTCAGGAGCTGGTGGCTATCGGCCGGTCGGGCGTGTCGTACCCGGTGTTCCTGCGCATCGCTGAAGAACGCGGACTGTTTAAAGCCATGGAAGGCACCGTTGTCGTGCGGGATGTCCTTTTAGAAGAAATCGCGTTCGCGAAAAAAGCTTTTTTACCCTTGCATGTAAAAATGCACAAGGAAAAACTCGCCGCGTTCGATGAGCTGGCGAAACGCGCGTCGCTCGGCATTCCGGATTCGTTTGAGTTCGGGCTGGTCCGGCAAAAAATCGAATGGAAATACGAACCGGAAATCCTCCGCCGCACGGCTTGCATTAACCGCTGGGAAAAACTGCTGGATCTGGTTAACGACTGGATCGATTCCTACTGCGCCTTCGCTCCGCAGGATCAGCGCTGGGCTGACATCCGCGGTATGTCGTATACAAAAAGGAATATCCGGCGCACCCAGGACTGCAATCCCGGATTTTTCAAAATCCGCGAGAAAATATTTTACGAATATTTTCAGCTGAAATGGGAGGATATTTTTACGCACGAAACTTTTATCAACGAACAGGCTGCAAATCGGGTGTATTTCAAAGGCCCCCATCTGGATAAGATTAAGCGAGCTTATCCGTTCTGTATTCCCGGCGGTAAGCCGTCGAAGGAACTGATTAGCTTCGCGGAGAGCCTACATTAAAAACGCGTTTAAAGGCCGTATGATTTTTTTCACCCATGCGGCGCTTCAGCCAATCCGGCGGCCCTTCACTCCTGAAGCAACCGCTCCAATCATTCGGGCCGAAACCATCCCGGGCGAAATCATTGCGGAGCGAGCGAACACGATGAAGGCGCGGGAAAAAATGAGTATCTGAAAATATTCTCTTTGATTGTTATTAAAAAAATTCTATCTTATTGCCGGTTAAGTTCTAAAATATAAGGATCCTTTTATGAATCTTTGGAATTTTGCCCTACTGACTCCGGATCCGAATACCGCGGAGCATGCTGTTCAGGCGGCCGATACGGCGCATAAGGCAGATATCGGCGGAACGCTCATCCATCATATTACCAATTCCCATCAGATTGAACTGCCGTTTCTCGGCGTTTATGACCTGCCGCATATTCCCGACATCCATTTTCTGGGGCTGACTCTGAATATATCCCCGACCAAGCATGTGGTCATGATGTGGATTGTCGCGTTGATTATTATGGTTGTATTCACGTTGTTTGCACGGCCGAAGCTGATCCCGCACGGCTTATATAACCTTTTGGAATCTATCGTTGTTTTCATTCGCGAAGAAATTGTCCGCCCCAACTTCGGCGACAAGACCGACCGGTACGTCAGTTATTTCCTGACGCTGTTTTTCTTCATCCTGCTGATGAATCTTTTCGGCCTGATTCCTTATGCGGCCACGGCGACCGGCAACATCGCGGTAACTGCCACGTTGGCCATTATCACATTCATCGTGACTCAGATCACCGCCATCCGCGCGCAGGGTCTGGCGGGATTTTTAAAGCATCTGACAGGCGGCGTGCCGTGGTATCTCTGGCTGATTATGATTCCGATTGAAATCATCGGATTGTTCACCAAGCCGTTTGCCCTGAGCATCCGGTTGTTTGCGAACATGACCGCGGGCCATGTAGTCATCCTTTCGCTGATCGGCCTGATTTTCATCGGAAAAGGCGTGGTGGCGTATTTTGTCGCCGGCGTTTCCGTTTTGTTTTCATTGGCGATGTATTTTCTTGAGATTTTTGTTGCGTTTCTGCAGGCCTATATTTTCACGCTGCTGTCCGCCCTGTTCATCGGCATGGGTCTTCAGCAGGCGCACCATGAGACTACGGAGACGCATCACGGTTAGCAACGGTATTTCACTTATTAACCCTTAAATACGGAGTTGACACATGGAAGGTGTGGGTCTTGGTTACTTAGGCGCCGGAATCGGCGCGGGTTTAGCGGCTATCGGCGCGGGCATTGGCATCGGCCGTTTGGCGGCGTCGGCGCTTGACGGCATGGCCCGTCAACCGGAAGCAACCGGCGATTTACGGACGACCATGATCATTGCCGCGGCTTTGATCGAGGGAGTGGCCCTGTTCGCCGAGGTTATCTGCATCCTGATGGCTTTAAAGTAAGCGCCTATTATACGCCGGATGCGGTGACCCCAGGGTTTCCGCATCCGGTATCATGTGCGGATGCCTCATATATGCGAACCCGTATGTGGGAGCCCTATGAAGAATAACTTACTAATATTGAGTGTACTATGAAACCATTATGGTTAATTCTGATGATCCTCGGCGGCGAAGGCCACAAAGGCGGGCTGATGGACATTGATCCCGGCCTGATGTTCTGGACGGCCGTGACGTTCTTTCTCGTTCTGCTGGTGCTGGGCCGTTATACCTGGAAGCCGATTATTAAGACCCTGCAGGAACGTGAAGAAAAAATTAAAAATTCCCTGGATCAGGCCGATCGGGCCCGCCGGGAATCCGAGGCGCTGATGGAAAAAAACAACGCCATTCTTGCCAGGGCGGAACTGGAAGCCCAGCAGATTATGAAGAAAGCGCAGGAAAGCGCCGAGCGCCTCAAAGCGGAAATTTTTAAGGAAGCCACCGCCAAGGCCGCGGAATTCCGCAACGCCGCCATCCAGGAAATCGATCGCGAAAAAACAGCCGCGCTGATTGCTCTGCAGAAAGAAGTGGCCGATATCGCCGTAACCGCCGCCGGCAAAATCATCAACGCCGCGCTTAACCCGGAACAGCACAAAAAGATTGTGGATGATTTCATCTCCAGTCTGCCTAATCAGAAAAACTGACCCGCTGGAATGACGGAATAATAACCATGAAAAACGTAAAAACCGCCCGGCGTTACGCCACCGCTCTGATGCAAATTGCCGTCCGGCAGAACCGGCTGGAAGCCGTTCATGAGGATCTGCAGGCCATCCATGCGCTGATTGCCGGCCAACCCGATTTTAAGGGCTTTCTTATCAATCCGCTGATTAAAAGCCGCGAAAAGCGGCAGATTATCGAGGCCACGCTGAAAGAATCCCTCTCCGCGGACACGCTGGATTTTCTCTATTTACTTTGCGACAAACGCCGCGAAAACATCCTGCAGGAAATCATCGAAGCGTTCAACGCCCTGTATGAAGAACACATCGGCGAAGTTAACGTGGAGGTTACTTCGGTCATTGACCTGAATCCCGAACAGATCCGCGACCTGACCAGCCGGCTGCAGACCATGCTCGGCCGTAAACCCAAACTGACTTTCCGCCGGGATGCCGGATTGATTGCGGGGTTTATGGTCCGCGTCGGCGATACGGTAATCGACGGCTCCGTGAAACATCAGTTGGATAAGCTGAAGGAACGCTTTCTGACCAGACATTTATTTTGAAATATACTTTATAAAATATAATTCGAGGATCCAATTATGGCTGCATCAGTTCGACCGGATGAAGTATCCAAGATATTGAAACAACAATTATCCCAATTCGAACGCGAGATTGACACGTACGAAACCGGCGTGGTGTTACAGGTGGGCGACGGTATCGCGCGCATCTACGGGCTCAGTAACGCGATGGCCAGCGAACTGATCGAGTTTCCGCACGGCGTAATCGGCATGGTGCTGAATTTAGAAGAGGACAATGTCGGCGCGGTGCTGTTCGGCGAGACGACGGCCATCAAGGAAGGCGACGTGGTCCGGCGTACGGGCCGCATCGCGGAGGTGCCGGTCGGCGAGGAACTGCTGGGCCGCGTGGTCAATGCGCTCGGACAGCCGATTGACGGCGGACCGGCCATCCAGACCAAGCAAACCGCGCTGATTGAGCGTAAAGCTACCGGCGTAATCACCCGGCAGTCCGTGAAAGAGCCGCTGGCCACCGGCATCAAGGCCATTGATTCCATGATTCCCATCGGCCGCGGCCAACGCGAACTGATTATCGGCGACCGCCAGACCGGCAAGACCGCGATTGCCATTGATACGATTATAAACCAGAAGGGCAAAGGCGTTTTTTGCATCTATGTCGGCATCGGGCAGAAAGAATCCACCATCGCCCGCGTGGTGCAGACTCTCCGTGACTTCGGCGCCATGGAGTATACGACCGTCGTCTCCGCCGCGGCCTCGGAACCCGCGCCGCTGCAGTTTATCGCGCCGTACTGCGGTGCCGCGATGGGCGAGTATTACCGGGACAGCGGACGGCATGCGCTGTGTATCTATGACGATCTTTCCAAACACGCCGTCGCCTACCGCCAGGTATCCCTGCTACTGCGCCGTCCGCCCGGACGCGAAGCCTATCCCGGCGACGTGTTTTATCTCCATTCCCGTTTGCTGGAACGCGCCGCTAAAATGAGCGACGAATTCGGCGGCGGCTCGCTCACCGCCCTGCCGGTTATCGAAACCCAGGCGGGCGACGTTTCCGCCTATATTCCCACGAACGTCATATCCATCACCGACGGGCAGATATTCCTTGAATCCAATTTATTCTATTCCGGCGTGCGGCCCGCCATCAATGTCGGTATCTCCGTATCCCGCGTCGGCGGCAACGCCCAGATTAAGGCCATGAAACAGGTTGCCGGACGGCTGCGTCTCGAACTGGCCCAGTACCGCGAGCTCGAAGCGTTCGCCAAGTTCGGCTCCGACCTTGACAAAGCCACCCAGCAGCAGCTCCGGCGCGGCGCCCGGCTCGTCGAAATTCTCAAGCAAGGCCAGTACACGCCCTATCCGTTTGAAAACCAGATTACCATTATCTATGCCGCTACCAACGGCTTTCTGGACGAAATTCCCGTCGAAGAGTGCCGCCGTTATGAAAACGAACTGCTGGAATCCATGCAACTGCGGTACAAAGACCTTCTGACCGAAATTGCTTCTAAAAAAGAACTTACGGATGAAATGAAAAATAAACTGAACACGATTCTTAAGGAATTCACCGAAGCCTTCAAAGTAAAAGGCAAATAGCACCCCAAACCACATTGAGGTTTTTATGAAAAAACTCTTCTTTACCGCTCTCGTAACCGGCTTAAGCGCTCTGATTCTTTTTTCCTGCGGAAAACCGGCAAAAGAGATTCCGATTGAAAAAATGGCTACCATCGTTTTTAAACTGGCCATAGACAAAAAACTTGAAAAAGATCAAGATCCGGTTACGCTGGACGATGCCGTTATTGAACCGTACGCCAAGGCCGAGGGGTTTACTCCGGCCGATTTTAAATATACAGCCGATCTGATTGATAAGGATAAACAAAAATCCGAAAAACTCGGCGAACTCGTCGGCACCATGATGATGCAGGAATTAATGAAATCGCTGGGCGGTTCCGATTTCGGAAAGATGCTGGAAGGCGCACTGGATTCCACAAAAAAAGAAATCGAATCCAAAAAATAAGCTGCAAAGGCCTGGTATATGAATATGAACCCTTCCGGAAATAATTATATGAAATACATTATCGCTTTCCTTTTGCTGGCATTCGCGGGAACGGCTGCATTTCATTACGGATGCGCGCCCAAACCCAAGGAAATTCCGCTTGAAACCTACGTGAAAATCTGGTTCAAGATTCAGGACGACGATGCGTTTCGTAAAAAATATCAGTCGCCGGCCGATGCGCCTAATGAAGAACTGGAACCGTTTACCCAACCGCATGGGTTTACCGGAGCGGATTTCAAGTATACCAAAGAAGCTATTGATAAAAGCGAACAGAAGAAAAAGCAATTTAACGACCTCTCGGTGCAGATGGTCACGGAGATGGCGGTTCAGACCCTGAATGAATTGAAGGAACGGGACACGCTCAGCCGCGACACCGCTAAAGTCAATCCTAAAAAGTAAGCCGGAATCCGTATGGCCACATTACGCGAAATACGACGCCGGATCGCGTCGGTAAAAAGTACCCAGAAGATTACTAAAGCGATGAAAATGGTTGCGGCGGCCAAGCTGCGCAAATCGCAGGAAAACATCCTGAACGCGCGGCCTTATGCTTATAAACTCGGCGCCCTGATCAAGCATCTTGCCGCCAGCGAGGAAGCGAAAAACAATCCGCTGATTTCTCCCCGCGAAGTAAAAAAAGTGCTGCTGGTGGTGGTCACGGCGGACCGTTCGCTGTGCGGCGCTTTCAACAGTAACATTATCCGCCGGGTGAATCACCTGCTTGACAGCGATTTCCGGGAATTTTACGAGAACAAAAAACTGCAGCTGATTACCGTTGGACGCAAAGGCTACGAACATTTCCGAAAACGCGACATCCCGATTGTTACGCATTACGTGGATTTCTTCAAAGACATGCACTTTGGCAAGGCCCAGGGCGTCATTGGCGCCTGTGTCAAGGAATACAGGGAGGAACGCGCCGACGCCGTGTATGTGGTCTATAACGAATTCAAATCCGCTCTCCAGCAGAACCTGGTAATGGAAAAACTGCTGCCGGTGGAACCGAAAGCCGTCGAAAGCGAAGACCGTTATCACCACGAGACCCAGTATATCTATGAGCCGTCCCAGAATGAAATCATTAACGCGCTGATACCGAAGCACCTGAACATTCAGATGTGGCGGATTATGCTGGAATCCTTTGCCGCCGAAATGGGCGCGCGGATGACGGCCATGGACGCCGCCACCGAAAACGCCGGCGAACTGATCAGCCACCTAACTTTATTCTATAACCGCGCGCGCCAGGCCGCTATTACCAAGGAAATCCTCGAAGTGGTCAGCGGTGCCGACGCTTTACAGAAACAATAATTCAAAGCCGTAAAAAAAAATAAGAATGGATATAAATCTAAGGATACGCCATCATGAATAAAGGTAAAATTGTTCAGATCATCGGGCCTGTGGTCGACGTAGAGTACGCGGACGGCCAGTTGCCGCAAATTTACGACTCCAACATCATCTATCGTAAGGACGGCTCCATGCTGGTGCTCGAGGTGCAGCAGCATCTCGGCGAGAACCGCGTCCGTACGGTGGCCATGGACTCTACCGACGGTCTCGTACGCGGCATGGAAGTAACCAATACCGCTAACCCCATTACCATACCGGTAGGCGAAGAAGTACTTGGCCGCCTGATCAACATTGTCGGCGAACCGATTGACGAAAAGGGACCGATTGTGACCAAGACGCGGTATCCGATTCACCGTCCGGCCCCGCCGTTAAGCGATTTGTCCACAAAAAGCGAAATGTTCGAGACCGGCATCAAAGTAATCGACCTTATCGAACCGTACTCCCGCGGCGGCAAGACCGGCCTGTTCGGCGGCGCCGGCGTCGGCAAGACGGTTATTATCCAGGAACTGATTCACAACATCGCCAAACAGCACGGCGGCTATTCGGTATTTGCGGGCGTCGGCGAACGTACCCGCGAAGGGAACGACCTCTATCATGAGATGACGGAATCGGGCGTTATCAGCAAAACGGCCATGGTGTTCGGCCAGATGAACGAACCGCCCGGCGCCCGCCTCCGCGTGGGCCTCACCGGTCTGACCGTGGCCGAATACTTCCGCGACGAAAAAGGTCTCGACGTGCTCCTGTTCATCGACAACATCTTCCGTTTCACGCAGGCCGGCTCGGAAGTTTCCGCCCTGCTGGGACGCATGCCGTCTGCCGTGGGATACCAGCCGAACCTGTCTACAGAAATGGGCGAACTGCAGGAACGCATCACCACGACCAAGAAGGGTTCGATTACCTCCATTCAGGCGATTTACGTCCCCGCGGACGATCTCACCGATCCCGCGCCCGCCACCGCCTTTGCGCATCTGGACGCTACAACCGTGCTGTCCCGCGCGATTGTGGAAATTGGCATTTATCCCGCCGTCGATCCGCTCGATTCCACTTCCCGGATTCTCGACCCGCGCGTCGTCGGCGAAGAACATTACAACACCGCCAAGCGCGTTCAGGAAATTCTGCAAAAATACAAAGATCTGCAGGATATCATCGCGATTCTTGGCATGGATGAACTCTCCGACGAAGATAAAATCGTGGTGGCGCGAGCCCGCAAGATCCAGCGCTTCCTGTCTCAGCCGTTCCACGTCGCCGAAGCCTTCACCGGCACGCATGGCCGCTATGTGAAAAAGGAAGACACCATTGCCGGCTTCAAAGCTATCGCCGACGGCGAAATGGACGAGTTCCCGGAACAGGCCTTCTATATGGTCGGCACCATTGACGAAGCCGTTGACAAAGCCAAGAAGATGAAGAGCTAACGACCGTACCAGGAGCCGTTATGGAAAAAACATTTTATATAGAAATGATAACGCCGAAGCGGGTCATTTTTAAAGGCGATGTGGTCGCCTTCTTTGCCCCGGGCATCAACGGAAAATTTGAAATTCTGAAAAATCATGCGCCGTTTATTTCCGCCATGACCATCGGCGAAATTATACTCCGCTACGACGACGGTTACGACGAGTACTACGCCACCAGCGGCGGTTTCGTTGAAGTGAATGAAAACAAGGTGCTTGTACTGGCCGAGACCTGCGAAAAAGCCTCAGAAATTGATATTAATATGGCCCGGGAAGCGCACGAAAAAGCGCTGAAGAAACTGGAAGTCCGCGCGAATTATGATACGGAACAAATCAACCTGGCCATCAAACGCGCCATCAACCGCATCCGCATCGCCGAAAAAGCCACCAACCATCACTGAAAAAAGAATGATTTAGATTGGACACAAAAAGCCGCGTTTTTTGCGGCTTTTTTTATTTTTGAAATAACGATCGGAGCGCCCTTCGCTGTTTGGGATGCAGCGGATCATAGGCCGCCTGCATTTCGAGCAAACGTTGTTCAAAAGGGCCAATCCGAAAACAATCTTTGCAATCCAATTCCATCACATCAATATAGGGCTCGTTTACCGGACATATATCCCGGAATTCGGTATTACCGGTATCGGAAACCTCGATCCATCGAAGGGGCAATCCTTGAGTTCTGCAGACGTACGGGCGGCAATCGTAAATCCGGCAGCGGCCTCCGGCATCCAGAAATGCGCAAAGACCGGTTGGCATGGCTTCGGACGTTTGTAACCATTCGCGTTTACAAGATTGGATATAATCCGCCTCAATAGCGAAAACGGTTATATCATCAATGCAGCAGGCCGCACAACCCGGTCGGCATTGCAGTTTTCCATAATGGGTTGTTTCCAGCTCCGCGACGCTTGCATCTACGTCCCGGTAAAAGGTAATCAGTTTGCCGAAAGCGGTCACTTATTTTATCCGGAATATTTTTATCGTGCGTATCGAATCGCCGACCTGGATGCGGTCCACGACGTCCATGCCATTGCGCACCTTTGCAAACGCCGTATAATGGCCATTAAGATGCGGATGCGGTGCGTGCATGATAAACCACTGGCTGCCTTCCGTATCCTTGCCCGCGCTGGCCATGCCCACTACGCCTCTTTCAAATTGGCGCGGCGAAAACTCGGAACGTATTGCATAGCCGGGACCGCCCCAGCCGCTGCCTTCCGGATCGCCGTCCTGAATAACGAAATTGGGCACCACGCGGTGCACCGTGTGTCCGTCATAAAATTTATTCTCGCACAATTTAATAAAATGCAGCACCGTCAACGGCGCGTCATCAACATATAAATCAAGTTCGATATTCCCTTTGGGTGTCTCGATTACGGCAAACGGTTTCATCCGTTGGATGCTTGCGAGCGATTCATAATCGATAGTGTAACGCGGCCTCACGGTTTTAATGGAATCGGCGTACGATGTCCCCGTAAGCGACTGCAATACGGCCGCGGCCTCGAGGGCGATTTTTTTAGCGGGATGACGAAGATAGTTCTGAAGTATGCCCGGTGCGGAAGGCGCTTTCAGGGTTTCCAGCGTATGAAATATTTCAAGAATAGTTTCTTCATCATTAACCGATGTCTGTTTCAGCGCCTCGCCGATTTTTTTTGAAATCCGCTCGCAGATAACCGGATTGTGTATAATAACCGAATCGCTGGCCAGAGCGGTTGCCGCGGCACTGACGATAACCAGGTCCGTATCGTTCAGCGTCGACTCAAGCAGGAGCCGGCTTTCTTCCTTTTGTACCGAGGCCAGCCCGTTCAGCGCGTTAATGCGGACCAGTTTGAAACTATCCTTAAGACAGGATTCCAGAACGGGGATTATGAAGGGTTCTCGAATAGCGTCAAGCGCTTCCACACAAATCGCCCGTAAATAACGATCCGGACTTTTTAAATCGTTTTCATATATTTTAAAAAACGGCTCATACCGTAAGGCCGCGGCGCCAAACATCCGGATGAGGCTTTTATGGATTTCGCCGCGTTCCGTACCCCTGGCCTGAGGCAGAAATTTTACAACGAAATCGTCAATGAAGGAGCCGGCCGCTTTAATATCATTGCGGTAACTGCGCGCCATAGCCCTTATGGCCGCTATCCGGACATGCGCGTTGTTATCTTTTTTCCCTTCAAATGCGATTAAAAAATAAACTTTTTTCAGATCGTCCGGCGGGAGTTTGAAACCACCCAAAGCGCTGACCGCGTTGACACGGACTTGCCAGACCGTATCATTGGACGCGGTTTCCACAAGCGCGTTGATAATATCGCGGCGAAGAGGATTTTTCGTCTTATCAAGGTTCATCGTGCCGAGCGCACGGGCAGCGTCCATGCGTACGCGCCAGTCATCATCCCGGAGCCGTGACAGCACCGCCTGCGCATAAAACGGATTCTGTATGCGCATCATCGCGTAAACGGCTGACCAGCGTACGGCCGGTACCGGATGAATGAACAATTTCATCAAGCCCGAATCCAGACCGGCATGTCGGATATGGCGCATCGCGAGATATGCGCATGCTTTGGCTGCTGCGGCTTGAATGCCGGCCGCCGTATCTTCCAAAGCGCGGCTTATCACCGTAAAAGATGGCGTGTCACCGCACCGCCCAAGAGCTTCAAGCAGTAACGCACGGTTATAGGCATCCCCGTCTTTGGGGTAATACTTAATCAACGCGCTTTCGATTTTATTTTTGGCCGATACGCTTACCGCCGCATCCCCGATTTGTCCCAACGCCCATATCGCTTCGCCGGTCAGGTAGCTTTCCTGAGGATTTAAACGGCCAATCAGCGTATCGGTGGCGGCCGTATCCTGAAGCCGACCTAACGCAGACAACGCATGATACGTTAACTGAAGTCTGTCCATGTTTAAATACGGATAGATGCTGTCTGCAGGATCGCGGTTGTCCTGCGCAACCAGCAGGCGGTGGTATAACCGGTCGTACTCGTTGGTCCGGGAGCAGGCCAACCCGACAGCCGCCGTTAATAAAAGAATCATGCGTAGGCGTTTCATGTAAAACTCCAGATTAAATTTTCATACTTAATTTGATACGATTTCTGTCAAGGTCAATGCCAAGAACCTTTACGGTGACAATATCCCCGGCGGACACGACTTCCATCGGATGTTTAATATATTTATTGGCCATTTCGCTGATATGTACCAGGCCGTCCTGCTTAACGCCGATATCCACAAACGCGCCAAAATCCACCACGTTGCGAACGGTGCCTTTGAGTATCAGGCCTTCATGGAGGTCTTCCATTTTCAGCACATCGTTTTTGAGAATCGGTTTAGGCAATTCCTCGCGGGGATCGCGGCCGGGTTTTTTGAGGTTGTCTAGTATGTCTTTGAGCGTAGGAACGCCGACGCCGACTTCGCCGGCTAATTTTTCAATGGGCATCCGGGCGTTTTTGAGTTGCAGATTAATTAATCCAGAAGCCGCTTTGAAATCAACGATATTAAACTTCTGGAGGAGTTTTCGGGCGGCATCGTACGACTCCGGATGAATGGAGGTATTGTCTAAAGGCTCGTCGCCGTCAGGAATTCTGAGGAATCCCGCGCACTGCTCAAACGCCGCCGGTCCGATGCCGCTGACTTCGAGAAGTTCCTGGCGTTTTCGGAATTGGCCATGCTGGTCGCGGTGCCTTACAATCGCGGCCGCCGTCCGCGAAGACAGCCCTGATACGTACGTCAGCAACGCGGCGGAAGCGGTGTTGAGATTAACGCCGACGTAATTTACGGCGGATTCTACCACCTGCCCGAGTGTTTCCGCCAGGCGTTTCTGATTGCAATCGTGCTGGTATTGTCCCACACCGATGGATTTCGGGTCAATCTTGACGAGTTCAGCCAAAGGATCCAGCAGGCGCCGCGCGATGGAAATGTTGCCCCGTTGCGCCGCTTCTAAATCGGGGAACTCCTGCTGGGCGATTTTCGATGCGGAATAAACCGAGGCCCCCGCCTCGTTGACCATCGCATAGGCAAGCTCATAATCGGGCTGTCCCTTTTTGATTTCCGCAATCACTTCGGCGACCAGTTGTTCCGTTTCCCGCGACGCCGTACCGTTGCCGATGGCTATCACGGAAACCGCATGCTTCCGAATCAGCGTCGTAACGGTCTGCTTCGCTTTATCTTTCTGCAACTGCGGTTCATGCGGATAAATCGTTTCGCCTTCAAGGTATTTTCCCGTTGTGTCTATTACCGCAACCTTGCATCCCGAACGGTATCCCGGATCGATACCCATAATAATTCGGTTTTTAATCGGCGGCTGCAGGAGCAGATTTTTCAGGTTTTGCGCAAACACGCGGATAGCCTGCTCTTCGGCGATTTCAGTAAACTCGTTGCGCACCTCCCGCTCGATGGATACCGCGATCAGGCGGTGATAACTGTCCCGAACGGCTTCCTGTATATGCGGAAAAAATATGGATTTTTTATTTTTGATATACAGCGCTTCGATTATAGAAAAACATGGCTCCTCATCCGCATGGATCCAAACCCGGAGTTTTTCTTCCTTTTCCCCGCGGTTGACGGCTAAAATACGGTGCGGGGGCATTTTAGCAATGGGTTCGCGGTAGTCATGGTACATCTCATAGTCTTTGTCCGTGTCGTCTTTCCGGGAGGATATCAGCAGACCGGTAGCGCGCGTGAAATCCCGTACCTGTTTTCTTACTTCGGCGTCGTCACTGATGATTTCCGCGATAATATCCCGCGCGCCCTGCAGGGCTTCTGCGGCGGTGTGAACTTGTTTTTCAGGATTAATAAAATCCCGCGCGCTGTCTTCAGCGCTTCCGGTTTCAATCTGCTGAGCGAGCATGCGCATAGCCAGCGGCTCCAGTCCTTTTTCCTTGGCGATGATGCCGCGCGTGCGCCGCTTGGGCTTGTACGGCAGGTAGAGATCCTCGACCTCCTGAAGTTTTATCGCATTACTGATTTTTTCACGCAGGGCGTCCGTTAACCGGCCTTGTTCTTCAATGGATTTAAGAACGGTTTCTTTACGGGCTTCAAGAGCGCGGTAATAGGTTATCTTCTCATAAATGTCCCTTATCTGGTTTTCATCGAGGTTGCCCGTGACCTCCTTCCGGTACCTTGCGATAAAAGGCACGGTGTTTTCTGCGTCCAGCAGTTTTACCGTGGCGGTTACATCCCGTTCCGAGAGGGATAACTCACCGCTTATATGCCGGATAATATCTGTTTCTTTCATCAAAATAATCCTAACAGTTAAAAAATCCGCCGTATAATAAATGATTTCGTCCGAAATATCAATATAGTTTTACGAAAGCATCAGGCTTTGGAATATATTTATGTAATCGGGCACGTGTCAAACCCATACCATCAATAATTTTCAATCCTGCAAAGGAAACCGGCCGTACAGCCATGGCTGTTGCCGGAGCTATAAAATCGGTTTGCTCTACCGGCTACCCGTCAGCGAGAGCGTGCGAATCAGGGCATGCTTTTCAGTTGAATGGCCACCACCGTAATGTCGTCATGAGGTTCTGCCATTCCGCAGAACTCCCGGACATCCGTCAACAGGTTTTCGATGATTGTTTTTGCGGTACCCGTTGAATTTTGTATGATTGTAAAAAACCTTTCTTCACCGTATTCTTCATAGTGAGCGTTCATCGCTTCGGTAACGCCGTCGGTATAGAATACCAAACGGTCGCCGGGATGCAGGGGGCGGGTGTATTCCTCGAGATGCTGCGTAAAAAACTGGCTGTCGGTGAGACCGATACCGATCCCTTTGCATTCAATCAATCCGAGGCGTCCGGCCTGGACGGCAACAACGGGATTGTGTCCCGCGCGGCAAATAGTGATGGTCTGATTTTTCAGGTCAATCAGCCCCAGGACAATCGTAACAAACGACTGCCGGTCCATGCCCCGGTACATCCAGTTATTGACTTCGGTTAAAATATTCTTCGGCGAGGAATACAACTGGCTGGCTATCTGGATCATTCCCTGAATTTTGGATATGTACAGCGCGGCAGATATTCCTTTTCCGGATACGTCGCCGATACAGACCAGCAGACGTTGAGGATCCAGCCGGATGTAGTCGAAATAATCGCCGCCGACGGACTGCGCCGGCACCGATACGCCGGCAATATCTAAGCCGGGCATGGATGGGCTTTCTCTCGGGAGGAGCGACTCCTGAATTTTTTTCGCGAGATTCAGCTCGTTCTGCAGTTTGATTTTTTCAATCTCTTCTTTCAGCAGCCGCGCGTTCTCCACGGCCAGCCCGGTCTGATTGGCCAACGTTACCAGCAAATCAATGTCTTCGTCGGAAAAAGGCTGTTCGGACGTTTTAGGCCCGATAAAAAAAACTCCGGTCAGGCGGCCCTGATTTATCACCGGCACGGCCAGAACAATACGGCAGACGCGTATCATTTCTTTTTCAGTTTCAGGAATATTCAGTTCTTTAAGATTAACCGGGTACAGCAAAACCGGATTTTTTACAAGGGCCAGATGCTGTACCAGTCCTTGGGAATTGTTCGTCACATAGCAGACGGCCTGCATTCCCGGGGTGCGGAGAAAAACCGAAGGCGCGCTATCATGATGATTGTACAAGCCGATAGCCATGGCATCGATATGCATCGCGCGGGTAATCGTGTTTAATACGGCATCCAGTATTTTATCCAGTCCCGTAAGATACGGCAGTTCCTGGGAAAATGACCGCAGGGCTTTTTGGTAATTGTAGCGTTCCCGGTAAAATCGACGGTCTACAAATTCCTGGATGCGGTTTTTCAAAGGGATAAATACCAGCGCCAGGGCCAGCAATATGCCGAACTGAAACGCCGGATTTTGCTTGTCGATGCCCGTCCAGCGGCTCATAATAAGTCCGAAAAAGAATAAAGCCAGAATATAAATAATGCCGAGACTCGTGGTCGTCGCGGCGTAGACCAGGCTCTTCTTAATGATAATCTGTACGTCCATCAGACGGTGCCGAATGATGGAATACCCGAAGGACAGCGCAATCAGGGCAATCGTAACGACGGGGATCAGTAGCTCCGGATAATTGATGAAAGCGGCCGGATAAATAAGATTGACAACGAGCAGATACAGGAAACCGCCCATGCCCGTTGCAACACCTATAAGAACGCTCCGCAGGGGACGGCGCTCCTGGCTGTCTTTTATTGAAAAATAATTACGGAAAAAGAAAGTCAGCGCGAGGCCCATCGCCGTAAACAGTAACACGTTTCCGCTCCAGGGAACCGGTATACCCATGGCAAGAAAGCTTATCGTCACCAGCGAATGAAGCGCGAATACGCTGTAGAGAATCCGCAGAAAAATCTTCTTAACGTTGGGCTTAAATATCTCATATGGAAAGATGCAGAAAAAGTGTACAAACATCGGCGCGAATAAGGTAAACCCAATCTGGGTATTAATAAAATAAAAAAGATTGGTCTGTACATTTTCCGTAACCGTATTATTGGCGCTGGCAATGAACAATAAGGCGCCGCTCATGGATACGGCAAAAAACAGAGAGGGTACGCGGTCCTGGGGCCGTGATAAGCCTACAACAAATCCGATAAGTAAAAAACTCAGTCCCAGAATATTGATTGCCACGCTCAGCAGATTAAATGTTTTTATGATCTGCAGGGGCACGTCCAGAGGGATGCCGTTTCGAATAATCTGGTAAACCACGACATCCTCAGGGCCATGTTGGTTGAGTATGGCCTGCGCCTGGGCTGCGGAGCGCAAGGTTATGCCGTTCATACCGATAAGAATATCGCCGTCTTTCAGCCCGGCCCGGTCGGATACGCCTCCGGGGAGCAGGTTCCGAATAACCAAGACGTTATTATCGTTCAGCCGTTCGTTGACCCAGACGCACTGGTCATTAGAGAAATGTAAACTTTGCCATCCGGTAAACAGAAAATAGGACGCAGACAGAACCGTATAGACCGTTATAACGGAATAAATCATCCGGATTTTTCTGACGTCATGTAGGAGTTTTTGGATACGGTAAGGCATAGCGGCTCATAGTCCTTTACTAATACATACGCGGGTTAGAGAAATTAGTTACACGAATTTTCATGACGTAACAATATATTAAAACCCGCGCAGGAATACACAAAAATATTTTTATTAAAAAAAAATATTTGATTCTTTCATTTCATAATATTACCTTTACGTCAAGGTTAATCTGTTATGCTGATGAAGATTGGAGAAATATCACGTAAGCTGGGTATTACGACGCGTACGCTTCGGTATTACGAACAACTAAAACTGATTCAGCCCGACAAAAAAACGCGTTCCGGATACCGTTATTACGATTCTGAAAAGATTACGGCTATTCGTCGCATTCGCGAGCTTCAGAATGTCGGGCTTTCGCTTCAGGAAATCCGCAACGTCATCGGGCTCTACACCCAGCCCAGCAAAAAAATTGAGGCCAAGCGCGTGCTGTTACGGTATATTCAGGATCATCTGGACGAGGTGAATCGAAAAATAGAGGTTCTCGAAACGATGCGCCGGGAACTGCAACGCCAGAAAAAAATTACACAGGTGCGTCTGAAAAAAATCGCCGAGGAGAAAAACAAATAATGGATCTGTCCGTCAAAGAGTTGTCCGCTTTTCTGATGATTCCGGAAAAAGAAATCATGAAGATGGTCAAATCCAAACTGTTGCCCTTCCACAAAGCGCACGACAAGATCCTGTTCAACAAACAGCAGGCGATTGAGTGGGCGCTGATAAATAATCATCCGATTAACCTGTCCACCGGCACGCTTTTCAGGGAATATGTGGTGGACAGCATATTGCCCATGGTGGACGCGTCCAGCTTTCATTATGCGTGCCCTTTTACCGAAACCGACTACATCGGGCAGATGGTGGAACGGGTGGATTTCAAGCAGCCCGTTGATCGCGACGTGGTAATCCAGCTCCTGAAAAGCCGTGAGCAACTGATGTCTACGGCCATCGGCAACGGCATCGCCCTTCCGCATCCCCGAATTCCGCTGGTGCTGGGACAGGACAAGCCGATAATCCAATTTTTCTTCCCGGAGCGATTCCTGGCGCTGAACTCAATCGACGGCCAACCGGTACACACGCTCATCCTGATTATCTCGCAAACGATTCGACAGCATCTGAGTCTGCTGGCGCATTTGAGTTATTTGCTTTCCAAATCCGAATTTCAGGAAGCCCTCCGGGAACGGTACGCCTTTGACGCTATCGCCGGAATTATAGAACGGCTAGAATCTGTAAAATAATTACATGGGTATGATTTTATGATATTAATCGCCGGCTTTATCATTCAACTTTTATCCGCCGGGTTATCTGTCGCTCTGAAGATCCAGCGGCGGCAGTCTGCGCTGGTTCACGGAATGTTTGCCGCCGGCCTTCTGGTTTCGGTCTGTGGAACGGCTTGGATGCTCCTGGGCCATGCGCCGGATATATCTTTGCCGGATTTTATTTCGGCCGACCCGCTGTCGCTCTTTTTTCTCTTTGTGATACAGTTGGTTTCACTGCCAATCGTCATTTACAGTTACAGTTACACCTTGCCCTATTTGGAAAACCGTCAGTCTGTCAAACCGTTCCTGATATTTTTTCTTAACGGCGTGTTTTTTACGCAAACGGTCGTAATCGTACAGCACGCCGTGTTGTTTCTGGTATGCTGGGAGTTCATGGCGCTGACGTCCTATCTGGCTATGGTTTTTGAAAAAGAAAAGCCGGAAGTCCAGAAAGGCAGCTGGATGTATCTGGTGATGACTCATATTTCGGTGCTGTTTTTGTATGTGTTTTTTCTTTCGCTGTATGCCGCGACGGGAAGCTGGCTGTTTACGGATTATCTGCGGGAGCCGCTTGCTTATTCGGGTTACCATTACCTTCTGATTATCGGATTCATCGGTTTCGGCATCAAGGCCGGTTTTATGCCGTTTCACTTCTGGCTGCCGCAGGCTCATCCCGTGGCGCCGACCGTGCTGAGCGCGTTTTTGTCGGGAATTATCATCAAGCTCGGTATCTACGGCATCCTGCGGATGCTCTTCATGATTCCCCCGGCGGGAGCCGCGGCCGGATGGATCATTCTGGGTATCAGCATGTTCAGCGCAATATTTGGCGTATGGTATGCGCTGGCCCAGCATGATCTCAAGAAACTGCTTGCGTATCATTCCATCGAAAACATCGGCATCATCGGTATCGGCATCGGTATGACCGCACTGGGAATGGCGCATCACCAGCCGTCCCTGACGGCGCTCGGAATGGCCGGCGCGCTGCTGCACACGCTGAATCATGCGGTTTTTAAAACCCTGCTCTTTATCGGATCCGGCGTGATATACCAGAAATGCCACACACGGGACATTGAAAAATTGGGCGGTATCGTCCACGCGGCGCCGGTGTTTGTAATGTTGTTCGTAATCGGCTCCGTAGCCATCAGCGGCCTACCCCCGCTGAACGGGTTTATATCCGAATTTATCATCTACCTGAGTTTTTTTGAAACCGCCGCAGTCATCCCCTCGTTTTATCCTTTGTTTATGCTGATCATGACCGTGGGTCTGGCTTTTGTCGGCGGTCTGGCGGTTATTTGTTTTACAAAAATCAATTCGGTCATGTTTCTCGGCCTGCCGCGGACCGAACGACCGGCTTTATCCGGCGACCGCTTTGTGTATGCGGCGATGGGTTTTCTGGCATTTATGTGCGTCTTTATTGGCCTTTATCCGGAATCGGTGATGGCTTTGATACGGAGCGTTCTGGCTGTTAATGACTGGAGTATTCCTCCGGACTACGGTGATATATTTTCTTCCATGCGGTGGGTATTTCTCAGTGTGGTACTGTTTATGGCGGGCGCCGTTTTTATGCGATATTTCCTGCTAAAAATTCGCCCGGGACGCGTATCCAAAGCCTGGGCCTGCGGTTACCGGCGGCTGAATCCGCGAATGCAATATACCGCCTCATCGTATGCGGATGAAATGAACAGTCTTGCGGCACGGTTTCTCTTATACAGAAAAAATGAAGATACGCCCAAACGCTTATTTCCGGAACCCAGCCGCTTGGAATCCCACACGGGAGATTTCGGCGAAGATACCCTGGCGCGGCCTTTATATAAAGTTATTACACGCATAATATTATCGCTGGAATGGCTTAACCGGACCGATATCCGCTACTATGTCGCGTGTATTTTAATAATACTGGTGGTATACACCTGGATTGCGTTTCTATGGAATTTGTAAACCTGATACTGGGACTGCTGTCCCTGCTGATTATTCTGTTTACCTCACCGCTTTTTGCCGGTTTTATCAACAAACAAAAGGCGATGTTGACCGGCCGGATGGGGCCCGTAATCTGGCAGCCCTACCATGATTTACGCCGCCTGATCCGCAAAGAAAGTATTTATGCGGAGTCGGCCTCGTTTATCAGTCGGGTAGCGCCGGTTATTTCCTTTGTTACGGTGGCTGTAGCGGCGATGATGATCCCTATCGGCTACACGATTCCGCTGATTCATTTTAAAGGCGATATTGTTCTTTTTGTGTACCTGCTCGGATTGTCGCGCTTTTTCCAGATACTCGGCGCGATGGACATCGGCAGTTCTTTTGAAGGCATGGGCGCGGCGCGGGAAGCCACGTTTTCGGTATTCGCAGAACCGATTTATTTTTTTACGCTCGGCAGTCTGGCTTTCGTCACCGGCTTTACGTCGTTCTGGGACGTCTTTCATAACATCAATCTCAGCAACCCTTCGTTCATCATATTTATTATTGTATGCACGATATCGGCGTTTATCATGATGATCACCGAATGTTCGCGCATGCCGGTGGACGACCCTAACACGCATCTGGAACTGACGATGATCCACGAGGTCATGATTCTCGATAATGCCGGCTTTGATTTGTTCCTGTATCAATATACCGCCACCATCAAATTGATGATATACGGATCTTTTCTGATTTGTTTTCTGAATCCGTTTGGGCTTTCGAATCACGCGTTGGGATACGTCATTTTTGCGGTATTGACGGTTATCCTGTCTTCGGTGATTGCGTGGGTGGAAACGATGACCTCGCGGTTTAAGATGAAAAATATTCCACAGTATCTGCTGTTTGCCGCCGCTATCGGGATTCTGAATTTATTGATTTATTCATTTATGAAGTGATGATGTATGGAGAATGTGATTCATATTTTATTCTGTCTGACGCTGCTCTACACCGTCGTGACGACGCGGATTAAGTCCTATGTGTCGATGCTGGTGCTACAGGGCCTTCTCATCGCGTGCGTCATGATTTTTCCGTTTCTCAAATCGCTGTCGATTCACATTTTAATCATCCCGCTGCTGACACTGTTAGTAAAAACGATTCTGATACCGCGTTTTATCAGCCGGCTGATTGTCAATCTCGATGTGCCGCGCGTTGTGGAAACGACGTTACAGCCGTTTAACCTGTTATTATTACTGGTGGCCACGGTGATCCTGATGTTTATCGCGGCGCAGTTACTGTCGGAATACGCGCCGGTGCCGCCAATCCCGCTGGCGGCAGCATTCTCGACGATTATCACGGGCATTTATCTGATTATCTTCCGCACGGCGCTGATTATCCACGTTATCGGTTTTTTGATTATTGAAAACGGCATCTTCCTTCTGGGAACAACGGTCGCCGCAGAAATGCCGACGATGGTGGAACTGGGCGCTCTGCTGGATATCTTTGTTGTCGTGTTCCTGATGGGCATCGCCATTAACCGCGTTCGATCCACGTTCAGCCAGATAGACGTCAGCGCGCTGGAAAGGCTCAAGGACTGAGATGAACGCTTTACTCTTCATACTGGTTCTGCCCCTTCTGGTTTCCGGACTGCTTTTCGGGATTTATCCTTTACGGTTTAAATACATCCTTTCATTGGCTGTCAGCATCGTGCATCTGCTGGTAACGTATTTGCTGATGCTGGGCGTCCTGCCGGTTCCGGAAAGTCGGTGGTTTATCTTCGACGCGCTCAGCCTTTGGATTCTGTTGATTGTCTCGCACGTGTACTTTTGGGTGGTTTTAATCTCTTACGAGTTTCTGCAACGACCCGCCGAAGGCCGGATGACGCTATCGAGGCGACTGTACTTCAATCTGCTGAATCTTTACCTGTTCAGTGCCTCGCTGGCTGTCATCAGCAACCACTTGGGCGCCTACTGGGTGGCCGTAGAGACTACCACGCTAAGCCTGGCGCCGTTGATTATCTTTTTCCGAAGCCCGTCATCCATTGAAGCCATGTGGAAATATTTGTTTATTGTTTCCATCGGCCTGGCGTTCGCCTTTATCGGCATCATTTTCTTGACGCTTTCGGCATACGGCGGTTCTTTGGAAGGCGAAGACCTGTTTCTGACCGTCTTTACGCAATATGGCGATCAGCTCAATCCGGTATGGCTTAAAGCCGGATTTATATTTCTGTTTGTCGGTTTGAGCACCAAGATCGGTATCGCACCCATGCATCCGGGGGATGTGGACGCCACCAGCATGGCGCCGGGCACTGTGGGCGCGCTGATGGCCGGATCGCTCCGGGCCGTAGGACTGATCGGCGTATTGCGTATTTTCCAGATCATGCTGCATACGCCTACGGCGCCGTTCGCAAAAACAATACTGATTATCGGCGGTTGTCTCTCGCTGATGATCGCCATGATATTCATGTTCAAGACCACCAGCTACAAACGCCTCATCGCGTATTCCAGCGTGGAACACCTCGGCTTGATTGTCATCGGCATCGGAACGGGCGGTCTGGCCCTGATCGGCGCGATGCTGCACCTGTTTTATAATTCCCTCGTGAAAATGGCGCTGTTCCTTTCCGCGGGACTCATTCATTCACATTATCAATCGAGTGAAGTCAGAGCGGCGGTGAATGTTCTCAACCAGCTACCCCGTGCCGGGTGGCTGTTCCTGTTTTCATTTTTCGGCGTCTGCGCGATGCCGCCTTTCGGATTGTTTTTCAGTGAAATCAGAATTTTTCTTGGCCTTATTGAAATGCAGCGCTATATCCTCCTTGGAGCAATACTGTTCTTTCTGCTTTTTGTATTCATCGGCTCGGGGCGCAGTGTTTTCCGGATGCTTTACTCCAAACCGACTTCTGATATCCACGACAGGCCGACCGAAAAAACCCATCTGACCCATTACGTGATTATCGCCATTTTAGCGCTGCTCGTGTTGACCGGCTGCTGTTTGCCGGAGTCCGTGGAAACCATCATTCGTCAGATCGCCGTCATTTTCGGAGACGTATCATGAATGTCCTGACCGTACAAAATCATCGTCCGTTCCGCATCAGCGAACTCCCGTTCCTTGCGATAACCGATTTTGAAAATACCGTTCGCACCTTACTGAAAAACGACCACCGGATGATTGCTTTGATGGATCTTGAAGAAGATGCCAACGGCATTAAAGTTCTGGCCGTTTTATCCGACTCGGCAGGAGGATTGATTTCGATCACCGGTACGGTCTTTGATAACCGTGATAAAAATTTTAATAGTTTTGCACCGGATTACCCTCAAACGCATTATTTTGAGTGCGAGCTGGCGGAGCAAACCGGAATTGTACCGATCGGCCATCCGTGGTTGCGGCCGGTGCGCCGGCAGGATACCATCCTGAATGACCGACCGTATGAATTTTACCGACTCGACGGCGAGGAAGTTCACGAAGTAGCTGTTGGCCCGATTCACGCCGGCGTGATAGAGCCGGGGCATTTCCGTTTTCAGTGCCACGGTGAAACGGTGTATCATCTTGAAATTAATCTGGGGTATCAACATCGCGGCGTGGAATCGCTGATGGTACAGGGCAATCCGGCTCAGCGGATGATTCTGGCGGAATCCGTTGCGGGGGATACGGTTATCGGCCATGGAATGGCCTACGCCCTGGGCGCGGAAGCCTTGTCGGAATGCCGCGTCAGTCTTCGGGCGCAGTACATCCGCGTCCTAGCAGAAGAACTGGAACGGGCGGCCATGCATATCGCGGGGCTGTCCGGCGTGACCAACGATATCGGGCTTGCCATCGCCGCGTCGGCTTACGGCCGATTGCGTACGCTGGTCATTAACAGCTTGGGCCTGCTGTGCGGTTCGCGTTTCGGTCGCGGGCTTATCACGCCGGGCGGCGTCCAGTACGACGTGCAGGCCGCAAACACCCAAGCTATTCGGCAGTATCTGACCACGGTATTGAATGATATTCAGCCAATCAATGATTATGTGTTCAACGCCACCGGCGTGCTGGGCCGGCTGGAACATACCGGCGTCGTTACCAGGGATTGGGCGGAATCGGCGGGGCTGGTGGGACCCTCAGCCCGCGCCTGCGGCGTTATCACAGACACCCGTCACCAGTTTCCGTACGGCGCTTACCGATACAACTCGCTCCCGATGCTGACGCTGACCTCCGGCGATGTATATGCGCGCGCCCGCATCCGCGCCATGGAGATCAACGAGTCGCTGCAGTTTGTCATGGAACGGCTGGAGGATATTCCGGACGGCCCTCTTTATGTGCCGCCGGAGAATCCGCTTCCGGACAGCGGCGTCGTTTCGGTTGTTGAAGGATGGCGCGGTGAAATCGTTCATGCGGCATTCACGGATGCCCACGGCCGCTTTAGACGATATAAAATCAAGGACCCGTCTTTTCATAACTGGTACGGGCTGGCGCTGGCCCTGCGCCGACAGGGCATTTCAGATTTTCCGTTATGCAACAAGAGTTTTGATTTATCTTACGCAGGCCATGATTTATAAAATCCGGAATCTAGCCTATTGCGAACCTATGAACAGGATTAAAAAGAACGATAGAATTTATGTTGGATAGCATTAAATTACGAATGGCTCAGGGCGATCCCGTTGTACATGACGTCCACAACGACCCGCTGTTTCCGCTGTTCCGGGGATTGCCGGTACTCGCTGATAATCCCTGCCCTCCGGACTGCCGCATCTGTTCGGCTATCTGTCCGACCGGGGCCATTTCGCATGAACCGTTGCAATTAGACATGGGTCTATGCGTGTTTTGTTCACGCTGTCAATTGAAATGCCCGTCCGGTCTGATCCGGTTCACCGGCGAGCGGCATATCACCGTTACTTCCCGGGAACAATTATTAATCCGGGGTGGTGGACAGCCGGTCAGGCCCGAACAGGCCTCCGAAGCGATTCGCTCCATGTTCCGAAGGTCGCTGAAACTTCGTCAAGTCTCGGCCGGCGGCTGTAACGGCTGCGAACTGGAACTGAACGCCGCTTCCAACGTCAATTTTGATATGGGTCGCTACGGCATCGAATTTGTCGCGTCTCCGAGACATGCCGACGGGATTGTCATTACCGGACCGATCACCAGGAACATGGCCGCGGCGCTGGAGGATTGTTATGAAGCCGTGCCGCATCCTAAGATTATCATCCTGTACGGCGCCTGCGCTATCAGCGGCGGGATTTTCAAGGATTCCGCAGCATTAAATCGCGAGTTTTTATCCCATCATAAAACCGATTTATTGGTACCCGGCTGTCCGCCGCATCCGCTCACGTTTATCACCGGCCTTTTAGACTGGCTGGATCGTAAAGGATAATCATCCGGTCAATCGGTACTTTCCGATTGCACAAAGTTATACTTTTATTTATATTCATCCGAGATCTTTTAAATCGGTGCGATTATTTCATGCATCGGCATGCTGGGACAGGCAACAATCAGGAGTTAACATGAACCGACCCATGACGTATAAAGACGCCGGCGTGGATATTACGGCGGGTAATGCGGCCAAAGATAAAATCAAGAAAATTGTCCGGAAAACATATAATAAAAACGTGCTGTCCGAAATCGGCCTTTTCGGCGGTCTGTATCGTTTTGACAAGGCCAGGTACCGGCAGCCGGTGCTGGTCAGCAGCGCGGACGGCGTGGGTACGAAACTAAACATCGCCAGCCTGATGAACCGGCACGACACCATTGGCGAAGACCTGGTGAATCACTGCGTCAATGACATCCTTGCTTGCGGGGCGGAACCGTTATTCTTCCTGGATTACCTCGCCTACAGCCGTCTTTCGCAGGACGTCATCGTGCAGATCATCGAGGGACTGGCACGGGGCTGCGCCCGTAACGGCTGCGCGCTCGTTGGCGGAGAAACCGCGCAGATGCCCGGCCTGTACAGCGATTACGACTACGATATCGCCGGAACGATTGTCGGCGTCGTGGAAAAAAGCCGCGTCATCAACGGATCGGACATCAAAGCCGGGGATGTGCTGGTCGCTCTGTATTCATCAGGACTCCACACCAACGGTTATTCGCTGGCAAGGAAAGTGCTTCTGGAAAAGTTCCATGTCGATACGTATATCAAAGATTTAAAAACCACCCTGGGCGAATGTCTGCTGACCGTACACAAATCGTATCTGAAACCCGTCCGCGCCGTTATGAAGAAATACCGCATCAAAGGCCTGTCCCATATCACCGGCGGCGGCATTATCGAAAACACAATGCGCGTGATTCCTCCCCGCCTGCGACTCCGTATCAATTGGGACGCCTGGACCGTTCCGGAGATCTTCAGAATGATCCAGACCATCGGTCGCGTCCCTACGGAAGATATGGCGCGCACGTTCAATCTTGGCGTCGGTATGATTCTCATTGTCAGCGCTAAAGATGTCAGCGGCATTCAGAATGTTTTGAAGAAAAACAACGAGGCCTCCTTCATCATCGGCGAGGTCGTCAAAAAACCATAGAAATTTCAATTCAATATGGAAGCAATCAGAAATTATTTCGGATTTGACCGTTACGGCACAAACTATAAAACAGAAATACTGGCGGGTATTACGACGTTCGTTACGATGGCTTATATCATCATTGTTAATCCGAAAATTCTGGAAGCCGCCGGCATTCCTTTCGGGCCTTCGATGGTGGCCACGATTTTAAGCGCGGTCTTTGGTACGCTGGCGATGGGTCTTTATGCCAGGCGGCCTTTTGCCGTGGCGCCGTACATGGGTGAAAATGCGTTTATCGCGTTTACCGTCGTGAAAGTGATGGGTTATACCTGGCAGACGGCGCTGGGCGCGATTTTTATCAGCGGAGTTCTGTTTACTCTGCTCACCATCTTTAAAATCCGCGGTTGGCTGGCCCACGCGATTCCGGAATCGCTAAAAATCGCGTTCGCCGCAGGTATCGGTCTGTTTTTAACGTTCATTGGATTGAATGAAACGGGCATCATCCGGCTGGGTGTAGAAGACGCGCCGGTACACGTCGGCGATTTTCACCAAACGACGGTGCTGCTCGCCATCGCGGGATTCCTGATCATGGCCGTCCTGATGATTCGAAAAATAAATGCCGCGATACTGATTGGCATCCTGATTGTAACCGCGACGGCCCTGATAACCGGCCTGTCAAAAGCTCCGGATGCGTGGATAAGTTTGCCGCCGGATCTGTCGCCGATATTCCTGAAACTGGATATCGTCGGCGCGCTGACGTGGGGATTTTTTGCGGTCATCCTTACCGTCTTCGTTATGGACTTTGTGGACACGCTGGGTACGCTGATCGGTCTGGCTATGAAAGCCAATCTGCTGGACAAGGACGGCCACTTGCCGGAGATCGAAAAACCCATGCTTTGCGATGCGCTGGCCACAACGGCCGGCGCGTTATTAGGAACCACCACCACCGGTGCCTATATCGAATCGGCTACCGGCATCCAGGCGGGTGGCCGCACAGGTTTTACCGCCGTAACGGTCGCGCTTCTGTTTTTGTGCGCCTTATTTTTTGCGCCGGCACTGGCTGTTGTACCGCCCTATGCGTACGGCCCGGCCTTGATAATCGTCGGCTTGCTGATGATATTCCCCGTCACACGGCTGAACTTTGATGATCTTACCGAAACGGTCCCGGCTTTCGTGGTCATCGTACTGATGAGTTTCACGTATAATATCGGTATCGGAATGACCGCCGGTTTTGTAACCTATCCGTTTTTCAAATCGATAACCGGCCGGTTCCGTGAAGTAACCGCCGGACTCTGGATACTGGCCGTGATGTCGCTGATGTTTTTTATTTTCTATCCGTATTAACCGCGCCTTATGGAATATGACTGACGGCGATACCAACCAAAGCCAGCCGAACGGATTTACACTCCATGCGGCTGATACCATGATCATCGCCCGCCGTACGGTAATTGATATCATCGACGACGGGCTTTTTCTGTACCGGCAGGATTTCGCGCTTTTTTTAAATGCGGTTCTATTGGTTTATATCCCCTATTATGTGTTTAAATATATCGCTTTCCTGCTTGGCCTTCTGCCGTTCCAGCGGATATTTGATTCCTTTGATTTTTTTTACACCGGCTCCTATACGCTTACCAACATCATTTTTATGGGTCTGGATTACACGATAATGATTTTAACGGCAGGATTGATTTCCTGTCTCATTCATGAAAAAGCCGGCAAAAGGGATGTCCGTTTATTTGATATTATACGTGCATGGATGCCACGTTTGCCGCGGTTGACAGGGCTGACCTGGATGATTATGGCGATGACGGCAATCGGCTTTTCGTGTTTTTTTCCTGGAATCATTCTCTATTTTCTGTTTTTTCTTTCCACGCCGGTGCTGATGATTGAAGGCGGCCTGAATCTGTCCGTTCTTTTCAGACGCTGCCGGTATCTGATGCAGGGTAACTGGATCCGAACCGCAGGCTTTATATTACTGACCGGATTATTGCTGACGTTGCTCGGGCTGGCGGTAACGTACCTTGTATACGGTATGTACGCGATTCTGCTCGAACAAATCAGCTGGCTGAGCGGCCTGATGCCCGATATGGATATGCTTAAACTGTTCGGCAGCGCTCTGGTTACGCTGGCGCTTTTTCCCATTGAAAGTATATTTATCACGCTGCTTTATTTTGATATCCGTTCCCGCAAGGAAGGTTTTGACCTTGAGTTTTTAGTCAGCAGGTTATAGCCGTGAAAGCGTTTATCCCACATATATTTTTAATGATTGCCTGCGCCATTTTACCGGTGCCGGTATCGCTTCACGGCCAATCGACGCCGCCTACCGAAAACGGTCAGGACAGCGTGCGGGTGTTTCTCCAAGAATACATCAATTACCTATCCGATCTGGACAACAAACTTCTGTTGCTGGCACAAATGGATGATGAAAGAACGTATAAAAATGTTCTTAGCCAGGTTCAGAGCCGTTATGCGGATTACCGCTACCAAAAACCGGTACGTGTGCCGTATCTGAAATTTACAGATTCGGTTCCGTCTTTTTCCGATGTCCGGCTCGATCAGTCATGGGTGCTTCATGGGCTCATAAGCGTGCAGGATTCTGTTAAGGCGGTTCGGCAGATGCAAATTCGCGCGCTGCGCAACCGTCTCGCGCAGGAAATTAAGTCAGCCGAGGCGATGGGGCATGATATCATGGAATACGATCCGGTGGATTACCGTCCGTTTTTAAGAAATATATTAAACCGGCCAGAATATCAGCCCCGACCGCACGTTGAGGATAAAAATATTCTGGCGGAAGCTGTGGAATGGATCTTCAAGAAATTGTGGGAACTGCTTAAGGATTTATTTAAGCCGTTAGCGCCACCATCTTCCGCGCCGGTTGCGGCACCGCCTTTGGAAATCGGATTCATCGGACAGGGAATGATATATATTGTGTACGCGGTCGGCGCCATACTGGCCGTCATCGTAATATGGAAGCTGATACAGTATTATCGCCGCCGTAACAAAGAATCGGGTGATGAAACCAAACCGGCGGCTGATCTGATACTGGAACCGGGCGAGTCCCGCGATCCTGATGAACATTTTCTTCTGGCAGAACAAGCGGCCGCAAACGGCGATTACCGACGGGCGGTGCGGCATCTTCTGCTATCCGTGATACTTTATCTTGACCGTAACGATTACGTGCGGTTTCAAAATTGTAAAACCAATCAGGAATATCTTGATCTGGTACTGCAGGCGGATATCGATTTTAAATCCGAGCTACATGGTCATCTTACCGTGATGATGCGCATCTATGATCGTTCCTGGTACGGCATGCAGTCGGCAAACCGTTCGGAATATGAAACCTGCCTGACGCGGTATCATGCCTGCATGGCTTTGCACGGGCCTGTTGAAACGGCAAGCGTCTGAAGGGGTCACCGGTATGGAGCGGGAAAACAAAACTATGGTCTGGATCGGCGGTGTCTTTACCGTAATAGTCATTCTCGCCGTGTTCATGGCCAGCGCCACCGATCAAAGCGCCAACGCGCATTTATGTTCCAGTCTGAATTCCCAGCCGCGAGGCGTTAAAGCATTTTATACGCTGTTAAAGGAATACGGTTATCCCGTATCGCGCTGGGAATGGCCGTTGCCGGCTATCCGAAAAAAATATACCAACCCGGTGTTGTTTATTAGTGTGGCGCCGGTTATCGCGTACCGGGCCGCCGATGCCGACACCCTGCAGGATTACGTGCGCAACGGAAGCACGGCTTTTATTTTTTACAGTCCATCCGTTGATACGATTTTACAGAAATTAAAAATTAAGATTTCCAAAACCTCGCGTGATTCCCTGCTCCATCCCTGCCAGTTGGCCGGCGGAACGGTTTTCGGGGATACGTTATACAACGGCGTGAGCGATACCAACCCGGCATTCCAAAATACGACGCGTTCCATGGATTCGGACACAACAATATTTATCGGCCTTTACGGAAAGGCCTGTCAACAGGCTGTGATTTCCGTCCCATACGGTGCGGGTGAATTTATTCTGTGCAGTTCACCAGCGTACATTATGAACCAGCACGTCGTTAAATACGGCAATGTTAATAATCTGATCCGGCTTATCGACCTCACGCCCGGCGGACAAAAACGCGAATTTCAGACCATTTTATTTGATGAATATCATCAGGGTTATCAGCAGTACGAATCGGTCGTTTCGGTTTTAGACGAACTTCCGATTAAACTCGGCCTGCTGCTTTCGATGGCCGGCCTGTTAATGTGGATCTATTCCCGCGCGGCCCGTTTCGGGCGTCCGGTTCCGGTCCGGAAGATTACCCGACGATCTTCCGCCGCATACATTCAATCCGTCACGCAGGTTTACCGGAAAGCGCGGGCCAATCGATGGGTGCTGAAAATATGGTACCATTGGGTCCGCCGTTATCTGGCCGCTCGCTTTCGCACCAATCTGGATTACAAACTTGTGAATAACCTAAACAATTTATATAATATGGACGCGGAAAAGCTGCAGCGGTTTTTCAACGATGTAGAACGCCGCATCCAGGGACCCGGTAAAGTGGTCGATGCCGTTATCCGTGAGCGTTACGTCGAACTCAGCGACGAAGAATTGCTTCGCTGGATTCAGTATCTTGATTTCATCTACCGCACGCGGCATCATCATAAACATAAAAACCATAAGGTGTAACCGTACATGGAACCATCACAACCCGTAAACCCGGAAGCGACTTCGGATACGCTGACCCGGCAGTTGGCCGGACAAATCAGAGAAGAAATGACCAAAGTAATTGTCGGACAGCATTACGTGATCGATCATATGATAATTGCGCTGCTGGCCGGCGGGCACGTGCTGCTGGAAGGCGTTCCCGGTATCGCCAAGACGCTGATGGTCAAGACGCTTGCGCGCGCTGTGTCCGGCGGCTTTAAGAGAATCCAATTCACCCCGGACCTGATGCCGTCGGATGTCATCGGTACCAATATTTTTGACACAAAGACTTCCCAGTTTGTTCTGAAGAAAGGCCCGATTTTTACTAACCTGGCGCTGATCGACGAAGTGAACCGCGCGCCGGCCAAGACGCAAGCGGCTTTGCTGGAAGTCATGGAAGAGCGGCAGGTCACCATCGATGGGACACCCTATCCGCTTTCGGAACCGTTTATGGTTTTCGCCACGCAGAATCCCATTGAATATGAGGGTACCTACGCCCTGCCTGAAGCACAGCTTGACCGGTTCATGTTTAAAATCCTGATTGATTATCCGCAGGCCGAGGAAGAACAGAATATTCTCGTTCATTACCATAACGGATTCGACGCGCGTGACCTTGAAAGCGCCGGCGTCCACCCGGTTGTCGATGCGCAGAAAATACAGGCCTGTCGTGACGAAATCCGTCAGATTGCCGTCGAAAACGGCATCATACAGTACATCACCCAGATTGTCCGCAAAACCCGGGATTATCCGAGTATTATGGTCGGCGCCAGTCCGCGGGCATCCGTGGCGCTGCTGCTTGCCGCCAAGGTCCGCGCGGCCATGAACGGCTTCCGCTACGTCAATCCCGATCAGGTTAAATTCATCGCGCGGCCCGTGATGCGTCACCGGATCATCCTCCAGCCGGAAGCCGAATTGGAAGGCGTCAAACCCGACGAAGTCATCGGAGATATCCTGAATGCCGTCCCGGTACCGCGTTAAACAAATTACACCGCGTTCTTTGTCCGGATTCATTCGATATTTCTACTTTACGGTAATGACTTTCATGATAACACGTTGTTCCGGAGCCGAACCCGAAAATCGGGTACAACAGGTTTACAGTTTGATTAAGAGGCATCACGCACTCCGGCCGGAAATGGAGCCGCAGGATGTGTACAAACTTCTCTACCAGAGTGCGATGGGCCTTGGTCATTTGATTGCCGATACGACAAAAGCCCGTGAGTATCTGATGCGTGAGCTGGCTGCGCTGGATACGACCGATAACGTGGTTCGCGATTCGCTGACGGAACCGATTGCACATGATTCGACCATGCTGCGCGTCAACCTCCGGCCGTTCCGGGATCGGCGTTTGAATCCGGATCGGCTAATAGCGGCGATGTTGGGTACGGTAAAAAATTATTCACCGGACAAAGAAATGTTTTTACAAGATTGGAAAATATTTATACATTTAGCCGGGTCGGACCGGATGCCGTTTTCAAAAGATTCGGTGAACCGTTTTGACGAAACCATGCGCCTTCAGAATTATCCGATGGTTCATCATTCCCGGCGGTATACGGAAATCTATCGGCCGGCATACCGGGTGATTTTGCGCACGGAATGGCATAACTATTTTAAAAATTAATTTAACACGAGGTACTCCTTGGAAGAAGAACTCTTACGCATCCGCCGCGAAAAACTTGAAAAGCTCAGGGCAATGGGCATCGAGCCCTATCCTTACAAATTTGAACGCGATTACTATTCCAAAGACCTGCTCGACCGGTTTGAAGAACTCGGCGTGAAGGACGATACGATGCTGGATCACCCGGACGTCAAGCGCGTGCAGGTGGCCGGCCGCATCATGTCTATGCGCAGCAAGGGAAAAACCGCGTTTGCGCATATTCAGGATATGCAGGGCCGTATCCAGATTTACGCCCGCAAAGACGCCCTCGGCGATGTGATGTACGAGGCGTTCAGCAAATTGCTCGATCTGGGCGATATCATCGGTGTGCGGGGAGTGGTTTTTAAAACCCATTCCGGCGAAATCACCGTCAAAGCGGAAAGCGTCACCGTGCTCTGTAAAAGCCTGCGTTACCTGCCGGCCGGCAAAGAAAAAGTGCTGGACGACGGTACCGTGCAGCGCTTCAGCGACGTGGAGGATGTGGAGTTCCGTTACCGCCAGCGCTACGCCGACCTGATCGCGCACCCCGAATCGCGCGATGTTTTTGTCAAACGCAGTAAAATCATCCAGGCCATACGGCGCTTTCTGGATCAGCGCGGATATCTCGAAGTCGAGACGCCGGTATTGCAGCCGCTCTACGGCGGCGCGTCGGCCCGCCCTTTTGTGACGCATCATAACGCGCTGGACATCAAGCTGTACATGCGCATCGCGCTGGAACTCTACCTGAAACGCCTTATCGTCGGCGGATACGACAAGGTTTACGAAATGTCGCGCATCTTCCGCAACGAGGGTATGGACCGCTTCCATAATCCCGAATTCACCATGCTCGAGTTTTATGAAGCCTATTCGGATTTCAATGACCTGATGACACTCACCGAGGAAATGCTGGGCTATGTCTGTGAGCAGGCGCACGGCACGCGTATCATTGATACAATGGGCCACCGCGTGGATTTTACGCCTCCGTTTAAACGATGGTCCATGTATGAAGCCATCAGCTATTACACCCAGATTGATGTTTCCGGTAAAGACGAATCGGAACTGCGGCAATTATGCGAACGCATGCATATTCCTGTACAGCCGTCCATGAACCGCGCGCAGCTTATTGATGCGATATTCAGCGAAAAAGTTCAGGAGCATCTCATCCAGCCGGTGTTCATCACCGAACACCCGATTGAAATTTCCCCGCTGGCCAAAAAACACCGCTCCAAGCCCGGCGTCGTGGAGCGCTTTGAACTGTTCATTCTCGGCAGCGAAGTGGCCAACGCGTTCAGCGAACTCAACGATCCGCTTGACCAGCGGGAACGCTTTGAGGCACAGATGGGCTATCGCGCGCGCGGCGACGAGGAAGCGCAGGTGCTCGATGAGGATTTCCTCCGAGCCATCGAATACGGCATGCCCCCCACTGCCGGCGAAGGCATCGGCATCGACCGGCTTGTCATGATTATGACCGGGCAGGAGTCAATACGCGACGTTTTATTTTTCCCAACGATGCGACCGGAATAAACCGCCATGGGCCTGATTAAACGAATCATATTAAGAATCGCCGAATTGCTGATCCTCGACAAGCTGGGACGGAAAACCATCGAGTTTTTCACCGGCATGGGCGAGTCGTTTATCATGCTGTATTTCTCGTTTATTAACACGCGGTATATTTTCAAGGACCGCAAGCTCATTCTCGAGCAGATGGTAACGGTCGGTTATAATTCCATCCCGCTTGTTGTTGTAACTGCGACATTTGCAGGCATGGTCTCCGCGGTTCAAGCCGGTTACCAGCTGGCGGATTTTGGCTCGCCCAGCGTATTTCTCGGTTCGACAACCAGCCGGGCGATTGTGATTGAATTGGGCCCGGTGCTGACGGCGCTCGTACTGGCCGGCCGGTTTGGCGCGTCTATTGCCGCGGAGATTGGAACCATGCGCGTCACGGAACAGATTGACGCTCTTGAAACCATGGCAATTAATCCGGTACGTTATCTGGCCACGCCGCGAATCATCGCCGGTACGGTTATGATGCCGGTGCTTGTTATTTTTGCCGATTTCATTGCTGTCGGGGGTACCATGTTTATCGGCTACGTCTCATTGGACGTGGCTCCGGAGGCCTATCTATCCAGCGCCCAGCGGTTTATGGAACTCAACGATATCCTGTCGGGCCTGGTTAAAGCAACCTTATTCGGCGCTTCCACGGCAGTCATCGGATGCTATGTGGGCTTTGCCACCCAGGGCGGCGCTGAAGGCGTGGGAAACGCCACCATCCGCGCGTTCGTGCTTTCTTCCGCAGCGATTCTCATCAATGACTATCTGGTCGCATCGATTTTACTGAGGTAATTATGATCCGGATTATTGACTTATATAAATATTTCAGGAAAAACCGGATTCTGGCGGGGGTCAATCTGGATATCGAGCCGGGCAAAATCACTTCCATCGTCGGCCGCAGCGGTTGCGGTAAAAGCGTTTTATTAAAGCATATTGTCGCCCTGCTCCGTCCGGACCGCGGCCGTATACTTATCCGGAATGAAGATATCAGCGAACTGAGCCTGAAAGAGTTGTATCAGGTCCGGAAAAAAATGGGACTGGTCTTTCAGAACGGCGCGCTCTTTGACTCCATGTCGGTCTATGAAAATCTCACCCTCGGACTGCGCGAACACACGCACATGACGGAAAAAGAAATGCAGAAGAAAGCATCCGGGCTTCTGGAAATGGTCGGCCTGCCCGGCATAGAAAAATACAAACCCTCCGAACTGTCCGGCGGTATGCGGAAACGCGTGAGCCTGGCCCGCGCGCTTTCAATGGATCCACAGTACGTGCTGTACGACGAACCGACAACCGGACTCGACCCGATTATGTCTGCCATCATCGACGATCTGATCATCCGTCTGAATAATGAACTGAAAATTACCTCCATTGTCGTGACGCACGATATGAAAAGCGTCTATAAAATATCAGACCGCGTGGCCATGTTGCATTACGGCGTTGTACGATTTGTCGGCACCCCGGAAGAACTCAAGGCGACCACCGATCCCGTCGTGCGTCAGTTCATTGAAGGCAATATTGAAGGACCGATACGGCCTGTGCTCAAGGACGGCCTTTAATTATTCGACGGATCTCCGGACGCTCCCGACTGACCGGTTTTTTCGGGAATCAGCAATGATAACACGATCGATATGGAAAGCACAGTCATAATCATCGTTAAAACGTAAAAGATGGGAATTTTATATTCCTCCGGCAGTAGCATTTTCACCCCGATAAATACCAAAATCAGCGCCAGTCCGTAATTCAGGAAACGGAACAGCTTCATCAGCCCGGCCAGCGCGAAGTAAAGCGCCCGCAGGCCGAGAATGGCGAATATATTCGAAGTATACACGATGAAGGAATCCCGGCTGATGGCCAGCACCGCGGGGATGGAGTCTAAGGCGAAAATCAGATCTGTGGTCTCAATCATGATGAGCACGACAAACAGCGGCGTTGCGGCCAGCATTTTCCCGCGCTTAATGAAAAAATCATGACCGTGATAATCTTTCGTGACCGGTACAAGTTTACGAAACAGCTTCAGTACCGGATTTTTTTCCGGATGGACTTCATTATCGTCCTTGATAGCCATTTTAATGCCCGTGATAATCAGAAAGCCGCCGAAAATATACAGCACCCAGTGAAACATTTCGATAATCGCCAGGCCCGCAAAAATAAATATCGCGCGCATGACGATGGCGCCCAGCACGCCCCAGAATAACACCTTGTGCTCGTATTCCGGCGGCACTTTAAAATAGGCGAAAATCATGATGAACACGAAAATGTTATCGATGCTGAGCGCCTTCTCAATGAGATACGCGGTTAAGAACTGGATGGCCTTTTCATGATCGTACCACAGGTAAACAACGACGTTAAAAACCATCGCCACGCCGACGAAAAACGCGCTCCAGAGGAGGGCTTCTTTCATGCCGATGATATGGTCTTTCTTACGCATCAACAGATCTACAGTCAGCATCGATATAAATACGGCCGTAAATATCAGCCACCACCATATCATAATAAAACCTCCGTCGTTAATTGCTCGATCGTTTGGATCTCTTTTTCCCGGATTGTCCGCCAGCCACTAGATCGTAGGAATAATCGATCCACTGATAAATCTCCTTCAACGTAAGCGGGGCCTCCAAATCCACGGAATTCCAGTGTTTCTTGTTCATGTGATAACCCGGCGTTACGGCTTCGTAGCGCTCCCGCAATTCGAGGGCAAGCGCGGGATCGCATTTCAGGTTGAGGGTATGCGGAAATTCCAGGCTCAGTAGAGCGAATATTTTGTTGCGGACTTTAAAAACGAGCGTGGTTTCGTCAAAAGGAAAACTCTCGGACGCTCCGGGTTTTTGCATGCAGTATTTGCGGATGATTTCTATATCCATTTTTATTTTTGATAACGAACCGATGAATATTAGCCGATTTACGGTTCTAATGCAAGGGGTTTTTCCTGACAGAAACGGAAAGAAATGGCCGAAGGAAAAAGTTGACATCCCCATATAACTCAGATAATGCCGGGTTTTCACTTTGGCGGCTTCGCATAATGACTTTTCGTAAAAAAACCGCTAAATGGCCGACGCCTCCTGTAGGCTCCTTAAGTTTTAGAATTTTTCGCTCCTTCATCATCAGTGGATTATACAAGATACCCCATTTAAACCGACTTGCGCGTCAAGACGTTTATTTTTCTTTTTCCTGTATTTTTTACAAAGGTACCGATGGGATAAATCTTCTGATTGACAGCGGCGGCCAGTTTTTCCATCAACGGAATACTATCGGGCGGTGCGGCCATCAACAATCCCCCGGAAGTCTGCGCGTCGCACAGGATCATCTGATCGGTTATGGAGATACCCTCGTCCCAGGCAACGTATTCGGAAACGAAAGCGAGATTGTTACGTGTGCCGCCGGGTATCATGTCATTCAACGCCAGATCCCTCACGCCGGCGAGGACGGGTACGGAATCTTTCCATATTTCGGCGCCAAGCGACTTGTCAACGATCATTGCCTTTAAATGCCCCAGCAAACCAAATCCGGTGATATCCGTGCAGGCAAAAACAGGAATCGTGTCGGTTAGGCCGAGGATGATATCATTAAGCCGGGTCATTTCCTTTACGGCCGCTTCGGTAACGTCTCGTCCCGCCATTCCGCGTTTCATAGCGGTCGTGATAATGCCGGTACCGATCGGCTTGGTGATGACCAGCGCGTCTCCGGGATGGGCGCCGACATTTCGCAATATCCGGCCGGGATGCGTGAATCCGGTGACGGCCATACCGAATTTCGGTTCCGGGTCTTCGATGCTGTGTCCACCGATAATGCTGACGCCGGCTTCCTGCGCTTTGTCGCGGGCGCCCCGCAGGATAGCTTCCAGAACGCTCATCGGCAGCCGGTTGACGGGAAAACCGACGATATTAAGCGCAAATACCGGACGGCCGCCCATCGCATAAATATCGCTGAACGCATTGGCCGCCGCAATCGCTCCAAAGGTGTACGGATCATCCACAACCGGCGTAAAAAAATCCACCGTCTGAATTATAGCCGTCTGGTCATTGATCTTGTAAACCGCCGCGTCATCCGAAGTCTCGGTACCGACCAGTATGTTCGTATCGCCCGGCTTTGGAAGCTGAACCAGTATTTTCTCCAAATCCTGCGGGCGTATCTTGCAGGCGCATCCAAGGCCGTGCGTATATTGCGTCAGCTTCACGTCTTCTGAGGACACCGTTACCGGCGTTTCCGGACCTTTGTGAAGCTTTTGAACCACAGACCGGATGGCCGCCGCGGCTCGGTCAACTTCCGCCTCGGTTGTCAGGCGGCCGACAGAAAGGCGTATCGTACCCATAGCATATTGCTCCGGCACGCGCATCGCTTTCAGCACGGATGATATCTCCATGCGGTCGGTATGACAGGCTGCTCCGGCCGAAGCCGCCACTTCTTCGCGTAATTCGTCAAGAATCGTGTTGGCCTCAATGCCCGGAAAACTGACGCTCAGGGTGTTGGGCAGACGCATCTCGGGGTGTCCGTTAACGCGCGCAAACGGCAAGGCGGAAAGCACCGCTTGTTCCAGACGGTCGCGCATAGACCGGGTGTGGAACATTGTTTTTTGCAGATCCCGAAGGGCAATTGCTGCCGCCTGACCCAGGCCGGCGATTTCCAGTACGTTTTCCGTGCCGGCCCGCCGATCCTGTTCATGCGCCGCGCCGTGGATCAATTTGGCCAGCCGGACATGATTCGCGACGTACAGCGCGCCGATGCCTTTCGGTGCGTATAATTTGTGCCCCGCCACCGTAAGCAGATCCACGCCAAGCGTCTTTACGGATACAGGAATTTTTCCGGCTGATTGGGCGGCATCGGTATGAAAAATTATTCCATGCCGGCGGGCAATGTCCGATAATTCTTTTATCGGCTGAATCGTACCGACCTCGTTATTCGCATGCATGATGGTTATCAGAATGGTTTGCGGCCGTATCGCTTTCACCAGATCGTCTTCGTGCACAAGGCCGTGCGCGTCCACCGGCAAATACGTTACGTCAAATCCGGCAGATTCAAGATAGCGGCAAACTTCGGTAACGGCCGGATGCTCAATTGCGGAAGTGATTATGTGATTGCCCTTTTCCCGGGCGGCAAAAGCCGCGCCCTTGATGGCTAAATTGTTGGATTCGCTGCCGCCGCTGGTAAAAATAATCTGATCCGGTTCGCATTCAAGCAGCGCCGAAACCTGCTTGCGCGCCCGGGCTACGGCCTGGCGGGCCTGAATCCCGTACCAGTGACTGCTCGAAGGGTTCCCGAAGAAATCGGTTAAAAACGGACGCATAGCATCGGCCACTTCGGGTAAAAGAGGCGTTGTAGCGTTGTAATCCAGATAAATCGGCGGCATAAAGTCCTCCGTGGTCAATAAAAAAGGCTTCTGTTTCCAGAAGCCTTAATAATTAATGGGCGCCGTTATTCGATGCCGGCCAGATGTTTCATGAATTGTACCCGTTCATAAGCGCCGGGATTTTCTACTTTGTTCAGACTCATACGGCCGCGGAAATCTTCGATTTTCTTAAATCCGCGACGGTTCATCCATTTTTCCAATTCTTCCAGCATGACGGGTACGTGTTCAAATCCGTTTTTGTAAAGCGTTGAGCAGATTTGCACCGCTTTGGCTCCTGCCAGAAGGCATTTTACAACGCCTTTGCCGTCATGCACGCCGGTGGACGCAGCCAGGTCGATTTCCAGACGTCCGGACATCATGGCGATCCATCGCAGAGGAATGGAAATATCCGCCGGAGTACTGTAAATGTTGGACGGAACCACTTTCATTTCCTCGATATCAATATCGGGGTTAAAGAAACGGTTGAACATGACGATACCCTGAATGCCCGTCCAGGAAAGCTTCTGTACGGTACTGGCCAGCGCGGAAAAATGATAGCTGATCTTAATCGCTAAAGGTATGGTTAGATATTTCTTTACTTCGGTAATAATATCGAAGTAGGTTTTTTCATTCTGTTCGCTCGTTTTGTACGGGCTGGAGGACATGATAAAGATGTTCAACTCTAGGGCATCGGCGCCGGCTTCCTGAACCTGCTTGGCAAAAGATGTCCATTCCGATGCCGTCATGCAATTGATGCTGGCAATGACAGGAATTTTAACCGCCTTTTTAACGGCGCGAATCAAATCCAGATAGGCGCCGACATTGTTTTCCCGGGTGTAATTGCGGATGTAATCCTCGGCCTCGGGATAAATCGCCGCGCTGTCTGCCTGGCTGACGGCGCTCTGGACTTCAAAGCGTATTTGCTCCTCGAACAAGGACTTCAGCACGACAGCTGCTATGCCCTGCTGTTCCAGTTTGATGATGGATTCGGTATTTTTGGTCAGACCGGAACTGCCCGCAATAACGGGATTCTTTAATTTCAGTCCCAGGTACGTTGTGCTTAAATCTGCCATGATGCCTCCGCGGATTATAACGGGCTGTACGTTGCCTGTATATGGTTGAGCGGGAGTATGTGGGAATCGAACCCTACCTCCCGGCAAAAGCCGGGACATCGATTTTGAAGACCGTGAGCGCCACCAGGCATCCGTATACTCCCGAAATTTTAAAATGGTAACTTTTTAAAACCGGTAGAGTATAAATAAATTTTTTTTTATTCGCAACGCCTTTAATTACTCCCGCGACTCGCACCGAACCCTTTAACATTTCTGAAAAAAATTTTATATTGACTATCAAAGTGCTTTTATATATAATTACGCCGTAAAAAGTTAATTAACATATTCGCGCTGTCTTATCAAGAGCGGTAGAGTGACCGGCACGATGATACCGCAGCAACCGGGTCCAACATAAAATGGACTGGCAAGGTGCTAATTCCGGTTCCAAGCCAAGATGCGAAGCTTGGATGAAGATGAGATAAGCAATATAATTTATGATTGCTTGCCTCTTCTCCTGTCCGGTGAAGAGGTTTTTTATTAAGTAGAGTTTGAAAATACTTTTATTCATTTATAAAACAAGGAGTGCCCATGTCAACATTTCTCTTTACTTCCGAGTCGGTGGCCGAAGGCCATCCCGATAAAGTAGCCGACCAGATCAGCGACGCTATTCTGGATGCGATGCTCAAAGAAGATCCTACGAGCCGCGTCGCCTGCGAGACGCTTGTAACTACCGGACTGGCCATCGTCAGCGGCGAAGTCACCACCAACGCGTATGTGGATATCCAGGAACTGGTTCGCCAGACCATCCGGCGTATCGGTTATACGAAAGATTCGTATCGTTTTGACAGCGATTCGTGCGGCGTCATTTCCACGATTCACCAACAGTCCCCGGATATCGCCATGGGGGTGGACGTCGGCGGGGCCGGCGATCAGGGCATGATGTTCGGTTATGCCTGCAACCAGACCGAGGAACTCATGCCGGCCACCCTTCTCTATGCGCACAAAATCATGAAAAAACTTGCCGACATCCGCAAGAACAGCATCATCATGCCATACCTCCGGCCGGACGGCAAATGCCAGGTCACCATCGAATATGACAAAAACAAAAAGCCGCTGCGCGTACATACCGTAGTCGTTTCCAACCAGCACGATCCGGAAGCAACGCAGAGCCAAATCAAAACCGATATCATCAATAATGTTATCAAGGAAGTGATTCCGGCTCATCTGCTCGATGCCAAAACCATTTATCATGTCAATCCCACCGGCCGGTTTGAAATTGGCGGGCCGCATGGAGATACCGGCCTTACCGGACGCAAGATTATTGTGGACACCTACGGCGGCTGGGGCGCTCACGGCGGCGGGGCGTTTTCCGGTAAAGATCCCACGAAAGTGGACCGCAGCGCTGCATACGCCGCGCGCTACATCGCAAAAAACATTGTGGCGGCCGGACTGGCCAGCGAATGCCTCATTCAGATCGCCTATGCCATCGGTATCGCCGAACCGGTTTCAGTGAATATCAACACCTATGGCACCGGAACATTGCCCGATGAACAGATTGCCGCGTTTATCCATAAAAACGTGGACTTGACCCCAAAAGCCATCATCCATAAATTCAACCTGCGCCGGCCGATATTCCTGCAGACTGCGGCGTACGGCCACTTCGGCCGCCCGGAATTCGACTGGGAAAAACTGGATCTGGTGGATACGCTCAAAAAAGCATAAACGGTTTCTTTAAAAAAAAGCCGTCCCCTCACCGGGGCGGCTTTTTTTAATGAGCGCGGGTATAAAGCGATCCGTTTTCATTCTTGATTTACCGGATAATTAATGGTAACTTATACTGATAAACCAAAACGATAAGCTTATATGATTACATTTGCTATTAGCATCCTTTTTCTGATACTTGGCTATCTGATTTACGGACGCATTTCCGAGAAAGTTTTTGGTGTGGACGCTTCCCGTCCCACGCCGGCCGTCCGGCTGGCGGACGGTGTGGATTATGTACCGATGTCCTGGTGGCGCGTGTTTCTGATTCAGTTTCTCAATATCGCCGGATTAGGCCCTATTTTCGGCGCCGTAGCCGGTGCGATGTGGGGTCCTGTGGCTTTTCTTTGGATTGTGCTGGGTTGTATCTTCGCCGGCGCATTTCATGACTTTTTCTCAGGCATGCTTTCAGTGCGCCACGACGGACGCAGCATTCCGGAAATCGTAGGCCGGTATCTGGGAAACGGATTCAAACAGTTCATGCGTGTTTTTACCCTACTGCTGATGATTCTGGTCGGCGCCGTGTTTATCATGGGACCGGCTAAAATTCTCGACGGCCTGACATCGGAATCGATGGGTATGACGTTCTGGGTATGGCTCGTGTTTGCATACTATGTGATGGCCACCATGCTGCCTATCGACAAGCTGATTGGAAGGGTGTATCCCGTATTCGGTTTCTCGCTTCTTTTTATGGCGCTGGGTATTACCATCATGATGATCTGGAACGGTTTGCCGATTCCGGAGCTTGTGCCCCAAAACCTTATCAACATGAATGCCAATCCGGACAAATTTCCTGTTTTTCCGATGCTGTTCGTAACCGTCGCCTGTGGGGCCATATCCGGATTTCATTCTACCCAGTCCCCGCTGATGGCGCGCTGTATTCAAAATGAAAATCTGGGCCGCCGCGTGTTTTACGGCGCAATGATCTGCGAGGGCGTGGTCGCCATGATCTGGGCGGCCGTCGGTATGTCGTTCTTCGGCGGAGTGCGGGAGCTGAATACCATCATGGCGCAGCACTCCAACAATGCCGCCTGGGCGGTTAATGAGATCTCTAACCATCTCCTCGGTACCTTCGGAGGCGCTCTGGCTGTCATCGGCGTTGTGGCGGCGCCCATTACTTCGGGCGACACGGCCTTCCGCAGCGCCCGCCTGATTGTGGCAGACTTTTTAGGCCTGAATCAGACGCCGATAAAAAACCGCCTATACATCTGCATACCGCTGTTTGCGGTTGGCTTTGCGCTCACGCAGATTGATTTCGGCATTATCTGGCGCTACATGGCCTGGTCCAATCAGACGCTGGCAACAGTGGTGCTATGGAGCATTACGGTCTATATGTTTATTAATGAAAAATTCTTCTGGATGGCGCTGATTCCGGCTCTTTTCATGACGGCCGTATGTTCGACATATATTTTGGTCGCTCCCGAAGGCCTGCAGCTTTCCGCGGACTGGGGTTACCCGATCGGCCTGCTGATTACTCTTATGATCGGCGGCTTTTTTACGGTTTATGCTGTCCGCCGTAACGGCGCCTTAAAAACCATTCCCATAACCAACGGATAACCCGATATGATTTCGGATCAGGATTCTAAATTTACGCTGGTCGGCCTCGCGCTGATCCTTTTATTCGGTGTATGGTTTTTTGCCATCAAGGATGCCTTGTCGCCATTCATTTTGTCTCTGATTATTATCGGTTTTATGCTGCCTTTCCGCCAGCACCGCTCAATCCGTGTGCTCATCGCGCTGGTATTCACGCTGTTCATGATCTGGTTATTCTTTTACCTGCAGGACATTGTCAGCCCTTTCCTGATTGCGTTTGCGCTGGCTTACCTTTTTGACCCGGTAGTGGACCGGCTGGAAAAACTTAAAATTAACCGCGCGTTTTCCATTGTCGTTATAATATTTTTTATTGTGGGCTTGCTGGTTTCGTTTGTGCTGTTCGTAATCCCGCAGTTTGCCGCCGAAGTCGAAAAACTCGGAAAGACCCTGCCGTCCTATGAGACGTTCAAGGAAAGCATCCGCCAGAATTGGTGGGGCATTCTCGACCGGGTTGGTCTGCATTTCGAACGGGTTTTTCAGATGATTGAATCCGAAGGCCCCTCTAAAACCAATGAAATATTAAAATACTTCTCCTTAAGTGCCCGGGGGCTCACTTCCGGTATCACGTCCATCATCAATCAGCTGATTAATTTGATTCTGATTCCTTTCGCGACATTTTATTTCCTTCGCGATTTCGACCGCAACATGGCTTATATCAGAACAAAAATTCCCGATCGCCACAAGGACCGCGCCGAAAAAATTTACACGCGCATCAACACCATTCTCAGCCTGTATATCCGGGGAAAAATCCTCGTTGCCGTGATCATCACGTTTATTACGTGGCTGGCGCTGACGGTTTTTCAGATAAATTTTGCCCTGATTATCGCTTTATCCACAGGCTTTCTGAGCATTATTCCTTACATCGGCCCCATCCTGACGATGGTTATCGGCGGCGTGCTTGGCCTCCTCAATCCCGACCCGCTCTCGGCTGACCTGACGGTTCTCATCATTTTGGCGATTATTCAGATTCTGGATATGCTCATTATATCCCCCAAAGTCATCGGCGAGAAAATCGGTATTCATCCGGTGTTGATGATTTTTGCCCTTTTTGTTTTCGGGAAAGTTCTCGGTTTTCTCGGTTTGGTAATCGCTATCCCGGTAACCGCCATACTAAAAGTATTCATTCTGGAATGGTATGAACAAAATTTTTACAAAAAGGAATTTCTTGGCAGCGATCATTCGGTTCCGAAACCGGAAATAGATATCGGGGAATCGTCATCGTAACTTTTACTGAATCCTCGCTTGAAGGGATACGGTTTTTGAGAATTCCCGGCCGTCACGAAATACCATTAATGTTACAGCATCGCCCGGTTTTTTCATCGCTACGTGTGTCTGCAAATCCGAAGGCTGCATTAATTTTTTCCCGTCCGCTTGGTACAGCACATCGCCTGCTTTGATTCCGGCGGCCGCGGCCGGGCCGTTCTCCGATACGCTGAGCACCAATACGCCCTCTTCCCGCTTCAGGCCGATGGTTTGCGCATACTCCCGGCTGATTTCCTGCACCTGGATGCCGAGAAATCCGCGTTCGATTTTTCCGCTGGCTATCAGACTCTCGGTAACGTAGCGCGCCAGATTTATCGGTATCGCAAACCCGTAACCCTGATACATTCCCGTCTTGCTGGCAATGGCCGTATTGATGCCGATAACTTCACCGTGAAGATTGACCAGCGCCCCGCCGCTGTTGCCCGGATTTACCGCCGCGTCTGTCTGGATGAAATGCTCGATGCCATATTCATCCCCGATAATGCTGATGGAGCGGCCTGTCGCGCTGATAATCCCCGCCGTCACGGTGGAATGAAGGTTCATCGGCGAACCCACCGCCAGCACCCATTCCCCGGGCTGAAGGATATCGGAATTACCTAAAACCGCTGCCGGAAGCTGATCAGCGGCTATTTTCAGCAGCGCAATATCGGTCAGCGGATCGGTCCCGACGATATCGGCGTCAAAGATACGCTTGTCGTACAATTTCACCCTTAAACTTTTGACTTCCCGAACTACATGCTCGTTGGTAATTATGTAGCCGTCCTGCCGCACAATCACCCCGGATCCCAGCAATTGCTCGGGCGCGCTCTTCCGGTGCCTGCGGAACCATTCTTCCCATACCCCGCTCAGCCGGCTTTCCTTCTCGGCTGTCACGGTCACCACCGACGGCGTTACTTTTCTTGCGATACCGGTAAAAGTGCGGTTCCAATTGTCGGCCGCTGAAAAGTCGGTGATAATGGTATCCGCTGTTACCGCGGGCGTGCTATAATAAAGTAATTGCTGAATATCTTTATGAAATACGGAGCCGACGATGAGGCCAATCGTAAATACCGCCATCAGAATAGCTAAAACCGAATTTTTTCTTTGCATTCGTATCCTCCCGCATGATTACGTTTTCCGGGGCTTACCTGAAAACGGATTGCCCAGGGGCATCCCGTACAGACGCAGAATATCCCTATGTACGTAAACCGGCGCCTGATACCGTAAGGCCAGGGCGATGGCGTCGCTTGGCCGGCTGTCAATTTCAGTAACGGCTCCGAAGCCGTCTTTAATAAACAGCGTTGCGTAATACGTGTTGTTTTCGATGGCGTCAATCACTGCGAGCAACAGCGTGGTGCCGGTTGTATCCATGACGGTTTTCATCAGATCCGCTGTCAGCGGCCGCGGCGGTTCAACGTGATTCAATGCGAGTTGTATTGCCATGGATTCGGCGGTTCCGATTTGGATGACCAGCGCGATTTTCCCTTCTTCCGCAAACAACACAACGCCGGGGGCGTTGGTGAGGCTGTCGTTCAATACGCCTACCACGCTGACTTCGATCAGATCATCCGTTATCAGCTCGGATACGCTGAAATTCCTTTCAAACAACCGCGCCGGGCCGCCATCCCGCACCCATAATATTATGATAATAACGCCCAGTGAAAGCAGAAAGTAAAAAACAAATTTTTTAAATCGTACCTGCAGCATGAGTTTCCCAAAATAAAAAAACCCAGGGATAGGGTATTACCCTGGGTTTCTATCGTAGCCCAGAGGTTAGGGGGTAACCTCCGTGGTAAAAAATATTTTCGGATCGCTTGAAGCCGCGCGAATATAACGGCAATCGGTTTCCTTTTCGTCTGAACTAATCATCAAATATAAATTTAAACCGCCCGATGACGGTTTTCCTGAACGTCAGCCGAACAGCTTATTTCCGGAGGCAATCGTTCAGCCCTCCAGTTCCACTTCGTCTTCGCCCTTGAAATCCTCGATGAAACGTTCCTGTGCCTCGGTGATATCGGTGCCGAAACCGCGCATGATTTCATCCGGCGAAAGATTCAGTTCCTGCAAACAGTAGCGTAAGTAATACTCATACTCCAGATCCGGATCTTCTTCCAGCATGTTTTCGGCTTCAATTTCATTGCAGCTGTTTTCGCGGGCAACCCATTCCGCTGCGGTTAATCTGGCCATAGATAATTTCCTTTGTACTGATATGTTAAACTATAATTTTTTGTGTTGTAAAAAAATTTTTGCAATGATAGTAAAATAAACCCCGTTTGTCAAGAATAAACATTGAGAATGTTAAAAAAATACGCACTTGCTTCTTGCTATTATTGCCCGCAAATCCTATATTCCCGCCGCATCATTTGAAAAGGCTGACGCGTTGTCAAAAATAAAATCGCCGGAAGATATACCTGACGTCATCGCCGGATCCGCGGAGTTCGGATTAAAGGATCGCATCCTGCTTAAGGGCGTCCGCGTCCATAATCTCAAGAATATCGATCTGGAAATCCCGCGCAATACCCTGACGGTCGTTACCGGCTTGTCCGGATCCGGTAAGTCGTCGCTCGCGTTCGATACAATCTATGCCGAAGGCCAGCGCCGGTATGTGGAATCGATGTCCGCCTATGCGCGTCAGTTCCTCGATGTGCTGGAAAAACCCGATGTGGACCTGGCGGACGGCCTCAGCCCCACCATTTCCATTGAGCAGAAAACCGCGGGAAGAAATCCGCGCTCCACCGTGGGCACCGTTACGGAAATATACGACTTTCTCCGTCTGCTCTACGCCAAAGCCGCGACCCCCTATTGCTACAACTGCGGCAAGGAAATCGTCCGTCAGACCCGCGACCGGATTCTGGAAACCATTGTCAAAACCGCCCGCCACTCCAAAATCCAGATTCTGGCTCCTGTCGTCAAAGGCCGAAAAGGCCATTACAGGGAATTGTTTGAAAAACTCCGGAAAAGCGGTTATGTGCGGGTACGCATTGACGGCGTTACGCAGGAACTGGAACAGGTCTCGCAGGTTTCGCGCTTCAAAATCCATAACATCGAGGTGGTGGTGGATCGCCTGAGTATCGGCGCCACCGTGGACCAGCGACTCATCGACTCGGTCGAACAGGCGCTGGAGCTGGGCGAAGGACAGATTATCATCAGCCCGCAGGAACCGGATCCGAAAAAACCGCTGACCAATGACATTCCGTTCAGCCGGCGCTGGGCCTGCCCGGACTGCGGCATCAGCTATGAGGAACCGTACCCGAAACTTTTTTCGTTCAACAGCCCTTACGGCGCCTGCCCGGATTGCAACGGCCTGGGCGTGATCCGGTCGTTTGACGAGCGGTTGATTATCCCGGATCCTGCGCTTTCCATAAACGAAAGCGCCATTAAACCGTATCCCAATCCGAAAACCCGCTCGTATTTCTACCTGCAGATGGAAAAAATACTGAACGATTTCGGCTGTGATTTCGACACGCCGGTTAAAAAACTTTCCAAAAAGTGTTACCAGGCGCTGATGCACGGTACCGGAAATGAAAAACATGATTTTTATTATTATTCCGCAGGCCGGAAAAGAAATTACAAAGGTAAATACCTCGGTATCATCGGCATCCTCAAACATTATTACGATAATACGACCAGCGATCATATCCGCAATTGGGCCGAAAACTGTATGAGCGAACAGACCTGCCGGGCCTGCGGGGGCGGGCGACTCAAGCCGGAGCCGTTATCCTATCGCATCGAAGGCAGGAACATCCACGATACCGTACAAATGTCCATTAAATCGGCCGCCCGTTTCTTTTCGGAATTGCGTTTTACGGAACGGCTGGAGCCGGTCACTGCGCCGGTTCTTAAGGAAATTAACGAGCGTCTCGGCTTCCTGCTAAAAGTGGGATTGGACTACCTGACGCTCGACCGGTCCGCGCGGACGCTTTCAGGCGGCGAATCCCAGCGTATCCGATTGGCGACGCAGGTGGGTTCTCAACTCGTCGGCGTTATCTATGTTCTCGATGAGCCCAGTATCGGCCTCCATCACCGCGACAATCAGCGGCTGATTAACTCTCTGATGAATCTGCGTGACCTCGGCAACACCGTTATCGTGGTCGAACACGACCGGGACACGATGGAGCATGCCGATTACTTAGTGGATCTGGGCCCCGGCGCGGGCCGACTGGGCGGCGAAGTGGTGGCCGCAGGCCCTCCGGCAAATTTAAACCTGTACCGGCCTTCAATTACCGCCGCTTATCTCTCTGGCCAAAGGAAAATCGCTGTCCCGGAAACTCGCCGCACGGGTAATGGAAAAAAAATCACCCTGAAGGGCGCTTCCGGCCATAACCTGAAAAATGTCGAGCTGACTTTACCGCTTGGCACTTTTATCTGCGTAACCGGCGTCAGCGGCTCCGGCAAAAGCTCACTGATCAACGAAACCCTGTTCCCGATTTTGTCACGGCACTTTTATCAGTCGTCTATGATTCCCCTGCCGTATGAATCGATTAACGGTTTGGAACATATCGATAAAGTCATCGATATTGACCAGTCGCCTATCGGTCGCACGCCCCGAAGTAATCCGGCGACCTATACGAACTTGTTTACGCTCATACGCGACTGGTTTGCCAGCCTCCCGGAATCCAAAATCCGTGGATATAAGCCCGGCCGGTTCAGCTTTAACGTCTCCGGGGGCCGATGCGAGGATTGTCAGGGGGCCGGTTTGCGCAAAATTGAAATGAATTTTCTTCCCGACGTCTATGTGCGCTGCGAAACCTGTGATGGCAAGCGGTATAACCGCGAGACACTCGAAATCCTTTACAAAAAGAAAAGCATCTCCGACGTGCTGGAAATGACCGTCGCGGAAGCTGTCGAGTTTTTCGAAGCGGTGCCGCCGATTAAAAGAAAACTGCAGACCCTGCACGATGTCGGACTCGATTACATCCATCTCGGCCAGCAGGCCACCACGCTTTCCGGCGGGGAAGCCCAGCGCGTCAAACTCGCCGAGGAACTATCCAAAGTATCTACCGGAAAAACCCTTTACATATTGGACGAACCCACCACCGGCCTCCACTTCGAGGATATTAATATGCTCCTCAATGTGCTCGGCAAACTGACGGATAAGGGCAATACAGTCGTGGTCATCGAACATAATATGGACGTGATTAAATCGGCGGACTGGATTATAGACCTTGGCCCCGAAGGCGGCGATGAAGGCGGTTTTATCATAGCGGAAGGTACCCCGGAAGACGTCGCGGTTAATCCGGATTCGTTCACGGGCGATTGCCTGAGGAAAGAATTCGAATCAACTAAATATTGATTTTACGGCCCTTCTTTTATAATTTTTTTGTACCGCTTTCCATATTAATATAATAAAATTCAGGAAAAAGACTATGAGATTGAATTTTATCGTAATTGTATTTTTGGGCTTGTTCGTTGCGTCCCAGGCTGACGCCCAGCAAAAAAAGCAAACCGCCGCCGTACTCGATTTAACCAGCGCGGACCTGAGTAAAAACGAAATTACCAACCTGACAAACCGGTTCCGGAGTTTGTTAAGCCAGACCCAGGCATTTGACCTGATTGAACGTGATAAAATGACGGCGATTTTCAATGAGCAGAATTTCGCGGTTTCCGATAATTGCAACTCGGCTGAATGCGCCGTTGAGATTGGTAAAGTTCTGTCCGCCGAAATCATGTTCGCCGGCGATATCGGAAAGATGGGACAAACCTATATTATTGATATCCGCATGATTGACGTGACGACCGGAAAAATTCTTCTTGCCAAAACGGAAGATTACAAGGGCGACATTGAAGGTTTGCTTGGCGTCATGCGTCTCATCGCGAATGAATTTGCGGGCATTAAGACCGACGGCCGCTCCAAAGGCACCGTGATTGTTTCCAGCGAAGAGACGTTCGGTACGGCACGGTTCATCATGCCTGTGGATGGCGTTACCCCGGTTGTTAACGGAATCCCGGGAAATCCCGTTTTTTCGAAGGACATTAAATTGAATCTTCCCGCCGGGCCGCATAAAATCAAGTTTACCAAATCCGGTTACGCTGTGTCAAAAGAATTCAACGTCATCGTGAAGGAAAACGAGGAAATCATAGATACCGTGCAGATGACCGAAGATAAGGGTTCCGTGGCCGGGGCGGATTTGTCGCTGACATTCGGTATCGTGCAGAACATCTCCAGTTCGCCTTCCGGCGCGAAAATATTCGACGGCGACGTGGAACTCGGCGTCACCACGCTCTCGGGCGCGAAATTATCCGTCGGGCCGCATACGCTGATCCTGCGCAAACCGAAATACCATGATGTCGCGTTCACGGTGGACATCAAGGAAGGGCTCAATCCCACGCTTCCGGTGAAAACGCTGGCGCCGAATTTTGGTACCTTGAAAATCGCCTCCGTGCCCGCGGGCGCGCGCATCAAGATCAACGGCCTGCTCAAGCCGGGCGCCACGCCCCAGACCTTTCCCGAATTCCAGTCCGGCAAGTATGAGGTCGAAATCGAACGCGACCGGTACTTCTCCGAGAAACTATCGCTCGACGTCAAAGACCTGCAGACGACGGACACGACCGTAACGTTGCGCCCGCAGTTCGCCGATGTCACGATCACTTCAACCCCGCCGGGCGCCACCGTGTATCTTGATAACGATTCCATCGGCGTGACGCCGCTCAGTTGCAAAGGCGAGAAAAAAGGCATTCTCGCAGGCAAGTACAGCCTCAGACTGTCTATGAAAACGTATCTTTACGATGATTACGAGGACGCGCTGATCGTAAAGGCCGGGGAACCGGTCGTTAAAACATTTGAACTGAAAAGCAATTTCGGAACGGTCAAAATCAATACCGACATGACCGGCTACAAAGCGCTCATCAATGGCGTTGAGAACAAGGAGTTGTCGCGGAGCGGCGAGGCGAAACTGAAGCCCGGCACCTATGAAATTGAACTGATCAAACCAAAACATTATCCCGTGAAGAAAACCGTATCGGTGACCAACGGAAGCATGGAAACGATGGACGTTAAATTCACGCCCCAGCAGGGCCGGATTATCGCGTATTCCGTACCCGATGGAGCCGAATTTACTATGATTGACGAAAAAGGCATTGAAATCTACAAAGGCAAGGCGTTCGACCGGCAGGAACTTGTGGGCACGTATATCATCAAAGCAAAATTAGAGGGATACGGAAAGATTAAGGAAAAAACCATCCGCGTGACCGAGGGATTCAAAGATCCCGTGGAATTTACGTTTACCGACGAGGATAAGAAAGCGGATCTTTCGGATAAGGGAAAACCCGTTATAACCGGCGGATTAACGCAAACCACACACAAACCGCTCGGCGGGCCGAAGAACGCATTCCTGTCCGTATTATTGCCCGGGCTGGGCGGCCATTTTGTGGAAGAAAACAAAGCGCGGCCGATTCTCACAACCGTTGCGGCCGGAGGGTTAATGGTGTACGGCATCATGCAGAAAAGCAAAGCCGATGATTATTATTCCGATTACAAAAAAGCTACAACCTACAGCGAAGTGCAGTCCTACTACAAAAAAGCCAACGACGCGCGGCACACGTACATCATCACCACGCGCATCGGCGCGGCGATTTGGGTCGCCGATATTATTTATGTCGCGTACAAAGGCATGCAAAACCAGAAACAAAACCGGACCGCCTCCGGCAACGGCTGGAAAATAAATTATTGCGATAATCAGGTGCAGGTGGGGTATGTTATAGAATTACAATAACGATATGCGCAATCTAAAGATTGCGGCTACCGTTTGTTTTTTGGACGTCCGCATTTTGGTAGCCGCAACCTTCAGGTTGCGCATATATACATAAATGAAATTTTTATGATCACCGAACTACCGTTTGTTTTTTTGGACGTTCGTATTTTGGTAGCCGCGACCTTCAGGTCGCGCATAAACAAACAACCGCAACATTTATGTTGCGTAAAAAAACGCAACGGCATTATGAATAAAAAAACAATATTTCCCATGTGAATGCCGATATGGTCACCGTTGTAAAACAAATTGTAAAATTTGGGTAGCCGCAATCTTCAGATTGTGCTTTTCCTAAGATGAAACCGAACAAAATAAGGGTTTAAATTTTGGAGACTCTTTAGTAATATACAGACAGAAAGGAGTCTCGACATGGAAAATCAGAAACGGTATAAGCCGGAAGAGAAGTATCAGA
>Ga0067045_1002375_pt1 | contig 185133 bp, 142 predicted proteins | sample TerdegcTABiofilm_FD_59184 | JGI IMG/M metagenome (GOLD analysis project Ga0067045, IMG submission 59184) | Combined Assembly of (Gp0054472, Gp0054536) Wastewater bioreactor microbial communities from Singapore -Terephthalate degrading...
AGGTCTGGAAGTGTTTATCCCTTATATCCCTATAGGAGGGATTTTTGGAAGATTGGGTTGCTTCTGTCAGGGCTGCTGTCATGGAATACCAACAAACTTCTTGCTAGGGTTGAGATTCCCCAAAGGCAGTCCTGCGTGGGCTGAACATGTATCTCGGCAACTCATCTCCTCGGACCAGTTTTTCTCTTTGCCTGTGCATCCGACGCAATTGTATGAAATCGGAATGTGGATTATTGCCGGGATTGTTCTTACTACTATCCGTAATCGTAAACCAAGAAAAGGAACGATTATCCTCTCCTTCCTTAGCATCTATTTCATCATGCGTTTTGTAGAAGACTTCATCCGTGCCGATTACGGCAAGGTAGTATGGAACTTGGACATGATGCAATTGTTGGCTATTGTAGTTGTCCCGTTAAGTCTGCTGGGTATCTTATTTCTGTATCGCTCATGGAAACGAAGTCCTGCTGTGGACACAGAAGAAAGCATAACATTTGAATAATATGCCGATTGACAAAATTCAAGTGGAGGGATATAATGGTATTATATAGATAAAGAAGGAGGTAAACGAGTATGGCTCGGAAGTTGGGATTTACTTTAATTGAACTCTTGGTAGTCATAGGGATTATCGCAATATTATCTGCGATATTATTGCCTGCATTGGCGAGGGCACGGGAAGCAAGTCGTCGGGCAAGTTGTCAGAACAATTTGAAGCAATGGGGCACAATATTTAAGATGTATGCTAACGAATCAAAAGGGAACAAATATCCTCCTATTCAGATGGAAATTATGCCTCTGGATGATAGACCTAATCGGCAGGATTTGTTTATTGCATCGGGTCCGATGGTACGAATGATTTTTCCAGAATATCTGACAGACCCTTCGATAGTAATTTGTCCTTCGGATGCGGAAGACACAGTAGCCGATTTGAAGTTTAATGAGGACAGGGCTTATGCACACAAGGGGGAATGGAAGATCAGTCATTATTTGTGGGAAAAGGGTGCGGTAAACTCTATTGGTGCAAGTTATGTATATTACGGTTGGATATTAGACCGCGTTGGGGGCAAACCTGATGATTTGCGTATATTAGGTGAGATACCGGAAGTGGGTCCGATTATAAGTCTATTAGGGGGAGAGCATCATATAGACCGCCTGTTACCTGTGCAATTTGTAATTGGTTCATTTCAATTGGCTTCGAATAACTTAGATGCGGTGTCTGCTCTTATAGACCCTGCATCAGCGACAGAAACCGAGAAACAGGCTTTACTTAATGCCATAGAACAGGATATATCGGGACCGTATATGGCGATGTATCAATGTGGAAATGGAGGGGGAAATACGATATACCGATTACGGGAAGGAATTGAACGATTTATGATTACGGATATAAACAATCCCGGGGCAAGTGCCGTTTCGCAAAGTGAGATATTTATAATGTTTGACCATATTGGGAATTATCGAGCAATTAAGATGTTTAATCATGTTCCCGGCGGATGTAATTCCCTGTATATGGATGGGCATGTGGAATTTGTCCGTTATCCAACCAAACCTCCTGCCGTTGAGGGAGTAGTCAATAGTATTATACTGATTTATTTTTAATGAGGATTTCTACAAAAGTATCCCCTACGGATATAAAGAAAGGGGTTTTACTCGTTTTGAAAATATCCCGATCTCTTCAGAATAGTTCCTTAATTATCACATGAACATATATAGAATAATGATTGCTAAAATAGTCAAAGCACAGAATGTTTAATAGATAAAATCTAAGTATTCCCAATGCCTTTAGTTATTTACTGTATGTGTTTAATGCTATTTAAACCATGGTATAGATATTGAAGGAAGTGAGGGAGCATCATAGGGGTCGGTTGGATCTGTACCATAGCGGATTTCAAACCAATCACTTACACGGTCGCTATCTGTATCCCGATGACCTGGATTTGTAATAAAACCATAAGTCCCGCTAACTTCATCATAATCAGATATACCGTCGTTATCCGTATCTGTTTTGTTGGGGTTTGAAGTATAGCCAAATACACCATTAATTTCGTCATAATCAGACAGCCCATCTCCATCTGTGTCAATGTCATCGTCCAGAATGGTGATTTCAAAAATCTGATTTGTTGTATCGAAGCGTATACATTGAGGATTGCGGAATGTTATTCTTATAGTTTTGTCTGATTCCGTATGTGTGTTGTCGAAAAATGTTATTGTTATATTTGCCTGTGTAGCATTTTGTGCAAAAGATACGGGATTGGTTGAAATAGTAAAGTCCGTTCCCTGTTGTGCATTGTTGGTTTCTATTTCAAGTTCTACTTCACTACCCGAAACCCGAGCAGGAGAACTTAACAAAACAAGTATTTGTTGTGTAGTATTTGACTCTGTAATTGTAAGTGTTTGTTGATGAAAACGTACTTTGGGTTGTTCTAAATATTGCTGTGTTAAATTATAAGTAACATCAAACCGTCCGAAATAATCCGGCTCATCAGGCGTGTTACATGAAGCCCCTCCTCCCCATAATTGCCCAATAATCTGCTGTGTGGAAGTGAGCATTAAAGGACTGCCGGAAGAACCCGGCTCTGTTGTTCCCTGACTCCATTGCACTTCATGAAAAAAATTAGGAAAGCGATTATTAATATTTGTTTTTGCACCGAAACTAATTCGCTTATAACTACCCGAAGGATGATGTATATCTGTTACCGCAGTTCCAACAGAAGGAACCGTCGTCGTCCAGCCAACATATACAGCCCCTGTAGGTGGGTTATTTCTCATTCGTAATAAAGTAAAATCATTCCCCCCTCCATAAGAAGCATTCCCTCCCATTCCGGCAAGATAATCTGCTCCTCCTGTTGTCCGTGGAAGTGTAGATAAAGAAGGAGGAGTTCCATTACAGGAAGGAGTTTGATAAAACCAGTAAAATTCGACAGAATCGCCACCACGAGTACCTGTCTGGGAGTTGACACAGTGGTTTGCCGTAAGGACATACGGTATTTGACTGCAGGGGTCGTTATCATTCAGCAAAGTCCCTGTGCAAAAGAGAGCATAAGGAGTTCCTACAATTCCTAAACCTGTTATTCCTTTACTTGTATCATACCAATCTGAATAGCAGGTAACATCCAGATTGCAACTCCCTGCCTTCGCAAGTAAGGACATTGGGTCTTTGTATATTCCTATCACCTCATTAATTTTAAAAGCAATACCTTCAACGCTTTTATCCGAGGGGACCCAACAAACCACAGTTATACGGTTTGTAAAACATGTAGGTAACCAACCGTCCATCCTTTTTATCTCTCCCAGATAGAAAGGTCCCCATGTATCTTCGATAGTTTTTTTATCATTTACTACCCAGAAAAGGGCGTCTGAAACAGGGTCATCAAGTAAAGGTTCTATTCTCACACGAACACCTAAACTCTGTGGATAGTATATATCCACCATCCAGAGCAGGGATGCATCAGGAAGCACTTGCCAGAACCCTTCCGAACTCGTGAGACCTGTAACTTCAACCGACTTTGATAAAGATTGAACAATCCCTATGCGATAAACACCTTTTTCTAAAGCAACAGCAGCCTCCTTCTCTTCTTCTAACAATTTTTTTTTGGGAAGCGGAGGTAATGTTATCGGTACAGGTAGGGTAGTTGCTTTATTCAATAGTTGCAAAACTTCTTCTTTCCTTCGGGAAAATTTTTCTAACGGTGTAATGGTAATGGCAGGTTCGGAAGGGGTAGATACTTCTCCAATAGTTCTACCTAACTTCTTCTTGATACCCATAGTTTCAATTTGTTCATCAGATAAAATCTGCTCATTCTGAAAATAAACCTCTGACACTTCACCTGTCTGGATATTCTCAAAAATAACCCCTTTCAAGAATATATCCGTTCCTTTCTGACTTCTTTCTGTCCATGTTTGCAATATCGTAAACTTATCCGAAGTTCCCATTAATGAGGAATATGTAATGGATGTGGACACTTCTGAAAAAGCCATAGAGATTAGATTAAAGGATAAAAAGAAAGCCGTAAATATCATTTTATTGTGCATTTTTCATTACCTATCAGCCATTATTTAATAATATAACAGTTTTAAACTTGAATTTATTTTATCCTATTTTTATATTTTATTTTTCAACATTTGAATATCACAGGCATCCGTTTTACCATCACTATTCAAATCAGTTTTTATTACCGAATTAACACCCAAAACTGCATTCACCACAATATTTAAGTCATTATAATCAACTGTGCCGGAGTCATCTACATCAAAAATATTCGGGGGAATATAAATGTAGGGTTCTATTAACGGATAACTTACATCAAATCGCCCGTAGTAATCTGGTTCATTCATAGAAATACAACTGGCGCCCCCGCCCCAGAGTTGTCCGATAATTTGTTGAGTATCCTCCCGCAACAAAGGACACCCGGATGACCCGGGTTCTGTACTACTCAGGTTGTAGATGACTTCATGGTATCTGTTCAAGGGACGCAAGTTATCCCCATTATTTAATGGACTGCCTGTATTTGTCTTATTCCCAAAAGAAATCCGTTTATAAGACCTACCCGGATGGTGTATCACAACAACACTTATGTTCAAAGGAATGATTTCATTCGTAAATCCTAATTCTAAAACATTATCAGGTGGTGTATTTTTCATCCGCAACAAAGCCATATCTGTCCCATTACTTGTATCTGAACCTATAAGGAAATCTGCTCCCCCTGTTGTTTTAGGGACACTCGTTATAGAGGGGACTGTGCCTTTGCAATCTACCGTTTGATACATCCAGATAAACTCCAAAGTCTCCGCAGAAGATTGACTACCAACACAATGAAACGCAGTTAAAATTAATTGGGATATTTGCTCATTGTTTCCATCATTTAAAAGGCTGCCCGTGCAAAAAATTACACTCGGAGTGGCAACTCTCACTATTCCTACGACACCCCTGCTCAAAGTTTTCCAGGGTTCATAACACATCACATCTTCATAACAGTTTCCAAGTTTTTCCAATTCTTCTATCGGGTCATTGTATAGATACGCATACTGGTCTATGATTATAGGTACAGGATGGAGAGAGGAACTTTCTGGCAAAACATAAAACAAACTAATCTCAGAAGAATAAACCATTGGCGTCCATATATCTTTATCACTTACTATGATAGGAATAACCTCATTATTCCCATCATTCCCCATAATATAGAGTTTATGCAAAGGAGGTAGTAAATCCGTTAATACCAAATGAAGTTTCATCCCCATAGCATCCTCTGCAAAGAAATTCAACGAGTAAACAGAATAATCATTCACTTTTTCCTGAGTAAAATAAATAGGAGATGGCATTTCAAAAAGGGTTATAGGCTCCTCTACTGAAATTACTTTTCCTATTTCCAATAGCCCTTTCTCCTGTTGATTATAATAACTCTCTGTCTCAAGAGCAGATGGAACAGGTAAATTGAAGGTATATTGGGAAGGCTTTAATTGCAAATTATTCATGGGAATAGATGCATCCCTTTTTTTTCCTTTTTTATACAACTTCTTTTGCACATCTTCCGTTGGAACATCCACAATATTCGGATCCCAATTCTTCGTAGTTAAATTAAACTCTCTTATTTTATCTCCATCTAATTTATTTCCCTGCTCATCAAAATAGACCTCTTCTTCCGTCCCGGTTGTAATATCATTCACCAGAAAACCATACACATACCCTCTTTTGGTATATTCAATCCATTGCAGTTTTATCTGAAAATAGCTTGACGAATAGCCTGCTTGCTCCAACCATTGAATAGCGTCTGTTGAAACAATATTCTCCTGACTTGAAGATATAGATGCACTTACAAAAAATAGAAACAAACACAAAAATGCTAATTTATTCATCATCGTTTGCAGAAATAACTCCAATCTCTACATTTTAAATCATACATCATTTTCCTATACTATAAGTTTACCTGAAAATAAATATTTTTGACGAATAATCATTTTACAAAACTAAAAAGAAACCATTACATAATGTAATAAGATTTTGTCATGAAAACGATTCGGTGCTTAATTTTGTTGTTTTTCGTTTATTCCAATAGTGCATTTCCTTTAGAAAATTCAAAGCAATGCGTTAATGTCAATATAACCCAAAAAAATGATTTTCCTAATATAGATATAACCTTCCCGAGTAGTGAAAATATCGGTCCCTATATATGTTTGAATAATATAATTGAAGAAACACAAGTTATTAAAGAACTTCAAATATCTTTTGATAGCAACCTTACTCGTGCTGATTTTATAAAAAACAAAAAATATAAAGATGTGAGGATAATCGAAAATTTATATTTTAAGATTATATCATGGAGTGAAGATATAGAATCCTCTATGGGGGAAGAAACATGGAGATATTATTTTGTTCTATTAAAACACTCCGATCAGGTTCTTCTCTGGGCTGAAAGTGAAACAGAGATAAAATCCTGCAAATTACAGAGAATAGATACTTCTCTTCCCGATATTTCTATGATAGAAGGAAAAAACTCTCTGGTGTTCACAACCGACACACAAATACAATCATCACTAACCCCGATATTTCCTGTAACTATCAAAAGAATAGAGGATACCAACAATATATCTTTTCATTTTTTTAAATCATCTAATTTTACTCCAAACATTTTTGGACTTTTTATAACAACGGGAACAAAACCGATCCCCTTCATTCAACTATCTCCATCAGATATAGGACCAGAACAGGGGGTTTTGATAAATATTGTAGCCAATAATCCAGCAACACCCTCTTATAATGTTTTCCTTGCACCGGGAAACACTGTAACATCCTATAATAAGAAAAGATTTGAACTCTGGGGCAAGTCCTGCATAATTGAACTGGAAAAAGGGGCATATAATATATTAGGTTTTATTGATACCCAAGGATTCTCATACAAAGATAAATTTAATCAATGGAGTATTGCTTTTTATTCTCCATTTAACGGGTATCTACAATTAAATGGGAAAATAAATAACTTATTTAATTCCTTCCTATATGGGGATGATATAAACAGAGGTTCCAGAATCAAAGGATTATGCCAGATCGAAAATCATGATTACTTTCCTTTTGAGATACCCTCATGTATTGAAAGCAGAATCCCCTTCCCGGAACAAATCATTTTAGAACTTTCAACCTCGAGCAAAAAATAATTTATCCTCCTACGAAGCCCACCACTTTATAACAACAAAACCACCGATAAGTAAAACGGTAAACGCCACAACACACCAATCAAACCAACGGTCAATGAAATTCCGTATCTTTTCGCCAAAAATAAATATTAAGATACTAACAAGGAAAAATCGGGCAGCCCTTCCTATTGTTGAAGCGATAAGAAACATAGGAAAATTAATTGAACATACACCCGCCGCAATGGTTATAACTTTGTAAGGAATCGGTGTAAAAGCGGCGACAAAAACAATCCAGAAATTATAATTTTCATATAGATTTTTTACATGCTCAAAGGCTTCCGGTGTAAAACCCGGCACATAATTAAAAAAGAAATCCTGAACTATCATCCATACACTATAACCAATTAAATAACCAAATACTCCTCCAATAACCGAGCCTATTGTACATAAAGACGCAAACCAAAACGATTTCAAACGATTCCCTATACAGAGAGCGATTAACAAAACATCCGGCGGAATAGGAAAAAAACTCGATTCAGCAAAGGCTAATACAAATAGTGCAAATGCCCCGTAAGGACTCTCTGCCCAACTCAAAACCCAGTCATACAACTTTCGTAACAATTTCATTAAAAACAGCCCTCATAAGAAAATTTTTAAGAATTAGAGTTCGATACGGGGGTCATAGAAATACGATAGGGCAGAATGATTGGTAAAATCCCTCTGGAGGGGTGTAATACTGATTTGATTCTGCTCAATAGCCTCAAAATCTGTTCCCGCTTCTTGAATATGGGTTGGTTGTGCTCCCCCTATCCAATAATAAATTTGCCCTCGTGGGTCATATCTTTTAATTATCTCATCCTGATAATTTCTCCGACCCATTTTCGTTATTGCTACTCCCTTTAATTCGGAATAGGGTAGGTCGGGCACATTTACATTTAACATCGTATCCGCAGGAAGACCATACTTCAAAATATAACGGGCTAACTTTACTGCAAAAATTCCTGCAGATTCAAAATTTTCCGGTTCATGGCTTACAATAGAAATGGAAAAAGAGGGAACCCCCAACAACATTCCTTCAAAGGCTCCCGCAACTGTCCCTGAATATGTAACATCATCTCCGAGATTTGCTCCCGCATTTATCCCGGCAATAATTAGAGAAGGCTTAACACCTAATAAATCTCGAACGGCTAACATCACACAATCCGTAGGTGTGCCATCTACCATGTGCCACTTTTCCTTTACCGGCGTTACCCGTAAAGGTTTTCGCAATGATACGCCATGCCCCACCGCACTCTGCTCACGGTCAGGAGCAAAAACATATACATCTCCAATACTTTCCATTATCTCAGATAGATGCGCTAATCCTTTTGCATGAATTCCATCATCATTAGTCAATAAAATTATAGGTCTTGGCATGATACTTACCTTTATTCAAAAATTATAGTGTAATTAAAAGAAACCAAATCGCAAAACAATAAATAATATAACATAAAACAAATTATAAAATCAAATTTAACCTGAATAAATTAATTATAAAATAATAATAATTTGTTTTTTATATAAAACAAAATAATTACACTTAACAAATAAAAATTTATTTGCATTATTATTATATTAATATTGAGAATTTTTTGTATCTAAAAATTGTTATGCCACACAGAAAATTTGAAACAAAAATTGAGTTATATGGTATAATAAGTTGTAGACAGTTTTATAGATTTTATGAAATATTTTAGGTATATTAGGACATTAACAATGAAGTTGTTATTTGTAGATGATGATTCAAATTTGATTAGTATTTTTAAGAAATGGGCATCAATTAAAGGTCTTGACGCAAAGTTTGCCTATAACGGATCAGAAGTTCTTGAATTGGTAGAAAGAGAAAAATTTGACATTATTTTAATGGATATAGATATGCCCATACTTGATGGTATCACCACGGCAGAAAGACTACAAAAATTAACTCCCCATACAAAAGTTCTGATATTAACAGGTTTACATCCTAAAAGTCGTCATAAACTACCTCAAAACATTGTAGATGTTTTAGTAAAACCCATTTCCTTATCTGAATTAAACAAGAAATTATCTCTTATAGCAAATCCTCAAAATATATAAATCAAACATTACCCGCCATTTATTTTCCATCTCCCCCTTTTGAAATATTGTAGAGGACTGCTATACTTCTATAACAAAATATGAATTTGACTTTTATTAATTCATTGCCTTATGTTATTTATATAAAATATTTTGTTATGACAAAAATGTAAAATCGTTGCCTTTACAAATTATGTAAAGTAAGGATAATAACGGTTTAATATAGGTATGTAAAAAATAATTACTAAACCTTAAGAAAGGGTATGCGTTCATGGCAGACGCAAAAAAAGACTCAAAAACAAAGGGAAAAATTGCTACTCCTAAGCAATCAAAAAAATCAGAAGTAGATATCAAAAAAAGAGGAAGACCTAAAAAAGAGGCGATGGCAACAGCAATGAAAGCACAACCTATGAAAAGAAAAAGAGGAAGACCCCCTGCAGAAAAAGATACAAGCACTGCAACCGAAATAAAGCAGGAAGGTAAAAGCCGTGGGCGTGGAGAGAAAATGCTATCACGCGAATTCTTATTTGATTTAGTCATGTTTATTAAGGAAGCGGTTGAACCCGTTGCTCGATCACTTAAAGGTAAGGATATTGTACATGTAGCGCCCACAGGAGACCCAACTTTTGCGATAGACCAGATTGCAGAAAAAGCCCTATTATCCTTTTTACGAGCATCGAAACAACCCATTGCTTATTACTCAGAAGATACGGGATATTCCACTTACGCACGTGTCCCTAAATATCTCTTAATTGTTGACCCCATTGATGGAACGCGGGCTGCTAAAAATGGCTTTGAATGGTGCACGGTATCTGTTGCAAGTACTCGTGTTATCGAACGACCTACTTACAAAGACCTTGATAACGCATGCATAGCCGAAATAATGAATGACCGTATTTTCTATGCAGAACGAGGAGAAGGGACATCCATTATAAGTAGTGATTCCAAAAAGCGCCCGAAACTTTCAAATAATACAGATATTGAAACATTAAACTGGTCATTAACTATCCCCGGAAGACCTGCTTATCTCATCTTTAATACAGCAGGCAAATTAATTGACCTTAGCAGTTTACGGGGCGGTTTCTTTACCTGTAATAGTAGTTCTTATAGTTTAACACGATTAGTTACAGGACAATTAGACGCTTGTGTAGATATTTCGGTTCGATTTTTTAAGGAGTTTCCAGAAGGAACACGGGATATGTTCTTAAAATCCGGTAAAGGTTCTATTATTGGGCCGGCTCCTTATGATTTATGTCCCGCTTTATTAATAGCCGAAGAAGCAGGATGTGTATTTACAAATACAGAAGGTGATAACTTTGATAATGTATTGCTTTTAGATACACATCCAGAAAATTATCAAACACTTATTGCCGCTTCCAATTCCGAATTACATGATTACCTTTTAGAATTCTTTAATGAACGCATCGAACAGGTAATCAATGTTTTAAGAAAAAAGAAATCATCTAATTAATAAAAAATAAGGAAATTTCCAAAAAAAAGATATATACAGGCAGTATTGTCTTTGTTTTTATTGAAACATAGAAGAAATGAGATAGAAGAGACAGTATATTCACTAAACGGTAGCATGAAACTTTTTCAGTATAAAAAGTATTGCATACATTCCTGATATGGAGTAAAACTATAAATTAATCTTATTTTTGAATACCTAACAGAAAATAGATTGTTAAGGTTTTTCTCTACCAAATATATTGGAGATACAACTTAGAATTTGATATAATAAAGTGTAACATAGGTACTTTGGGGAGCATAAATAAGTAAAAAAATATAGAAGAAAGGTTATTATGTTTACAGCCCAACGGTTAGAAAAGATACCACCTTATCTTTTTATGACTTTACGAAACAAGATTAATGAGGCAAAAGCCCGTGGAGTAAAGGTCATCAGTTTAGCCATTGGGGACCCTGTGGACCCGACACCGACACCGGTCATTGATGAACTTTGTAAAACCGCCTACGATCCAGAAAATCATCGTTATCCCACAGATGAAGAATGGGGAATGCAGGCACTGCGTAAAGCCATTGCGAACTGGTATCATCGTCGTTACGGGGTTACATTAGATTACAGCAAGGAAATTGTGGCTCTTATCGGTTCAAAAGAAGGTTGCCACCATTTCGCCCTGGCTGTAGTTGACCCCGGCGATAAAGTGCTCGTAACAGACCCGGGATATCCCGGTTATAAACCCAGCATCTGGTTTGCAGGTGGAGAGCCCGTTCCGGTTCCAGCCACGGCAAAAACCAATTTCCTCCCTGCTTTAGCAGATATTCCCACAGAAATTGCAAAACAAGCAAAGGCTTTTTATTTAAATTACCCCAATAATCCCACAGGTGCTATTGCTACGAAAGAATTCCTGAATGAATTGGTAGAGTTTTGTAAATCATGGAATATTGCGGTTTGTTATGACAATCCTTACAGTGAGGTCATTTTTGAAGGAGAACGATTAAGTTTCCTTTCTGCGGAAGGGGCGAAAGATATTGGCGTTGAACTTAATTCCTTATCGAAGCCTTTCAATATGACGGGTTGGAGGATTGGAATGGCATGTGGGAATGCGGAAATTGTAAAAGGAATTGCAACAGTTAAAGCAAACACCGATTCCGGTATCTTCAATGCTATTCAATATGCCGGCATTAAAGCATTGAATGACTGTGATGATTTTACAGAAAAAATGTTGGGAATTTATCGCCATCGGCGGGAAAAATTATTGTCTGCATTGAAAAAATTAAACTGGGAAATACCTGCAAGCAAAGGGACTTTTTATCTCTGGGCACCTGTCCCCTCCGGCTTTACTTCGGCACAATTTTGTGAATTTATTTTTGAAAAATGTGCCATTGTTCTGGCTCCGGGTAGTGCCTACGGACAATACGGAGAAGGCTATGTCCGTTTTTCTCTTACAGTTAAGGAAGAGCAACTGGATGAAGCCATAGAACGATTATTACAACATTTGAAGGATGTTTCGTTTAAATAATAAATAATTGGCGTTCAAAACGATACTATCGTTTTGTTTATATAAATTTATAAATGAAAAATGATGACTATATATCATACACAATAAGGTAGTAAGTGTTATGCCTGTTTTTGGCAAAGAAATTCCTGAATCGCAAATATGTATTATTCGTAAAAAAACAACGAAATACGATGTGCTGGACACACTCATTGACACGATGAAAAATAATCCAGCCATCACGAATCACGATGCATTTAGAAAAGCGGTATTTGACCGAGAGGAAGTTACAAGCACAGGAATAGGTAGCGGTATTGCTATTCCCCATGTTCGTATGGATGAGGTAAAAGAAATTTCCATAGCCGTAGCGATTGTCCCGGAGGGTGTTGATTTCGATTCAATTGACAATCAACCTGTTCATCTTGTCGTATTATTTGCCACGCCCAAAAATAGAGATAAAGAATACCTACAATTAGTAGCCAAAGTTATGCAATCCCTTAGAGACGAGAAACTTTACCAACGCCTTATTAAATGTCAGTCTCCCCATCAAGTAGCTCTTTGCTTAAATACCACATAAACAAAAAGTAGTACTATAACATCCGACTCATAAATTGATTGATAATATCCTCAATATTGTCATTAGAGATACCATACTGCTTGATAACCCGTTCCACAACAGCCCGTTTTTTTACATCCATTCTTTCCGAAAGATTATCAAAAAGCCCCATGCGTCTACCTACTTGAAATATTAGTTTTTCCTGGTCTGGGAGACCTATAAACTCATTCAGAATAGTTATCATCTTCCCCTTATCTTCTGGAAATTTTCCCTCGAGTTCAGGTAATAAATTGAGTATATGGTCACTTTTAATTATAGAACTTATCCCATCAAGATGTTCAATAAAACACAACAATTCATGGACAATTTCTTCATCGGTGCATTTTTTAAAATTACCGGATTTCCATTCCTCATAAAGAGGCGTATTTGTTGGAATGGCTAAAGTTCGAAGGCGAATAAATGTGGGATTGATTTTATTTAGGGCATCAGCACTTTCAATGGCATGCTCTTCCAATAGTTCTTTTCCTGCTAATCCCGGCATATAGTATTCCGACAATTCAATACCTGCATTCATTACCTTTTGACCCGCTTCTATATGTTGTTCTTTGGTTACCCCTTTTTTCATAAACTTCAAAACTTTATCCGAACCCGATTCTAATCCAATATGTATTCTATTTAATCCATGCTCTCTCAACTGCTTCATTTCTTCAAGTGATTTTTTATATATCGTTTGTGCTCGTGCATAACTTGTAATCCGCTGAACAGCGGGGAAACATTGCGTAAGTTTATTCAAAACAGATAACAATTTTTCCGTAGGGAGAACAAGAGAGTTAGCATCTTGTAAAAATACAGAACGCATACCCGCAGAATACCAATTAACCGCACAAATGAACGCCTGTAAGTCTATTCCCGTATCCTGTAAAACTCGATTTAATGTCATTTCATCAATGGCATATACCTCCCCTCCAAACCTTAAATGGATTAACGATATACTCCGTGCTATTTGTTCTATATCTTTTAACACATGCTCTAAAGGACGAACAGAAAAATGGCTCCCTTTATAAACAGGACAAAATGCACACCGATTCCACGGACAATTTCTCGTTATACGGATAAGTAGACTAAAAGCCTCACTCGGAGGACGAATAGGTCCTTGTTCAAAACCTCGATATGCTTCTTCTGGCTCTTTATTCATTTCAACCCTTTACTTTGATACCTTCTTTTCAGGACTTTCAACGAAAAGATTAACAAAAATATTTCCATAAATTCACCCTAATGATACACTTACCTGAAAAACTATAGGATATAGGTAATATATAGGCTTTAGAATAAAAATTTTATGATGGCATGAAGAATATCAAAAATATGAAAGAAAAAAATTTACAACTTGACATACTTTATTCTTTCTTTTTGTGATCTGGATTTTAAATAGGTTAAAAAAATTATAACCACGAATTACACGAATAAATACGAATTGGAAAATTTGCTTATCGTTCTTGATATGTAAAACCTGTTGAATTGTTTTTTTATGTAGCTGAAGCGTCCTCACTTCGGGTATTTTGGGACAAATGGGACGGATGGGACCTATGGGTCAAATGGGACTTATGGGACATTATAGCCTTAATGTGGCACAGATATTCCTGTCGGTGTTTTCCTTCTGTCCTTGCCCATTCCGTAAATAAATTTTCCTTCGTGTCCTTTGTGTAAAATTTCCTTTGTGTCCTCTGTGGTTAATTTTTTTACCACAAAGTAGGGGCACGGCATGCCGTTCCCCAACGATTGATAAAAAACTATAAATCTGTTACCTATGTCTTACAGGTTATCAACCTGCCTCTTTAACTTTTTACCTTCTATTTTTGTTATACTTCTTTTCTATCTATCCTTGGGGACAAACAAATTCAGGAGTTTGTAAGTATGGCAAAAATTATAGGTTATGGTAAAGAACAAGAATTGCCCGATGGTTCACCTATAATCCACGCATGTGAACAATTAGGTGTCCCTTTTGGTTGTCGTGCAGGACAGTGCGGAACATGCATTATCACCATTGAAGAAGGGATGGAAAATCTGGAGCCTAAAAATTATCTGGAAGAGAACATGGGATTAGCCGATAACCAACGATTAGCATGCCAGACTCGAATCCGTTCCGGTGTAGTAGTAATCAGTTGGTAATAAATTTCATAATAACTATTTGCTATTTAAACCAACTTACCACCAATGTCCCATTACTCCCACTCGTCCCATTTGCCCATCCTTCCCTTTCGCTTATCCGTCCCATTTGCCCATCCTTCCCTTTCGCTTATCCGTCCCATTTGCCCATCCTTCCCTTTCGCTTATCCGTCCCATCTGTCTCATCCGTCCCTTTCGCTTATCCGTCCCATCTGTCCCATCCGTCCCATCCGTCCCATCTCCCCCACACACCTTCGGAGTTATTTCGTAGTTTCAGAACTATCTTCTATAGTTTCCTCCGTTTTTTCATCCATAGTCCAACGATTTCTGCTATAGAAATCAACAAACAAATCCGGAAGCCGTTTAAATATCGAATTTCCATTTAAGTAATAAAATACGACGATTGTAAGTAAAAACAACCAGAAAAAAACTTTCATAGATAGCAATACATAAATAATATTTTGATATTGGGGAATGTTTTTATAAAGGTCAAAATCGGGACGAAGTGGTAAGAAAGCAACAAAAGCCATCAGACCAATTTGCACCGCCTTCATTATACTTTCCAACCGCGACAGGGGAAGTTCTTTACAACGACAATAAATAAAATACATATAATATACAGTCAACATAAATGTAATTACCCACGGAGAGTTAACCATTGCCTTCCACACAGTAACACCACTTATAACCCGAAGGAAATTAAATGTATCCTCAGGAGACGCTCCTAACGCAAAAAAGAAATACCATAACAATATATTTAATAAACGAAAAATAATCTCTATCACCTATAACTTCCTTTTCCTTCTTTCTGAAAATAAAAAACCTATTTTAATATAAAAGCGTTATAATATAATAATATTTGGTCTCTGTATTATAGAATTAAAGGGAAACAAAATGTCCAATCGAATAGGAAATATTTTCATAAAGCATTACAACAAAAGAATTCATATTATTGTCTATACATTATTTATTTTTATTCTTTTAGCAATTGCAATAGGTGTAAAGTCTGAGAAAGAGAAACAACCTTTTGTTGTTATTTGCCCTGCTACAGGGATGGTTGATGATGGAATGAAGGTTATCATTAAAAGGGCACTATCTATAGCTAATAAAGGGGCGGAAGGTTTTATATTAGAGGTAGATACTCCCGGTGGACTTGTAGACTCTGCTGTAGACATTACGAACATATTGCTGGAAGCCAAATGCCCAACTGTAGCGTATATCCATGGGATGGGAGCCATTTCTGCTGGAGCATTGATTTCTTACGCATGTAAACACATCGTTATGTCACCAGGTTCAAATATCGGGGCTTCTGCACCCATCATTATGGGAGAGGCACAACCCTCAGAAGAATTTAATGAAAAAACGAAATCGTATCTTCGTTCCCGTTATCGTTCGCTGGCAGAAGTAAATGGACATGACCCCCTTCTGGCAGAAGCAATGGTAGATTCAAAAATAGAGGTTTGGGGCATACGCACTCCTGCAAACATTTTTCAATTCTTCCGCACTGAAGAAGAAGCAAAATCGGCTCTACAAAAATATAATCTCAACAACAATCCCGAAGGCAATTCACAAACTCAAAAGTTACCCAATCAAAATGACATGGTTAGATTACCCAATCTTATCATGTTCGCTTCCTATGAACCTTTCAATCCAAATACAGGGGAAGGATATAATATCGCAAATACAAGCGACACCTCTCAAAAATCTCTACTTTCCCCTTCCCCAAATATCAAAAAAATCTGCAGAGAAGGAGAACTGCTTACTCTAACATCCAAAGAAGCCTTAGACTATGGGCTCGCCTGCACTACCGTTGAAAATATAGATGAATTGCTCAAATATTTCCACTGGGAAAATTGTGAAAGAATTCAAATTGAGCCTACATGGGGAGAACGATTATTTAAATTTTTAGTAAACCCTATTGTAGCAGGATTATTACTTTTGTTAGGAATAGGGGGATTGTATATGGAAATGAAAACTCCGGGATTTGGACTACCCGGCACTATCGGTCTTATATGTTTGGCTTTATTTTTCGGGGCACATCTTGTTATTGGTCTTGCTAACTGGGCTGACCTTTTATTACTTCTTATAGGTCTCATCCTGTTAGGTATAGAAATTTTCATCATACCCGGCTTCGGGCTTACCGGTATAGCCGGTTTAGTCTGCATTATCTTTGGAATATATCTATCCCTGACCCGCGTAGTAGTACCGGAATATCCATGGGACTTTGCTCGTCTCAATCAAGCAGGACAAACCCTTACTATTGCTCTTATTTCCTTTCTTATATTAACATGGTTATTATGGAAATATCTTCCTAATTCCTCTTATTTTCAAAGGCTCATGTTATCCCATGCAGAAAACACAGAAACGGGATATGTTGTGCAAAGCACAAACGACATGCAAAAATGGATTAATTCGGTTGGGATAACAGAAACTGTTTTGCGCCCCGCAGGAAAAGGGCGGTTTAAAGGAATTTCGTTGGATGTGGTATCCGTAGGCGATTATATTGAAGCAGGGACTAAAGTTCGTATTGTCGAGGTTCAAGGAAATAGATATGTAGTTATACCTGAAAAAGAAAATAAGGATGTCAACTCATGAATGAATTAAAGATTATCGTGCCGATGTTGAAACAATTACTAAAAGAAATGGAGATAGTATCTTCACAAGGGTCGGGGTACTATACCTGCGTTCCTTTCCTAAAAAGATATAACAAATTATTACAGGAGGCCCAACGAATCTTTTCGCAATCAAACGCAGTATCCGTAATCAACACTTTCGAAGTGCTATCCGAAACAGACCCTAAAGACCCCAGCGAAAAAAGCAAAGTTTTATTAAGTATACGGGTTGAAACTTCACAGTTAATAACCTTACTCGAAACAGTTATCCAGCAGGAGGAAAATAAAAAATGATATGGTGGGTTTTCTTATTATTTCTATGTGGCGTCATATTAATTCTGGCAGAGTTTATCGTTCCCGGTGGAATTTGTGGGACATTCGGTTTTGTTATGCTATTAGCAAGCACAGCCCTCGGAGGATATTACTACCCGGATTATTTGATATACATCATTATTTTTGAATTTTTGGGTTTTGTCGGCTCTATTGGCACAGGATTCTATTTAATAACGAAAACTTCAGCGGGGCAAAAATTGGTAATGTCCGAAAGCCAAACAGTGGACAAAGGTTATGTAGGTATTCAATTTGACCCTTCATTGGTTGGAAAAACAGGTAAGGTAATCTCACCTTTAAGACCTGCAGGCATTATAGAGGTAGATGGTAAAAGAGTAGATGCAGTATCCTCAGGTATGTTCATTGAGTTAGGATCTATTGTTAAAATCATTGATATACAAGGTCCGCGTATTGTCGTTGAAGAATATAAAGATACTGAAAATCTATAGTAATGATGTATAATAGATTGAGCAAATAACAAAAAAGAAATTAAACAAAAAGGATGATGATTATGTTTAATCCTATAATCGCTGTGTTTTTACTTATTGTAGTGGTAATTGCCCTTATTTTTGTGGCTGTAGTGGTATCTTTCTTCCGTTTATGGATACGAGCGGCATTATCAAAAGCCCATGTGTCCATCTGGAGTTTGATTGGTATGACTTTGCGAAAGGTCAACCCACAGGTTATCGTGGATAGCCGTATCATGGCAGTAAAAGCCGGGTTAAATATAACGACGGATGAGCTCGAAACGCATTACCTTGCTGGCGGAAATGTTCTTCGTGTCGTTCAGGCTCTCATTGCTGCAAATAAAGCCAATATTCCATTAACTTTCCAGAAAGCAACCGCTATAGACCTCGCAGGCCGCGATGTTCTGGAAGCAGTAAAGACTTCTGTTCGCCCTAAAGTAATTGATTGTCCTGACCCCACGAAAGGACCTCCTACCGTTGCCGCAGTTGCTATGGATGGAATTCAGTTAAAAGCCAAAGCCCGTGTTACCGTTCGCACTAATATAGAAAGATTGGTCGGCGGTGCTTCCGAAGAAACCATTATTGCCCGTGTCGGTGAAGGCATTGTAACAACCATTGGTTCCGCACCTACTCATAAAAAAGTGCTTGAAAATCCCGATTCAATATCAAAAACAGTTCTTGCTCGCGGATTAGACGCAGGAACTGCATTTGAAATTCTATCCATTGATATTGCAGATGTAGATGTCGGTGAGAATATCGGGGCGCAACTTCAAATCGCACAAGCAGAAGCAGATAAACAGATTGCTCAAGCACGAGCCGAAGAAAGAAGGGCTATGGCTTTAGCACGCGAAGCAGAAATGCAAGCATTAGTTATGGAGATGCGCTCGAAGGTTGTCGAAGCGGAAGCAGAAATTCCAAAAGCCATCGCAGAAGCATTTCGAAGTGGTAATCTCGGTATTATGGATTATTATCGGATGAAAAATATTCTTGCTGATACCGATATGAGAGATGCTATCTCCAAATTAGCCCCTTCTCAATCGCCGACACAACCTAAAGGTCCCGAAAAACCTACTCAATCCTGAGAGCGGTAAAAAATAAAAAGGTAGTTAATTATGCAATTTGATGACCTGTTTGGTTTAATAGTTTTTTTAGGGATAATAATCATCTCCTCAATATTCCGTGGTTTAAAGGAAATGAAGAAAAGAGAAGCAGAGGGATTACCCAAATCATCTCCATTACCTACGGAAAGAAAATTCAAAGAACCAGAAAGAAATCTTCCGAAACGGAAAATAGTAATTCGCAAAGAAACCGAACCTACTTCCCCTGCACCTCCTGTTTTCACTCCTTTTCCTGAGTCTGTAGAATCAAAAGAAGATGTGTTTGAGAAAATGGAAGAAGGAGAAAAACCTATCTTAACCCAATTGGATAAAAAGGAATATCAAGAACCACCGCGTAGAGAAAAGCCTCCTGTTATTATCCAAAAAAAAGAAACGAAAAGAATTAAAGTTACCCCAAAATCACAGCCACAAGAAGAACAGCCTTCTATACCAAGGATACAGAAAGTAGCATTTTCCGCTCCCATGACACGAGCATCTACTATTCCACAACAAAAATCTTCTATTTCTTTACAAGGGAATATTGGAAATATCCCGAAACTACAATGGGCTTTTATTATGATGGAAGTTTTAAGCCCACCCAAAGCACTACGCGATGAATAGGATTATTTAGATTGGTTTAAAGACATTGCGTCTTGTTTCAATTCCATTCGCATCAATGTTATGTGATTGGGTTTCCCATCCAGTATTGTAATACGGAAAGGTCCTGCCACAAGCACTTCTCCCTTTTGGGGTATTCTCTGGGCAGTTTTTATTAACCATCCACCAATGGTTTCTACTTCCTCATCAACTAAATCTATACCTGTCATCTCCCGAAATTCTTCAAGGGAGGTCCGAGCCCGAACAATATAATCACCGGGTCCCATTTTTCGGACAGGCAGTTCCTCCTGGTCATGTTCATCGCGAATTTCTCCAAAAATTTCTTCTAAAATATCTTCAAGTGTAATTAATCCCGCGGTCCCACCATATTCATCTACTACTATCGCCATTGTTTGATGCTGTTGTCTCATCTGTTTAAGAATTTCATCTAAGGGTGTAGCATCGGTAATAAATAAAACGGGACGGAGAAAACGCTTTATATCTTGATTTTCTCTTTCTCTATCCTTAATCAAATCAAATGCTTTTATAATTCCTATAATATGGTCTATATTTTCTTCATAAACCGGGATACGCGTATAACGATTTTCTCGAAATACCTGTATTACCTCATCACGATTAGCATCACTTGCTACGGAACAAATATCAATACGGGGAACCATAATCTCTTTTGCTACTTTTTGTTGCAAATCAAAAACGGAATGTATCAGGTCGCGTTCTTCCTCATGAATACCCCCGTGTTCTGTCCCTTGTTCAACCAGTCTCTTCATATCTTCTGTAGAACGCATGAGTGATTTGAGCGAAACAAACCAATGATTAGAACCCAAAGTTTTTGAATAAAACCAGACAATTGGAACAGAAAGAGGCTTGAACAGAAAATCGAAAACTACAATCACGGGAACAAAGAAATGGCATAATGTATTGGAATGGACGCGAAAAATTGTCTTTGGCAAAATTTCTCCGAAATACAAAATCATACCTGTTGCAATTAATAAAGATAGTAAGGGTTCCCCCATTAGTTCTGTTAGAGCAATGGATGCGATAACAATCGAAAAATTTGTCCCTAATAACAACACAATAAGTAATTGGTCGGGTCTATGTAAATATTGAAGTAATATACGGGCTCTTCGGGAATTACTTTTTTCAGACAGATTTTTAACGCGTATAGGATTTAACGAAATAAATCCCGTTTCATACCCCGCAAAAAAGGCAGCAGAGAGAACTCCCCCTAAAAAAATTATTAACAATTCTAAGTGTGATGGCTTCATTATCTTTCTCCTCCTTCGTCTTCATCTTCAGCAGGAGTTTCTTCTGCCTTTTCAATTTTTAACCTTACCTGAGCGATTCGTTTTCCATCCATTTTTTCTACTGTAAATTGTAAAGAACCTACAAGAAGTGTGTCTCCCTGTTTCATTAGATTCTCATTTTGTTTCAACAAATATCCAGCAATAGTTGTATGTTCAGGATCGTCCAGGGATACATGTATTAATTCTTCTAATTCGGAGATAGGCATTTTCCCATCTAAAAGGTATTCATCTTCACCAATTTTTGAGTATAGAACTTCCTCTTCGCTTTCATCATCCGATATTTCCCCAACGATTGCACTCAATGCATCGTGCAGCGTAACCAGTCCCGCTGTTCCCCCATATTCATCTACAACAATAGCAAGATGTGTATTCAATTTTTGTGCTGTCTTAATAGATTCAGAGATTGCCATCGTATCCGGAATAAAATGGGCTTTTCTTCCTATCGGTTTAACAGGTTGTTTCCACAATTTCCTTTCTACATAATCCAACAAATCTTTTGCATACAGAATACCTACGATATGGTCCAGATTTTCGTGATATATTGGCATTCGAGAATACTCATGCTCGCAAAAGATTTCCCATGCTTCCGCAACAGTTGCATCATCAGGGATAGCAACAATTTCTGTTCTTGGCACAAGTATCCTTTTCACAGGCTCATCACGAAACTCCAATATCCCCCGTATCATTTTTCGCTCATCTTCTGCTATCACATCCGATAGTCCTTCCTCCTGAACCAGAAGTTTTAATTCATCATCAGTAACCCATGGAGATGGAGGAATGGAACTAAATCGGGTAATACGGAAAGTAAAACCAATAGATGAAAGCAGTAGTTTACGAATGGGAGTGAATAATGTATGAATCACATACACAAGAAAAACTACAGAACGGGCATAACTTTCCACATACCGCGATGCTATTAATTTAGGGGTTACTTCGCCTCCAAAAATAAGTATAAAGGTAGAAATGAGACACGCCAGCGTATAGGAAATCAACGGTGAGGCTATAGAAGTAGGCAACAACTGGTTGATGATATACTTCTCCAAGCGACTCCCAAAAGCAATACTTAACCCTATATTCACAATTGCATTTCCCATAAGAATCGAGGTAAGCAAATCCGAAGGAGATTCCATTAATCGAGCAATTAATTTATCACGGAAATAGGAACTCTTCTGCATAGATTTTAATTGTGTTCCTCGAATGGCAAAAAAAGCCATCTCCGTAGCAGAAAAAAACGCAGAGGCACAAAGCAGACATAAAGCAAGTATCAAGATGTGTAATGGGAAATAGTCTACTAATTTTTCTTGTAAATTAACTTGAAACGCATAACTTGTATTTTGATACAGGAACAAGAAGAGTAGTACAGAACTAAATATGAATAGATATAACAAATATTTTAATCCGCGAATACTCTCTATACGAAATAACTTATAGGCATTCTCTTTTTTGTTATTTTTTCTGTCAATATCCATTTCAGTTTATTATATCGTTTATCTTCCTTTTTTTTCTATCTTTTTGGGATATTTAATCCATGCAGATTCTATATCAACATCCAAATATTTTGCCTGTTTTTCCATCATCTCTTTCCGTTGCGGAACGGTATCATGAACATAACCTAATAGGTGCAATAAAGCATGACAAAATAGCAAATATATTTCCTGTTTTGCCTTTTCGGGATTATCTAAATATTTATTAAAGATGGTTTCCAGAGAGATAACAATCTCACCGAGACAGTGAACCTCTCCAAGAGGAAAATTTTCGGGGACAGAAAAAGAAAGAACATCCGTAGGTTTATTCTTTTTGCGATATATTTTATTAAGGTTTTGAATAAATTCATCATCACAAAACACAAGACTTAATTCATAATCTTTTTTTTGAAAACCTTCTCCATCCAAAATTTTCTCAGCAATTTTTTTCAATCGTATGGGGCTATATACTTTCTTATATAAAGACAGGTTTACTACTTTAATATGAATCATTCGTTTTATTCCCCCGATATTTTCGGATTATCGGATAGAACTTCCGACTCTGCTCTGGAATTTTTCTGCTGAATTATGGTAGAGACATGTTCTTCAGCAATTTGAGTACTGGGATATGAAGGACGAAGATGAAGTAACGAAGATAATACTCGTGACACTTCTTCGATAATTATATTCAACTGACGCAGCGTTAAGTCGCATTCATCAAACTGCCCATCATTGGCTCGTTCCGTCACAATGCGGTCTACCATCTGGCGAACTCGTTCGGGATTGGGATTTTTAAGGGAACGGACCGCAGACTCGGAAGCATCGCAAATCATGATAATTGCATATTCCGGCTTTTGAGGTTTCGGACCGGGATAACGATAGTCCTGCTCATTCACATCACCAAACTTCTGCTGTTCTAAAGCCAACTGATAGAAGTAACCTATACGAAAAGTGCCATGATGCTGTGCTATGGCTTCTATAATAGGTTTCGGTAGACGGTATTCTTGTGCCAATTTGATACCTTCTGTCACATGCGAAAGGATAATTCGGACACTATTCCTTGGCGAAATAGTGTCATGGATATTATTACCATTCTGATTTTCGTAAAAATACTCCGAACGATTCATTTTCCCAATATCATGATAATACGCACAAACGCGGGCAAGTAAGCCATTGGCTTCTATTGCATCCGCAGCGGATTCCGCTAATTGTCCCAAAATAAGGCTATGGGAATATGTCGCCGGTGCTTGAACCGCTAATTTTTTAAGAATGGCGTTATTCAGGTCAGAATATTCTAACAATTGGAAGTCTGTTACAATACCGAACAATCGTTCTAAAAATGGAAGTATCCCCGGAACTAATAAAATACATAAACTTCCATTTATTCCCAGAAGAAACAACCTTCGAACCGTAGTTTCGCTGATTAATGTATCCGTGGTTAATGTGATTGCCAGAAGAGCAAGAAAACCTACAATAATCCCATTTAATGATGCGGATGTTATATCTCTCCTCTTACGGACACGATAAATTGAAAAAACGGCGCCCATCGTCATGGCAAGGTCAAAAACAAGCAATCTCCAGTCATAACGAAATAGAACCGATAGCAATATGCAGGTAATAAAAGAAAGAAAAGCCGATAATCGCATTTGCACTAATATGGCGAACAATACGCCAACAATAGTTACCGGAACAGCAAACCCTGTAGCGTCGAAATATAGCATTCCTCGCCCTAAAATAAGAATTCCTATCACCAGAAGTAATGCAAGATACCATATTGTCTCAACAGATGGTTCGCCTTTATGTTCCCAGAGGCAAATAGCACGGTAAAGACTTACAAAAGCCAGGGAAGCAATTATCAAATGAGCCACAAAAGAAAAAATCCAGCGCGGTGTTTTCCCCTGACTTTGTTCTAAAAGTTTTAAGTATGTTTTCGCATCAGAACGGGATTCCAATGTCCACCGTTTCCCTCGCTCCTGAATTATCTCTCCTGCAGCAATTTCTTTCATAACAGGATTAATGGTCTCTGCAGTTCGTTCTCGAACAATCTCGGTTGTGACCGGGTCATATTGCAATGTTTCTACGACGAGGTCGCTGATGGTGTATAAAATGGCTTCATATATCTTAACCCAATCAAATGATGATACATTTTGTTTGGTTAATTTACGAACCTCTTCTTGAATACGAGGTTTTAACTTTTCCTCTATGGCTCGTTTAACATCCGGTATCGTTCGCAATTCGATCTCTTCACTGGTTTTCTGGTCAGATTGGGGATTTCCTCTAACGACAATTACCTTCAACCCTGCTGTTTGTTGCTCTTTATTGGAGATTACTCCTTCATTTAATACATAACTAAGATTCTCTTCTGCAATCTTCTGCATAGCATTGAATAATGGAAACGAAGAATTTGTCGTTGTAGGCATTCCACTATTCGGTATAATAGGATTGAGTTGATTGGATAAGGCATTCATTCTATTTTGTATCTCTGCTTCAATATCAGCTAGAACCCACACTACCAATTTTTCGCTTTCAATATCTTGACTCCATTGAAAAGAGGGATAAAATTTATCAAATTCGTTCTGGGCATAGGAAAAGGCCTGTGACACATCGAACAGGTCTGGACTTTTCTTTTGTTGAAAATAATTATCTAATATTCGTGTCCGTATTTCCTGAATCTGTGAGATTCTATGTCGAAGGCTTTGAATCTGTTCCTGCACTTTCTCCTGTGCAACACGATAATGAGGCGGGACTTTCGTCCGTGCTTGATTCTTGGCTTCTCGTGTCGCTTTAACATCTTCTGTCTGGAAACTAAAATCTGCCCGAAGTTCCTGCTGGGCTACAATTTCACGGTCTACCTCTTCCGGTGTCAAAGTCTCACGGTTTATATTGGTAGTAATAAGAAAAGCAGAGATAACAATGGCACCTATTCCTGTCAAAAGGATACGGATATTGAGGATTCGTTGCCTTTGAAATCCTTGTGTTTCGGAAATTATTTTCGATGACGGGAACCCAATTTTTCGCTGGGTTCCGGTATTTTCGCTCATGGCTTATGCTCACTCCGTCTTTCATCCGACTGGGGAGATACGGCATCGGAATTGTCTAATCTACGATGAGACTCGTATGCGTCAATAATTCTCTGTACTAAGGGATGGCGAACTACATCGCGTTTGGTTAAGTGGACAATACCTATTCCGGGAATCCCTTCAAGAATTCGACGACTTTCCACCAGTCCGGATGTTTTCCCTTTTGGCAAATCAATCTGCGTTATATCACCTGTTATAATTGCACGCGAGCCCTCACCCAAACGCGTCAGGAACATGAGCATCTGGTCACTCGTTGTATTCTGGGCTTCATCCAATATCACAAAGGCATGGTCTAATGAACGACCTCTCATAAAAGCTAACGGCGCCACTTCAATCCGCTCCTGTTCTATCCATCGCTGGACTCGTTCAAAATCTACCATAGAATATAAGGCATCGTAAAGAGGTCGCAAATAAGGATGGACTTTCTCTTCGAGGGCACCCGGCAAATAACCCAAATTTTCACCGGCTTCTACCGCAGGACGAGTTAAGACTAACCTCCGCACCTGTTTGTTTAATAGAGCCGATACCGCAGAAGCCATCGCAAGATAAGTTTTTCCGGTGCCTGCAGGACCTATTACAAAGGTCATTTCGCACTGCTGAATAGTTTCTAAATATTCCACCTGTCCTTTCGAACGAGGCTGAACTTTTATTTCGGGTCTTAGTCCCGGAATGGGAGTTTTTGCAGATTGTATTTCCGTCGTTTCAGCTACAGCCATATTGTTTTTCATATCTGGATAATCTTCCAATGCAAGGTCAAAATCAGCAGGGGTTGGCGTATATCCTTTGCGAACCGCATAAAGCAAATGATGAAGTATTTCGCTTACTTTACGGGCTTCCTCATATTCGCCGATTAGAAGGACCTTTCCTCCGCGGTCAATCACCTGTACCCGCGTCTGGTCGCATACCCGCTTGCGAATTTCACCATTCACCCCTAATAATTTAATCAATTCATCATGATTATGAATCACGATTTCATGAGTTGAAATCGTTTCTCTCTTTAATCGAATTTTACTCATGCCCGATTATTTGATAAAAAACCTCCGTTGTCATTGTTCTTCCAGCCTTAGTATCTTTTCACCGGGGTAAACCCAGCCTTTATTTTTACGCACCGATTCTTCTTGCTTTAACTGGTCTGCTTTAAGTCGCTCTATTTCTTTTTCTAATGCGCTCTTTTGCGTCACCAAATCACGAATTTGTTGAACTAACTGTTGGAATTGAACTTCGGCTTTTTTCACTTCTTTATAACGATTTGCAATATCGCGATGGACAAAATAGGTATACGCAAAACAGCACGCTACTGTCAAAACTACTATAAAATACAGTATCTGCTTAAATCTCTGCATTAACTCGCGTTATATGCTCCTTTATTTATTATTAATATTATACACCAACTCTATATATAAATTATACATTAAAAACGGTGATATATACGAATTTATTTCAAAGGAGCAAATGCTTTTAACCCTAAATATTCTGCTTGATTACCCAATTCTTCTTCGATTCTTAACAATTGATTGTATTTGGCAATACGGTCACTACGGGAAGTAGAACCCGTCTTAATCTGACCCGCGTTTATGGCTACGGCAACATCCGCAATAGTTGCGTCTTCTGTTTCTCCACTTCTATGGGAAATAACCGTCGTATATCCAGCACGATGTGCCATCTGACAGGTTTCAAGCGTCTCCGTTAAGGTTCCAATCTGATTTAATTTAATCAATATAGAATTGGCAACACCTTCTTTTATACCACGAGACAAATATTTCGGATTGGTCACAAAAATATCATCACCCACAAGTTGTATCTTATTCCCTAATTTCTCTGTGAGTTTCTTCCAGCCCGCCCAATCGTTTTCATCAAGTCCATCTTCTAAACTAATAATCGGATAGGTATTCTTCCATTCAACCCAGAATTCTACCATTTCATCTGTACTTTTTTCCTTTTGCTCTTCCGACAGCAAAATATACTTACCTTTGTTGAAAAAGGAACTTGCCGCGGGGTCAAGGGCAATCCACACATCCTTTTCGGACTTATAGCCAGCCTCTTTAATCGCTTTCAATATAACTTCAATGGCTTCTTTATTCGATTTTAAGTCGGGAGCAAAACCACCTTCATCACCTACTGCAGTATTCAAACCCTGATTCTTTAACACTTTCTTCAACGCATGAAAAACCTCAGTTCCCATCCGCAATGCTTCACTGAAACAAGAAGCCCCCGCAGGAACAATCATAAATTCTTGCAGGTCTACATTATTATCGGCATGCTTACCACCATTTAAAATATTCATCATCGGAACGGGAAGCACATGAGCATTGGCTCCACCGATATAACGATATAAAGGCATTTCAAGAGTCTCTGCCGCCGCCTTTGCTACCGCAAGAGAAACACCCAATATAGCATTAGCGCCCAACTTCCCCTTATTCGGGGTACCATCCAACTCACACAGCATACGGTCTATTTCACGCTGTTCCAATGCATCCATACCTAACAATTCTTCCGCAATCACTTCATTTACATTCTTAACGGCTTTGGTTACGCCCTTACCCATATACCGCTTCTTATCTCCATCACGAAGTTCTACCGCTTCATTTTCGCCCGTAGACGCTCCCGACGGAACAGCCGCTCTACCTACCGCACCCGAGGCTAAATAGACATCTACCTCTACCGTCGGATTTCCACGAGAGTCTAATATTTCGCGTGCTTGCACTGCTGTAATCCTTGTCATAATTTCTCCCTTTCTATAACAGTTAAAAGGTTAAAAATATATTTATAATTTCCACGGTTTTATAAGATGTTCCCAACTTCGGTTAAGGAACTCATCTTCATAATCCTTAAAAATCTGATAATCTTCCAACTTATCCCCTGAGGTCTGAAGTCCCTCATATCTTCGGGATAAAATTTCATAGGCACAGGTCAAAAAAATAGAGGGTATCACCATACCTATGAAAAAGAAAAACAAAGGAAACACATTCCAAAAACATAACATAGTATAGCAAAAAAACACCTGAAAACTAAAATATGGATTTGCCAATAAAAGAACATAACCCCAGTAAATATACCTCCAGAAAGCCATCTTCTTAAACGACAACGAAGGAATCACCCACAACAGAGCCAGAAAAGTAAACAACCCAAACCAAATAAAAAAACCCATCAAAACATATTTTACCCATAGAAAATCAAAAAAAATGCCACTCACATAAAACCAGACATTTACCCATAAAATCAAAAACAACAAAAAGAACAAAAAAAACACAGGAACCGCCTTCAACACCGCTATTCGCAAAGCATACACAAATTTCTCTCGCAACCCCTCTTTATGCTCAAAAATAGCAACCGTAAACGATGAAACAAAAACATTCACAAAGAAAAAATAAGCACCCATCAACAAAAACAAAAAAATCCCCGACAAAGAAAAAAATTCACCATCAAAAGACCACAAAGGTATTGATAAAAATATCATCGGACAAATAAAACACAAATTAAAAACAAACCATGTCCCCATATAATCATACCAAACCCAAAAACTCATCTTTAACGCACGCTTTAACACAACAAACCTTCAAAAATAAAATTCTTAAATAACACTCTTAATACTTAATAAAGGGATATAATGTAAAACTACCCCTCTGCTTTATATACTACCAAAACAACAAAACAAAAAATATACTTTTATACAAAAATTAGGTGCTTATATCATATAACCATCATTTTCTATTTTAATCAATACCACTTAATACCTTGCCCTCTTACGACTCAATATATTTATTGTCTGGATAAACGCTCAATCAATGTATTTACCCGCCTCTGAAATACCTTTACCTTCTGTAAATATTCTTCCTTGTACTTTTCGTCAATTTCCTTTTTATCTTCTCGTATTGGATAATCTAATGGCAGGTCAAATGTCAATTTTTTTATACCATCAATATCGTCTTTTGTTCCTAACTGCTCAAACCAAAAAAGAGTTCCTTCTCTCTCTTTTAGGTCACATTCGTTAAGCATAAAAATTGGTTCAATGCTCTCCCCCTCTTTTACTTCTTTTCTTTTTTTAATTCCCTCTTCTATTCTTGATTTGTACCAGTTACTATGCTCCAAAGCGAAATTTAACATTATTTCTTTTATTAATTCTTTTTTTCTTCCCACTAACTCAGGGTTTACTTCCAAAATTGTTGTTAGTACTTTTGGTAGTTTATAGGAAGGATAAGTATTTCCATTCAGCCTTTGTATATGATAATAGGTTATTTTCCCTTTTGATATGTCATCCAGAAATTTTTCTCCGTATATTGTTGCCAATACTACATATTCCATACCCATTTCTAAACTTAGAAACCGATAGCTGTTTGCTACCCAGATATAATCATATAAATCCGTTGAGAGGCTAAATAAAGAGAGATTATAAAAGCGATCGAAAAAATTGATTTTGTAATCATCGGGGTCTGGTTCATATCCATTGTTCTCTTCATATTTTTCAATAATATCCTTTATTATCTTTTCATGTTCCTCATCGTGAATATAGCAATCAGGACATAAATCTCCATCTTGCGAAATTAAATATTCAAGAGAGGCTTTAATTTGTTCTCTTTTTTCCTCTTTGTATAATAGATCCTTTAACCTGCATTGAATTTTCATCTTTAATAGTTGAACCAATCTGTCCTTTATCTTCTGATTCCCATACACCAGATAACCTTGGTCTGGATTTGTTACCTCTTCATACAAATACTTTGCAGATAAATACCACTACTTCTTAGTTTTGAATATTTCGTTTGATTTCTCTATTATCTCTTCTTCTTTTTCACTATCTAATAAGGGTAATTTATTAGCAGATAATAATTTCTTGTACACATTCACACAATCAGCCACATTCTCGGGGTCGAAGGAGTAACTTTGGGTCGGAAAATAGAGAAAGAATAAATTGAACACAACAAAAATATATACAAACAACCCTCTATTTCGGTATAACATAATTTTTTCCCTTTCTGATAATTAATTTTTATCTAATTAACCTCTATATGAATATGTTTAAATGGGAATAATTCCCACCAATATTGTCCGTTAGAATTTGTCTCACTATTAGCCATATCTTGAGTAAAAGATACATACGTAATTCCATTATATACTTTTACTTGACTGCAACACCCTGCCAGAAAAGCACACCTACCTACTCGCCAATTTAATCTATAAGAATTCCAATCATCACCACCCATATCTAAATCCATTGCTTTACCGGAAAGATGTTTGCTTGTTCTGACACCTCCCGCAGCCGTGTTATTTTTAGGACAACGGTAAACACAGAGTTTTTTGTATGTTTCTTTTATTACTATACCTGAAACTTTCTCATTTATTGTATTCCACTCATTATTATCTCTTAAAATATTACGATTCATCTTTCTTATGTTACCCTTAGGAGAAACATAAATATACATCCTGTCTCTACCAATCGGTTTATTTATTCCTTGGATAAACGGTCTATTAATGCGTTTACTTTCAGTTGGAATTCTTCTAATGTTTTTTTATATACCGTATTTTTCTCCTTATATAAATCTTGGTTAATTACTTCTTGCCTCGGAGAATCTTTTGGTATTTCTTCGAGCCATTTTTTCAATGTTTCTATATCTTCTTTTTTACCTATCTGCTCATATATCTTTAATCCTTCCATATATCCTAGGAGGGACTTAAAGTTCTTTGATATGACAGATTTGATCATTTTTTCATTCTTGTCTAAAAATTCTTTATTGTACTTGATTATTAAATTAAAGACTTTAAATGAATCTTCAAAAGTAAGATATCCACCTTTTTGTCGGTGAATCCATGCAAAGTTACTATCTATATAACCAGTTGAAATATCTTCTAAAAACTTTTCCGGACATACCTTGGCGATATAATAGGCTCGGATATAAGCCAACATAACTCCACCCTGGGGTGTTTCCCAGATATAATCATAAATCCCCTCTGAGAAAGTGCTAATTGCTATTGAATAAAAACTTTCGATTTTAACGTAATAACCTTCAAGAAACTCGGAGTACGCATTTCTTTCCATATCAGATGGAGGGGACAATATTTTCTCCTCCTCTTTATCATGTAGATAACACTCTGTACATAAATCTCCATCCTTTGAGATTAAATAATCTAAATATCTTTTTGATTTCTCTTTACAAGTTCTTGACCATTCTTCTATTATCCTTTGTTTTTCATGCTCACTTATATCTTCTCTTTTCTTAGTTTTTTCTATAAAATTATCACTTATCTCTTTTTTTAATTTACACTGAACTCTTATCTTAAACAACTCAACTAATTTGTCCTTTATTCTTTGGTTTCCATATCCCAAGTATATCGAATCTCCTGTTCCCAATCTACTTATTATGTATTCCATTGCTAAGAGTAAGGATTTTTTCTCCCTCAAAATTTCATTAACTTTATTTAATATTTCCTCCTCTTCATTATCACTCAATAAAGGTAATTTGTTTGCTTTCGTTAAACTATAGTACCTCTCCCAATCTACTTTTTCATCTCCTATAGTCTCTGCATCAATACTTCCATGGGGAAATAATAAAAGTGTTAAGTGAAGTAACATCAAATAGATTAATATTTTCTTGTGAAACGCCAGAAGATACTTTATCATATTTATTCTCCATAAAATGTTGAATTCCTAAGTTCCGACATGTCCATGATATATTTCAATATTTGATGGAGGAAAGTCCGGTAATTGGCCGGTTTCAGGGTTAACATACTGTTGAATACTTTTTCTACCATCATTTGTGTATAACAAAATTTCATAATTTTTATTTATTTCGTAAGCAATTTTTCCTACTCTCCAGTTTCCTAACGAACTTAGTTGGTCATAGTCAAAGGCTTTACCGGAAAGATGTTTGCTTGTTCTGGCACCATTCGCAGCCGTGTTATTTTTAGGACAACGGTAAACACTTGTTACATTGACTGTTCCACCGTATTGTTGATCGTATGCTTGGTTTACAGCCGCATAGCAATCTGCAACACCTTTTTCTATAGCCCAGCCGGTATGAGGATAAGGGAGATTTCCATGATCGCATTCGAGTTTGTTAAAGGGTAATAATGCTTCCTTTGTATAGCATAAAGGACTATTGGGATCGTTTGTTACGAAATCACAGCAGGTTGGTATATTCTCGGTATACATTTGATTATTATTCGTAACATCTGGATTATTATACATATCTATAACTATATCTCTACCATCGGGAGCATCCATACAACCAACACACTCATAACCATATCCGCAATACAAACGAAAAACAGGTCGAACAAAAAACTGAGTGCAACCCGCAGGAATATGAATATTATTCGGTTCATTTACGGGATCAAAGGGTCCATGAATATTCATGAATAAAGTTAAATTATCATTATACGATTCAACCTTTTTCCATACTTGACCATCTGCAGATACCTCCCAATAATTGAACACTGCTCCTTGGCAAGGTGATGCATGCAATACTACTCTATTACATTCAGAACATGGGGAAAAAGTTTCGATAGGAGATAAGATATTACATTGTGGTGTATATGGAACAGGGTTCCAACCCTGGGAAGGTCCAATGTCTGTCGGAGGATAAATAATACCAGGTTCTATTATATATGCTGTTCCTCCTTCATCAATTCGTTGACAATTCTGATGATCAAAATATATCTCACCTTGAGGAATGGGAAGGTTTAAGTATACTTTATTAACCAAAAGGGCAGTGGCACTGTGGTTTTGATTTTGAGTATATCTAAAGTTAGCAGAGGCAATGATAGAAGTAGCAAAAAGGTTATCACTGGTACAATACCATAGAGCAAGAGTTTTGTCATCACCGGGGACAACAGCAAAAGTAAATTTTCCATAAGAGCGGGCATAGTTATTTAAATAAAAGCCCAAATTACAAGAGTCATCTGGGTTAAGATAAGAACATAGGTTAGGGCATCCTGAGTTGAAATAAATACCGTCTCCTCCATATATACTTAATAACATTTCGTGGTAATCCCAATTGTAATTTTCCACAGGAATCGCTACTGGCTTAATATATATGTCATCTACCATTAATAATTGGACAGGATTTTCCATATATCTACGACCTATGCAAACAGAAGAACCATGCCAATCAATAATGAAGTTTGATGCAGGCAAAACAGATACATTGGCTATATCCCCTCTATCGTATTCAACTTCATAACGCCAGGGAATAGGTTCTCCATTTATTATTGTGGTTTGTATATTTTTTGCGTTTCCAGGAACATTTAATCTATTGCCCCATAGTAAAAAAGGATTTATATCACATTCAACCGTAAGATTAACTTTTTTCTTTCCAACATGGGCAGTTACATGTTGTGGACCATCTTTTATTTGAACATATCCAATATCTAAAGATAAATTTGTTAACAAAATATCCGGAGGGTATGCCGACCAATATGCAAATTCATAATTTGGATCAATATTTACATATTTTACTTCTACTACTTCACCTTTAACAAAAGTATCACCACCTTGAGTCACGACTACATATCCTGGAGTATCTTCACAGTTTAAACCGCAATTTACACTTGTTGTCAATGGATAGTGCACATCACATTCTTTACAGGGACAGCCTGAAACTAAAAGGACTATAGTAATAATGATAGATAGATAGATAAATTTAGAAAAGTAACTCCTTAATTCTTTATTCATAGCATATCCTCCTTATTTTACTGTCTTGCTTGTTGTGCTGTTATTTCATTTATCATTGTTTGGATAGTATTATTGTTAACTGCACCGTAGTCAATGTTGTATTTAATGGGTTGGGTTATGTCATGATTGGTAAGATAATTTTTTATTTTTGTATCCGGTGTTTTATGAATAATTTCATCGTAATACTTCCGACGAAGTTCCTGATTTATCGGGTCATTAAAAATATCTCCACTTAATGTTCCTGTTCGTATATAAGGAGTAGTAGTGCTAATTACTTCTAAACTATACTCGAAAGGATAATTTTCTAATTTTGTGAGATTCGCTTTTATTCCCAGATTATAGTTTGTTTGTAAAAATTTTCCTGATTGGATTTCCAACGCTCTTTTTGCAATATCGTAATATCCCAGTTTAACGAAAAATTTTATTCCTTTGTCAATTAAGTTTAATTGTTTTTCATATACACTCGTTAATCCGGGTAGAGGGGGCAAAACATCTAATTGCAAAATGTCAGACAAACATTTCTCCGCTTCTTTCACCCAATAATTTTCCGTAGCAAGGTCTAACAAAGTAAACTTTGCATATAGCACATCCGGGGTGATTTCTTTTTTCAAACTGGCATTTAGAAGAGCGGTTTTAACTATTTCCCGGGAATTTTCATTCTGTATCATTCCACACTTTAGAAAAGTAATAAGAGTATATCGAGTATTAGAGTCTTCTTCTTCCTTGAGCATTTCAGCCCATTTCTGGATAGTTTGTTCATTTATATCGTAGAGATTCATGGAGAGAAGCACACTCCTTATTTTTGCAATCCCGCGGAGTAGATTTAGATTGTCAGCGGTTACCCCTGATTCGACCACACCTCTTAGTAGGTCTAATTGGTTTGGATTATCTATATATGTCTGCACAAGTATTTTAGGGTCACTATTTTTATATCTGGAAATAACTGTATTGATACTACGGTTTACTAAATCCTGTAATAAGAATTGCACAGATAAAGAATCAGGGTATTTTGACAAAAACAATGAATTTACTAACTTTTTATTCACATCTAATAAACTGGAAGCGAACCCTTGGGGATTGTATTGAAGATTCTCTTCCGACACGGTAGCAAAAGCATGGATTGTATCTGCTAAGAACTTTAAGGTCTGATTTCCATCCAGAGACGAATCGCTTAATAATGAACTATAACGATTTCCTGCAGATAGTAGAGAAGCCACATCACGACGATATAGAAACGCTATTCCTACCAATAATTTATCAGAAGGGTACTGGTCTTCCTGAACTATTTTTGTTTGTCCTAATTGCTGCTTTATAAGAGTTTCTGGCTGATAAAATTTGTTGACGATAAAACAATAGAGATGAAGGGGTTCTAAAAGTACTTCGGCACTTTTTATATCATTTTCAGGTGCAGAACGAAACAGTTCAAAAATTTTTTGAAGAGCGTCTCTTGCTTTTCCATTGTTAATATCTGTATAGGCAGACAACTCCGTTTCTTTAACTGTTTGTAAAAAACTGTTGTCCACTGCATAACCAGACAAGACGACAGACACGAACAAGATAGCTATAATTATGGAATGTGTTTTGGGGAAAGATGCTTTAATCATAGTTGTTCTCCTTTTTATAAGTTTGTCCAAACTCTATAAAGTATATTGTAAAAAAAAAAAAGCATTTGTCAAGTAAAATTTTTTAAAAAATTTTAAATTATCTTACTCTTATTATATTTATGCTTTTCCCCTATCTTTTTGTTCCCAAATTATTAAATAGTAATAATCACTCCCATTTATCATTCGTTCTAAATTGTAAAATCGTAGTTTATTACTTATTATTTGTAATTAAAGGTAGAAGTCTTTCGCTGGGTAATTCTATTTTTTTTAAAAATATCAATGAAATATTTATAGAAAAATGCGGATGTTGGCTCCTTTTTTGATTTCATTGAGCCATTTTTGATAGCGTTCGTTGATGTATTGTTCTTTGAGTTTGGGTTCAATAAATATCCTTGCCTGCTCGTAGGATAGTTTATCGTTTCCTTGTCTTTCTTCTACTTTCAGGATGTGGAATCCCCATTCGGTTTCGATAGGTTCACTGATTTCACCCACGGATATCTTTTCGATTACCTGTTCCAATTCGGGAACTAAGTCCCCCTGGGATACCCAGCCAATAAGTCCCGCCTTATCGGCTTCGGGACCCTGTGATTCGTTTTCGGCTATGGAACCGAAGTCTGCACCTTGCTTCAGTCGGTCAAATATTTCTAAAATGCGTTCTTTTACTTTGGCTCGTTCTTCGGCTTCTTTCGGAGCGGATAGGAAAATTCGGCGGACTTTGGTGCGTTGCGGATTTTGAAATTCTTCGATATGTTCGTTGTAGTATTTGGCTATATCAGGTTCTGATATGGTAATTTCTTTTTCAAATTCTTTTCTTTTTTTCAAAGCATAGGATAGGGCGATAAGTTGTTGTTTTATTCGTTCGCGGAATTCGCTTATCATCTCTCCGCTTTCTGCCAACAGCCGATTGAATTCTTCCGGGGAACCGTAGCGTTTTTTTATTTTATTAACACGCTCATCAATTTCTTTTTCGTCTACCTGTAATCCTTCGTTCACTGCTTTACGATAGAGGAGAAGTCTTTCGATATAACGGTCTAATGCCTTTTGAAGGGCTTTTTCCATCTCCTGCTGGATTTGCTGTGCGGATGCACCTTGTGATTGCAAATCAGCAAGGAAGGGGGCTATTTCCTCTCGCAGGTCACTCATAAGTATCGGTTCGTTATCTACTGTGGCAACGACCCCATCTAACAATACGCCATTTATGGCAAGGAGTCCTATTGTTAAAATTGATGCGATAGACATACCTTTCTCCTCTTTTAGTTTTATTTTATTTTTAACTGCTTGTTTGTTCCGAGCCTGTTCCTTTTATCATACCAATAGCATTTAATAATGCAATTATCGCCTGAATGATTACTGTAATACCACCAAGACCGGTATTCAATCCCCAGTCTAATGCTTTTGTCGTTGCGGAGATAGGTTTTATATGTTTCATATCAATACCCTTTATGTTGATTATAATAAAACAGGGAAGATAAATATCATATTTATCTTCCCTATTATACTATTTTTATTACTTTTTTTCTAATGTGGTTTGAACCTTATTTGACTATTGTTCTTCCATAGCCGAGTAGTCTTTTTTTTCTTCGGTTTGTATTTCCAGATGTTCTTCTAATTCTTTTTCAGAAATACTTGCTAAAACGGGCTCCGATTTTTGATAGAAGCGACTACCTGTTCCCGCCGGAATTAGATGCCCTATGATTACATTTTCTTTCAATCCACGAAGATAATCGCGTTTCCCGCGAATTGCCGCATCGGTCAAAACTCGGGTTGTATGTTGGAAAGATGCCGCCGCTATAAAGCTCTCTGTACTTAATGCAGATTTACTTATCCCCTGTAATATCGGTTCTGCTTCTGCGGGTTTTCCTCCGCGTCGAATAATTTTTTCGTTGACTTCTTCAAATTTGGAACGGTCAACGATTTCATGCGCCACGAAGGGCGAATCACCGGTGTTCTCTTTAATACGCACTTTGCGAAGCATCTGGCGGATAATAATTTCAAGATGTTTGTCGTTAGTTCGTACACCCTGTGCCCGATACACCCTTTGAATTTCGTCCAGAATGTATTTGCGAACCGCTTCTTCTCCTTTGATTTCAAGAATGTCTTCAAGAATAATGGGACCATCGGTTAGTTGTTGTCCCGCATATACACGGTCGCCTTGTTGCACGAACAGGTGTTTGCCGGGCGGAATAGTATATTCGCGTTCTTTACCAATCTTCGGAACAACCTTTACTTTACGCATACCCTTGATAGAACCGCCAATCTCAACAATACCATCTATATGGCTGATAATAGCAGGATTCTTGGGAACACGGGCTTCAAATAATTCTGACACACGGGGCAAACCACCTACGATATCTTTTGTCTTACCTAATTTACGCGGTGTCTTTGCCAGAATGTCCCCTGCTTCCACATCATCTCCGTCCTTTATCATTAAATGCGTCTCCGGAGGTAAGGGAGCAAAGGCTAATACTTCATTATGTTCCCCAACAATAAGGATTTGTGGATGTAAATCGTGTTTATGTTCCGTAATAATACGCTCTTCCAGTCGTGTCTCCGGATTTATCTCCACCTGCATAGTAACGCCTTCCACAACGCCTTCTAATTTAACCTTACCGGAGCGTTCCGCAACAATAACCTGATTGTAGGGATCCCACTTATACAGTAACGCACCCTTCTTCAATTTCTGTTCATTTTCGCAGAAGAGGGCTGCACCCATAGCCGGGGCAAAGCGGATAATTTCTTTCCCTTCATCATTGAGAACACGAATTTCTCCGCCACGATTTAATATAACGGTCTCCCCTTTACGGTTTTTACCGGCTCTAATATTGTTAAATATAACTTTCCCGCTTTCCGGGATACGGACTTCGGGACTTTCTAACTGCAGACTTGCCGCACCTCCGATATGGAAAGTTCTCATTGTTAATTGCGTTCCGGGTTCTCCAATGGCTTGTGCCGCAATGATACCGACGGCTTCACCCAACTCCACCAATCTGCCTGTAGCAAGATTTCTACCATAACATAAGGCACATACACCTCTTTTTGCCTGGCAGGTAAGCACAGAACGCACATGAACACCCGGCAAACCCGATTCTACTATGAGTTTTGCTTTCTCTTCCGTAATCTCTTCGTTAGCATAAACAACAGGTTCTGGATGTCCTGGAATAATAATGTCTTCAATAGCATATCTTCCTACAATTCGTTCTTCTAATGGTGTAATAATATCGGGACCGGAACTTAAAGGTTCCACATACACACCGTTCATCGTACCGCAATCATATTCTTCGATAGTTACATCCTGCGCCACATCTACCAGTCGGCGTGTTAGATAACCTGCATCTGATGTTTTTAATGCGGTATCTGCCAGACCTTTTCGAGCACCGTGGGAAGAAATGAAATATTCCAGCACACTAAGCCCTTCCCTGAAATTGGAGGTGATCGGGGTTTCGATAACATCGCCGGAGGGCTTCGCCATCACACCACGCATACCTGCCAACTGTCGAATCTGGTCTTTACTACCTCTGGCTTTTGAAGTATACATCAAATACAAACCGGTAAAGCCCTGTTCTTTTTGTTCAAGACAGGATAACATGGCTGCGGATACCTCATCAGTCGCTCGCTTCCATTCCTCAATAATCTTGTTTGTCCGTTCTCTTTGTGTCAACAAACCATGCTGATACTGTTCCTCAATATTTTCAACTTGTTTACGGGCAAGGGCTAATATCTTTTCTTTATCCGGCGGAATGGTTATATCTTCTATAGCAATTGAAAGTCCCGATTTCGTCGCATATTTAAATCCAATATTCTTCAAACAATCCAACAATTCTACCGTCTTGCGATGCCCAAATCTCTTGTAACAGTCCGCAATAACTTTACCAATCGTAGATTGATTATGTTCTATATTTACATCTTCTAATTGAATTTCAGGAGGTAGTCCATCCCAGAGAATAACTCTTCCTACTGTCGTATCTACTACTTTCCCCTGATGTTGGATTTTAATCCTCGCATGAATATCTACATGTCCAAAGTGATATGCTAACAATACTGCCTCTTTATTCGGGTATATTTTCCCTGCATTACAAAGAACCTTCCCATCCTTAGTTTTCCATTCCTCTTTCCATTCTCCTTTGGCTCCAGGTCGCGTGCGAGACAACCACGCAATACCCAAAACAATGTCCTGACTGGGTGTAACAATAGGAGAACCATCGGACGGAGAGAAAATATTGGAAGAACCCATCATTAAAAGATGTGCTTCCAATTGGGCGGCTGGGGTCAAAGGCACATGCACCGCCATCTGGTCGCCATCAAAGTCTGCATTATAAGCCCTACATACCAACGGATGTATACGAATAGCATTCCCCTCTATCAGTATCGGCTGGAATGCCTGAATTCCCAAGCGGTGGAGAGTTGGAGCACGGTTCAGAAGCACAGGATGGTCTTTAATTACTTCTTCTATTGCATCCCATACTTCAGGTCTGCCCTGTTGTATCATTTTCCGTGCCGCCTTAATTGTAATGGCAATTCCCTTTTCCTGAAGACGACTAATAACGAACGGTTCAAACAGAGCCAGTGCCATCCGTTTGGGCAAACCACATTGATTTAGTTTTAACTCCGGACCCACGACGATAACGGAACGACCAGAATAATCTACGCGTTTACCTAACAAATTCTGACGGAACCTGCCTTGTTTTCCTTTGATAAAATCACTCAAAGATTTCAAAGGTCTTAAATTGGTACCGACTACCGCCCTACCATGTCTTCCATTATCGAATAGAGCATCTACCGCTTCTTGAAGCATTCGCTTTTCATTACGAACGATAATCTCCGGTGTGCGAATTTCCATGATCTTCTTGAGACGGTTATTGCGGTTCAACACACGCCGATAAAGGTCGTTCAAATCACTGGTCGCATACCTCCCACCGTCCAGAGGAACTAAAGGTCTCAAATCCGGTGGAAGAACAGGAATAACATCTAAAACCATCCATGACGGCTGATTTCCCGACTTACGGAATGCCTCGACTATTTGTAATCGCTTAATTGCTTTCGCACGAGTTTGGGCGGATGTAGAGTTTGCAAATTGATCCCGAAGTTCCGCGGATAATACATCCAGATTTAGTTCTTCTAATAAAATTTTTATCGCTTCCGCACCCATCTTCGCTTTAAATGTATTCGAACCAAATTCCTCTACCGCATCCTGATAGTCATCTTCAGATAAAATCTGCAACTTTTCTAAACGAGTTGTACCGGGGTCGATTACGATATAACTTTCGTAATATATAACTCGTTCCAGACTACGAACTGGCAAATCCAAAAGGTTGCCCATACATGACGGATTATTCTTGAAAAACCAGATATGGGCAACAGGGGCAGCAAGGCGAATGCAACCCATTCGTTCCCGTCGCACTTTGGCTTCGGTAATCTCCACACCGCACTTATCACAAACAATACCCCGATGCTTTACTTTCTTGTATTTACCACAACCGCATTCCCAGTCCTTGGTAGGACCAAATATCTTCTCGCAGAAGAGACCATCCTTCTCAGGCTTAAAAGTCCGATAGTTTAGCGTTTCAGGCTTCTTTACTTCTCCCTTAGACCATTTCATTATTTCTTCGGGAGAAGCAATCCGAATTTGAAGTGCATCAAATCGGTCTGATGTGGTAGGAACATATTTAGCCAAGGTATATATCCTCCTCGTCTTCTTTTTCTTCTGTATCTATTGCTGTTTCTACTTTCGCAAGTTTAATTACATCAAGACATAAACTCTGCATTTCACGGATTATCACATTAAAGGATTCCGGAACAGAGGGTTCTACTTCATAATGCCCTTTTACAATAGCATCGTAAATCTTGGTTCTACCTTGTATATCATCCGACTTTATCGTTAGTACCTCTTGAAGAGTATGGGCGGCACCATACGCCTCTAACGCCCAGACTTCCATTTCTCCAAATCGCTGTCCACCGGAATTAGCTTTACCGCCTAAAGGCTGTTGTGTTACTAAGGAATAAGGTCCAATAGCACGAGCATGTATCTTATCATCTACCATGTGGTTTAATTTCATCATATAGATATAACCCACACAGGTTTCATGATGAAATTCTTCGCCAGTTTTCCCATCACGAAGTTTTATCTTACCACTTGTTGGAAGTCCCGCTTTCTTCAAATAATCTATAATTGTTTCTTCTTTTGGTCCATTAAACACAGGGGATGCAATTTTGAGCCCCAGTACTTTCAATGCCCAGCCCAAATGCGTCTCTAAAATCTGTCCCACATTCATTCGGGAAGGCACACCGAGAGGATTTAGGATAATCTGGATAGGAGTTCCATCCGGAAGGAAAGGCATATCTTCCACAGGAACAATTTTCGCTACAACACCTTTGTTCCCATGGCGCCCTGCCATCTTATCGCCTACGGACATTTTCCGCTTGGTTGCAATATACACTTTCACAACCTTATTTACTCCCGGGGGTAATTCATCCCCTTCTCTCAACCGTTCTAATTCTTTCTCACGGAATGACAGTAATTTTTGTTCTTCTATCGCTGCCTGGTTCACTAATTTCGTAAACCACGATTGAATTTTCTTATCTTCAATTCTCAATCGCCCTAATACAGAATATTCCAACTCTCTCAGGTGCGATGGTCTTACAGATTTGCCTTTTTCAAGCACATAACCATTCTTTGTGTAATCGAAGACATCTTCTGTTATTTTTTGACCTAACATATCATCGCGAACTAAATCAACAAAGGTCTTCCGAATTTTTTCTATTCGTTCTGCATATTCTTGTTTAATGCGTTCTGCTTCTCGTGTAATTCTTGCTTTGGTTTGCTTATCTATGGCTTTATTACGACGACTGGATACTTTCACATCCACAACAACCCCTTCGGTACCCGGGGGAACATATAAAGAAGCATTTCGGACATCTTCCGCTTTTTCTCCGAATATAGCAATCAACAACTTCTCTTCCGGTGCCAGTTCTTGTTCTCCTTTCGGCGTCACCTTACCAACAAGAATATCCCCCGGCTTTACTTTCGAGCCAATATGGATAATTCCGTTCTCATCAAGATTCTTTAGGGACTCTTCCCCTTCATTCGGAATGTCAGGAGTAATTTCTTCCGGTCCTAATTTGGTATCGCGTGCTTCAATTTCAAAAACTTCAACCTGAATAGATGTAAAGACATCATCTTTAATCAATTCTTCACTCAGGATAATAGCGTCTTCAAAGTTATAACCTTCCCACGGTAGGAAAGCAACCAAGACATTTCTACCTAATGCCATTTCTCCATCACACATTCCCGGTCCATCTGCAATTACATCTCCTGCACTTACTTTATCCCCCTTCTGGACAATAGGTTTTTGATTAATACAGGTACTTTGATTGGAACGCGCAAATTTCTTTAACCGATATACATCCTCTTCCAACCTAAATGGATTATCTGTCTTTGAACTGTCAATGCGAATGCGAATTATCTCACTATCGGCATATTCGACGACCCCCGACCGTTCCGCACGAACTGCCGTTCCTGAATTTCGTGCACAGATTTTTTCCAAACCTGTTCCGACCAGAGGTTGTTCCGCTTTTAATAAGGGGACTGCCTGCCGTTGCATGTTAGAACCCATCAAGGCACGGTTTGCATCGTCATGTTCTAAGAATGGTACTAATGCGGCAGCCGCACTCACAATTTGCTTGGGAGATACATCCATAAAATCCACCTCTTCCGGCGGAACCATCGGAAAATCCCCTTTATGTCGGCAAAGCACAAAATGATTCTTAAATTTCCCTTTATTATCCAGCGGTTCATTTGCCTGAGCAATTTTATAATTATCTTCATCGTAAGCAGTCAGATAGACAATTTCATTCGTAACCCTTCCATTTTCTACCTTACGATACGGTGTTTCAAGGAAACCATATTCATTTATTCGTGCGTATGTTGCCATTGAAGCCATCAAACCGATATTCGGTCCTTCAGGTGTTTCTATCGGGCAGATTCGACCATAATGGGTTGGGTGAACATCGCGGACATCATAACCAGCACGGTCACGATTTAACCCACCCGGACCTAATGCACTCAACCGCCGTTTATGCGTTAGTTCGGACAAAGGATTAATTTGATCCATAAAATGGGATAATTGACTTCTCCCGAAAAAGTCCTTTAGCACAATACCCATCGGCTTTGAGTTTATAAGTGATTGCGGAGTATATTCCTGGTCTTCAGAACGATAATTCATGCGTTCGCGGATTGTTTTTTCCATCCGTGCCAGACCAATACGGAATTGATTCATCAATTGTTCACCAACCGTTCTTACACGACGGTTTCCTAAATGGTCAATATCATCCAGCGTTCCTTCACCCCGATGTAATTTCACTAAATATTTAAGGGTTTCTAAAATATCCTCTTTTGTCAGAGCCCTCTGTTTCTGGGAAATTTGCAACCCTAATTTCCTATTGATTTTATACCTGCCTACAGAGGCAAAATCATAACGAGCCGGGTCAAAGAATAGACTATCAAAATGCTTCCTACATTGAGCATCATTAGTAGGGTCTCCCGGTCTCATACGAATATAAATTTCGCGGAGTGCCTCTTCCTGTGTCTGAGCCTGGTCCATGTTAAGCGTTTGAGCAATACTTATATCACTCAGCACATCTTGCTTGTTAAGAATATAAAACTCGCGAATAGGAGAGCGAAGAACCGCATTTAACACAGCCGTTGTAATTTGGGAGGAGGCATCGGCAATAACTTCGCCTGTTTCTGGGTCTATTATATCCATTGCAAGCCAACTACCGACAAGTGCCTTTACCTCTACACGATTCTCAACCTCTTTCTCTGTTGTTTTCCCTCCACGATTTACCTTCTGTTTACTAAAGATACACGCTTTGTTCCGTTTTATTTGAACACGGTCTACCCTATAAAACATTTTCAAAATTTCATCTGGTTCAACATGTCCCAAAGCCTTCAAAAATGTTGTCGCCAACATTTTCACTCGTCGGTCTACAGTAACCCATAATGTATCATTTATGTCATATTCAAACTCTATCCATGCTCCACGATATGGAATAATTCGAGCAGATAAAAGGAATTTTCCTCCCTGATGTTGTTTCTTCTCAAAAGATACACCCGGTGATTTATGCAATTGACTTACAATAACGCGTTCTGCACCATTGATAATAAATGTCCCCGTAGGGGTCATCAAAGGAACTTCGGCTATGAATACTTCTTGCTCAAGAACTTGTTTCTCTTCCTTTTCGCCTTTAAGGGACTCCTCATATATTGTAAGTCTCATCGTGGCTTTTAATGTGCCACTATAAGTTAATCCTAAATTTTGACACTCTTCTATTGTATATTTCGGAGGAACAATGTTGTAGGAAACAAATTCTAATTTCGTCAAACCATTTGGAGATTCTATTGGGAAATACTCATTAAGAACTGCTTGCAGCCCTTTGTTTTGCCGTTCTCGGGGCGGTACTTCCCATTGTAAAAAATCGGCAAACGATTTAGTCTGAATTTCAATAAGGTTGGGCAGATGAGAAAAATCCTCAGGTGCACGGGATAAAGAAATGCGTTCTGTTCGGGGAGCCACAGCCATTCAATAACTCCTTATATATTGGTTCCGGAAAATTTATGAGAAGTGACACTTATACCTATTCTGATTCTTACAGGTGTAAAGATAATTCATGCTTTTACCGATATTTATATATAATCTCATAAGGTCTATATTTTAGAGGAATAATTATAGCAATTTTAAAGCCAAAATGCAAATCCCCTTTCCCCCATCTTAATCTTACCAAACTCTGTTATCCTTTTATTATATTCATTCTCCTGTTTTTATGTTATAAAAAAGTAACCATATCTATATTTTATCAAATATTTTTCTATAATTCAAGTGTGTTACTGGAAAATTTGGGATGATTCCCTGCAATAACAATTGTAACCTCTCCTTTCATAGTTTCTGATTTCAATCTCTCCAAAATTTCGGAAAGGTAACCTCGATATACCCGTTCGAATTTTTTGGTCATTTCAAAACATACCGCACATTTTCGGTCTCCCAAAACTTTGATTGCCTGTTCTAAAAATTTCTGAACGCGATAAGGAGATTCAAAAAAAATCAGGGTGTGAGGTAATTCTTTTTCCTGTTCTAAAAACCGTTGTAAGGGACCTTCTTTCCGTGGAGGAAACCCTTTAAAGGTATATGAAGATGTAGGGAGACCGGACAAAACAATCGCTGTTTCAACAGCAGTTGCCCCCGGTATTACTTCAACATCATGTCCCGACTCTATTGCCGATTGAACCAATTTATACCCCGGGTCACTAATACATGGAATTCCCCCATCCGAACAGAAGCCAACCTTTACCCCTCTGGATAATTCTTCAAGGACACTGGAAATAATTTTGGGTTCCCGTGCTTCAAAGCACGCCCAAACACGAGGTGGAAAGGGTATTTTATAATGACTATATAACCTACGCGTAACACGGGTATCTTCACAAAGAAGCAACTCTACTTCTTGCATCATTCTCAAAGCCCGATAGGTTATATCCTCCATGTTTCCTATAGGTGTTGCTATTATATACAGTTTGCCCATAAAAGATTTTTTTCTTTCACGATTCGTTCGGCTCAATTTTTGGTTTTAATACAACAGCATTTTCTGTTTGTAATGCTTTCACAATTTGCTCATACATAGCATCATCTTTATAAATACCCACAATAGCCCCACCCGAACCTGTAAATTGAGCATGAGCACCCACAGAACGGGCAACATCTACTAAGCGAACCTGACGCGGGTCAAGATTATAAATTGATTTTCTACGGTCGAAATTCATATCCATCCAAACACCTATTTCTTCTCCTTTTCCTGCCCATAGCAAATCACGGGCTATACGGGCATACTCAGCAAAATCATACATCGCCTGATGAACTTCAGGGTCTCCATCAAGCCATCTTTGTCGAACATTGTTATGAAAAACTTCTGACCCTTCCGATAATTCTTTTCTATAAGCAATAAACAAATTGGGTAACAGTGATACAGGTATCTCCTCATAATATCCATGTCCCTGTTTCTCCATCAAATCTTTATTAAAATCCATAAATACACACCCCTCATAAACCTGTATAACACGGTCCTGTAAACCCGCAAAAATTCCTAACTCTTCTGTCTCTACACTTAATATCAGGTTAGGAAGAATAGGTTTGGGAATCTCCACTTCATAAAATTCCATTAAACATTTCATCGTTGCAGTTACCAATGCACTGGAACCTGCTAATCCCAATCGGCGCGGAATAGTTGAACGATAGCGAATAGAAAAATTTTTTTGCGGAAGTCGGATATTATGTTCCTGACAGTATTTATAAAACTTATAAATCCCTGCCTTCATCAAACGGATACCGCCATAATACCCGTTTAAGCGGACATCTTCAGTAAGATGTTCAATAGATTCATACTTGGATTGGTCTTGAAAACTCGGGATAATTTCCAACTGGGGGCTTTCATAAAGGCTTACCTTTGCATAAAAATCTCGAATAATAACACTTATTGTCTTGCCATAATAACCATCCGAAGGATTGCCTACCAATCCTGCACGAGAATATGCCACATGTTCAATTGCCATAAATTTCTCCTTAAACGATAAAAACTGAAGATAAATTATAACGAATTTGAATTGCCTTATTCTCTCCAAAAAAACAGGAAGGAATATTATTACAAGAATTTCTAAATCACGATAGCAGGAAAAAAAATAACAGACTATTATCTTAAATAATCTAACAAACTGGGCTGGACAACACGGGATGCAGCGTTAAGCGCTGCTTGATAGGCATTCGTTTGTGTATTAAGATTGACAACTACCTCGGCTAAATCTGCATCTATGCTGTCTGATATAACTCTATGAAATTCAATGTTAGCATTTCTTAGATTTTCTTCCGTAGTATCCAATCTCTTACTGACAGCACCCACCTTCGATAAGGCTAACGAAAGTTGCGAAATAGCATAGTTCGATTCTTGAATTCGTTGTTCTATCCCGGTGAAATTGGCGGAACGCAAATTATCCCGTAGTGAAATTAAAGTCTGAAAAATATCTGTACTTTGTGCACCCGTAGATAAAAACACTTCCCTGCCGGTTTGATTTGTAATAACCTGTGTTCCCTCCATAATCTCAACACTAATATAATTATCATTCCCGTTGTAAACCACCGATGTTATTTCTCCATTTGCATTTCTTGTCTCCTGAAATGGAGCGGAAGTTGTAACAGTTCCTCCAAAAATATATCTCCCATTCGTTTGATGATTGGCTTCTTTTAGTAAAGCCTCTACTAACTGATTTACCTCCGTTGCAATCTGGTCTCGCTGTAATTGGGCATTGGTGGTGTTTCTGCCCTGTATGGCTAATTCTCGTGCCCGTTGGACAATATCTAAGGTCGTCGTAATTGTGGTTTCTGTTTCGTTTAAATAAGGACGGATCGTTGTTATATTTTTTATGTATTGTTCATTTTGTGCAATCATGGACTGAGCAGATATTGCCCTGCGTGCATTTAAAGGGTCATCCGAAGGGCGATTTACTCTCTGTCCCGAAGAAAGTTGTTCCTGTAATGTTAATATTCGTCGTGTTTGATAAGCCAGGTCTGTAAGGGTTCTATCCACAAGCATGCGAGATGTAACACGAATAATGCCCATAAACTTATCCTCTATCATCAACAAAGCGGGTTAATGCTATTTCGACTTTTTTGGAATTGGAATCTGTATAGGAAGAATTACTTTGCTCCTCATAATCGGGATATATCTTTTTAAGGGTATTTCTTGCAGATTCCAGCGAGACACGATAAAAAGGGACTGCTTCCCCAAGCCATGATTTTAAATAAAGCACTGCTACTTTCATTCGGTCACATGAATCAATAATCCGTGACCTCCATGGTTCATCTACCTGCTCTGCAATATCTCGTATTCGCCTATCTGTCCCATTTATCCCCAATTTCTTACATATCTTTTCAACCAATTCTTGACGAATAAATTCAGCACGGGCTGTTTCTTTTACAAGATAATCCATTGCAGAAGTTTTTTCATTAAAATATTTAATATTCCCTTCAAAACCGGCTCGCAATTGTGCTATACAAACCGATACTAAAGTTTCCTGTCGCTCCGCCTGCTCCTCTAATAATTCACATAAACTTTCTATTTCCTTCATGTCCCAATCCTTTTAATCCTTCAACCCTTGAAAAGGTCCAAGATGAGACCACAACATTTGTATTTCCTGTGCGGTTATATATCCATCTTTATCTACATCCCACCGCTGGAATTCACGAACCGTCATTCCACTTTCTCTGACAGATATTTTTTGGTCGTGATTCGCATCATACAACGATACAAGGTTTTCTGCCTTATCTTTGGACAACTCTTTTACCTTCATTTCCGATTTTAATACATCAGAGAAATTGTTTTGTGTCTTTGTCGCTTTTCTTTGTGTCATCACCATAAGTGTCTTTGCAAGCGAGTTAATTGCACTTAATCCCGTAAGCCATTGAACCATTTGTCATTCCTTTACATTATTAGTTATCGGCAAATCGCCTTATTTTCTTAAACTTCATGTATAGATTTACTCCCCGTCGCATTATTTATCTTTTGTTGCATTGTCTCTGTGTTTTGAATAATCTGCTTCGCTATACCCAATTGCCCGGACTTCGCCATTTCACCCGCAAAAGCATCATTCAACATATCATAGTAAATTTCTTTTGTAGAATTTTGAGGAAAAAGTTTGGACGCAACGATTGTCTTCCGCATTTCTTTAAGGAGTTCATATAAAAACAATCGTTCCATTTCCTCCCCGGCTACTTTTTTTCGGGCATCTTCACTACCTGAAAGGTTAATATTCGGCACAACATAATTGATAGGATTTACATATAACATCTACATAATCTCCACTTCCGCCTCAAGGGCTCCAGCCTCTTTCAAAGCCTGAAAAATAGAAATCATATCTCGGGGAGTAACCTTTAATCGGTTCAAAGCCTCAGCAACTTCACCCGCGGAAGTCCCTGATACAGGCATAAGATAAGCATCTGACTCCTGCACTTCCATAGCGGTAGTCTCTGTAACAACAGGTTGACTTTCAGTAAAAGGTGTAGCCGGGGTTACCTGAGGAGTAGAAGTAATTTTAATAGTCATATTTCCATGAGCCACCTGACAGGGTTTTACAACTACATCCCCTCCGATTACAATAGTCCCTGTCCGTTCATTAATTACAATTTTTGCAGGAGGGCTTGTAGTAACTTCTATATTCTCAATCCGTGCAATAAAACCGGTCAGGTCGTTATGGTAAGACTCCGGAACAGTAACGCGAACAGAACCACCACCCATTGCAAGAGCCACATTCTCACCAAATTGGTTTTCAATAGCCTGACGAATTCTATCGGCTGTGTTAAACTCAGGTTGTTTCAATAAAAGAACTATTCTTTCCCCATCTGTAATGGTTGATGGAACTTCTCGTTCTACATACGCACCTAAAGGTATTCGTCCGGATGTAGGATGATTTTTTCGGATAGCAGTGCCTCCACCTCCTCCTTTTTCCGCATTAAATCCGCCTATTGAAACAGGTCCTTGTGCCACAGCATATACAGTCTCTCCTAATCCGGGACCGCGCAAATGTGTTTCCAAAAGCATTCCACCTTCCAGACTTTTACAATCCCCCAATGTATCAATTTTAACATCAATTCGTGTCCCTTCTTTAGCAAAAGGGGGTATTTCTGCAGTTACCATAACTATTGCAGAATTTTTAGGCGTCAAATCTTTTAAATTACTAACAGTAATTCCCAAACGGTCTAACATCTGACGCTGAGCAAGACGCGTAACCCCAACACTGTCGCCGGTACCTGCAAGTCCTACAACCAAACCGATCCCTTTCAATATATTCCCACGAGCGCCCTGAACCTCACACAAATCGCGTATCCGTGCTGAATCCGCAAGCATGGGGAAAAGAAATATCAAAGCAACAAAATATAAAAAAATTCTTTTTACAACCATAATAAAACTCCTTTTTAGAATGGTGAAAACCAATCTAAAATCTTTGTAATAATTCCACGCCGTTGATTATTCCATAGGTCACCTTTACCTTTGAGTTGAACCTGGGCATTCGCCACCTGAGTGGATAATACCGTATTGTCAGGAGCAACATCTTTTGAGCGAACAACCCCACTCACAGTCAGAAGAGAATCCTCTCGATTAACCGTTACGCGTTTTTCTCCTTCTATTTTTAAGTTTCCATTGGGATATACTTGTGTTACTGTGCAGGCTATAGTTGTTGTTAATGTGCTTGTGCGGGTTGTTTTCCCCCTTGCTTTTGTCTCGTTTTCTGCTTCAATCTTCCAGTTGGGTAATAAGTCTGAGTTTATTAAACCCAAACCCTCTGGTTTTTCTGCCGTTAGAAAGTTATTATCCTTTTCATTCGCTTTGCTCTCGACATCCGACTCTTTCTTTGTATTCGTATCTGCTGTTGTGCTTGCAGAAATCTTTTCACGAACAAGTATTGTGATAATATCTCCGGGCTGGAAACGGGTTCCTTTTTCAGATATTAATGTTCCAGAACGCTGTGCCTCGGGGGTAAAAAGACTATCTCCATAGGAAAGGGATGATAAACAAAAAACACAACATAAAAACACAATAAATAGGTATCTTTCATCTTTCATAATTGATTACTCCACTTTAACAGTTCCGTCCGATTGAACCGTTGCTTCAAATTGCTGCTCAGAATTTAAATACATACATCGAACCCGTTCACCTATTCGTGCATCCGATAAAACTTTTACCTTGGCAGAAATACAAATATTCCCCTGTTTATATTCTATTGGGACTATTTGATTTCGCTTTATAATCACAGGCGATTCTATATCTTCCAGTTGAATACTTGAACCCGAAGGAATAAATTTTCGGGCTGACATACCAATCACAGAATACAAATCCCAGATAGGAGACCCTGTATTCCGTGAAAGTGCTACTTGGCGAACAGATATATCCTTTTCCGTGATGATTTTTCCCCGTGGAATATCACGAACCGCAACTACAAGCATACCCTCTGTTTCAATCATAACCCTGCAAATAATAGTCTTCTGAACCTTTCCCTCTACACGGATAATCCCCCGAAAAATACCTGTTCCCAAATAACGATAGGAATTATTGGGCTTCCATGTTATTTCTACATCTCCCTCAGGAAGGGCTAAATCTTCTGTTGGGGAATATATCTCTATTCGTGTCTGACTTATTTCCCAGGGCATTTGTTGTTGGATATAATGGCGAAGGGATTCCACAAGAACATCTTTAGATATAACGGCGGTGGCTCTTTTTACCACAGTTTTACCGCTCTCATCCACACTCAATTTTTCTGTGTCTATACCAACTTGTTTCAATTTGGAAAATATTAGCGTGTTAGGAATAACCCGTGCATACCCCGGTTTCGGTGCTGGTATTAATGGAATATCATTTACAAACTCGGTATCAACACCCTCTAAAACATCATTTAACATCACTTTATCACCTGAAATTTCTGCCTCCGATTTAATAGCCATATTTTGTGAATATCCACCGATATGTAATAACAAAATCGCTAAATACAACAAAACAACTTTGTTAAATTTGGTGATACATATTTTCGATGACCACATCGTCATCTGCTAAATTATCTCCTTACATTATTAGCGGTCTGAAGCATTTCGTCAGAGGCTTGAATAACACGCGAATTCGCTTCATAAGCACGCTGTGCAATGATCATCTGTATAACTTCTTCCACAACCTGAACATTTGAGTTTTCCAGAAAACCCTGTGCGATGGTGCCAAGCCCATCTAAACCCGGTTGCCCCACATTAGGGGCGCCTGAGGCTTGTGTTTCAAGAAACAGATTCCTACCCAACCTCGCATCAAGCCCCGCAGGATTGGAAAACCTTGCCAATTCCAATGTCCCTATATTTTGTGGAGTATTATCACCGGGCACACGGGCAGAAACGGTTCCATCCGCACCAATCGTTATTAACTCTGTTTCTGTGGGAATAGTAATTGCAGGGGTTAACGGATAACCATCCACAGTCATTACAGTTCCCTCTTCATTAATCTTAAATGCACCATCTCGTGTATAGGCTGTAGTCCCATCCGGTAATTCAATCTGAAAAAAGCCATCTCCTTCAATCATTAAATCCAGTGGATTACCCGTTTGAATTGCAGAACCCGATGAAAAGATTTTTGAAACAGCAGAAGGACGAACCCCATGCCCAATTTGAATACCTTCCGGAATAGTTGTCCCGGCAGTCGTTTCGCTCCCTGCGGGTTTGATAGTTTCATATAACAAATCCTGAAAATTTACACGACTTCGCTTAAATCCTGTCGTGTTAACATTCGCCAGATTGTTTGCAATGGCGTCAATATTCATTTGTTGAGCAATCATTCCTGTCGCCGCAGTAAATAATGAACGAATCATATATTCATCCTTCTATTATGTTTTAACCGGTAAGTCCTACCTGGTCAATTAACCTGCCGATAGATTCATCTATTGCTGAAATAACCCGTTGATTGGCTTCGTATGCACGAAGTCCCAGCGTTACTCGTATCATCTCCGTAGGAATTTTTGTATTCGACCATTCTAAATACCCCTGACGAAGGGCACTTTTCGTTGCAGGTTGCATACCCCGTTGGATTTCCTGACTGGCAGAGTATAAATTTTCACCTTCACGGGTTAATCGTTCCGGATTTTTAAACTCTACACAGCGAATTTGTCCTGCGGGAACTCCATCTACAGTTACATTTCCATCAGAAGAAATATTTATTTCCGTTCCCTGTATCTGTATCGGTTGCCCATTCGTCCCTAAAACACGATACCCTTGTGGCGTAGATAAATAGCCTTCTGCATCCAGTGTTAAATCACCAGCACGCGTAAATCTTTCTCCAGAAGATGACTGTATAACAATATATCCCGGTCCCTGAATGGCTATGTTTAAAGGATTACCCGTTTGTTTTAAGGGACCCAATGATAAATCAGGGAATGTTTCTACCACTTTTACTCCACCACCCGGTGCCGTTTTGGGAACATATACATGATAACTTTCCCCGGCTTTCTGAAATAGCGGATAGAAACCTAACTGCACAGGTGTTAATGCCTTGTAGCCTGCCGTGCTTGCATTGGCTACATTATTGGCATAAACAGATTGCCTCTGTTCAGCGGCTATCATTCCACCTGCGGATATGTATAATCCAGGTATCATATCTTTTTCTTTTATTTTATATGTAAATTGTTAATCGTTTTTTCAAAAGGCGGGTGGCAGGGCGCAACGATGTTTCGTAAAGGGACAAAGAAACACATGGGCGCAATACATTGCGCCATGCCGACCCATGGAGGAAAGTTGCTATGGGACCTTATTATGGGACATCTGTAATATTCAATTTTTGTTATTCCAGAAATAGCAAGGTCCATGCCATTAAAGACTATTTTAATAAATTATTGACATATTAAAACTTACGGCTATCTCGTTTATAATATAGATTTATAAAAATAGGAATGATTTTCCTCCCCAAAGGAAGAATTTGCATTTTATACTACTTTATTCATAAATTAACATTGATAATTAAAAACAAGGTGCTTTTTACAATGAAAATTCTATCTGTCGAGTTTAAAAAGAGTGTGTTGAATATACGAGATGTTCCTCGTGATCGTAAACCTGAAATTGCCTTTGCCGGGAAATCAAATGTAGGCAAATCTTCGTTGTTAAATACCCTCTGGGGACAAAAAAATCTTGCGAAAATAAGTAATACCCCGGGAAAAACAAAAACTATTAACTTTTTTGAGGTAAATGGAAAATTTTATATGGTTGACCTTCCCGGATATGGTTATGCAGAAGTTCCGTTGAAGATAAAAGAACAATGGAACAAGGTTATGTTTGATTATCTGACTCAGAGTGAAAACTTAAAACTTGTAGTGGTACTTATTGATTCGCGTCATGGACCGACAGATAAAGACCATCATTTGTTAGATTTCCTGGAAGAAAATGAACTCCCAACGCTACTTGTTGCAACGAAAATTGATAAATTAGGAAATGCTCAAAGAAAAATGCAATTGGATAAAATTAGAAAAGAACTTCATCTGGATGAAGATGCTATCCTTCTCCCTTTTTCTTCCCAGACAAGAGAAGGTGTTACTCCTCTATGGAAAATTATCGAAGAAATATTGAAAATCGGTAAATCATAAACCATCTAAAAAATTTTTTTGCATATATACATATAAATCAAATATAACAACAATAAATCAGAATTAATTTTGAGAATAAAGACCCTTTGTATTGGGTTCAAGTAAAAGACCTGTATCTTTATTCTGGAAATTTGGATAGAGTAATTTTCCATCACCATCATAAAGTCCAAAAGCGGGTAAACCTGTATTTGCAATACCCAGTAATATCTGAGGTTTTCCATCAGGTCCACAAAAGACAATTGCAGAACTATTCAGCCTATCATTCGCTTCTAATTGAATAGAACCTTTACCTTCCGCATAAGATAAACCTATCCGTGGTGTTCCCTCCGGTGTAATACCAATATACAAACGATTTTGGTTTTTGTCATCCATAAAATGCAGTGTTGTATTCCCGCAACTATCCACTTTTAATTCTGCTTTTGCTGTTCCATGCTCATCTTCTAAAACAATTCTCTTCGCACGAAGAGTGTTAAAACAAAATTTGTTAAACAAAAAGGAAAGAAAACTACATATTAATTTCATACCTATACCTCCCTATATTTATTTTACTTATCGTTAATTCTTTTCCTTTCAGTTTTCATAATATTTATAGTTATTCATTAAATTATAAAATTCTATTCTTATTTTTCCATATTTACACTTTATTTGTCAAGGTGAAATTATTTTTACTATCCCATTTAAATTTGACAGGTCTGGTGTCATATAAATAATAATGTTAATAATAAGTACTTGCCTTATTAAACCAGAAGGTAAAGGGAAAGTATATGGAAAAAAAATACATTCTCGCGTTAGACCAGGGAACAACAAGTTCGCGCAGCATTTTATTTGACCATGAAGGCAATGCCGTTGCGGTAAGTCAACAGGAATTCAAACAATACTATCCTCGTCCCGGCTGGGTGGAACATGACCCGTATGAAATATGGAATACGCAATTAGCCACCGCACGAGCCGTATTGAAAAAGTGTGGCGCTATGCCTGAAGAAGTAGCCGGTATCGGAATAACAAATCAACGAGAGACGGCTGTATTATGGGAAAAAAAGTCCGGTGCCCCGGTTCATCCTGCGATTGTCTGGCAATGTAGAAGAACAGCAAATTTATGTGAACAACTTCGTGCAGAAGGGCTGGAAGAAGAGATACGAAAAAGAACAGGATTGTTGTTGGATGCTTATTTTTCAGGCACAAAAATTCGATGGATGTTAGATAATGTGTCGGGTTTACGAAAACGAGCAGAGAATGGAGAGATTTTGTTCGGGACAATTGATAGTTGGTTATTATATCAATTGACAGGAATTCATGCGACTGACTACACCAATGCATCGCGAACATTGCTATTCAACATACATACATTAGAATGGGATGAAACGATACTCAACGCTCTTAAAATACCTCGCAATATTTTACCGGAGGTCCATCCCAGCAGTAAAGTTTATGGAACAACTGAAGTGCTTGGAAAATCCATTCCTGTCTCTGCACTAATCGGAGACCAGCAATCCGCATTATTTGGGCAGACCGCCTTTAATGAAGGGGAATGCAAAAATACTTACGGAACTGGTTGCTTCTTATTGATGAACACGGGACAAGAAGCACCTCCATCTAAACACGGTTTACTTACCACAATTGCATGGGGATTAGATAAAAAAGTCACTTATGCTTTAGAAGGGAGTGTTTTCGTAGGTGGTGCCGTTGTGCAATGGTTGAGAGATGAATTGAAATTGATACAAAGTTCTGCAGAAAGTGAAGAAATTGCTATGTCCGTGCCAGATACAGGTGGCGTTTACTTAGTTCCTGCATTCGTAGGATTAGGTGCTCCCTATTGGGATATGCATGCACGGGGAGTTATCACAGGTATTACACGCGGAACTTCACGGGCACATATAGTCCGTTCTGCTCTGGAATCCATTGCCTATCAATCTGCGGATGTCGTTTTTACAATGGAGCAGGATGCAAACACAAAAATTACACAACTCCGCGTTGATGGTGGAGCATCTGCGAATAATTTCTTATTGCAACATCAAGCAAATGTTTTGGGCAAACCTGTTATCCGCGGTTCTACTCTTGAAACCACCGCATTAGGTGCTGCCTATCTTGCAGGGTTGGCTACTCGTTTCTGGGATAATCAAGATGAGTTGCAAAAACGGTGGCGGGTCAGTCGTATCTTTGAACCACAATGGAGTGAAGACCAAAGACAAACCGCATTAGAAGGCTGGCGAAAAGCTATACAGAAAACCTGTGAAAAAGACATTAGAAAGTAGTTTTTAATCGGCAAATAAATCAGACTTGTCAGCCTCGTTCGATTAGAGTAGTTCTGGTTATTGCGTTTTTCTTTTAACATCCCTTATTATTCTCTGCATAGATTTCCTATTTTTTTAACACAAGAACAAATATCGGTAAGGAATAATTATGAAAACCAACAACAAAATTGTTTATAAGGACGGACTAAAAGGAATAATTTGCGATTGGGCAGGGACTGCTGTTGATTTTGGTTCTCTTTCTCCCGTATCTGCATTTGAGGAAGCCTTCAAAGATTTTGGTTTTGAGATAACTCGGGATGAGATACGCCGATTTATGGGTATGTTTAAAAAAGACCATACCCGAGAACTTTTAAATTACAGTCGCGAGCGGTTTAAAGCACAATTTGGATATTATCCGACGGAAGAAACGGTAGAGACAATATACAGCAAATTCGAACCATCACTTCTTAATTGTGTAAGAAGATACAGCAAACCTATTCGAGGGGTGGTAGAATTCTCAAAAGAAGTAAAAAAGATGGGTCTACAACTTGGTTCTACAACGGGCTATACGGAAGAGATGATGAAAATCGTTGTAGAAGAGGCTCATGCCTACGGTTATACTCCTGATTATTGGGCGGTGCCGAAGCCAAAAGTTCCTGGACGCCCGTTCCCCTTCATGATTTATGAAAACGCCATTGAATTGAAAATATATCCCCTAAGTGCTATCGTGAAAATTGGCGATACAGTCAGTGATATTCAGGAAGCACATCATGCAGGCTGTTGGAGTATCGGTGTTGTCGTTAGTGGTAATGAATTGGGATTGTCTGAAGATGAAATAGAAACAACAGACCCTGCGGTGTTAAAAGATAAGATAGACAAAGGTTATAAGGTATTACAAGATGCCGGGGCTCATTATGTGATTGATGGTATCTGGGATGCCCTACCTGTAATTGAAGAAATTGACCGTAGAATTCGAGAAGGTGAACAACCTTAAAAAAGGAGACTAATCTTGTCTGACAACAACGCTAATCATTTTGATTTTAATCAAATCCCTGAAAATCCTTATTTGCTGCTGACACCGGGACCTTTAAGCACAAGCAAGGGCGTTCGTGCGGTTATGTTTCGGGATTGGTGCACATGGGATGATGATTACAATTCCATTGTTCAAGAAATCCGTAAAGAATTGGTGCAATTAGCAACGCAAAAAAGCGGATATACCGCTGTTTTGATACAGGGTAGTGGCACTTTTTCCGTTGAATCGGCTATTGGCACAATGATGCCAAGAAAAAACTCAAAACTACTGGTCCTTACCAATGGGGCTTACGGTGAGCGCATTGTGAAAATTACGGAATATCTGGACATTCCTTGTGTCGTTCACAATAGTGGTGAGTTAAGTCCACCGGACTTAGAGCGACTTGAAAAAGAATTAAAAAATGATCCCACAATTACTCATGTTGCAGTTATTCATTGTGAAACTACAACAGGTATTCTAAATCCTGTTAAACAAATTGGGGAAATTGTCAAACAACATGATAAAAAATTCTTTGTAGATGCCATGAGCAGTTTCGGAGGAATCCCTTTTGACATGGATGAAATTCATGCGGATTTTTTAGTTTCAAGTGCGAATAAATGCATACAGGGTGTGCCAGGTTTCGGCTTTATTATTGCACGCGTGGAGGAATTACAAAAATGCGAAGGTAATGCTCGGTCATTAAGTCTTGATGCTTATGCTCAATGGGTAGAGATGGAAAAAGGAAATGGGAAGTGGCGTTTTACCTCACCGACACATACAGTTCGTGCTTTTAAACAGGCTCTTGTGGAATTGAAAGAGGAAGGCGGAATAGAAGCACGATACAATCGCTATTCGGAAAACCACCGTATATTGGTTGAAGGTATGGAACGATTGGGATTTGAGACGGTTATTAAAAAAGAATGGCAAAGTCCAATAATAACATCTTTCCATAGCCCCAAGTCTGATGAATACAACTTCAAAAAATTCTACCAACTACTCAAAGGAAAAGGATTTGTAATATATCCAGGGAAACTTACAGGCTTAGACGCATTTCGTATAGGTAACATTGGACATGTTTTTCCTGAAGATATGATGCGTCTCTTGTATGCAATAAAAGAATCTATATTCTGGTGATATTCTTTCAACTTTAATAAATTTATTGAAAGGGCGTAAATTATTGTTTTTATTGAAACATTCTATGTTTTTTTCATATCATTGATATAAAATAAAAATAAATTTTTAAAATTACATTTACATAAGGAGAAAAGAAATGCGATGGGGATATGTTATTCTTTTTGTTTTATTTTCCATCATAACTACTTCTACATTTGCAGAAGAAGAATTTTGTCCACCGATTGGTGTGCGTCTTTTAAGTTATGGAAACTATCAAGAAAGTGCATGGACACATCTGCCCTCCATCGGCGTTAAATACCTGTTTATTTCGGTTCCACCTGCTGACCAGGTTGCAGACATGATAAAAAAATTAAATGAACACAACTTAAAAGTACTCGTCATGCGTGGTGAAGCAGACTTAACACAAGATGCTTGTGTTCAGCAATTGGAGGAACAGTTTAAGATATGTTCGCAGATGGGTGTGCATTTCTTATTCCTATCTGCGAAACGACAGGAAACGCCCAAAGAGGTCGTATATGAACGATTGCGTCGTGCGGGAGACATTGCAGAAAAATATAATATTACTCTCGTTTTAGAAACACACCCCGATTTAGGAACAAATGGTGATGTTCAGATTGAAACGATGAAAGCAATTAACCATCCCCGTGTCCGCGTAAACTTTGACACTGCGAATATAACCTATTATAACCAGAATACAGATGCTGTAACAGAACTAAAAAAATCTATACCTTATGTTGCCACGGTTGAGTTTAAAGACCATACGGGTGAATTTGAAACATGGAATTTTCCCGCATTAGGACAGGGAAAAGTTAATTTCCCAGAAATATTAAAAATCTTGAAAGAACACCATTATAAGGGTCCTATTACCATTGAGTTTGAGGGGATTAAAGGAGTTGAACTTAACGAAGACCAGATAAAAGAAGCCATTGAAAATTCCGTAAAATACCTCCGCTCTTTGGGTTGTTTTAAATAATTTCAAAGATGAAAAGAATAACCGTAATTCCGAGGAGGAATGAACCGTGAACCTTGTTAGCAAAACACTATCTCTCCCAGACTGGATATTAATTGTATTCTATTTCGCTCTTATGTTAGGTGTTAGCTTTTATTCCTATCGCTATATTCAACAATTGAAAGACTACTTCAAAGGAGGTAATCGTATTCCGTGGTGGTTGAGTGGTGTATCTTTCTGGATGACAAGTTTCAGTGTTGCCGCATTCGTATTTTATCCATCGCTATGCTATAAATATGGCTGGGTGGGAATTACCCTCCTCTGGGTAGCTGTTCCAGCGACTATATATAGTGCTTATATTTTTGGATGGCGTTGGCGAAGACTTCGCGTAAATAGCCCCGTTGAATTTATTGAGGAACGCTATAACGGCACACTACGACAAATCTTTGTATGGCAGGGTGTGCCTGTTAAAATTGTGGATGATAGTTTAAAACTTTTTGCCACAGGAAAGTTCGTTTCCATTATCACAAATATACCTGTTACCTACTCTATTGCTCTGGTTGGCAGTATTATTATGTTTTGCACCTTTTTAGGTGGGCTATGGGCTGTTACCATTACGGATTTCATCCAGTTTATCGTGTTAGGAGCAGGACTACTGGTTATTCTTCCTCTTTCGATTTACCACGCAGGAGGAATTACAAAAATTTTTGAGAATACCCCTGAAGGTTTTTTTCACCTGACCAATGACGAATTCCCGTGGAGTTATGTAATTCCCCTTATTATCCTATATGCCTTTTCATGGAGTAGTATTAACTGGTCACTCATTCAGAGATACTATTGCGTGCGAGATGAAAAAGAAGTGCAAAAGGTAGGGCTAACTGTAATTTTGTTATACATTATTGGTCCTCCTCTCATGTTTTTTCCTGCTTTTGCAGGTAAACTAATTGTGCCAGAATTGAATGATGCTGGAGATATTTATCCGATACTTTGCTCAAAACTATTACCTGCGGGAATGTTAGGCTTACTCATTTCTGCAATGTTTTCTGCGACAATGTCTACACTCAGTAGTGATTTCAATGTATGTGCCAGTGTTATTACGCAGGATGTCTACAAGAGATTACTGCGACCTAATGCTCCTGAAAAAGAACTGGTCTGGATAGGTAGAATAAGCACATTACTGGTTGGGATACTGGCTCTTGGAATTGCCATATTATTAAGTCGCGGTAAAGCGGAAAATATGTTCCGTGTAATGGTAACCCTATTCGGTGTTGCGACGGGTCCTGTGGCTGTTCCTATGATGTTAGGAATGGTTTCCAGACGCTATGCGGGAAGAAGTGCAATTATAGGTTTTTGCATGGGCACCCTCGTGGGCTTATTCTTATTATATATTCAATTAGGAGTGTCTTCTTTCGCATTGCCCATAGGTATCACATGGATTGCAGACAAAAAAGAATGGTTATTATGGGGACTGACTGTTAAAATGGAAATCTTTATGTTCCTTGCCACAACCATTATCACTTACCTTTTTATGGAATTTGTTACACTGTTATTCCCTGTAAGCATTACAGAACGGAACAAGATAGGTAAGTTTTTCGAGAAGATAGAAAATCCAATCGGCAACTTAGATGAAGATAAAGAAGTTTTGCAAGGAAAGATGCATTTTTCCCCATACAATATTGTTGGGACCTGTGGGATACTGATTTCTATAGCACTATTCCTTGTTATACTCCTTGCCACTCATGGCATTGAACGCTATATAGGTTTAGCAATATCCGCCCTTTCTCTTATTGGCGGAATATTATTCATCTATTTTGGCGCTCTCGTCAAACCATACGACAGTAATACATAATCACAATTATACCTCTGAATAACTCCTCACAAACGACATAAATGCCCCGCAACAGATAGTTCGATTATTCCGATTTATAACAAACCCGGATTACTACTCAAAAAACCCTATAAATTCCTTTCATTTACAAAACCCATCCACATATCTCCCATCCGTCCCATCCGTCTCCTCCGTCCCATCTGTCGCATCCGTCCCATCCGCCCCATTCGTCTCATTCGCCCCATCCGTCTCCTCCGTCCCATCTGTCCTATTCGTCCCATCCGTCCCATCCGTCCCATTCGTCCCATCTGTCCCATCCGTCCCATCTGTCGCATTCGTCTCATCTGTCTCCTCCCCCCCCATCCGTCCCATAAGACAAAAAGATAAACTATAGCGTTCAAAGATATCCCTTTTCTTTTTTATAGATCTTTAAATTTTCTTCAAAAACAACTTGACTTTTTTGAGGAAAATGGTATAATTTTAATAGAAATATGAATAATCCTAATGAAAGGAAATCAGGATAATTAAGTAAAAAACTAAATAAGAAGCATGTTCTTGATATTTTTTTCATTTGAGAAAAACTACTGTTTGTAATTTGCACGATTAAGGGGAAAGTTTTTTAAAGAGGAAAAGATATTAGGGAACACTTCAAGAAAGGCGCCTGTGGCTAAAAGTAAAGAAAGATTATTTATAGTTCTTTTGGGTTTGCAAAATAGTTGTAGTGCAGGTTCCTTTTTCCTTCAAGGGAGAAAGGAAAATTTAGTAATTTTTAACAACAAAAATATTAAATTAAAGGAGAGTAGCCATGATTAAAGAGGAGATGTGCAAAGGTAATTGTTCAAATGAGAAAGAAGCCAAAGTTTTATGTTCTGAACTTATTCAGGGTCGGTACAGATGGCGGATGAGAAGAATAGTAATGAGTTATGCTTTTCTTCTTATTCTAACAGTTTTATTTCTGAGTTCCGGTAGTTCCTGGGCAGTGATTTCAATAAGTAATATAGTGGACTTGCAAAAGATAGGGAACGACCCGGGTTATCCGTTGGACGGTGAGTATGAATTAACACAGGATGTAGATGCCAGTGACACAATAAACTGGAATAGTGGAGCCGGCTTTGCACCAATAGGCAATGGTATCAACCTATTTACAGGGAAACTTGACGGGAAGGGGTATAAGATAACAGGATTGTATATTAATCGTTCATCAACAAATGATATTGGATTATTTCGCTTTATAGATTCAGGTGGCGAAGTAAAGAACTTAGGAATAGAAAACTGTCAGATCATTGGTAATAATTATGTCGGGGGTCTTGTGGCTTGGAATAATGGTACGGTATTGAATTGCTATACAACGGGCGCAGTATCTGGAAATGATACTGTAAGTGGTCTGGTGTGTAATACTGTAGGTACAGTAAGTAGTTGTTATTCCTCTTGTATAGTTTCTGGCAACCAGTTTATAGGCGGTCTAATTGGTGAGAATTATGGCAATGTTCAGGACAGTTATTCTACGGGTTCTGTATCTGGAAATTATGATGTAGGTGGTCTGGCGGGTTTAAATGGAGGCACAATAAATTCATGTTATTCTACAGGTTCTGTATCTGGCAATAATTACGGTGTCGGCGGTCTTGTGGGTTTAAACGGAAGCACGGTAAACTCATGTTATTCTACGAGCTTGGTGTCGGGTAATTATAATGTTGGTGGTCTAATAGGAGTAGATAATAATGGATTGGTGGTGGATAGTTTTGCTATATCTCAAGTGACAGGGTCTGGGGGAAGAATAGGTGGGTTGATAGGCTGGTTAGATAATGGTTATGTTTTCAATACCTATTCCACGGGTTCTGTAGAAGGTGCAGGAAGTAATAAAGGGGGTTTAGTTGGTTTTTTGAGCGGATCTAACACGGTAGCAAGCAGTTATTGGGATACAGAAACCTCCGGAATGATCACCTCTGCGGCAGGTACTGGAAAAACGACCTCGGAGATGAAACAACAAATAACCTTTGATGGTTGGGATTTCGTCAATGTATGGACTATTATACATGCGACAAGTTATCCTTATCTAAGAGCATCCGGTCTTCCTGTAAAATGGATAAGCACCTTAGAACAACTCAATCAGATAGGAAGAAATTCTCATTATCCATTATATTTTCAATATTATTTAGCAAATGATATTGATGCGGGTGACACAATAAATTGGAATGGCGGTGCAGGTTTCCTACCGATTGGAGATATTGTCAACTGTTTTATTGGTAAGTTATATGGAAATGGACACAAAATAATAGATTTGTTTATTGACAGACCAGGGATGGATGGAGTTGGTTTGTTTTCATCTATTCATCCAGGTGGAGAGGTGAGAAATTTAGGAATAGAAAACTGTTATATTATAGGTTCTGATTATGTCGGTGGTCTTGTGGGTATTAATTATTCTGGAACTATATCGAATTGCTATGTATCTGGCATAGTGTCCGGGAATGAGTATGCAGGCGGTCTGGTAGGTGAACTTTACTCTGGCACGGTGTCGAATTGTTATAGCACAGGCACAGTGTCTGGACCTGAACATATCGGCGGGCTTGTGGGTAGCAATATGAGTACATTGATGGGTTGTTACTCGACGAGTTCGGTGTTTGGGAATAATTATATTGGTGGTCTGATAGGAGGAAATCATAGTCTGGCGTTGAATTGCTATAGCACGGGTTCAGTTTCAGGTTCTCGGTATGTCGGAGGTCTGGTAGGTGATAATGGTTTTGGAACAGTATTGTATTGCTATAGTACGGGAACGGTGGCTCCTGGTCTTGATTTTATTGGTGGTTTGGTTGGCTTAACCGAAATGGGCACAGTGACCAGCAGTTATTGGGACACACAGACATCCGGGCAAAATAGTTCTTCGGGTGGAACAGGTAAGACAACCGCAGAGATGAAACAACAAGCCACCTTTGTCAATTGGGACTTTACGAATACATGGGACATAATGGAAACATGTAGTTATCCCTGGTTAAGGGCGTTACCCAATTCTCATGTGATTGCCGTTCCCGATGTTTTGGGTTTGACAAGGACAGAAGCCGAAGAGGCAATTGAGAATTCTTGCTTAATTATAGGAGGGGTAACAGAACAGTGTGATAATACAGTGCCTGCGGGTAGTGTGATTAGCCAGACACCAGCAGGTGGAGTGCAAATACTGCCGGGTAGTTCCGTGGATCTGGTCATATCCACAGGAATATGCCCTATTTATATAGACGATATCGAGGAGTTGCAAAAGATAGGGGATGACCCTGCCTATCCATTGAACTGGAATTATGAACTGACACAGGATATAGATGCCAGTGATACGGTGAACTGGAATAGTGGAGTCGGCTTTGTACCGATAGGGAGAAGTAGCAATCCCTTTACGGGCAAATTTGACGGGAAAGGATATAAGATAACAGGATTGTATATTAGCCGTTCTTCAGAAGATTATGTTGGTTTGTTTGGTTATATAGGTTCAGGTAGCGAAGTAAAGAATTTAGGAATAGAAGGATGTCAGATTGAGGGGAGATATTATGTTGGCGGTCTTGTAGGTGCTAATAATTCTGGCACGGTATCGAATTGCTATAGCACAGGTTCGGTGTGGGGAGATGTATGTGTCGGTGGTCTTGTAGGTACTAATGACTCTGGCACTGTGTCGAATTGTTATAGTACATGTTCGGTAGAGGGTTATGAATCTATTGGCGGTCTGGTAGGGGAAAATCATGATACGGTGTCGAATTGCTATAGCATAAGTATTGTGAATGGAGATGCATATATCGGTGGTTTGATAGGGATAACCGAAGAAGGCACGGTATCAAATTGCTATAGCATAAGTATTGTGAATGGAGATGCATATATCGGTGGTTTGATAGGTTATAATGGCTATAATAGTACGGCTTTAAATTGTTATAGCATGGGTTCGGTATGGGGTGATTCAGTTGTCGGCGGTCTTGTGGGTATTAATAATTCTGGCACGGTATCAAACTGCTATAGCACGGGTTCCGTTTCAGGTAGCTACGATGTCGGCGGTCTTGTAGGTGATAATAATTTTGGAACAGTATTGAATTGCTATAGCACGGGTTCGGTATGGGGTGATTCAGTTGTCGGCGGTCTTTTAGGTTATAATTATTCTGGACCGGTATCAAACTGCTATAGCACAGGTTCTGTTTCAGGTAGCAGCGATGTCGGCGGTCTTGTAGGTGATAATGATGAAGGTAATGTCTCATATTGTTATTGGGATATAGAGACATCGGGACAGAGTAGTTCTAATGGTGGAGAAGGGAAGAGGACGGAGGAGATGAAACAACAGGCAACCTATGTCGGTTGGGATTTTACGAATACATGGGATATAGAATGTAGTTATCCCTGGTTAATAGAATTACCTAATCCCTATCCTTATATTACTACGGTTCCCGATGTTTTGGGATTATCAAGAACAGAAGCAGAAGCAGCCATACAAAATTCTTGCTTAATTACAGGGGAAGTGACCGAACAGTGCAGTGATACGGTGCCTGCGGGGAATGTCATCAGTCAGACACCATTCGGTGGATCGCATGTATCGCCAGGCAGTTCTGTGGATTTAATTATTTCTACAGGACTGTGCCCTGTTACTGTTCCAGATGTAGTAGGAATGACGCAATCTAATGCAGAGAGTGCGATAACAGGAGTAGGATTAGTCGTAGGGACAATAAGCCATCAGTGCAGCAATACAGTTCCTGCGGGTAATGTAATTAGTCAATCTCCATTAGGGGGAGCACAAATATCGCCGGGTAGTGCTGTAAATCTATTTGTATCCACAGGAGTGTGTCCGGTTACCGTTCCAAATGTCGTTGGCATGACACAAGCACAAGCGGAAAGTGCGATAACAGGAGCGGGACTGACTGTTGGGACAGTAAACCAGCAATGCAGTGATACAGTGCCTGCGGGTAGTGTAATTAGTCAACATCCATTAGGGGGATCTCAAGTCCCACCGGGCAATTTAGTTTATTTAGATGTATCTTCGGGACCGTGTCCGGTAGAGGTACCACATGTAGTTGGTATGACACAAACCAATGCAGAGAATGCGATAACAGGAGCGGGATTAGTTGTAGGAACGGTAAGTCAAGAATGCAGTGATATAGTTCCTGCGGGTAATGTAATCAGTCAATCTCCATTAGGGGGAGCACAAATATCGCCGGGCAGTTCTGTGGATATAGTCGTGTCTACGGGTCCATGCAGTGAAGGGGAAGGTACGCCAGAAGGCACACCCGAGGGTACACCGGAAGGCGAAGGTGTCATCGAAGGAGAAGGTGCGGTTGAAGGTTCAATAGAAGGCACACCGGAAGGTATTCCTGAGGGCGAAGGAACAGTCGAAGGGACACCGGAAGGTGAGGGAATAACAGAAGGAGAAGGAAGTGTTGAAGGCACGCCCGAGGGTACACCGGAAGGAGAAGGTGTCATCGAAGGCATACCGGAAGGCACAACCGAAGGAGAAGGGACAATCGAAGGGGTACCGGAAGGCACGCCCGAAGGTGAAGGTACACTCGAAGGCGAAGGTGCGGTTGAAGGTATCCTGGAAGGGGAAGGGGAAGGAGGGGCGTCACCTCCGCATAATGCAGACCAGGACGGAGATGGGCAAATAAGTCTATCGGAATTATTGCGAGTAATCCAGTTCTTTAATTTTGGAGCATATCATTGCGACGCACAAGGAGAAGATGGCTATGCACCTGGACCCGGCGACCAGAGTTGTCAGCCGCATGCTTCCGACTATAATCCACCGGATTGGAGCATATCATTAAGTGAATTACTGCGAGTCATCCAATTCTTTAACATGGGCGGTTATCATCCATGTCCGGGAGTCGGAGAAGATGGCTACTGCCCCGGCCCGTGATTATAAAACAATTATGATAATATTGTTGTGAATAAATAATACATGGGCGGGTTTATTAAAATCCGCCCATGTTGTTTTTTGCTATTAAGTCTCGTTTCGATTGTAAAAGGCACAATAGACAAAGTAATAACATTATTTCCATATCCGCAACAGATTTTTTAAACCATCTTACAATTTAAAAGTAGATGAAACCTCCTGGCTTCGATAAAAACCAATTCGACAGGAATTACAGGATATACATGCTACGAATGCACGGATGAAAGACGAATATTCTACTATTCGTGTTTATATAAAGAGTTTTTATCATAGAAGCGTGTTGGATTGTGGAGGAAATACACTCCTAGCTGTAGCCTCTCGGCTTCGGGCTTTTTCTACTTTGTTAACTCTGTGTAAACTCTCTGTGCTCTCTGTGGTAAAAAAATTAACCACAGAGGACACGAAGGGAATTTTACACAAAGGACACGGCGGAGGGTTCTTTTACGGTAAGGGTATGGAATTAAAGATGTGGAGGCGAAAAATTTTTCGCCTCTACATAAAAAAACAATTCAACAGGATTAAGAGGATTCGCATGGGATTGAATGGCAAACGAATTATCTCCTTTTGTTATTGTTCGTGGCAATTTATGCTATTCGTAACGACAAATTCTTTAACCCCAAATTAATACGAATACCTTATGTTCCCTTTTGTCACATCTGTCCCATAAGTCCCATTCGTCCTACAAATCCCAAAAGCCTCGAAGCGGGGACACATCAGATATGATAAGGGTAAGGGAAGAAAAGCATAGACAAGAATGTCTGTGCTACATTAATACCTAATAATGTCCCATCCGTCTCATAAACCCGCCCGCCTGGCAAAGAGGGCGATTAGCCAATCGCCCCTACAAGACATTTTATTTTTATGAGGGTGTGAAATTAAAACACCTGAAGCGGGGACGCTTCAGATACTTTATTTGCGTTTATTTGTGTAATTTGTGGAAACTAACCCCCTTTACTCAATTTAACACCAATGTCCCATCCATCCCATTCATCTCATCCGTCCCATTCGTCCCATCGTTCTCATCCGTCCTATCTGTCCCATTCGTCTCACCCGTCCCATCTGTCTCATCCGTCCCATCTGTCGCATCGGTCTCAAAAGACAACGGGATAAACTATTGCGTTCAAGGACTAACTCTTACCTATATCCTATAATTAACTAATACGAAAACAGTCAATCACAATTACTTTTTCAACGGCTTCATCTCGCATGGGAGCAATACTCTGGTAGTGCGGGTCTTTTAAGAATTGATAATAGTGGTCTATCGAGGGCCACTCAATTACACAAAAATAATCAGGATGAAAATCCCCACGAATAATCTCTCGCGGCACAAGCCCAACAACACGATGGGCTCCATACTTCGCTGCAATTGGATTTGCAGCTGCTAAATAAGTGCTGTATCTTCGAGAACCGTTAGGCTTCTTGAACCACACCGCCTGGAAAATATACGCTTTGCTATCCTTAACTTCCCCTTCTGCAGACAATTCTTTTTCATGGAAATTTTTGCTATTAGAACTTGCAGTGCCCATATCACTGTCTCCTAATGAAATATAATATCTTTACCTTAAATTTAATATATCATGAAATATCACAAAATAAAAACATTTTTAAATAGGAGAAAATCATTATCTGATAGCCTATAGGACATAGGTAATAGATTTATACTTTCTTCCCAATCGTAGAAAGGGCACGGCATACCGTGCCCCTACTTTGTGAAAAAAATTTAACCACAGAAGACACAAAGGAAATTCTACACAAAAGACACAGAGGAAGATTCATCTACATGAGGGCAAGAAAAAAAGAAGATACAGACAAGAATGTCTGTGCTACATTTATGCTTATAATTTCCCCTAAGTCCCATGCGTCGCCTCCGTCCCATGTGTCCCACTCGTCTCATAAATCCCCGAAGCGGGGACGCTTCAGCTAAATTGAATAAAAAAATGCATGATGGATTTTTTTCATTTGTTTTTATTTGTGTCTATTCGTGGAATTTGTGGTTATGATTTTTTACTAATTTAAATCCATTCTACGAAGAGGAAAAGTAGCGCATGTCAAGTTGTGAGATATTCCCTTTCTTTGTTCATTCCTATTTTTGTTATTCTTCATAGTTTAAAATCTATGTGTTACCTGTGTTCCATAGTTGTTCACATTGTCTATCAAAAATATCAAACGCAAAGAGGCAAGTAAAAACAAAAAATAGATTTATCTTTCGCTGTATATAAAAATTTCTACTTTGTTATTTTTTGTAAATACTACACATAAAAAATTAAAAACTTTCTTATAATCTACGAATCTAATTACTTGTTTTTAAAAGAATTTATAACGCATAATTAGCATATTTATCATATTAAATATAAAATAAAATACATTTTTGTATGTTTTTTACCATATAACAAAAAAATATAAAAAGTTTACAAAAATATTTCTTTATATATTATAATTTAATACATATTGGAATTTTTGAAGATATTTTTTATGTTGATTTTATACAATAATGTATGTTAATATAGTTATCATATATTAAATAAATTTGTTTGGAGTTAACAAAATGCAAAAAGAACCTCACCAACAAAAAACCTTATATGACCCTTTTTTTGAACATGACGCTTGTGGCGTAGGTTTCATTGTAAATATTGATGGGAAAAGAACTCATCAATTAGTAAACGATGCTCTTCGTATATTAGTAAATCTTACACATCGTGGGGCATGTGGATGCGACCCCGAAACAGGTGATGGCTGTGGCATTTTATTTCATATTCCCCATCGTTTTTTTGAGAAGCAATCCGATAGTTTAGGATTTACTTTGCCTTCGCCGGGGCAATATGGCGTAGGAATGGTTTTTCTTCCTGTAGACAATCAATTAAGAAATACCTGCAAAGAAATTTTAAAGCAGACAATTATTGAAGAAGGTCAGGAATTTTTAGGATGGCGTGAGGTTCCGCGGAATTCTCAATGTATCGGCTGGCTTGCCCGCTCTAACGAACCTATAATTGAACAGATTTTTGTAAAAAATGTAACCTGCCCGGATGTTGAATCCTTTGAACGCAAATTATTTATTATCCGCAAGTCTGCCTCGCATAAAATTCGACAATTTTTGGGAGAACAAAAAAATCTCTTTTACATAACAAGTATGTCTGCAAGAACAATTGTATATAAAGGTTTATTTTTGCCGGAGGTTATGGATAAATATTACGAAGATCTGGCAGACACGGAAGTAGAAAGTGCCTTAGCCATTATCCATCAGCGTTATAGCACAAACACTCTTCCCAGTTGGCAATTAGCCCAGCCATTCCGTTTCCTCGCTCATAATGGAGAAATTAATACCCTGCGAGGGAATATCAATCTTATGAGTTCTCGTGAATCCGACTTGAAAAGTCCTCTTTATGGAGACGATATAAAGAAATTATTCCCTATTTTAACAGAGGGTGCGAGTGACTCCGCCATTTTTGACAATGCTTTTGAATTGCTCGTTCGTGGTGGTCGTAGTATTGCCCATTCCATGATGATGATGATACCGGAACCCTGGAGCCATCATGAAAGTATGCCCGATTTTAAGAAGGCTTTTTATGAATTTCATGCCTGCAAGATGGAACCCTGGGATGGTCCTGCATGTATGGCTTTTACAGATGGTGTACAGATAGGAGCGGTTCTTGACCGCAACGGTCTTCGTCCGGCTCGCTACTGGATTACCACAGACCAGCAAGTCATTATGGCTTCTGAAGTAGGTGTCTTAGACATACCGCAGGAAAAAATAATAAAGAAGTGGCGATTACAGCCGGGGCGCATGTTCCTTGTGGACCTAAACGAAAAACGAATTGTTGAAGATGATGAAATTAAAGAAACTTTATCTAACAGGAAACCTTATCGGGCTTGGCTTAATTTGAATCGTATCATTTTTCCAAGAGAAGTACTGGAAACAAGACCTACAAAAGAATTAGTTCCTCTTCGTAAGAGGCAAAAGATTTTTGGTTATACGGAAGAGGATATTTCGCTTTTGCTCAAACCGATGGCAGAAACGGGAGCAGAGCCTGTGGGATCTATGGGTAATGATGTACCGCTGGCTGTTCTTTCAGAACGACCTCAATTATTATTTAATTATTTTAAACAATTATTTGCACAGGTTACCAACCCTCCCTTAGACCCCATACGGGAAGAGATAGTAATGTCTCTCGAAACGGATATTGGAAGGGAATATAATCTTTTAGATGAAACTCCTGAAGATTGCCAGATGATACATCTGCACTCCCCTATTCTCACCAATGCTCAAGTAACTTATATTCGCAACTTGAAGAAAAAAGGACATCGTGCGGAATCTATCAGCACATTATTCTCTGTAAAAGAAGGAATTCAAGGTTTCTTGAATGCCATAGATAGAATTTGCAAAGAAGCAGAAAATCATGTGGATAATGGAGCCACTATTCTAATTCTTTCCGACCGTGGGGCAGGACTTCATCATGCACCTCTCCCCAGTTTATTAGCCACAGGTGCCGTTCATCATCATCTTGTCCGTGTTCACAAACGGACCCGTTGTGGAATCGTTGTTGAGAGTGGAGAACCTCGTGAAGTTATGCATTTTGCCTTGTTATGTGGATATGGAGCCGGTGCTATTAATCCTTACCTTGCTTTTGAAAGCATTTCAGAAGGTATTGAGGAAGGAAAAATTATTGAAGAGTATCCCGGTAAAGCCCATAAAAAATATATCAAAGCCATTGAAAAAGGGTTATTGAAAACCATGTCCAAAATGGGTATATCTACTCTTCAAAGTTACCGATGTGCCCAGATTTTTGAAGCATTAGGTTTAGGTCAGGAAGTAATTAACCGTTGTTTCACAGGGACGCCTTCGCGCATAGGTGGATTGGACTTTGAAGATATCGCACGGGAAACTTTAGCGCGTCATGAAATGGCTTATAATCCATTAAAATATCGTGAAAATGAATTAGACATCGGCGGGGCTTATCGCTGGCGTCAGCGAGGAGAATTTCATCAATGGAATCCGGAGACTATTGCTCTTATTCAGCATGCAACCCGATTGAATAGTTGGCAGAAATATCAACAATTTGCAGAAGAGGTTAATAATCGCAATCGGACTTTTGCAACACTTCGTGGACTTCTCAAATTTAAGAAAGGAAATCCAATACCCCTGGAAGAGGTTGAACCCGCTTCGGAGATTGTAAAACGATTTTGCACAGGGGCAATGTCTTACGGTTCGATTAGTCAAGAAGCCCATGAAAATCTTGCTCTTGCCATGAATCGTATAGGCGGAAGAAGTAATACAGGAGAAGGGGGGGAAGACCCAAAACGGTTTATCCCGGAACCTAATGGTGATAGCAGACGCAGTGCCATTAAACAAGTTGCATCTGGAAGGTTCGGTGTAACCAACGAATACCTGGTCAATGCCGATGAATTGCAAATCAAAATGGCTCAAGGCGCCAAACCGGGAGAAGGGGGTCAATTACCGGGTCATAAAGTATATGAAAATATCGCTAAAGTCCGATACTCAACACCGGGCGTAGAACTTATTTCTCCTCCTCCACATCACGATATTTATTCCATAGAAGACTTAGCACAATTGATATATGACTTAAAAAACTCGAATATCTACGCAAAGGTTTCCGTAAAATTAGTGTCCGAAGTAGGTGTAGGCACAATCGCCGCTGGTGTTTCTAAAGGGAAAGCCGATTTAGTCCTTATCAGTGGTCATGATGGTGGAACAGGTGCTTCCCCATTAAGTTCAATCAAACATGCGGGTTTACCCTGGGAATTAGGGCTGTCAGAAACCCATCAGGTCCTTGTTCAAAATAACCTACGCGACCGCATTACAGTGCAGGTTGATGGGCAACTTAAAACAGGTAGAGATGTAGTTATTGGAGCATTATTAGGTGCTGACGAATTTGGCTTTGCAACAGCGCCACTTATTGTAAGTGGATGCATCATGATGCGAAAGTGCCACAGCAACACCTGCCCGGTTGGTATTGCAACACAAGACCCGGAATTACGCAAGAAATTTGAAGGGAAGCCGGAATATGTCGTTAATTATTTCTTCTTCGTAGCGGAAGAAGTCAGACGGATAATGGCAGAATTAGGTTTCCGCAAATTCAACGATATGATAGGGCGAAGTGATTTTTTAGAGTATGACCCGAATCCAAACCACTGGAAAGCCCAAAAGGTAGATCTATCAGCAGTTCTGGCAAAAGCACAACCGTGGGAAGGCACAACATTATACTGTAGCAAAACACAAGACCACGGAATAGAAAAAGCCCTTGATAATATATTATTAGAAAAAGCCAAACCTGCTTTAGAACGAAAAGAACCTGTTCGTTTTTCGATCTCGGTGAGAAATGTTCATCGAACCGTAGGAACTATTCTTTCCAGCGAACTTACTCGTCGGCACCATTTAGGAATGTATACAGGACATCTTCCCGAAGATACCGTTTGGATTGATTGTTATGGCGTAGCGGGACAGAGTTTTGGCGCATTTATCATTCAAGGGGTCACATTAAACTTGATAGGAGAAGCCAATGACTATATCGGGAAAGGTTTGTCCGGTGGAAAAATCATAGTAACCCCTCCTCCCGAAAGCACTATTATTCCTGAGGAAAATATCATAGTGGGAAATGTCGCTCTATACGGTGCTACAAGTGGAGAAGTTTATTTTCGTGGTGTAGCAGGAGAACGCTTCTGTGTTCGCAATTCAGGGGCATGGGCTGTCGTAGAAGGTGTAGGCGACCATGGTTGTGAATATATGACAGGAGGTAGGGCTGTTATCTTAGGTAAAACAGGTCGTAATTTTTCCGCAGGAATGACCGGTGGTATTGCGTTTGTTTACGACCCCGATAACGAATTTGAGGTGAAGTGCAATTTGCAAACAGTAGAACTAAAACCTTTGCATGAAAAGAGCATACCGGAACTTCGGTATCTGTTAGAACGACATTTTAAATATACAAAAAGCCCAATAGCACATAAAATTCTTGCAAACTGGGATAAGGAAATCGAACATTTTATTCGAGTTATGCCCAAAGATTACGCACGAGCATTAAAAGAAATGAACAAACAACAAGAAACACCTCTATTAAAAACAGGTTAATGGAGAACTTTTTATGTTTCCTGAAAAATCAAAGGGTTTCATGGTATATAAAAGGGAATTAGGTCCAGAAGACCCTCCCCAAGAACGGATAAAACATTTCCGAGAATTTCACCACTCCCTCCCGGAAGAAAAAATTCGACAGCAGGCATATCGCTGTATGAACTGTGGCGTCCCGTTTTGTCATCATGGTTGTCCATTGGGAAATCAAATTCCGGATTTTAATGACCTTGTAAAGGATGCTGATTGGAAACGGGCATTGGAAGTGCTACATTCTACGAACAACTTCCCTGAATTCACAGGAAGGGTTTGTCCGGCTCCTTGCGAGGCATCCTGTGTTTTGGGAATTAATGAACCGCCTGTAACTATTGAGCAAATTGAATATGAAATTGCAGAACGAGGATGGCGTGAAGGTTGGATCAAACCAGAACCACCGGAACATCGCACTGGTAAACGGGTTGCTATTATAGGTTCGGGACCCAGTGGTCTTGCTGCTGCCCAGCAACTCAATCGAGCAGGGCATTATATAGATGTATTTGAAAGAGCCGATGAACCCGGTGGTTTACTGATGTATGGAATTCCCGGGTTTAAATTGGATAAATCCGTCGTTTGGAGAAGAATTAATCAAATCATAGATGAAGGGGTAACCTTTCATTGTTCTTCGGAAGTAGGAAAAAACATACCTACAGAACAATTATTAGAATATGATGCCGTTTTATTTACGATAGGCTCGACAGTTGCCCGAACTTTCGCCAGCATGAATATACCTGGTTCTTCCCTCGCAGGTATTCACACGGCAATGGATTTCCTTACACAAAGCACCCAAAGGGTATTGGGAAAAAAGATAAATGGTAAAGAAATATTAGCGACAAATAAAAATGTCATTGTAATTGGGGGTGGCGATACAGGTTCCGACTGTATTGGGACAAGTATTCGGCAAGGCTGTAAATCTGTTGTAAATCTTGAACTTTTACCTCGTCCTCCCTTAGAGCGAACGGGAGATAACCTCTGGCCCCAATGGCCTATGATACTCCGCACATCATCCAGTCATGAAGAAGGAGGCGAACGCTTATTCAGTGTTTCCACAAAAGCATTTGAAGGAGATGAACGAGGTCATGTTAAAGCCATTCATCTGGTTCGTGTAGAATGGTATACCGATGAAAACGGGCAAAAACGGTTGCGCGAAATTCCCGGTTCAGACATGAAATTGCCTTGCGAATTGGTACTGCTTGCAATGGGCTTTGTTGCACCGGAAGCAGACCTGTTCGTTGAAAAAATAGGGATTGAACTCTATACCACCCGTTTTGGAAAAGCCATTAAAACGGACAGCAAATACATGACAACAAGGCGTGGATTTTTCTCCGCAGGCGATGCTCGTAGAGGGCAATCCCTCGTCGTTTGGGCAATCTCCGAAGGGAGGGAATCGGCTCATTGCATAGATGAATACCTCATGGGTAGGACATACCTGCATGCTAAAAATTCTTGGGGCTATTCCTGCCAGAAGTAATAACCTTATTATTTTTGTTCAAGAGCAGAGCGGTATTGATTAATCCGTTCAAGCCATGTAGAAGTGAGTGTAAGAGGTTTTACAGCATATCGGGAAGAGGTGGCAGGCTTGGTTTTAAATTCTTTTTCTGCATCGGCAATCATTGGTCTATAACTTATATCCGGCGGAGAGAATTTTGCATTAGAACTTTTATCTTTGGCAGTGAAACGAATGGAACGACCTACAATATCCCCATTTCTTTTCGATTTCGAAAGTGTTTTCGGGTCTGTTCCCCACTCATATAGAATTACAGGACCATTGTTTCCAGTAGCAACACCTGCCATAGCCAAATCTGTCCCACTGCGGTAATCCATCATAGCGTCTAACCAATCAAAAGGAAGTCCATTATAATAATCATACGCACCGAATACCCTGCCTTCGGAGAAGCCATCATTATATCCATCCGAGAAACCACCATCTAACCATTCAACATGCTTATCGTTTTTAAGGAATGTTTGCCAGCCGGACTGGTAAGCACAATCATAACCTTCACTGAAACCGATGGTAAAAGCGTAGTCGTATTCCACAAAATAACCATCATTGTAAGCAAACCATAGCCCATCATAATAACCTGCATCATAAGCGGGGCTTTCTACTTGTGGAATTTTATCGCCTTGATAATAAATTGTTCCACCATTGACGGTATCATAACTATCAAAAAAACCTGTCCAATAATAATCATCCTGAGCAAAACCATCATTAAAACCGCGTTCATATTCTGCTTCATCAATAAGAATGGGACAACCTGTAAATGTGATAAGAATAAAGGATAAAATTCCTAAATACAGTCCCGTTACTTTTTTATTTTTACTCTGCTGTTTCATAATACATTCCTTATCAAGGTTGTTTTTAATTCTTATCGTATCCCTCTGCCACCTATAGACGACCTACCTGTTGAAAATCCTGGTAATTGTCTCTGAAAAGAAGGGGCACTCGGTGTAGCAAAGGAAGGTGTATTTATTTTTGGCACAGAAAAACTCGATGGAGCGGAATTGCGTTCAACTCGGGGCATATCCACTGTTGTAGGACGGGATGGTGGTGAACTTATGGGAGACCTCGACATACCCAAATTGTCTCTATTGAATGATGGAACAGAAAAACTTGTGTTATTACTTGTATTCCTCGGACTAAAAAGAGATGTATTTTCTCTCGGAGTATTGGGAACAGAAGTAGAAGTATATTTCTGAGGAGGAAGTGTCCGAACAGAAATTCCGGAGTTTTCACGAACGGACGACCTTTCATGGGGTATATTCATATTGGCTTCATTCATAGACCGTGTTGAAAAGGTATTTGCTCCCCTATTACTGTCCGTTGAACGAATTTGGAAGTCGGGAACAGATGTTCGTTGAGGAGATTCTTCTCGGGTTCTTATAGAGCCAAAAGTTTCCCTATCTAAAGGTGTCTGTTTGATATTATCCCAATTCAAACCGGAACCTCTTGTATTCCCGCGATTGCTCGGACTATTACGGTCTGTTGGTGTAGAACGCGGTGTTGTATTGCCTCTATCACGATTCGTTGTACCTGACCCCGAATCATTTCGAGGGGTTGTCCGTGTCGGACTCGTAGTGGAGCCACTACCGGATGGATTATAATCACGGGGTTTTCGTTCACCATCCATATCTAATCTTGAAAGAGACGGCGATTCAATCCCCTTGCGGGAAATGCCTTCCGAACGATTCGATGTCCCAGACAATGAATTTCTTATCTCTCTGTTAACTGTAGGTGTATTTACAACTCTTGTCGGAGATGATTCCGAACGAAGCGTATTTCTAACATCAGCACTTCGGAGAGAAGAGATAGCATTTTCACGGTCAGACCGTATCTGTGCGTTTCTCTCTATAGCACGCGTAAATCCGGTATCAATTTCTTTCCCCTGAATTGAACTACGGTCAACAGTGAAACTTCTTTGAGAAGAACTTTCGGGATTAAAGCGAACCGTTGTCGCCCTTGGAGATGTATTGTTTAATCTTACCTCTCGGAAAGAGGCGGAACGATCATTTAACATTGCGGTCCGCATAACAGAAGTGGACATCCCCGCCTGACCCCGAAAACCTTGCGTTGAAGTTCTCCGTGCAAAATAACTTTCCAATTCATCTACACGGGCTCGTGCAAGCATTCCTGAATTGTTATAATTAGAAATTCCTCGAATAGTTCGCGGTGGATTATAATCGCGCACCATCGGCATTGAATTTTGATACGGGATGCGTATCCTTGGAGAAGGATACCGCTCTATATTCCAGATATAAACATTTGTCGGATTGGTAATAATGTAATTAACAACTGTGGGGGCAACAGGTGCAATATAGTAAGGCGAAGTATAGACATAAGTAGCCGGAACATAGGAACAGGCACCCACATAAAAGTTTAGACCTCCCACGGCAAAACTAACCCCTGTGGAAACACGAACCGGACGGCAATAGAAATCCACGGGTGACCATACAAAATAATCACCACAACGAACAGTAGCCACCCATGCTGGACTCCATACCGGGTCATATCCCCAGACCCAGCCATAACTATCATAATAGACCCAGCGGCCATAGTGAGTGGTGATATATCCAAAAGGATAGGTCTCTACCCAAACCGAACCTATCGCAGGAACATAGGTCCAATACCCTGTGCGATACGGAACATAATTAACAACAACCGTTGGTCTCCAGTAATATCGTTCTTCAATAAGAACCCAGTCTCCATATCCTGATAAATCGGTATATCCGATTGTCCGATTGGTAACTTCTACATATTTCGGAGGCGTTTTTACGGAGGCAGAGAGCAATTCTGACCGTCCTTGATTCCAGCGGTCAAAGGAATCCATCTCTGTTGTGGCAAAGGAAACAACCTCAGAAGGTAAATATCCAACATCAACCCAACACTGTTTGCCACTACTAACAACTTCATTCCCTCCACGCTCTGTTGTTACATAGGCTTTTCCCCAACGCGTTGAAACTCGTGTTGTCCCACTCTCACCGATGTCTATACGAACACAGGTGTTCGGGTCAAAGGTAATCTTACATGAAGGGGTAGTAAAACGAACGGTTCCAGAACTACGAAGTACCCGCTCAATATAAAACGAGCCTGTTATCCCATAGATAGATAATTCCGGTGAAATCTGGACTATTTTCGCTTTAGAGGCATCCGCCATACGGAAGAAAACACCCTCTGGAAATTCGATCTCGGTGCTACCTCCTTTATCCACCCACAAGGTATCCCCTGTTAGCACCAGTGTATTTAATGTTGCACGACTCCAATCCTCATCATCCATTCCTTTAATAAGGGTGCTTTCTGCGTCATAACTTACGCGTCCATGTAAGGGAAAGTCTGTGTCAGCAAATACCCAAATCGTAGATGCAAGTGCCATATTCAGAATAACTATGGCATAAAATTTTTTTATCTTAAAATATCTCATATATTTACCCTTTCTATGATCATATCTCCATATTCAATTTTCAATCTTTTTATCCATTTATAAAAGACGAAATATGAATTACGAATATTCAGTCAAATTGATGTATAATTCTAACTCTTAATCGAAAATTCCTCTTGCAAAATTACTTAGACAAAAAGATAATTTCCAAAAACATAAGTGGTTATATTATCATTATTTTACCATTATTAAATATATTAAGATGTAATTCATGACAAAGGTAGTCTTAAAATGAAATTAGATATAGCAGGACTTTCTGATAAGGGACGGAAAAAAGAAAAAAATGAAGATTTCTTTGGCATATTCCGAACAGAATCCACAGATATAAAATTGTTTGAAGACGGGGCTCTTCTCATTGTTGCGGATGGATTGGGAGGACATATTGCAGGCGATGTTGCAAGTAAGTTGGCTGTGTCGCTGATTAAAGATATACTGAAGCAAGAACCGTGGCAGGAAAATAAGAATGATGAAGTTAAAGATTTAAGAGATGAAGGACCTCTGCCGCTACTTCGTGATGCGTTTCAAAAAGCCAATGAAAGCATATACAAGACCAATAAAGACCTGGTAAAAGGCAGTAGACCTATGGGGACCACGGCTCTGGCAGCGATTATTATTCCCGGGAAAATATATATTGCCAATGTCGGAGATTCCCGTGCCTATCATATCCGCAATGGTGAAATTTTAGAATATACAGAAGACCATTCATGGATAGATGAGCAGGTAAAACAGGGACTTATGTCCCGTTCCGAAGCGGAAAAAGATACCCGAAAACATGTTGTAACCCGTTGTATTGGCACACATGCAGACATTGAGATAGATGTATATCGCTGGCATCCTGTCTCAGGTGATATCTTACTACTTTGCACAGATGGATTAACCAACATGGTTTCTGACGAACAAATCCTTGAAATTATCCGTAAAGGAGGCACAGCAGGTGAAATTGCTCAAAAACTGGTTAATCTTGCAAATGAAAATGGTGGAAAAGATAACATTACCGCAATTGTCACCATTATTGAACCCAAACTCTTTCAGCAGTTATTCTTAAAAACCCGATTGTTCTGGCGGAAACACAGCGGAAAAATCTTAAAACTCCTATTCCTTCTCATTTATGGTTTCTTATGTGGAACCTTAGGCTACTTCCTCCGAGGCTTGATCAAATAGACACATAAATGTCTTCTTTCATTAATTGAAAACCTATAATACACAGGTAACATCTATATTGGTGTCTAATTGTCTTTTTTACAATATACTAAAAGTATAATCTATCAAGAAAATATTAATTATGATCCTATACATAAAAAAACTGTTCCAGCAAAAGTTGAATATGATTATGCAATATCAGAAAATAAAAACCAAGAAAATCAATACTAAGATAATAATACCCAAAATCAATGGGAAAGTAAAATATTCTCATTATCTACATGATTTTATAGGAAAACAAAATTTATTTCTTCCATATAAAGATAAAAAAGTTAAAAGAGTCCACAGCACGGTTAAACTGCATTAGACATAATATAACTTTAGGAAGATTATTTCCCTAAAAAAACTATTACTGAAAAAACAGATTTGCTGTAAAATTAAATCATAATATAAAATGTATTCAATAAATTCAGGAGAAATAAGGTGGTAGATGGACAAGTCACAGTATAATAAATATGTAAATTATTACCTATGTCCTATAGGCTACCAAATAAGATATCAGGAGGCAATCAATGAATGATAAGGGAAACAGTCCATTTACACCCGGAAGTCCAGTTCCAGTAGAACTTTTTGTAGGTAGATTAGAGCAAATTAAAGAAATTATCCGATATATTGAACAGGTTTCATCAGGAAAACAAGAAAATGTTTTTTTAGTAGGAGATAGAGGAATAGGGAAAAGTTCATTAGCCTCTTTTCTTCGCTATTATGTTAAAACCCAGACAGATATTTTTGGTGTTCATGTTTTTTTAGGAAGGGTCTCTACATTAGAGGAGATGGTACACCATATTTTTGAACAGATATTGAAAGAAACAAAAGGTCAACCGTGGTTTAAAAATATTAGCAAATTTTTTGAAAACTATATTCGATCAATTGATCTTTTTGGTATTTCCGTTAGTTTTAATCCTCCTGAACAAGATTTAAAAGAATTAGTAAGGAAATTTCCAGAAGCCCTTAACAATTTATTAAAAGAAATTAAAGAGCAAAAGAAGGGATTATTTATTGTTTTGGATGATATCAATGGATTGGTTGAAAAATTGGGATTTGCAAACTGGTATAAAAGTTTTGTGGATGAAATAGCAACTCATTATGATAATTTCCCTGTTTTTATGATGCTCGCAGGACTTCCTGAAAAGAGAGATAAACTCTCCAATATTCAACCATCCCTTATGAGAATATTTAGAGTAGTAGAGATAAAAAAACTTGCCGATGAAGAGGTAGAGGATTTTCTAAATAAGGCATTTAATAATGTGAATATTAAAGTAGAATCCGATGCAATGAAACTTATGGTTCGGTATTCCAGTGGATTACCAATTCTTATGCATGAAATTGGTGATGCTACTTTCTGGATAGACACGGATGAAGTAATAGATAAAAAAGATGCCATTGATGGTATACTAACAGCAGCCCAAAAAGTTGGCGAAAAATATCTCGATCCCAAAGTTTACAGAGCAATTCGCAGCTCACGATATAAATCAATACTTAGAAAATTAGGTGAGATACAGATTCCTCGGACTTTTAAGAAAAAAGATGTTGAAGCGAAACTTAATGCAAATGAAAAGAAAGTATTTCACAATTTTTTGAGAAAAATTCGGGAATTAGGAGTAATTGAAATTGATGTAGAAGAGGAAAGAGGCACATATAGATTTGTAAATGAAATTTATCCTATTTATATCTGGATGGAAAGCCAGAGATTTAAGAAAGTTTGATGGAAATGATGAGAATGATACCATCACTTCATATAAAACAGAATAAACGGATACCTGCTTTATAGCACTCACTCAAATTTTTGCATCTGTAGAATTTATTTTGTACTTAAATCTTTATTTAGAGTTCCCAATTATTTCTCCTCATATTGTTAACCAATTCTATTTTTTTCTCTTAGCCGTCTGTAAGGAGTTTGGCTAATTTGTTTTCGGGGTCTAATTGGAGGATTTTGTTGCCAATTGTTTTAGCCTCTTCTTTTTTCCCTAACTGTTTCAGGCAGATGCCCTGCTTATTCAGAATGGTTATATAGTTGAATTTCTCATGGTAAAAATAATATTCGCGGTTCTTATCCATACGATTTTCTACCTCATGGAACAATTCATACGCCTTGTTGTAAAACTCTCCAATTAATGCAATTTCTCCTCGCATGAAATAACTCTCGGGTTGTTCCGGGGCTACCTCTGTTGTTTTTTCTAACAACTCTTCTGCTTTCTTAAAATGTTCTTCCGCCTCTTGAACATGTCCTAATACTTTTTCTGTTTTCGCAAGTAAGTATAATGCCATAAAGTGACTTCCCCCTAATTGCACCGCTTTTGATGCCCATTCATAGGCTTCTACCCAATTGCCGCTGGAAAAATAACATACCGACATACCTATTAGGGACTTTCCATGATTAGCCCGCAAATTTACCGCTTTCTTAAAAATATCTCCTGCCTCTGCAATTCGGTCTTGACACAAATAAACAAAACCCAATTCTGCCAGAGATGGGATATGCTCTGCCTGTATACGGATGGCGTTTTCCAGTTCTTCCTGTGCTTTGAGTAGTTTTCCCAAACGAAGATAGCACCTGCCTAATTGATAATGGACTACATGCGAATTAGGATTTAACTGTAAGGATTGCATCAAAGTTTTCTCGGCTGAAACAAGGTCTCCTCTCATCAATTCTGTTAATCCTTTATCGTAAACTGCATCAAATTCACTTTCCTTGTCCCACATACAAATATTCTCCTTGTCGAAACTCTAACCCGTTTTTGTTTTTTCCAGTGCATGCCGAATAAAATCTTCTGGCACATCGCTTTCAATAGATACTTCTCCAATCTTGCGGGGTATAATGAAACGCAATTTGCCAGCTTTTGTTTTTTTATCCCGTTTCATGGTTTCCATAACTTCATCTATCGGTAAATCTTCCCATTTTGTTGGCAAATGATATTTCTTCAAAACTTCACGATGTTGTAAAGGAACATCCTCGGATACATAACCTAAAAGGGCACCTACTTCGGAGGCTGTAATCATACCCAGAGCAACGGCTTCACCATGAAGGAATGCTTTGTAATGAGTAACTGCCTCAAAAGCATGTCCAAAGGTATGTCCATAATTCAAGTAGGCGCGGATATTCTGTTCCTTTTCATCTTTCATTACAATATCCGCTTTAATCTCACAGGAACGCACCACAGGATATAATAAGCAATCTAAATCTTTCTGGATGAGTTGTTCTGCATTATTCTGACAATAATCAAATAATTCTTTATCCGCAATAACACCATGCTTGATAATCTCCGCAAAGCCTTCACGATAGATTCGCTCTGGTAATGTCTTTAACAAGTCCAGGTCAATTACAACAGAAAGGGGCTGATAAAAAGCCCCTAAAATATTCTTGCCTAAGGGGTGATTCACTCCTGTTTTACCACCAATACTTGCATCTACCTGCGATACAATGGTCGTAGGAACCTGAATAAATGGAATGCCTCGCATATATGATGCGGAAAAGTAACCTGCGATATCTCCGACAACTCCTCCTCCTAAAGCAATAATACCACTGGAACGGTCTAATCCCCCCTGCAACATGGTAGTGCATATATTTTCAATCTGCTGTATTGTTTTATACTCTTCTCCTGCTGGCAATATATGAACTACATGTCCTTGCGGACATACTTTTTTGATTAATTCTTCGCAAGCAGGCAGGTAATAATTGGCGACATGGGTATCTGTTATAATCCCAACTTTCCCTTTCCAGTTTAATCGGGTTAATTCTTCGGCTAATATAGGGAATATCCCTACCCCTACATGAATGGGATATGAATGACCGCTTAATTTTACCCAGACCGTGTTTAATTTGTTGTCATTGTTCGTCATATCTACCTATTCATTAATGTTTGATTTTAATAGTTTTCCCTGTCAAAGCAGATTTCTCTGCGGACAGGATAATTTCCAGAGCCTTTTTCCCTTCTTCACCTGTGCAATACGGTGGTTCTAACCCTAAAACGGCACGAACAAAAGCACCTCCAATATCAATTCCCCAACTTACATTCGTATAGGGTTCAGGAAGAGGAAAAACAATATCGCAAAGGGGTTTCACTAAATTCGCTACCACAGGTTTTTCAGGGTTTACTCCTACCTGAAGGGAACCTCGTTCACAATGAAGAATAATATAATCTGCGGACATGCCCTTTACTGTCCATGACGCAGACAATGTTCCTAATGTGCCATCTGTAAACTTCAAAGCAGAAACAAAATTATCTTCTACCGTAGCATTGGGCTTTTCTAATCGTCCATAAAAAGCACATATCTCCGCGACTTCTTTTCCTGTTAAATAGCGAATAAGGTCTGCCTTATGAACACCTAAATCTGCCATAGCACCAAACCGTGCTTCTTTCTTATTGAAAAACCATTTTCCTGCAGGGCTCCACTCTTCCGGCCCCGCATGACCGAACATGGCTGTTACATGAAGTATCTTCCCTAAGATACCACTTTCCACTACTTCTTTGGCTTTCCGATGTTCCGGAAAGCGACGCTGACTTTGATTGACCATTAACAGCAACCCTTTTTTCTTTGCGGTATCAATCATTTTTTGTGCTTCTTCTAAACTGGTTGCCATAGGCTTTTCCACAAGGACATGGCAACCTGAGTTTAACGCCAAAATCGTTGCGGGTCCATGATATATATTCGGAGTGCATATCGAAACCGCATCTATACCCCCTTCTTTAAACATTTGCTTGTAATCGGTATAAACCCGTGCTTGGGGTGCAAATTGTTTTGCCAGGGCTTCCGCTTTCTTCTTTTCCACATCGCAAAAAGCCACCAATTCTGCTTGCGGACATGCATGATAATCGGGGACATGAACTCTTTCCGCAATGGCTCCACAACCAATAACTCCTATTTTTACCTTCTTTGACATACTACATTCTCCTTCTAATTGATGGTTGGAAAACAACTTAAATTTATCGAATTGATAATAGATAATTTTTCAAATTGACATTATTATCCCAAAAAAGTATTCTATTTACATAATTCTAAACATAAATATATTCGGAGGAAATTATTATGCGACAAAGAACAACAGGTATCGTAATTTGTTTATTAATCTTTGAAATTATCTTCTGTTCACTTATGTATGCTCAAACATTAGCTCAGGAAAAGGTAAAGGACATTTCTCAATTATGGCAGAAGAATTATAAAAATATACTAAGTGGGTTCGGCAATATGTATAATTTCCATGTATTATATGAAACGGATGCAGAATATCCGTTCAGGGCATGGTTCTTCGGTTGGGCAGTAGAAGATTGCAATCGGAATATTTCTGATTTTAAGGGTTGTGATGCTATCTTTACGGCACGAGCCAAAAAGTTAGAAGGACCCTGGGAAGTGTATGCGGGTGATGGGAAATGGGACAATACGGGAAATCCGAAGTTATGGAGACCTTTGTTTAGCACCACCGGCACTTACTTTGATGAATGGCATAATGGAGATCCTTCTGTAATTAAAGTAGGAAAAACATATTACATGGCATACAGTGCGACGGGACACGATAAAGACCGTATTCCTGCGGATACGCCCAACGATACCGATGGTAGTTTTTGCTGCGTTATGGGAGCGACATCGGAGGACGGGATACATTGGAAGCGTTCCGAAAAACCTATTTTAGAATATATTGGTGAATTCGGTGGAAAAGACAAAGCAGGGGATGTTACTTTGTGGGGAACTTATCATCGTCCTTCAATTATGTATGAAGATAACAAATTTAAAATCTGGTTTGATTACTGGTCACCCCACGGAACTGCTATGGGCTATGCGGAAAATCAGGGGGACTTCTTAAAAGCGGAAGATTGGAAATTTATCCGTATAGGCGAAAACCCCTGTATATGGGAATTTCCCAATCCTGATGTGGTGAAAGTGGATAATTTATATTATGCGTATGCAGACCCCGGTGGATATGGAAGTCATGAATGGAAGGGACGAAAAATTACAGAAGCCGTATCGCATAATGGTATAGATTGGCAAATTACGGGATATATAGAACCTGACCCGGACACACCCGCAACACATGTACCTGAAGCCCTCGTCATGAAAGAAAAAGACAGAAATATTATCTATCTTTTTTATTCCTGCCAAATTGGCGGAGAACCTTCTAAATATAACTTTCGCTATAATCGAATTCGTTATATGTATCGTGAAGTCTCCTCATCCGAAATAGAAAAATATACGAGATAAGAGGCTATATTAAACGATAAGTAATTTGAGCCAATTTATAATGCCTGTTTAATATATAATATATTATTTAGAAAAATTTAAATAAAGGGATTGAAAAATGAAAAAAGAAGTAACCTTTGGAGTTATCGTGGGAAATAGAGGCTTTTTCCCAGACATTCTTGCAAAAGAAGGCTATGGAGAAATAAAAAAACTTCTGAAAAAATTAGGCTTCGGGATTGTTATTCTTAATGAAGAAGATACCAAATATGGTGCTGTAGAAACATGGGAAGATGCTAAAAAATGTGCCGATTTGTTTCGGAAAAATCGCGATGAAATTGATGGAATTATTGTAACATTACCTAACTTCGGTGATGAACGAGCCGTTGCAGATACACTTCGTCTGGCAAATCTTCAGGTGCCGGTATTAGTTCAGGCAGAACCCGATGACACCAACGCTATGGGTATTAACCGACGGAGAGATTCGTTTTGTGGAAAAATTAGTGTTTGTTCCAATTTAAACCAATACCGTATTCCTTTTACGCTAACAACCTTTCACACAGAATCCTTAGGCTCCAAAGAATTTTTACTTGACCTGCAATCTTTTGCAGGCACCTGTCGTGTTATCCGTGGATTGAAAAATGCCCGTATTGGTTCTATGGGAGCAAGGCCTTCGGCGTTTAATACTGTGCGATATAGCGAAAAATTGCTTGAAAATTACGGAATTACTGTAGAAACTATTGACCTATCTGAAATATTAGGACAGGCAGAAAAAATTTCAACTAATGATAAAGCATTAAAAGATGAATGCAAAAAAATATCGGAATATATTGATGTAAAAAGTGTTCCTGCCAGTGCCATAGAACGCATGGCACGATTTGCACTTGTCACGGAACGATGGATTAAAGAAAAGGAACTAAATGCTACTGCGATACAATGCTGGACAGCGTTAGAGACCTACTTCGGGGTTGTTCCCTGTACATGTATGAGTATGTTAAGTGAAAGATTGATCCCCAGTGCCTGTGAAGTAGATGTGTGTGGTGCCGTTTCTATGTATTCATTATCCTTAGCATCGCAACGACCCAGTGCCTTATTGGATTGGAATAATAATTATAAGGATGACCCCGATGGTTGTGTTATGTTTCATTGCTCAAATTTGCCCAAGTCCTTCTTCAAAAAACCGCAAATGGATTATCAGGCGATAATAGCAAGTTCCGTTGGGAAAGACAATACCTACGGCACCGTAACGGGACAAATTATACCTGCACCTATGACTTTTGCACGCATGGGAACGCGTGAAGATTTAGGCGAAATACAGGGCTATGTGGGTGAAGGAGTTTTCACCAATGACCGTGTAAAATCTTTCGGTGGATATGGAGTAGCCAAAATTTTAAATCTTCAATCACTACTCCATTTTATCTGTGTAAACGGTTTTGAACATCATGTTGCTGTAACATTAGATAAAGTAGCCCAGAGCGTTTATGAGGCATGGGAAAAATATTTAGGTTGGGATATATATTATCATAGCAGTTAATCTTTTGTAAGGAGAAGTTACTTATATGTCCAAAGAATTTAGCCGTGTCAAAAGAACTATATCGCGTCAATCCCCTTTAATTATTTTTGCCATTCTGTGTATTATCCTCGCTGTTATTTCACCGGATTTTCGTAAATATGAAAACCTGATTAGTGTGGCATATCGCACTTCGGTCATCGGTATCCTTTGTGTGGGCGAACTGCTGGTTATTTTAACAGCGGGAATTGATTTATCCATAGGTAGCGTTGCCGCGTTTGCAAGCATGAGTGCTTGTCTGGTGATGAAATATTTACACCAAGCACAGTATCCGGGATATTTTGTTATCTCTATCGGTATGGTAATTGGGATTGGTTGTGGTGCCTTTGCTGGTTTAATAAACGGTTTGCTTATTACGCGTGGGAAAATTCCACCCTTTATTGCCACATTGGGTATGATGATGGCTGCACGCGGTGTTACACTGGTCATTAGTGGAGCACAAACTATTTTTGGTTTACCTCCAAACTTTTCATGGCTTGGCGGAACATTATACTGGTGGATACCTGTTTCTATTACTGGCGGATTGGCTTTGATTTTTGCTTTTATCCTCACCATGACACGATTTGGCAGAGCCTTATATGCTATTGGTGGGAACATAACCGCAACAAGGCTCTCGGGTATTCGTGTGGAATTGGTTCGCACCATTGCTTATGTTCTTTGTGGTGCTATGGCAGGATTAGCGGGGCTTGTTCTTGCTTCCCGAACCAGTGTTGCTGACCCGAAAGCCGCTGAAACTTATGAATTAGATGCTATTGCTGCATGTGTGATTGGTGGGGCAAGCCTTATGGGCGGTGAAGGTGGAGCCATCTCCGCACTGGCTGGGGCTTTGATTATTATGGTCCTCCGAAATTTCTGTAATATTGAGAACATCAATACTTATTGGCAACAGGTATTCGTTGGAACACTTCTCGTAATTCTTGTGTTCTATGACAATTTGAGAAAACGACTATCAGGAACGATACAAAATTAAGAATCTTATATTTATTTAGCCTGTGAAAAAGTATATCCAATAAGACGGTATATCATTTTTGCAATCGTAAATTGAGGATAATGCAAATTTGGGATAGGACTTAATTCACTGACATCAAATCCTATAATTTTTTTGTTGCGGGAAAGTATCTCAAAGAAATGATTAACCCATTCCCAGCTTAAACCTCCCGGCTCGGGTGTCCCTGTTGATGGAATAATACTCGGATCAAAGGCATCGCAATCAAAAGTTATATACACATATTCAGACAATTCACTTAAAATCTTTGCAAATATCTTCTCTCCTTCCTTATGTATTGTATGGGCATAAAAAGTAGATACTCGATTTCCTAATGTTTTAATAATGGCAGGTTCCTCTGGTGCTTCGCTTCGTATTCCAATCTGAATTAACTTTCCATCATGACAGTCCAAAATTCGCGCCATAGCACAAGCATGGTTCCATTTTTCATTCAGATAAGAACTCCGCAAATCGCTATGGGCATCCAGTTGAATTATTGTAAGCGGTTCATACTTCTTAATATAAGCATATACCGCACCTACAATACTCGAATGTTCACCTCCTATGGTAATAACAAACTTACCCTGTTCCAACCAATAGTTAACCTCTGTTTCCAGTGCTTTTGCTAATTTTTCACCTGAATATCCTTTAATTTTCAATGGCATTAAGGTTGCAATGCCTCCGCAGGTCTGAAACGGTTCAAATCCCAAAACGGTATCGAACAATTCAACCTCATGCGACGCATTGATTATTGCTTCGGGTCCTCTCTTTGAGCCTTTTCCAAAAGTGGATGTTTTTTCAAAAGGAACCGGCAGAATAATAACCTTTGCGGTATCGGGATGAGAATGTTCGATGGGTAAAGCCAGAAAATTTTCTTTCTCATTCATAAATTTTATTTTTCGGCTCATTTTATATTTCCTTTAAGAAGCCTTATCTAATTCTTCAAATACACATTTCATCAGGAAAGGTAAGATTATGGTGGCATCCGCCAGAACCTCTGCGTATCTTCCTCCTTCTTCAATCGGCACAAACTTACCCCAACTGACACCTTCGGAATAAGTGCAGCCGGATAATCCACCCCAATGCACAGGCTCTGGACAAATACGAACGCCGTATTGAAAACGAGGTTGCGGAATTTCTACATCTAAACGAACGGATGTTATATCGTAATAAGGACCGACTTGCTGAGCCCAATTGCGAGGGACGCCACCTCCAATAGTTAAAATACCCAATCGTTTTGACCTGCCTATCAAGCGGGCATAATGCTGTAAATCCAGAAACGGATTGAAATTTGGAACTGCCTGAAACAACTCTTCGGGGTCCCATTTTTTATTTTGTTTTTGTTTCTGCTGGATAGTTTTTCTCATTGCCCAGGTAGAGAAGTCCAGACCCATTTCGCTATCCGTAAATGCGGGGATATATACCGGCACATTTTTCTGGTAGGCACTTCTTAAAATGCCCGGACCGTGGTTTAACCGTTCCAATTCCTGACCGACGGCACGACAAAAACGATGGGAACACCAGACACCATCTTCCGGTGTAACTTCATCAAGAACACGCCCAACCACCTCACATACATCATTAAGGTTTGCTTCCATCTCCAATGTATCATAAACACGATTATAGCCTTTCTCAAACAGTTCCTTATCATCAATATCTGGATTAACCGCATAATGAGTAAGGCCTATACTTTCCGTCACGCCGTGGGCAATTAAGGCTCCGGTTGCGATAACGGCTTGAACCAAACCGCGGTCTATCATCTCACAGATAATCATTCCTTGTTTTGCTACGGTCATAGCACCGGAAAGTGTTAGCACAACCGTGCAATCTTCATCACGGAACATTTTCAACAAAACCTCAAACGCTTCTCCTAATGTCCGCCCGCCAAAAGAAGTTTTTCGCATGGCTCTTATTAAATCGGAGAAACGAGAGACTTTCGAAAGGTCTAAACTTTCAAGAGGCATTAATCCATCCTGTCGCCCATCGTGTAATTCTCGATTCATTTTTTTTCTCCTATGAAGACTTAATCTTATGAAGATATTTTTGAAAGACAATACTATTCCTGAAAAGTAATTTTTTATCAGAAATAAAGGTAGACACACCGCTACATTGCTTATGTGTATATTATTCTTTATTCCACCTCAAATAAAAATAGAGACACCTCTACTTTTTTATAAGGATGGAAAAATCCACCTAAGCCTAAAAGAGTAAATTATTGTCCTGCCATTACAAAGGACTCTATTTTGGTAATTGCAGAGGTATTTTCTTCCTGAACAGGAAATCTCGGCAATTCGCGAATGGTTACATCACCTAAATCTAATTCTTCACGGATGTAACGGAACACGATGCGAGGGTCTGTTTTCCCGCAGGTGAAAATATCCATTGCAATGAGTCCTAAATCCGCATAAGTATGAGCGGAGCAATGGCTTTCATCCAGCATAACCAAGGCGGCAAATCCAGGTGGTGAATCACTGCCAAACTTGTAACGAACTTGCGAAATTACGGTCGCGCCGGCTCTCTCTGCTGCACGAGCCATCGCATTCAACACTAGCTTATCATTTAAGCATAGGTCGCGCGACACATTCCGACAATCGATAATAAGATGCATGCCCTTGTGCAATTCATAAACCCTCCTATAGGGTTAATGGTTTAGTTGGTACCGCGTTGCCGCCTTACGCTGGTCGCCTCACTATCGGAGCTTAGGGCTTGGGGTCGGCTTGTGTCACCTCCATATCACACGGAGATATGCAGGCACATAAGGTTTAAATTGTAAGAATGTTACAAAATTTAATACGAAAAATCAAATCAAAAGTTACAAAATTTTAAAAAAATTTTTTTTTGTTATTGCACTTTAATTTTAGGCTCAATTTATGAGGGTTTGAAACAGATCTTTTACAAAATACTTTTGTTAAATTAAAAGTGTTATTTTATTTTTTCTGTAAATAATTAAACAAAATTAACAAAAAATTTTATTTTTTATCTAACTTATGACTTCTCTTTTTTTCTTTTATTTATGAAATACGATATTGTTATATAATAAAATATGACACCGTTTGCAATATTTTATTGTCTGTAATTACATCTATTTTTCACAAAAATCTATTACTATTTTGGAGGAGTTTTCCATGAAAAAGAATGAGATAACGCGAAGAATGTTTCTTACTGTTACTACCTGCACAGCAATGGGCAGTGTTTTCGCACAGAACAAACCCAATACCGCAAAAGTTGTTCCCCGCAAACTTTCACCGAATGAAAAATTAAATTTGGCGGGTATTGGTATAGGTGGTAAAGGAAGAGAAGATATTCTTTCTTGTTCGCGTGAAAATATTGTTGCCTTATGTGATGTTGACCTTGACTATGCCAGTGAAACTATTAAAAAAGCACCTCAGGCAAAGGTCTATCAGGACTTCCGAAAGATGTTTGACGAAATGGGTAAAGATATTGATGCTGTTACCATTTCAACCCCTGATCATTCGCATGCAACGATTGCATATACCGCTATGAAATTGGGAAAACATGTTTATGTCCAAAAACCCATGACCCATACCATCGCCGAAGCAAAGCTTCTCCGTAAAACAGCACAAGAAATGAAAGTTGCCACACAAATGGGAAATCAAGGGCATTCCGGTATAGGTGCACGAGAGGTATGCGAAATGATATGGACAGGTGCTATTGGACAAGTGAAAGAAGCACATATCTGGACAGACCGTCCTCGCGATGGTTGGGGACAGGGCACACCCAATCCCTTGCCTGAACAACCGATTCCACCTTCGATGGATTGGAATTTATGGATAGGTCCAGCCCCCATGCGTCCCTATAATCGTGGGTATGCACCGCATAACTGGCGAGGATGGATAGATTTTGGTTGTGGTGCCCTCGGAGATATGGGATGCCATATCATGGACCCCGCATTCTGGGCTCTTAAATTAGATAAAGCCAAAGAGGTTACTATTGAAATAGTTCAAATCGAGGGATATAATACACAGACCTATCCTATTAAATCCGTTGTGAAATATCATTTCTCTGAACGGGAGGATATGGGACCTGTAGATGTTTACTGGTATGACAAAGGAAATAAACCGCAAAAACCTGCTGATATTCCTGCACAAGAAACAATCGGGGATGGCGATAATGGTTCTTTATTTATCGGGACAAATGGATACCTTACTGCGGGTGAATATGGAGGGAAAGCAAGGCTATTACCTGAATCACGCATGAATGACTATAAAAAGCCCGAACCTATCATTCCGCGTATTAGTGGGTCAAACCATTATCGTAATTGGCTTGAAGCATGCAAAGGTGGAGAACCTGCCTGCTCGAATTTTGATTATGCAGCACCGCTTACAGAGGTTGTGCTTTTAGGCTGTATTGCTCAAAGACTAAATCGGAAAATCACCTATAATATGGCAGAAGGAAAATTTGTTGGTGATGATGAAGCCAATGCTATGTTAACGAAACCTTATAGAGAAGGGTGGGCTCTTCCAGCCTAACAATCCCCGGGGATGGGGATTTTTCCTATAAATTCTGCCGTATATTTGAGAAACCTCAAATATACGGCTCTTTTATTATTCGGGTGATTGTGTTTTTATATTCGATTGGGTAAATAATACAAGAACACACCCCAAAAGTAATATAGATGTTCCTATCCACTGAATTATGGATAAATGCTCATTTTTCCATAATAACAAAGCAAAGAAATGGGTAATCAAGGGGTTTAATGTGAGTAAGGTATTGCAAAAGGCGGAACCTAAATGCCATTGGGCATAGTGGAAAGAGGAATGGGCTACCGCGATTGGGAGAAGCCCCGAAAACAGGGCTATAAGATGTATGGAAACACTTGCATGTATTGCTTTCTCAGGAGAGCCCAGAAAGTAACCTAAAAGTAATAATCCTATTGTAGTATATATCGAAATAACACCGAACATAGGAATGGGATGAAGTTCCCGTTCTACTGTGTATTTACCATATACGCAATAAATACCCCATAAGAAAGCGGATAAAAATAAGGCTAAAACAGCACGGTATAGGTATGGAAATTCATCAATTGCTGAAGGTTTGTATATCAATAAAGCAGAACCAAGAATTCCCAAAATAGACCCGATAATAAATCGAGGATTTTTGATTAACGAGCGTTCTTCTGCAAAAACAAGGAATGAAAAAAAAGCAACAATAGGTATTTGTATCTTTGCTAAAATCTGTCCCAAACTTGCAGTAGAGTAATATATTCCTATCGTCCATGCAGACTGCATAACAACATTGGTGATAGATAGAATGAATGTAGGGAAAGGTTTTAAAAAAGCCTTTTTGAAGGCGTCTCTATAAAATAGAAGGCAATAAGGCACGAGAAAAAGAACGGCTCCGCTATACCTTATCCCTGCCTGCGTAAAAGGGTCGTAGGCATCCTGAAGGTATCGGATAAATATCGGTGAAAAAGACCAACCGAGTATGGCTAATGAAAGTGCTATCCCTGCTCTATTCTTCTGAGACATAGAGACTCCCTATTACCTAAAAATTATGCCCCCTATTTTACTTTTATGTATATCACTAATCAAATTTATATTTTTGCTACATAATCTGCAATCGCATCGCCAATTTTGGTTGTTGACCAACCCGATTCTTTAATTTCCTTTGCGGATAAACCGGGGAGTGCTTTGGATTCGAAAAACTTTATAACTGCTTGCTCGAGTATCTCCGCTCCTTTATTCTCACCAATGTGGTCTAATAACATCTGACCGGCTAATATACAGGCAATGGGATTAATAATATTCATTCCTGTATATTTAGGAGCACTCCCTCCTATCGGCTCGAACATGGACACACCCTCTGGATTAATATTTCCACCCGCAGCGACACCCATACCCCCCTGTATCATGGCACCCAAATCGGTAATAATATCACCGAACATATTGTCGGTAACGATTACATCAAACCATTCCGGATTTTTTACCATCCACATAGTCGTTGCATCTACATGAGCATAATCGCGGGTAATGTCAGGGTATTCTTTTGCTCCCATCTCATGGAATGCTCGTTCCCACAAATCGAAAACGAATGTCAACACATTGGTTTTTCCAACCAGCGTTAATTTCTTATCTTTATTCCGTTTTCGTGTCAATTCAAATGCATATTTTAAACAACGGTCAACTTCAAAACGCGTATACACACTTTCTTGAATGGCTACTTCGTGGGGTGTTCCTTTCTTTTGAAATCCGCCGCATCCTGTATATAGTCCCCCCGTATTCTCACGAACGACAACAAAGTCAATTTCTTTCGGACCTTTGTCTTTAATAGGTGTATAAACATTGGGATATAACTTTACAGGACGAAGATTAATATATTGGTCTAACTCAAAACGCAGACGAAGTAAAATTCCTTTTTCCAGAATACCCGGCTTCACATCCGGATGTCCTATGGCTCCTAAATAAATAGCATCAAACTTTTTTAATTCATCTACTGCGGTGTCAGGCAGAACTTCTCCCGTTTTTAAATAGCGGTCACCACCAAAATCATATTCTACCGTATCTATCGAAAACCCTAACTTCTGCGCTACAGCATTTAATACTTTTACACCTTCCCTTAATACTTCAGGACCTGTTCCATCACCAGGTAATAAAGCAATACGATAAGTCGCCATAAAACAATCTCCCTTATGTTAAGATTTTAATAACAAAACTCAATAAATTCAATGATTGTAAAAATTTTAAGCACCTATTATAGCAAAAATAATATCGGAAAAACACCTCCTTAGATTGGACTATAAATTTTAATGTGATATTGCCAGTACTATCTAAGCGGTAAAAAGAATTAACCACAGAGGACACAAAGGAAATTAAACTCAAAGGACACAGAGGAGGTAAGGGCGAGAAACCTTTCGCCCCTACATAAAAACAATTCAACAGGATCCACATGCCATGAATGCACGAATGTATGAAGAAAGAATATCCGAGGCAGGGCGGTTCAGATTCACTGTTTAAATAATATTTTTTGATTGTTTGCTCATGGTGGTTCGTTTTTATTCAAAGGTTTTATATTGAAAATATTTTTGTTGTGAATAAACATTTTTATTTTGTATATGTTAAAATATAAAAAATAAGATTTGTTATTTGCAAAGGGAAGCACAATGGAAGATACCCCCAAAAAAACAGAGGAAACAACTGATATACAAAAAGATTACTTTCCAATTCCTATTTCTCTATTGCAAATAGATAAGATAGTAAATTTTGATTTATATCTGCGAACAAACGCAAATAAGCAGCCTTTACTTTATCGGTCAAAAAGTTTACCTATCTCTGAAAATGATATAGCTCGATTAAAGGAAAAGAGTATTGAAATATTATATGTCCATTCTGAAAATAAAAGGGAATATAAACGCTATCTTGAAACAAATTTAAGGGATATTCTCTCGGATAAAAATGTTCCCGTTCAGAAACGGACAGAGGTTCTTTACACAGTTACAACGCAGGCTGTCAAAGAAATGTTAGATGACCCTCGTAGCGGTGAACTTTTGCCTCGCTCCCGTAATTTAGTTGAAAATACTTTAGATTTTATATTTCATGAACCCACTGCCTTCCAATGTATGCTAAAAGTCACGAATTTTGATTATTACACACATACCCATTCCGTTAATGTAGGGATTTTCAGCGTATTTCTTGCAAAAGAAATTAATTTTTCCGAGGATGAATTGCTCCGCTTTGGTATGGCTTCTTTATTGCATGATATTGGTAAATGTCGAGTAGACCCTAAGATTGTAAATTTTCCTGGGAAATTATCCGAAGAGCAGTTCGAACAGATGAAAAAACATCCGGAATATGGTTATGAAATTTTAACGAAGGAACAAGGATTAAAAGACGAATTACAATTGGATGTAGTCCTACATCATCATGAAAAATTAACCGGGAATGGCTACCCCCATAAATTAAAAGGGGATGAAATTAGTATTTATGCACGGGTATCTGCAATAGCTGACATTTTTGATGCACTAACTACTCGACGGAGTTATAAAAACGCCTTCTCTTCATTTGATGCATTAAAACTCATGAAAGAAAAAATGAGTGATGAATTAGACCAGCAAATATTTAAAAAATTTATCCTCTTAATGAGTGAAAAGAAACAAACATAAAATTCACTACACATACATTGATAACTTAAAAATTTCTCATAAAAGAATAAGGACAGGCTTTTTTGAACCTGTCCTACAAATTTTGTAGTAGATATAGACTATCCATTGTTGTTAGACATTACTTCTTAAATCTTGAACGAACATCTCCGGCAACACGTGTTGAAATGCCTAAGGAACGGCAAGTTGCAATAAGTTCTGCCAGTACATCGCCATACCCAATAACGATGTGATTGGACATGTGCGATGCCATGAGTTGGTCACGGTCGTAACCCGGAATATGGACATTGGCAATAGGCCATTGAGGTGTTGTTTTATTCAGTCTATCCTGCAATTCTTCCTTCGGCACTTCAACGACTTCACCCAATCCACAATCCATACCTAATTTTCCACCTGCTTCATAGGCGCGTGCCCATGTAATAACTCCGGGTTTAGACACACCGGAGCAAGTCCCACCGCCTAACGGGAAATACATCGGTGGTTGGCGATATACCTTTGTATTTTTCCATCCGCCGAAGTGGGCAGGAGGAGCACCTCCAGAAATTAAAAATACCCACAGGAATTTCCCTTCAAAATCTCTACCCCAGCGGACATCATGCAAAGTAGTTTCAGGGGGCATCTTTTTACGGGAGTAAATCTCATATAACAATAATTGTGGAATACCTGCACCCATATCCCCTTCATTAAAATGAACTATGGGTTGTCCATCACGAATAATCTTCTTTGTTTCAGGGTCTCTTACCGGTGGACGGTCTGAGTTATTCAACATTCCTTCGACCAAATCTGAAGCGGGACAGCAACGCACCAATCCATATTGATATGGAATACCTATGGCGCTTAAACCATATCGAGCTACCATACGCACAGCAGAACTATACATTTTCATCTGTGAAAGCACCTGGTCATATACTAAATCGGTAAATTTGTTCGTTCCCCAATCGAACCATGTTCCTTTCTTCACCAGCCAATCCAGATGTTTTTGTGCCTCTTCATCACTTACAAGGTTCATTTCTGCTAATAAATCGGATTGGTTTAAATATTCAATCGGTAGACCGACAGCACCCAACTTTGCCGGGTCCATAACAGCATTGAGCATCCCCATACAACCCGGGTCAAACTGTCCCATAATACGCCGATTTCTCAAAATATCTTCGGCTAATTTCTTCCCAAATTGTTCAGCAGATGCAGGCAGATTTAATTTTTCTGCATCGGTAAGATGACTTAAGTCATGCACAACCTTACCGGTATCTAACCATTCCTTCAGTTTTTTCATAAATATCGGGTCATCTGAAAATGTCTCGCTCCATAAACGCGAATGAGCCACATTTAAGCGGTCTAAAGTTGCTGAATGATTGAGTAAAGCGACCAGACCAGGCCATGTGCCATCGAAATTTGCCAGTAGAAGCACAGGTCCTCGATGTGTTTGTAAAGGACCTGAAACATGGTGAGAATATGCCCAGATATTCAAAACCACAATTACAGGAGCATCCGATTCAATTTGAGAAAAAACCTGAACACCCTCACATTGTTTTGTAATAAAGCCGTGTTTCTTTTTGGCATCATATTTGGGCAATACTTTAGTATTGTATCCTAATTTCTTCAACGCCTTTTGTAGCAAATCCAATGTCTTTTCCTGCATAGGCCAACCGACACGACATGCGGTGTCTCGAAAATCCCCATTGTTTACAAGATACACAATCTTATTTTTAGATGTAGCCATATCTTTACTCCTTATGTTTTCTTTGTTTACAACATAAACATCATATTATCACGATTTAAAAACAACTTCAAAAAATTTCATCAGCGTATAGGAACTTCTTTGTTCTTTTTCGAAGATTCATATAGAGCATCAATTATTTTCTGAATCTGTAATGATTGCTCCGGTTGCACAATAACCGTTTTGTCTTGCTCAATGCACTCTGTAAAATGCCGTATCTCTTTGCGGTGTCCATCCTCTTGAGATAGCCAATCCCATGTGTAACGCGTGAGTGAGGAATGGTCTGCAGAATAAATACCGGGCGGATGTGTTGTTAACCCTGCTTTATCACCTAATACGGTTACATTATAAACCTCTTCCGGTATATTTGCCGCCCAGGAAAAACTAATCTGCATGGTTATATCATTTTCGAAACGAACCAATCCCGTTGCATAATCCTCCACATCAAACTCCTTGACATTATATGGCACACCCCAATCCGCATTGAATAGGTCGGGACGGTCGCCAAACATACGATAAACCTTTGCAGAAGCAGATATAGGTTTTGGACACCCCATCAGCCAAAAACACAAGTCCATCATGTGAACACCTATATCTATTAAAGGTCCTCCACGAGATTCTTTGGCGATATGAAATTTACCCCAACCCGGTATTCCCCGTTTGCGAAGCCATTTTGCCTCTGCGGTATAAACCCTTCCCAATACCCCCTTATCTACCATCTCTTTTAACTTTTCTGCTCCTGCCTCAAATCGCATGTGTTGAGCCACCATCAATTTTCTTCTGTTCTTCTTTGCAGTCTCTACCATCTTTTTTGCTTCTGCAGTATTCATCGCTATGGGCTTTTCAACCAATACATGGGCTCCCGCATTAAGAGCGGCTAAAGTCATCGGGGCATGCAGTCGGTTCTGTGTGCAAATATCAATAATGTCAAACCTCTCTTTCTTTAACATATCCACATAATCGGTAAAAACCTTTGCCTGTTTACATAATTTCGATTCACTTTCAGGTCGTTCTTTTATAGCGTCACATAACCCAGCAATAACGATTCGTCCTTCCTCTTCCAATTCACGCCAGTACGGCAAATGTCGTTCCTGGGCAATGGCTCCACAACCAATTACACCTACTTTTAATGGCTCATTTTTTTTAGACATAGATACTTCCCTTTCTTCCGTTATAATTGAAGGTTATAAAATAAACAGAATGGAATGAATAATAAAAAATATCATGAAATAATTACAAAAAAGCACTAAATTCTGTTAATCCAACATTTTTTGTATTATACTTTTTACCTCTTCAATATTCCACCTCTTTGTTGGCTTAATTTAATACCTTGTAACATCATTTTTAATTCATCCGGATTATCCGAATTCCACATAGCATCTTCTTCTTTTATAAGTTTGCGACGAATAAGGTCTTCCAAACTCATATTAAAGGTCTGCATACCCTCTTCTGCACCGTTAATAATCGCCAACGGAATTTGTTTTACATTATTTTCACGAATAAGTTGTGATATTCCCGGGTTATTTAACATGACTTCCACCGCAGGAACTCGACCACGCCCATCAATAGAAGGGACAAGCCTCTGGGATACACAGGCTTTTAATTGTAAGGCTATTTGATTTCGCACCTGGTCATGCATATTGGAAGGGAACATATCCAGTATGCGGTCAATAGTTAACATTGCATTGGTAGTGTGGAGTGTCGTAAAAACCAGATGTCCCGTTTCCGCAGCGGAAATTGCCGCCTGAAAGGATTCACCATCTCGCATCTCGCCGATAAGTATCACATCCGGGTCTTCACGCATTGCCGCACGAAGTGCTACATGAAAGTCTCGTGTATCTATCAACACTTCTCGCTGATTTACAATGCTTTTCTTATTTGTGTGCAAAAATTCAATTGGGTCTTCCAGAGTAATAATATGCAATCGCTTCCGTTCGTTAATATAATCAATAATGGATGCCAATGTTGTGGACTTTCCACTGCCTGTTGTCCCTGTAATAAGCACCAATCCTCTTGGGAAATTGGCTATCTTCTCCATTACTGGTGGTAAATTTAATGATGTGAAGTCTAATATTTTCCCTTTCACATGCCGCATAACAATACTAATAGAACCTCGTTGTTTCATCAAATTTACACGGAAGCGACCCAACCCGGAAACGCTATATGCCAGGTCAAAATCGCCTGTATCATAAAATGTTTCTTTCTGTTTCGGATTAAGCATTTCTTCCGCAAAACCTTGAGTATCCGCAGGAGATAACGGGTCTGCCTGTATAAACCGTATCTCGCCATCTATTCGAACTGCGGGAGGACTACCTACCGTTAGATGGACATCCGATGCACCTACCTTCACCGCATACCCTAAAATTTTCAATAATTCTGGCATAGTTGAATTCCTCACCTCTTGTTAGAAAATATCGTTTACATGAGAAAATAAGTATTTATTAAATTTTAACATAAATGTAACGGAATTTATAATATATTAAATTCGTTTATCTAATTAATTCACAATTATTAAATAATATAATATAGGAGAATATTATGCCGTGGATTGATGTTAGTATCCCCTTACAAGTTGGGATGACAGTCTGGCCCGGTGATCTTAATTTTAGTTTTGAACCCGACCGACGCATCGCCAATGGAGCCAATGCAAATACATCCTTCTTGCACCTATCAACACATACAGGAACCCATTGCGATGCACCATGGCACTTTGTAGACAATGGTAAAAAATTACATGAGGTTGACCCATCGGTATATTTTGGGAAGGCACAGATAATAGATTGGAAGTATGATGAACATATTAATGCGGAGAAATTAAAAGATATAAAAATAACTTCATCTCGGGTGCTATTCAAAACTAAAAATTCATCATTTTCTACTATAGGTGATTTTCATACGGAATTCCTTGCTTTGCTCCCGGATGCCGCACAATTATTGGTAGATAATGGCGTTCAACTTGTGGGTATTGATTATCTGTCCATTGCTCCCTATAAGCAATCGCGACCTACTCATGAAATATTACTCAAAAATAATGTTTTCGTTGTTGAAGGATTGCGATTAGAAAATATTCCAGAGGGGCATTACGAATTTGTAGTTTTACCCCTTGCCATAGTAGGCTCCGATGGTTCTCCATGTAGAGCATTTATAAATTTACCGTAAACACAAAACGAATTTGCTCTGTGTTATAAAAAATGATATTAATTAAGAATATCGTATGAGAAAAATTATTTCTTAGGTTTCATTATGAGTTTTTCAACGGTATGATTATCTATTTGCTCCATTGTTAAACGGGCTTCGCGATAATCCCCTCGTATGAATTTTTCTGCCTGATCTTTATACCATTTACTACTGGGTATCCCCGAATTTCCAGTAGGCAATATTTCCAGCACACGGTCGGGTTGAGCAAAATCAATTAGCCTCCGCGTTGAAGGTCCTGCTACCACATTATATTTATAACCACCTACCACATACGGCATATTATTTACTACATGGTAAGACCCCGGACAGGGGAAGGGTCCCACATTAAATAATTTTCTTAAAAATGGAACATATCCAAGGGGATGATGGAATTCCAGAACATGAATATTGCCCCATTTCCATCCGACAATATCTTTACCCATTTTTTTCGTTAATACCTTCACTGTTTCCTTAAAGGAACGAAGGATTATATCCTTTCTTGTTTCTGTCTCGGGAGTAGAACGGTCATCCCATAAAAAACAAGTGCCATCGTGAACAATATATTTGAAGAAAGACCAGCGGTCTGCCACAGTAGAATACGCACGAAACATTTCCATCCCCAATTCATCTAAAAGCAAATTACGGAAAATAGCATCACAAAAAACGGTAAAAATAGAAGCACCGATACTATCTACTGCAAATTGATAATCCCATGAAATTAAGCGTTCAAGTGCTTCCTGTTCAAGAGAAGACAATTTCCCTTTTTCGGGTATTAATAATTCTGTTGTTGTTTTGACAATATCGGGACCCGGAACAGAGAAGTGGTCTAATTGAACTTTTCTTAATTCTTCAATCGTCCAATCGGAGCGTTTTTCTAAAAGTTCTTCCATACGATAAGCACGGTCTGATGGTTCCCAATACCCCTGCAATTCTTCGACATCGCCGACGGGCTTCACGGTGGATAGATTGTTTGCAGTAACGATATATCCACAGGAGGGATTAATTAAATGCGGATTTAATTCAAATGGGACAAAACCCAATACCTCATCTTTTCCACTGGCTCCATCAAGAACATATTTGGGGTTTACATGGTCAGGACGCACAGGAATTTTGGCAGCCACCCACCATGCAAAATTGCCTAATTTATCTGTATATGAAACATTCACCCCCGGCGATGTAACCAGAGAAACCCCTTCTTGAAATGAATTTATATCCTTGGCATGGGACATTTTATAAAAAGCCATCAGGTCTGTATAGGGGACATGTTGCCACACCCAATATAAAGACAGTTCGGGACCTACATAATTCATTAATGTTCTGTAAATATCCGTTATAACAACACCATGGGGCGTTACCCGCCTCTTAAATGTAACGGGCTTGCTAAAACGCACTTTTATAGTTTCCTCTTCCTCGATTACAGGAACCCAATCTCCGCGATATTTGACTTTTGTGGGGTCATCTGTCCTGAATATTTCCTGATATAAATCGTGGTCATCATTGGCAAACATGGTTAAACCCCATGCAAAATTTGTGTTCTGTCCCAACAACGGCACAGGTATAAGAGGGAAATAAAATCCATACAAGTCATAATCTTCATAGACAAGATGTGCCTGATACCATACCGAAGGTTGTAAAAATCCTATATGCGGGTCATTGGCAAAAATAGGTTTGCCGGATTGCGTCCTTGAACCGCCTAACACCCAAGAATTACTTCCTAAATGAATACCCATAAACTCCACAACATCCTGCCAGGTTGAGATAAAATCCTCTAAACAGGCAACCGTCTGACGGTTTTGTATGGGTTGTAAACAGGCTGTTGGCAATCCCCAATTGGTAAGGTCGCGACCTTGAGATTTTAAGTATTCCTCCGCTTCTTCAATAGTTTCCATAATCGTAACCGGTCGTTCCCGATGATAACCACAAGAAAGAATGGAAAAATCTTCATCAGGATATTTCATCTTTAATACGAGGTTCATCAAATCATGTCTTAACCCATCTGCAAAAGTAATCGGCATAATCATCGCTGTGCTTAAGCAATCAACCTCGGTAAACGGCTCCGGTTGATACCCTAATATACGAAACTCAGGCGGTAACGGCTCTGTCTCGATAAAGGTATTAATCCCCTTCAAAAAAGCATCAATAGATTTTCGCATCGGATTGTAAATATCCCCATATTTTTCTAATACTTCTTCCGCATATTTTCTTAATCGGAATGTTCTTAATATCTTGTCATACTTAACGGCTATCGGTCCTAATAATTCAGAAATTCGTCCCTGAGATAATCGCCGATAAAAATCTATATGGAAAAGTCGGTCCTGTGCCATCACATACCCTAAAGCAAACCAGGCATCTTCCTCATTCTGAGCAAAGATATGGGGAACCCCGTTATCATCACGGCGTATTATCAATTCCGATTGCAAATGAGGAACATTTACCGTCCCGGACAACTTCGGTGCATACTCCTTTGCATACTTCACCGATGGATAAAATGAAATACTACAAAACAGCCAAGCAACAAACAAAGAACTACAAAAAAACAAAATAAAGTAATAACCAAAACCTTAAAAACTCTCTTCAATGTTAAACCCTCCATTCGGCTAACTTCTATCAAAATTTACTTTGAAAGATAATACTATTTACAAAAAGATTTCAAATTCTTTACCACTCAAACCTAATGTGAATATTGTTCAAATTTCAACAATATCATAAAAAAACATCCCCCACTTCTCTTAAAAAACGGATCTCCTACCCCCTTCTTCATAACTGGACTATAAAATATTCTTCAGAAAAAGATAAGATTCAAAGTCGTTATGTTCTTCTGGTTTAATACTATACCGATTAGGACATTAGAGTAATTACGAAAAATATCACTTTTCCGAATAGGATTGAACTAATTTATCAATAGATTCTTCAAACTCCTTACCTCTCTTCAAAATATCATCACAAATTTCTTTCCCCAGAATATGGCTCATTCGAATATTTTCCTTTTCTGCCCATTTTATTATATCCACGGGGATCGCACTACCTTTTTCCTGTAATTCCTTAATTAAAAGTGTTGCTAAATAAATATCATCATACTCCCCTTTATCAGTAATGTCAGGGATAACATCAAAAATACTACTGTGATAAATAATAAACGCAAGTATTTTTTTTCTTAAAGTAGTATCTTGCTCCGTAACTAATTTGAAATAAATAAAGCCTATAATTTTATTGAATCCATTGGTATCAAATAGAAAAGACAGAGATTTTTTATCAATTTCTTTTATTAGATTATCGAAAAAAGGAATGAGTTGTTCGTCAAGAAAGCTAATGTTTTTCTCTACATAATCTATATAAAGGCTCCCTTCGATATTTTTTTCATTTTTGGCAGGAATTAACACTTGTTCTACCATTTTCTTAATAATAAATAATGATTTTTCAATATACTCTTTACTACCAATTTTTTTAAGAATATCGTATATTGAATTCTCACCAATGAACACAACGAAGTCGTTTGCCACTTCCATACGGGTTCCCGACTCGTCTTTCTTGTTTTCAAAGACAAAACTTTCTAAATATTTATGTTCCCCATCTCCTCTTATAGTCAGACCCTCAGGTATGGCTATATGCCTGCTTATAATTAATTTTTTATATTGATTAACATCCTCAATTCCATTATTAGACATAAGATTTAAGAAACTTTCCCACTTTTTTAGGATTATCCCTATAGATGAATCTAAAACAGGATACCATTTCATCCCCATATCTTTATCTGTAAGTAAAAAGAAGAAATCCCCGGTACTCTTCCCTATATGGTTTTCAATTTCCTTTATTGCGTTTGTAGCATTCTCTTTTAATTGCCAGCCTATCGGGCATTCAGGATATATAACTATTCTATTGATTATACTTTCAAGAGAAAAAAATTCTTCTATCTTCTCTTCTTTTCCTTTGATTTTTATAAGAACCTCCTCAACTATATCATTGCTTAAAATATTCTCGAGCCAATATGGTGGCTTCTTAAAAAATTCATATACATTCTTTACAGTATCTTTAATTATCAAATTGGTATTATCAAAGCAAATAACCCCTTCATACGGGTCATAGTCTTTTAATGTTAAATTGAATTTATCAACAACATCTTTTTTTATTTGATAATAAAACTCTTCACTAATTTTTGCCTTTTCTTTTAAAGTAACTTCCAATTCCGATTTATTCGCATGAATAAAATCAATACTGATTCTCTCTGATTTTTGAAATAGTTTACTTATTTGTCCTCCAAATAATTTTGAAATAACAACATCCCATTGTGAACCCAGTATAACTATAGGAAGCCACCTATCTTGAAAACTTCCTAATTTAGGGTCTTTTAAATATTGATTTGTTACAAAACAAGTAAAAGCATTTAATAAATCTGAAGTAGTAGGCGAACTAATTAATTTTTTCCCTATATCAACTGTGTATGTAGGTAATATATTGTTCAATAAACCAAGATTCCAACTGAAATACTCTGATATACCCTTTATACTAAAATTCTCAAACTCCATAGAAAAATCCTTTTTCTTCTCAAATAGAAACTAATTTTTGTCTTATTATAGAGAATAAAATATAATTTTATACATAAATTTTTAACTCTGCAATTTTTCTTTCAAGGTCATAAATAAACTCATAAAGATTAGTACTGATTGTTCTCTTTAATTCTCTTATTGCATCCGATTCTATTTCTTGCACTTCCCCAAATATATCCATAAATAAGTCCTCTATATTCTCAACAAATTCATCAAAAATGTTTTCAACTTTCCTTATTCTTAATTGGATACTGTCTTCATTATTATTCATTTTGATATCATCAATATATGCTTTTTCTACCTCTTTCTTTCTTCTAGAATAGATAAATTTTTCTAAAAAAGAGGGTATTAATATTGAAAACAAAGTAACCCCCAAAAACATAATTGTTACTCCAAATAATTTAAAATCATTTGGGTAAGATGTTACTCCTATATAAGAACCTACTATAAAACTTAGAGCCGATAAAATTGGGAGAATAGGATATTTTATATTACCTTTATAAATAGATGATAAAAAATTTTTTGCGTATTCAATATCTAAAATACTTTCATCCGGCAGCTCAAAAATTTCCACATTATTAAAAAATTTTTCAATTCTTTCCTTAACCTCTTTTAGATTTTCTTCTATTTTTGTTTCAAATTCATAAATTCTTTCTTCACTTATTCCTGTTTTCTCTTTTTTAATAAATCTTTTTAATTCATTTATAAGACTTTTTCGTGTAATATCAACAATTTCATCATAACATTCTCCAACAATAATTCTTCGGATTTTCATTTTTACATCCTCATTCATTATCCTTGTTATCTCTTTTATATCTATGTTTTTCCTTTTAACTTCGGAATTCAACTTTTTCATATATTCTCTTATTATTTTCCAGATATAACTATCAAAAGTCTCTTTAGTTCTTTTAATATACTTGCCTCTTAATGAACTAAAAAATCTTAGGGAAGGGTCTGACATTTCTGTAATATTATCCAAATTATCTTTTAATGATTTATATGCAGATATTAATTTTCCCAATTTATTCACTACTATTTCTTTCTTACTCTTTGCTAAGAAGGACATCCCCTTTGATGTTCCTTTAAGGATTGCATCTTTCTTCATCACTACATATTTTTCAAGACTATTTCTTACAGCATCAATATTCCAATCGTTTGTATAAAATCTATCACTATGAGGAATATCTGGGATTTTAATTCCATTGGGCTTAAAATATCCTTTTGGTGAACAAAAAATAACTCTATCTTCATCTACGGGGTCTTCAAGTGTAGGAAAGTATTTCTTCAACAATTCTTTTGCTCTTTTCCTTGCGTCGTGTTCATCTACGATATTTCTGTAGTCAGGGCTTTCCTTCCATTTATCCCAAAAAGTTACTACTACTATAATTGGCGCTGTTGTTACTTTTAAAAATGGGTTAATATTATCCGCCACATTATCATTAATATCGGTCGCCTTTATGCATAAAATAATTAGTTTAAAAACATTGAACCATTCTCTTAATAGTTCCGTATCCTTCCAATAAGGTCCCCCTAATCCCGGTGTATCAAATAGTTCCACATTATTTCTTGCCATTGAAGTAAAAATGCCTTTTTTTGCTAATTTCTTTACTGAGAAACAAATTCTGAAATATCTTGTCTCTTTTACTAATTTCTCTCCTCTTTCAGAAACTAACGCTTTATAACCTTCTTCATCTATCAGTTCCTCGGAATCATCTGCATAGACTTTATAAATTTCATGCTCATTAGAGTCTTCCTTAAATTTAATTAAAGTGGGCTTTCCTGTAACAACACCTTCTCCCATAGGCAATAATAGTTCTTTCTCTTTCTTGTCTTCATCAAACAACAACGCATTTAACAAACATGATTTACCATGAGAATAATGACCAATTACACCCGTATATAATGGCATCTCTATGGCTTCTTTTACGGCTTCTTTTGCTTCTGCAATACAATATTTATAATTTAAGAAGATATCATTTATTTGTGTGTAAAACTCTGTATTCTTCAACGAATCAATTTTTTGTTTAATTCTTTCAATCTCTCTTAATAAGTTTTCATTTTCTATGAGGCCATTAATTTCTTTACAGATTTCAGTATAGTCTTTTCTTCCCTCTGGCATAATCCTAACTCCTCTTAATATTGTTAATAATGTTTTTTTGTTTTCTTATACCATTTTCCAATCCATACATTTCCTTTCTAAACTCTTTAAAGGTTTTTACTATTTCTTCCTTTTGGAGGTCATCCAGAAAATCGTTTATAGATTCTTTTATCTCTTCCATTAAATCATCACAATATCGCAAGGAAATAATATTTCTTATCATATTTAAAAAAGAATTAAAATTAAATCTATTTCTCAGTTCTTCTTTTACATCATGTAATACCTTTTCTTTTGTCTTTTTATAATTTTTAAATAAAATATAAGGATAGACAATCAAAAAAATTATGGGAAAAATTAAAATAATCAATGCAAGAATCAATTTGCGTATATATGATCCAATAACAGGTATCCAACTTAGAATTGATACTATCACAACTACTATCAAAACTATTATCAAAATTTGTGGGTTCCATAATAATTTAAGTAATGTTTGAAAAATACTTTTTATAGTTTGTAATGCTATTTCTTTTAAGAAGATACTATGGTAATGAACTGGTTTTAAAGATATAACATCATTTTGGATTTTATTAATATACCTTTCTATAGATTTTTTAAACTCCTCTTCTATCTCATCAACTCTTATTTTTCCTTTTTCATCTTCTACGGATTTCTTTAACTTCATAAATACAGATGTTTTAATGTAATCTTCAGCCCATTTGTGAATATAATTATTTACAAGTAACTGATTTTTTTTCTTAAAACAAGAATCAATATTTTCACTAATTTCATCTTGTTTTTCACTAATTTTAGAGTAATCGCTTAGAGTATTTACGCCGTCTTGCACAATAGATTCAAGTTCACCTGCAAGAGCACTACAATAACCCTTTAGTTCTCTTTGAAACTTACTAACTCCATCATCAAATAAACTTATTACTTCAATTTTTAATGCAAATGTTGGTAGAGTACTATCACAACTTTCAATCAATTTATTCCACGCTTCTTCAATAGAAGACAAACTGTTTAATATTGTATCTATTCTCTTTTTTGTCAATGTATTTTCAGACTTTCTTTTTCCTCTTATAACCTTGCTTTTTTGCTCTTTTACAACATTTGCTAAGGCAAATCTTACCTGGTCTACATTCCATTGTTCTGAAAATGAATCTTGATGTTCAGGCTCACATTCCTTACCATTTATATAATTTTGACTGGAAACAAAGTAAATAATCCCCTTCTCAATGTTATCTTTGAGTTGAGGAAGCCATCTTACCAATAATTCTTTTGCTTTTTTTTGAGCCAGATGCTCGTCAGAAATATTTTTGTAATCAGGACCTGATTTCCACTCATCCCATTTTGTTACGATGGGCAAAATTATTTTATCCCTACAAAGATTTAATGACTCTGAGAGAATTGCTGAAGTATTTTCATTAATTTGATTGCAATCAATACACAGTAAAACCAGATCAAAATTTTCAGACCATTTTTTCCATTCTGATAGATCTTTCCAATAAACACTCCCTAATCCCGGGGTATCAAATATGTCAATTTTATATGCTGATAAAGTTTTATATAAATCTCTATCAGCAGTTTTTTCATATCCAATTTTAATCAGAAAATAATCATAAGGGTTATCTAAATTGGTCCTCGCCAATCGTTCATACCACTCTTCGGAAACAAGTTCTGGTTCTTTATCCTCTTTGAAATATCCATATCGCTCTATATCATTACCTGGACAGAATTCTAATAAGGTTACTTTTGCAGTAACAATCCCACTACCCGTTGGGAAAATTGTTTTCTTACAACCTTTAGGCAAAACGAGTGAATTAATTAGACTTGACTTACCATGGGAGTAGTGCCCTACTACCCCTACATAGATAATCTCCTTCAATGTTTCTTGACAATCTTTAATTTTCTCCAATACTTCATAAGAGGTTTCATTCCATGTTTTCAGAAACAAATTTATTTCTTTTGAAACTATATCCTCCCCTTTTCTTGCGTATGCTTTTATTTTATTATCAGTCCTCTCTATTTCCTCTTTACATTTCGTTATAAGTTCACTAATTTCTTTTACAACCTCTTCATATTCGTATGTTTCCATAAAATACCCCTATTAAATCAAAGTGCTTTTGCACAAATAAAAAACACAATTAGATGAATATATCATAAGTACTTTCTAATTTCAAGTCTTATAGTATGATATAAATATAAACTTTTTTGCGAATATTGGGGAATTAAAAATAATTTTTATTTATATGCATTTTTAAATAAATTTTAATTCGATAACACATAGGATATATGTAGCAGATTTATATTTTCTTCCCAATTATATGGGCATGGAAATCTATGCTCTTATAGGTTTATAAAGCAAGAAAATTGTAGCTGAAGCCTCCTGGCTTCGGGTTCTCTCTGCTTTGGGGACTTCGTGTAAAATCTCTGTGCGCTTTGTGGTGAAAAGAATAAACCACAGAGGACACGAAGGAAATTCCACACAAAGGACACTGAGGAGGGCGAAACATGTTTCGCCCCTACACTGTGCGCTTTGTGTAAGGTTTCTGTGCGCTTCGTGGTAAAAGGAATTAAGCACTTAAAAATACCCGAAGTGGGGACACTTCAGATACGATAAGGGGTAATGATTTTTAAATGTGGAGGCGAAAGATTTTTTGCCTCTACATAAAAACAACTGAACAGGATTTATATGATATATGGCATGATTGGACGGATGAAAAACAAATTTTTCTTCCTTCGTTTTTATTCGTAGTTAATAGGGCGATTAGCCAATCGCCCCTACAAGACAATTTCTTTGCAGAAGGGGGAGAAATATAATACCCGAAGCGGGGACGCTTCAGATACAGAAGGGCGATGATTTCTTTGTTAGGAGAATTAACCACAGAGGACACGAAGGAAATTCTACACAAAGGACACTGAGGAGGGTAAAACATGTTTCACCCCTACATTGTATTGATTGAATATTAATTTTTATATGGGGATTTGCGTTATTGATGATGTCTTAACAGAATACACGAATAGGGCGATTAGCCAATCGCCCCTACAAGACAATTTCTTTGCAGAAGGGGGAGAAATATAACACCCGAAGTGGGGGCGATTCAGATACAGAAGGGGGAAAGAGAAAAAATGTAGAGGTGAAAAACATTTCGCTTTCACACCATTAAGATTTTTTATATCTATTTTTGTATGGACAAAGGAAAGAAAAACACAGACAAGAATGTCTGTGCCATATTAATACCTATAATGTCCCATATATCTCATCTGTCACATTTGTCCCATAAATCCCCGAGGCACTGCCGTGCGAGTGTAGTTTTGTCGGGGTAAAAAGCATCTCTCTGACAAGCATGACACGCGAATGTATGGATATTTGAGGAATTATTTACTTCATTTTTATTCGTTGTAATTTGTGCTATTCGTTATAACGAAATCATTAACCAAAATTAACACAAATATCCATATATCCCATCCGCCATATTCATCTCATTCGTCCCATCCGTCTCATCTGTCCCATAAGTCCCCAAAAACCGCCTACCTGGCAAGGTCGCCTGCCTGGCAAGGCTGTCACGAATGCACGGATAAGAAGCGAATACATCTTAAATCGAAAAAGAAACCAAAAAACTATATGTGGGATATATTTTGCAATTTTTGGCTCTGCTAATACTATATATAGCATTTAATAAGATTTTATTTGATAATAAAATTCTTGTTGTGAAATCAAAAAATTTTTACTCAAATAATCAGGAGATTATATGGATACCGGAATAATTCAAAAAAATGCCATTTTATGGTATGAACAAAAATATCATTTTGTTATTAAATTTTTTTAGACAGAAATATCTAAAAATATAGGCGGAATAAATATCAATCCACATATTGTATATTTTAAAAATAGTATACAAAATAAAGTATACAATGAAATGTATATAAATATTTTTTATGCTTTATTGTGTTACCAGAAGACATATAATAATAATTATGCTAATAACAAATTGAAAATAATCTTAAAATTTACTTGATAATCATCACGATTTTTTCTATAATTAAATCTTAAATTTTAATTGGTATTGATTTGGGCATGTTTACACAAACTTAAAAAGGGTATATAAAAATGAAATCTGTTGAACCAAAGGTTTTTCTTGTAGGCGAGACGAAAATAAATCATGAAGGACTGCAGGCATATCTTGATTATCTCGGTGTTCCTAACTGGGAAACCGATGCTCCGAGTGATAGCGAAAAAATCGTTGAGGTAATGGGCAGGCTATGCTATCGTTCTTTCGAGCCAGGGCTAAATCCGAATGTTACGAAAGTTCGTCAGGGAAATCGCCCTTATATTGAACATATCATTGAAGTGGGTCATGGTAGTGTATTGGAACATGCGTATTTAAATTTTATTTTTGCAGATGTTAGCCGTGTTGTTACGCATGAATTGGTTCGGCATAGGGCTGGTACGGCTATATCTCAGGAATCACTTCGCTTTGTTCGATTAGAGACGCTTTCAATGTATGTTCCGACACATATTCGTGAGAATGAAAAAGGCATGGAAATCTTTGTCCGAACGGTTGAAGAGATGGAGCGATTGCAGAAGGAACTTTCAGACCTTTTTGAGTTAGACAAACATCCCTTTGAACTTAAGAAACAAATTACCTCCGGGCTACGGCGTATTGCTCCTATGGGTGTTGCAACAACGATTGGTTGGTCTTGCAATTTAAGGACATTACGACATGTTATAGAACAGAGGACAGACCCTTCGGCAGAAGAGGAAATAAGGCTCCTGTTCAGTAATGTTTTTTCCATAGTCCAAAAACAGTTCCCTAATGTTTTTGCGGATTATGAAACAGAGATGGTTAATGGAATTGCATGGGTAAAAACGAAACATAAAAAGGTTTAATCTATCGTTTCACAAGGTTTGAAAATAACAATAAAAATATAAATAGATAAACAAAGGAAGGAAGAAAATATGTTGTTCCCTATTCGTGAAAGATTTAAGTTGGATGAGGAATTTATAAATCAATATAAAGACAAGCAACCGAATTGGGGTCCGCTGGGTTATATTACATACAAGCGAACCTATGCGCGTATAGTTCCGGATAGTGGTGGACGGACTGAAGAATTCTGGGAAACAATCCGAAGGGTCGTAGAGGGTTGTTATACGATTCAATGGAACCATTGTATCAATCTGAAACTCCCCTGGAAAAAAGATAAAGCCCAACGCTCCGCCCAGGAGATGTTTCGTTTGATGTGGGAATTTAAGTTTCTCCCACCGGGACGGGGTCTCTGGATGATGGGAACCGATTATATTTATGTTCGTGGGTCTGCAGCGTTGAATAATTGTGCTTTCGTTTCAACAGAAGATATTGACATGGATTTTGCGGAACCATTTTGTTTTTTGATGGACATGTCCATGTTAGGTGTTGGTGTTGCTTTTGACACGAAGGGAGCGAATAAAGTCGTTATACATCAACCTAAAATTGGTGAATATACACATGTGGTTGAAGATTCCAAAGAAGGCTGGGTTGATTTAGTTCGTGTAATTTTAAATTCCTATGCAGGTAGAGGCTTGCGACCTACACAAATAGATTATTCCCGCATCCGTCCTATGGGTTCGCCTATCCGCACCTTTGGAGGAATAGCACCAGGACCAGGACCTTTAATCGAATGTATAAAAAATATTGATATTGTTCTTCAACCGCGTATAGGGCATCCCATTACATCAACAGAAATAACGGATTTGATGAATATCATTGGCAAATGTGTCGTTTCAGGAGGAGTCCGAAGAACGGCGGAATTAGTTTTAGGCTTTCCGGACGACGATGAATATCTCAAATTAAAAGACCCAAGACTGCACGAAGACCGATTGATGGCATGGCGTTGGGCTTCTAATAATAGCGTTATAGCCCGCGAAGGGATGAGTTATCATAAAACAGGTAAACAAACATCTGTCAACGGGGAACCCGGCTACTTCTGGCTTGAAAATGCTCGTGCGTACGGACGGCTAAAAGATGGACCCAACTGGCTCGATGCCAATGTAGCGGGAACAAACCCTTGTGCAGAACAAAGTTTAGAATCGTTTGAGATTTGTAATCTGGTGGAAACCTTTCCTTCGCGACATGCTTCTTTTGAGGAATATCGAAAAACTTTGAAATATGCCTATTTGTATGCAAAAACGGTGACCCTTATCCCGACGCATAACGAACGCACCAATGCTATCATGCTTCGCAATCGGCGTATCGGACTTTCACAATCGGGGATTGTAGAAAACTTCGAACGATTTGGGAAACGGGAACATTTCCATTGGTGTGATGAAGGCTATAAATATATTAGTGAATTAGACAAAATCTATTCACGCTGGTTATGCATCCCCGAAAGTATTAAGAAAACCAGTATCAAGCCCAGTGGAACCGTATCCCTTCTTCCGGGGGTAACTCCCGGGGTGCATTATCCCCATGCCGAATATTACTACCGCACCATACGAATTGATAAGACCAGTCCTTTAATAGAACCTATTCGCAAAGCGGGCTATCGTATTGAAGAGTCCGTTTACGGCGATAACACATGGATTGTTTACTTCCCTGTTCATCAGCCTCATTTTTCTCGCTCCAAGAGAGATGTATCTATCTGGGAACAGGTGGAAAATGTTGCTCAAATGCAATATTACTGGGCAGATAATCAGGTAAGTGCAACTATTACTTTCAAACCAGAAGAGGCAAAGGACATTCCCTATATCCTTGAACTCTACGAAACACGATTAAAATCTATAAGTTTCTTACCGCTGGAAGAACATAATTATCCTCAGGCACCGTATCAAGAAATTACAAAGGAAATCTATGAGAAAGCGGTATCTCGATTAAAACCTATCCAATTCGAGCAGATAAACACATTAGAACAGCAAGACCTATATTGTGATAGTGAAAAATGTGAATTGCCTACCATACGGAAACCGACACAACAGGAAGTTACTTTCGACACACCTGAAGAAGTCTCTATTCCAAAATAATATCGCTTATCAGACAATTAAAAGTAGGATAATTTGTACTTACAAATGAAGCCAATTTATAAATAAGTTTTGTCTTTCTTTTAAGATACTCAATTGGGATGCATTATGGGAACATTGCAGGGATATTTATAGGAGAATCTAATTTTTCTTAGTGCCGCAACTACTTTTCCTTTTACAAAAATTTGAAAGCAATATTAAATGAGGTTATACTTTATGAAAAGCATATAATTATCAGACCCATAACATTTTTGAAAGGAAAAGGATATGAATTTATTGGACACACTGAAAGGTTCGCTACTTGAACAATTCTTCCCCAAAGGATGGGACTTGAAAAAAATTGAAAAATGCTGTGCAAATCCACCGTCGAAAGTATTAGAACGGCAAAGATGGTGGCATAAAAATTTTGAACCTGTAATGTGTGAAACACTTGAAGAATTCAATGTAAAGATTGGTCATAGGATTGCCTACGAAATATGCGCCGGTAAGGAAGAGGGTAAACAGGTTATTCTAATTTTGCCTGTGGGTCCTATGGGAATGTATAAATGGGTCGTATATTTCCTTCAAGAATGGGGGGTGGATTGTAAGCATGTGTGGGGATTTAATATGGATGAATGGAGTGATAAGAACGGGAATACCTTGCCTCCGAAATCCGCAGGTGCTTTTCAGAATGCTATGGAAGATGCTTTTTATGGACCTCTGGGAAAATTAACAGTGCCCGAAAAACAGCGTTTCTTTGCTACAAAAAAATTGTTGCCTCAATATCCGCAAAAAATTGGTGAATTGAAAAATAACGGTGCGAAACTTATTCTCGTTTTCGGTATTGGTCGAGTATTCCATATCGCTTTCTGGGAACCTCATTTTGCGGAGGAATTCAAATCTGTCGAAGAATGGAAAAAACAAGATTATCGGCTCGGTGCTAAATTGCATCCACTAACCATAGAACAAAATGCAATCACCAGTTTCAAAAGCAGAACAACATTAGTCCCCTGCTTTGCAAATACAATCGGTCCGGGTATCTTTTTGAAAGCCGACAAAATCATTGGCGGTGCCGATGGGACATTGGGTAGAGGTATGATGTGGCAAGGTATGAGCCTCTGGGTTACACTTCGGTATGGTCCGAATATCTGGGTTCCGAGTAGTTTTATGCCTACCCTTCCCGGCAATTTGTTCTTCTTGAAAGAACTGGCAGGTCCCCTTAATCCTGAATGTAATTAGAAAGGGGTATATAAAATGAATATTTTAGCAATAGGTGCTCACCCTGACGATTTAGAAATCCTCTGCGGTGGAACATTAGCAAAATATTCGAAGATGGGACATAAAGTTTTTATGGCACATCTTTGTAACGGGAACATGGGCGGAAAAGATATTCCCATGGAACAATTAGCAGAAATCCGTAATAATGAAGCAAAAAAAGCCGGAGAAATTATTGGTGCTGAAGTTTTGGGTCCTGTTTGCGATGACTTAGGAGTTTTATTCACACAGGAAATGCGAGCGAAAGTAACCGATATTGTTCGGCAAGCCCGTCCTGACTTGATTATTACTCACAGTCCACAGGATTATATGACAGACCATATTATCACCCAGCAATTAGTGTTTGATGCTGCTTTTTCCGCAACATTGCCCAACTATAAAACAGAATATCCCGCACACGAAAAAATTACGCCTATCTATTATATGGATACATTATTAGGTCTCAAATCTCAACCCGAATTTTATGTTGATATAACGGATTATTTCGAGACGAAAAAAGCAATGTTAGCAAGTCACGAAAGCCAATACAAATGGCTCAAAGGACATCATATAACCGATCCATTTATAATGATAGAAACCACAGCCAAATTCCGCGGATTACAAGCCGGTGTCCTCTATGCGGAAGGTTTCACGATTGAAAAAGTTTGGGGAAGAATACCGCCCCTTAATTTATTGCCCATATAGAATTCAGAATTGGGTTAATAGTAACTTCATATTAATCGTCGGAAATCCTGGGACAAACATAAGATACTTTCAGGTAAACCCACAAAAATACTTTCTTGTATAAAGTCGGACAATTTAGGGGTTTGTTTCTTTTTCACAAGTAATTTATTTTTATTCAGAAATATCCAGAAATTTTGATGTAATTTTTCTTGAAAAAAAATGTATATTTTTAATATAATAATTACATGGACAGATTAATTATTGACAACGATGCTTTATTTATATAATTATCTTAATATTGTTTATTCATATATCTGTCTTTGTTATAATATGGACTAATAGGGATATAAGAACATGAATTATGGTTTGTTGGAAGAGATTTTATTAAAACATCCAGATGTTGTAGAAGTATGCACAATCGCAGTACCCAAACCAAGTAAAGAGAAAGAAGCCAAAATATTTGTGGTACTCAGACAAAATGCGACAGCAACTCCCGAGGAGTTAATGGCTCATTTGAAAAGTCAGGTTAATGGGCAATCGGAAAAGATAGACATTGCAATTATTGATGAACTCCCGAAATCCCCTGCAGGCATCGTACTTCGTAAAAAATTGGTTTCACTCTGCTAACTTTTATTTATTGGATTTTTTCTTCCTGCACAGATATAAAATTTGACTATTCGGGATTTTGTATTTTTTGATTTCATCAGCGTAAAGTACTGTTTCGGGTTTGATTTCTTCATATTCGAAAATATCAAGCCTTTCTTTAAAGTCTAAAGGAGAATAGCCCCGCACATGGTCAAAGATGTCCGGTCGAGGGGCGCCGTATTCAATAGTTTCTTTTTGGTCCATCATAAACGGCACCATCAAGAGTAATTCTCCTTCCTCTGACAGAATTCTTTCGAGTTCGCGGATGGCTTTTCTGTCATCAAAAACATGTTCGAGGACATGCAGGCAAACAATACCGTCAAAACTGCTATCCCTGATAGGAAGATGGTGTATATCCGCAACAAATCGAGGAGGTCCTACTTGTTGTAAAGCGGAGGGGGCATAATCTGTTGAAAAGAGAAATAAATCTTTATGACTTTCTAAAATTTTTCGGAAATGATGTTCCGGTGCAAAATGAAGTATCTTCGTGCTTTGCCGATGGCTTTGAAGAAAAGACAGCGGAGTGCGTCTCAGAAAAAGGGTAAAAAAACGGTGTCTTTCGTGTCCCCTACATGCAGGGCATTCTACCTGGGGAACAATAAACCAACCGCAATCTAAATAGCGGAAACCATATCCTTTCCAGCCACAGCAAGGACATTCCACAAAAGACGGAAGTAAGTAATTTTGTATTTTCCTTATACCATTAAGGAAATAAGTCTTTAACGCGGTCCACATAGACTGAAAACCATAGTGGGTATACCGCCATTTTAATGTATGTAATATATTTTTTATTCGGGATAGCAACATATTTTCAAAAAAATATTTTGGATTTCGATTTGGTTTTAGATATGATTAATTGAATAGTATGATAACATAAATTATAATGTTTGTTTTGGAATTTATTAACATTTAGAAGAAGGAAAGTTTAATATGAATAATCAAAACCGTAGGGAATTTATGAGAAACACCCTGATTTCGTCAGGGATTGGAATGGGTTTACTTCAAGGTCCTTTATTTGCCCAGCAGGCAGAAAAAGCCAAAGAAGAGGCAAAAAATGTTTCTCCAAATGAAAAAATCAATGTGGCTTTAATCGGTTGTGGTGGAATAGGGAAGGTTGATTTGTCCACTTTCTTTTTAAACCCGGAGGTTGATTGTAATGTTATATGTGATATTGACGATGCGATGCTTGCAGAAGCAGAAAAACTTGTAGAAGCCCAGCGGGGACATAAACCGGATAAAGAGAAAGATTTCCGAAAAGTCATCGAACGGAAAGATGTGGATATTGTTTTAGTGGCTACACCTGACCACTGGCATGCTTTACCGACTATTTATGCGTGTGATGCAGGTAAAGATGTTTATTGTGAAAAACCTTTAGGAAAATCCATTGATGAAGGTCGGGCTATTCTTGAGGCTGCAAAGAAGAACAATCGGATTATTCAGATGGGAACGCAGTGGCGTAGTGGCACACATTATAAAGAGGCGATTGATTTTGTGCAATCCGGAAAATTAGGTAAGATTCGATTGGTTCGTGCATGGGCATATTTGGATTGGGTCGGTGGTATCGGTAATCCACCGGACAGCGACCCACCAGCCGGTGTGGATTATGATATGTGGTTGGGACCGGCTCCGAAACGCCCGTTTAATAAAAACCGTTTTCACTTCAATTTCCGATGGTTCTGGGATTATGCCGGCGGTTTAATGACCGATTGGGGAGTGCATTTGCTCAATATTTGTCTTTGGGGAATGGGTCTGGAAATGCCCAAACGGGTTAGTTCTATGGGAGGTAAATTTGTTGTGGATGACAATTCCGAGACACCGGATACGCAGATAGCCCTATACGAATTTCCCTCTTTTAATCTTGTTTTCGAACAACAGATGTTAGGGGGTATAGGACCTAATGGAAAACCTCATGGCATGCTTTTCTGCGGGTCTGAAGGCACATTGGTAATAGATGATGGTGGTTGGGAACTTACCCCTGAACCGAAGAAGAAGAGTTTGGAAAAGATTGTTGGGGAACAGGGAAAAGATGCGAGACCTGCCCATGTCCGCAATTTCCTTGATTGCGTAAAGAGTCGTGAACAGCCTGTTGAGAATATAGAATTAGCCCATTTCGTTTCTACAGTGGCTCATTTGGGGAATCTGGCTTTCCGAACACAGGCAGAGGTTCATTGGGACCCTATAGCCGAAAAGGTAACCAACAATCCTAAGGCAGATGCTCTTGTCGGATGTGAATATCACAACGGCTGGAAACTGCCTTATAGTCGAAGAGGATAATCGCTAACTTTTAATATTTCCAGTCCAGTCAAACTTTTGTGCGGTGCTTGCGAGAGCGTAATTTTGGAGTGGGAGGAATGTCCTCCTCATTTTTGATTTTTTCTAAGTATTCTCGCATCAAGCGTCTGCCTCGGAAAAGACGAGACATAACTGTTCCGATAGGGCAATTCATTACATCCGCAATTTCTTTATAGGAATAATCCTGCAAGTCCGACATAATTACCGCAATGCGAAACTCTTGGGGTAAGGAATCCAATGCCTTTCGCACGGGGTCATCTAAAAGTTCAAGCAGATGTTCATAATTATCGGGTTGGACCATTACGCCGGGGACATTGGAATCGGGTGAAGCACTTTTTGCAGGCTCATTTCCTAATAGTTCCACTTTGTTAGGTTCTTTGGACTTTTTCCGATACTCATTAATAAAAGTATTACGCAGTATCGTTAGTAGCCATGCCTTCAAATTAGTTCCTTTTTCAAACTGCTCATGGAAACGAAACGCTTTTACCATAGTGCTTTGTGTTAAATCCTGTGCATCTTCCCGATTACGGGTAAGACGGAAAGCAACACTGAACACGAGGTCAATATATTTTACGACTTCCTGTTCAAATTCAGGAGTATATTTTTCTATCTTTTTGCCCTTTTTATTCAAAAAAGCCCCTTTCAAAAAAACAATATTTCATTATTTTTCTTATCCTTCCATTATAAGTTTACCAATTTCATAGTCTTTTGAGCAAACCACAAGGAATAATCGCTATTTTTTTGCTTGTATATATCAATATGAATTTATGATAAGATTTGGAATATACTATTGTTTTTTATTGGGGAATAAGGTCTAAGTAAGTATGATTTTAGATGAAATTGTTCAAAATAAAAAGGTTGAAGTTGAAGAAAGAAAAAGAGAAAACTCGGTAGCGTTTTTTTGTGAAAAGATAAAAAATATCGAGAAACCGCGTTGTTTTATTTCATCTTTAAATCGCCCCTATCCTACCCTGATTGCAGAAATAAAAAGGCATTCTCCATCACGAGGACCTATATGGGAAGATTTAAAACCTTCGGAATTGGCTTGCCAATATCAATCTGCTGGAGCTTCTGCAATTTCTGTATTAACCGACACAAAATATTTCCATGGCCGTTTGCAGGACTTACAGGAAGCCCATGAGGCGGTTCAGGTTCCCTGCCTTCGCAAAGAGTTTATTATTGACGAATATCAAATTTATGAGACGCGAGTCCATCATGCGGATACATTGCTACTAATCGTTCGAATTTTATCAGATACGCAGTTGAAAGATTTTCTAAGTTTAGGTCGGGAATTGGGAATGGAACCTCTGGTAGAGGTGCATAACGAAAAGGAAGTAGAACGAGCAATAGATGCAGGTGCAAAAATTATTGGTATTAATAATCGGGACCTGGATACACTTGAAGTCAATATTGAAACGACACTGCGTTTGAAAAGGGATATTCCTGAGGATTATATTGTAGTAAGTGAAAGCGGGATAAGTCATCCTCAAACAATACAGAAATTCTATACATGTGGTATCCAATCTTTTCTAATTGGAGAATCTATTTTATACAGTCGCAAGCCTGAAGATTTTATCCCATGGCTTTTAGGAAAAGGTAAGTATGAAGGTTAAAATTTGTGGTATTACGAACAAGGAAGATGCCTTAATGGCGTGTGATGCAGGAGCAGACGCCATCGGGATTGTTATGGCTCCGGAAGCAAAGGTTCGAAATCGCTATGTGCCTTTTGAGGAAGCTATCGAAATATTGGAAGTAATTCCTCCTTTTGTGGCCACTGTAGGAGTTATTGTAAATGAGCCCATGGAAAAATGGGTTCAATATTTAACTTACTTTGACCTTATACAGATGAGTGGAGAAGAAACACCGGAAGAAATACCCTTAGGGCAATCCATTATAAAATCTTTCGCTGTAGATGAAAATTTCACACTAAAAAATATGCTGTCTTACAAAGTTCGGGGTTATTTGCTGGATGCGAAAATAGGGAAAGACCACGGAGGAACAGGAAAGGTTTGTAATTGGGAGAAAGCACGAGAAGCAGTAGACACAGGGAAACCTATTATTCTTGCAGGGGGATTAAATATAGATAATGTTGTTGAAGCCATTCATAAAGTCCGCCCCTATGCGGTAGATGTATCCACAGGGGTGGAAGAATATCCCGGAAAAAAGGATGAAAACCTTGTCAGAGAATTTATTTACAGAGCAAAAAACGCCTTATCCTGATGGTAAAGGCAGATATGGAGATTTCGGTGGGCGTTTTGTTCCCGAAACATTATTTGTTGCGTTAGAGGAATTGGAGCAGGTGTTCCGTTCCGCACGCGAAGATAAAGAATTTCAAAAGACTTTTCAAAGTTATGCCCGAGACTATATCGGTAGACCTACACCTTTATATTTTGCCCAACGATTAACAGAATATTTAGGAGGGGCTCAGATATATTTTAAGCGGGAAGATTTGGCTCACACGGGCGCCCATAAAATTAATAATGCATTGGGTCAATGTTTATTAACAAAGCGAATGGGGAAAACCCGGGTTATCGCAGAAACAGGAGCCGGGCAACACGGTGTAGCAACGGCTTCGGCAGCGGCTCTATTAGGGCTGGAATGTTGTATTTACATGGGCACCGAGGATATGGAGCGACAACGATTAAATGTATTTCGTATGAGGCTATTAGGGGCACAAGTTGTAGGTGTTGATGCGGGTAGCAAAACATTGAAAGATGCTATCAATGAGGCTCTACGCGATTGGTCGTTAAATGTAAAGAATACCCATTATGTTTTGGGAACAGTTCATGGACCTCATCCATTTCCATGGATATGTCGAGAGTTTCAAAAGATAATTGGAATAGAAGCCCGACAACAAATTCTTGAACACGCAGGTAAATTACCTAACTTATTGGTTGCCTGTGTGGGTGGCGGTAGTAATTCTATTGGATTGTTTTATGAGTTTTTAAATGATAAAGATATTGAAATGGTTGGAGTTGAAGCAGGGGGAAAAGCCATTGCTCCCGGAATGCATGCGGCACGGTTTGCAGGGGGAAGTTTCGGAATGTTACATGGTGCTCAAAGTTATGTCCTACAGGACGAATTTGGGCAAATTGGAACTACTCATAGTATATCCGCGGGTCTGGATTATGCCAGTGTGGGACCGGAACATGCATGGCTTTATTCTTCCGGTAGAGTTAAGTATACCTATGCAATGGATGATGAGGCACTAAACGCATTCCAATTATGTGCCCGATTAGAAGGGATAATTCCGGCATTGGAAAGTTCCCATGCTATTGCGTATGTATTGAAAGAAGCTCCCCGTAGGCCCCAAGACCATATTATTCTTGTGAACCTTTCCGGTCGGGGTGATAAAGATGTTGAACATGCTTCAAAATTTATCAAACTGGATACTTAAAATATGAACAGAATTGAAGAACGATTGAAAACATTAAAACAAAACAAAGAAAAAGCCTTTGTTGCTTATATTACCGCGGGTTATCCTTCACCGGATTACTTTGAACCTATTATGCTTGCATTGGATAAAGCCGGTGTAGATATTGTAGAAGTAGGGATTCCCTTTTCAGACCCTGTCGGAGATGGACCTGTTATTCAGGATGCTTCCTATCACGCATTATTAAATGGAACTACTCCTGCAAAGGTATTGGAATGGGTCGCTAATTTACGCAAAAAAACCAATATCCCTATTCTCCTTTTTACCTATTTTAATCCAATTCTTGTGCAGGGTATTTCTTCATTCTTACAAAAGTCGGCTCAAATCGGTGTAGACGGAATACTCTGCGTGGATTTACCCATAGAAGAAGCAGATAACTATAAAACAGAAGCAGAAAAAAATCATCTATCAACGGTTTTTTTAGTAGCTCCGAATAGTTCCGAAGAACGAATACAACACATTGTTCAAAAATGTTCTGGCTTCGTTTATTATGTATCGCGATTAGGCGTTACTGGAGAAAAAGATACCATCGCGGCAGACCTTTCTACCTCTGTGGAACGAATAAAAAAATATACCGACTTGCCCGTAATGGTTGGATTTGGTATATCGAAGCCGGAACATGCTTCTTTTGTTGCTTCAGTATCCGATGGCGTAATTGTGGGTTCTGCTTTTGTCCGATATTTGAAAGAGCATGCAAAAAATCCTCAATGGGAAGACGGTTTTGTTAGATATGTAAAATCATTAGTAGATGCCACAAAAAAAGAAAAACAGCCTGAATAAGAAACCTCATGCAATCTTTTTCCAATTCGGAAACCATTGAATATTCGTTTGATGTTTACCCTAATGTTGGAGCAGGGAATTTCGGTTATTGGGACAAGGATGAACAGGGAAAACCCTGCTATCATCTAAATACCAAGGACAAATTAGATACGGATGTATGGCACCTGGTAGGGAATGACCACATCACAGCGACAGCACATGCAAAGGGCTTTGTGCAAATATATGCTTGGGATAGGGGTCCCCAAGTCCTGAATTATTATGACCCTGAAAATGATATGAAAGGGGGAGGCTATTACTGGATTTTTTCGGATAAAACAAGATTATGCACATACCTTGAAGAAAACCATACAAATACGAACTACGAAATTATATGGGGTTGTGGATATATTCGCAAGATTATCAAAAATTCATGCCTATGTGTAGAGGAAACCCTTTCCACTCCCGATGGTAAAGATTCTGTACTTATCCATGAATTAAAAATACAAAATATTACAAAAGAAACTCAAAACTTGCTTGTAATTCCAATATGGGAACCTAATTGGTTTCCAATCAATCCGGGGCTTATCATGACACCTCCATATAATAAATTCTGGAATATGCTTCGCAAGAGAAAAGGAAAAAAAGTTCAAAATTCGGCCAAATGCTTGATAGAGAACGATACCCTCATTGTCCAATTTACCAAAAAAAAGGAACGATTAAGTAAAAGTTCATGGTCCGTTATGCCTGTGGATACTTTTTTTATATCTTCCTTAAATAATCAAAGTCCCAAATACTTATTTACAAATAAAAATCTTTTTGAAAAGTTTATCCATTCGGTTTATAAAGAAAATATCTTTTCTCAAAAAAGGAAAACATCGGATAAGTATTGTAATCTTCTAAGTTTTGTAGAAGAGCAAAGTCTAAAAGCGGAAGAAGAAATTAGCATGAAATATATAGTTGGTTACGGCTCTATTGAAAAAATAAAAGAGTATAAATCAAAATATACTGCTTCAAAAGTTATTACAAAAGATAAAAAATATATTTCTATTCATATACCCGAAATGGAAATGCCTATTGACAGAGAATTACGATGGCACTCTTATTACCTCCAAGCCGGGTGTGTATATTCGGAATATTTTAACCGCTATTTTGTCGACCAAGGTTCTGCATACGGGTTTATCCATGGTGCGTCCGGTGCACCTCGGGATTGGGCGTTTTTTATTGCCCCCTTAATCTACCTGCGTCCTGACCTTGCCCGAGAAATGTTATTTTTCCTTTGCCAGTTACAGGATGAAAAAACAGGAAAGTTACCTTACGCTCTTGTTGGAAATGGAAAGGCAACAGGGGCAGGTGTGCATTCATGGAGTTCGGATTTAGATTTATTCTTTCTCTGGGCTGTTTCGGAATATCTGGGAGCGACTTTTGATACGGCAATACTCCAAGAAGAAGTTCCCTTCCGAGATAGAAGTTCTTCTCAAGGAGCAACTTTCCTGGCACATATTGAAAAAGCATTCTATCATCTGACACACAAAGTATCCACAGGAAAACATGGATTAATTCGTAGCGGCACAGGCGATTGGAATGATGTGTTCCTTGCTTTTTCTCCCTTTCCTCCAATTACCATGTTAAGAGGTGAGTCCGTTTTTAATTCTGCAATGGCTGTAATGGTCCTACCAGAAATAGCACGATGGATAGAACCCCATAATCCGACTTTGTCGAAAACGATAAATAGTTTTGCACAAACACAACAGCAAATACTTAAGTCTTTATGGAACGGGAAATGGTTTCCCAGAGGGTATATTGGCATAGGAGATAGAAAATTAGGAGATGAAAATTTATTTTTAGATGTTCAACCTTTTGCCATTCTCACAAACTTATTAGATAACAAGGGAAAAAAAGGATTAATTAAAACCATAAAAGAGAAATGTGTAGATACCCAACCTTTCGGTGCTACCTGTCTCGTTCCACCGATGAAAGGTAAATTTTTAGAACCCGGTTCTGATACAAACGGCGGTGTTTGGTATGCCATTAATGCATGGCTATTATGGGCATGGTCAGAATGCAATCCTCAGGAAGCATGGGATTTCCTATTAAAAAATACACTCTTTGCTCATGCGGAGGTTTATCCGAACATTTGGTATGGGATTTGGTCGGGACCAGACGCTTATAATTCTGCGGAACATCCACGAGCAGGCGAAACTTTCTGCCTGAACTTCACACCTATGACCCAGTTTCCTATAATGAATATGAATTGTCATGCAGGTATCCTGTTTGCAGTATTGAAAATATTCGGTCTCTGTCCCCAAAGCGGTTCTTTATTTATTAATCCCAAAGTGCCCTTTGATAAATTTAGCCTGCAAACCTCCCTCATCTCTTACACTTACGAACCAAAGAAAATTGAATTGCGATATTCCCCTGTGTGTAACGGAAATATGTCCTTATGTATAAAATTGAACCAGACTATTTGCTCTTCCTTAGCACAAATCAAAGTGTATCTAAATGGGATAGCCTTCTCTCAATTCAATATCAACAAAGAAAATATTTTGTCTCTTACAACAAACATAGAAAAAGCCAAACCCCTTTCTCTACTTATAACAATCTAACTTATAGCAATTATTCGATATAACCTACAAATAAAATGGGGATAATAAAATTTGCGACGAAAGCAAACGAGTAAACAGAATAAAAAAGATGTATCTGGATGTAATATATACCTTATATAGGAATAATCTCCGAGATAAGATAGTGTTCTGAAAAAGGCACTCCTAATTTATACAGGACTGTTTATGTTGGTGAATTCATTTGAGTTCGAGGCATAAGCACATAGAGTGAGGAAGTAATTAAGCATGGCACATAGCAGAGTATAATCTACACCGATAAATATCCGGGGTTACAGGAGGGTCAGGTTTTCGTTGTAATCATCGTAACAACTCATACGCTTTTATTTTGTCCTCAACCCTCATGATAATTTTTAATATAAAATAACCTAATTACCTCGTAACATATCAACGACTTCTTCACATGATAAAAATTGAATAATATCAGATATATAATCTCTTATATTATAGTTTTCTCCGGATGACTTTAATATTATTTCCGCAGGGGTTGGCCTTATATCTAATAAATTTTTATCGTATTGTCTTATCATTTCAATTGTTTCTTTTGTGACTTCTTTTAATGTTTCTTCTTCCCTATTTGATTGGAATCTTTTGACTTGCTGTAAAATTTTATTATTTTTTAAGATTGAAGTTACATAGTTATTCAAATTCTTACTTTTTTTGAAATTTTGGTCTAATACCGTTCTTTCACTCATCGTAATTATCTGTCCCAACCATAAATCATCATATAACATTTCTTCTAATTGTTTTCTAAAATGTTCAATATCATACCTTTGTTTTCCTATAAAAATGCTTTTGATAACTTCATTCCCATAAACAGTAATTATATCTACTTTTATACCGTCAATCTTAAACTCAAGAAGAAAAGCCTTTTCAGGTAGTTGTTTTTCATCAACTTTATATTGGACCTTTTTATCTTTTAATGTTTTGATTATGTCTTTTTTACCTCTAAGAAGACCATTATAACAGATTCCCCATTCTTCATCTTTTTGCGTTGTTGCAGGCTCTCCTTGAATATCGAATAAGATTCCACCTATAAGGAAAACTTTTGTTATACCTGCGCACTTAAGACAATCCCTAAAAGATTGATTTTCGATGATTAACTTTGTGAGTTTATTAAACTTTTCCATCAATTCAATTCTTCCGGCAGTACAGCCAGAGTAGACCTTCATTTTTAACTCACAAAAGACAATATTTTCTTCGCTTTTGCTGACAATGTCAAATTTTTGTTTTGTCAGTTCAGCCTCTTCTAACTTAATATTTTGTCCTAACCATTGAGGCAGTTTTGTTAAAGCAAACTCAAACTCCATTTTTTCTGATGTTCCTAATTCCTCTATCAGTTTAGCAACGAGACTTCCTCTGCCTGCCTGACTATGCTGGTAGTATGATGTTATTGTTAATAAGGATTCATAGAAACTATATAAGTTTTCACTTACAACTGATGCTTGGGATAAGCCATGAAAAACCTCATCAAAAATATTAAAGATTGACTCCATGCTTAAAGTTCTTTTGAACATTTCTTGTACTCTCTTTAAGTACATTCTTTTAAGTCCTGCTTCTATTTCATTTTTGGGTTCTGTACAAATGAGTAATTTTCTAAGTTTCATAATTCTTATTTTCATTTTGGTTTAGAACAAATTATCACGCTTTCTCCTCTTATTGCCCGATTGCGAGCACCTAAAAGAGGATTAAATATTAACTTTTCAAATTTAAACCCTAACTCCTCGCAGAATTTTTTAGTTGTTATTGTCGTTGGAATCTTCTTACCATTAACGGTACTATCTCCAATTATAATTGCCAATCTACCTCCAGACTTTAATGCCCAGAAAATATTTTTTATTGATTCCTTTAAGTCCTCATAGTACATAGCCACTTTTAAAGGCAATCCATTATAATTATTTTTCGGGTATCCGCTATTTTTCATTCCCAGATATTTCGACTCAATTTTTTTTACATCTTTACCTAAATAATCATAAGCAATCTTATCTTTCCCTACATAATCTATAGAAAAATAATAGGGTGGACTTGTAATACATGCATCAAATTTCCCTTCCATTTCTCCTATGTCCTTGAGTTCAAGAATATCTCTTTCTATGATTTTAGCAAGTTCAAATTTAAGACTATATTTTTCTTTAATTTCCATAGTTTTTTTATGACAGTCTTTTATGTAATTTAACTTTTCAATAAATAACCCTAATTTCCCTTTTTTATTATATCTTGATGTTCTTACGAAAGCATCAACAGTATCAAAATATACTGCCAACATTAACTTATGAATTAAAGGGTCAGAATGTTCCCATTTTCTACTTTCTATTGCCTGCAAAATATCATGAATCTCTTTTGGGGTAAAACTTAATTTCCGATCGTTAATAAAAAGCAAATCATTTTTTAGTTCTGATAATACAATTCCCATGGGAGTAACATCTATTCCTACGCTTTTAATACCCATAAGAGAAGCCTCATGCGTGGTAGTTCCAGAACCGTTGAAAGGGTCTAAAAGAAGAGAATTATTATTTAACTTGAAAGCATTAATTAGAGTCCTCACTACTCTTGGATAAAATTTCCCTTTGTATGGATAAAGATTGTGAAATGCATAAGCATTGGTATCACCAAATGTATCTACTAATTCTGTATAGAGAGTCCCTTTTCCTTTAACTTTTTCAAGATGAGCGATTCTTGATCTTATAAATTCTTCATCGCCTTTAAAAGTGACCACTCTATTTATAGGGTCAATTTTATATTCCTCAGTTAAACCCTGTAATTCCAGATCCAAAAATTCCAAATCAGCCAATGTTTGCATCCAGAAACCGAATATAGTATCTCCCTTGGGAAGAACATAATTTGCAAATTCTTTAGCATAAGCGTCTATTATTTCCTCATAAGATGGGTATTCGTATGTATCGAACATCATAATTTGTGTATCCTGCTTTTTGGGGAGGATATTTTTAGCCATATTTTATATTCTCCTTCTAATTAAACCTTGCCAGTGATGTTTGACAGATATTTGTTTAAACCGCAACATCAATCATTTTCTCTGACTCTTTTATATTAAATTCTTAATTTTTATGCTATTTTTTGAAATACTTTTTCACTTACTTATTTTTCCATTATATCTTTTCTACTATGTCACTGACCAGGTTTTATCCCTTTATAAGCAGAGCATGATTCTAAAGCGAATTAATAAGCATTTTACCATAAGGTATTATAACTAAGATTCTATTTCTTTTTCAGCAATATATGAATTGAAAATAGCTAATATACGATATAACCTAATAAATAGCATAGGTAGAGAGGATAGAGTGGTGAAATATTGATGATATTTTATTTAAAATAGAAAATCCCCTTTCGGGGATTTTTTTATGAGTCTGAATATGTTTTTACTAACTATCCACGCAGGAGTTGCAGTGCCGTTTGTGGAATTACATTTGCCTGTGCTAAAACGGATGTGCCGGCACTAACCAATATCTGATTGCGAGTGAACCGTACCGTTTCCTGAGCAACATCCGCATCGCGAATCTGACTCTCGGAATATGCCGCATTTTCTTCCTGAATTTCTAATGTATTGATAGTAAATTCCAGACGGTTCTGAAAGGCACCGAGATTGCTTCTTAAAATGTTAATACTCTTTATAGCGTTATCCACGATACTTAATGTTGATATTGCACCACCCTGAGTAGAAATAGATATGCCACTTACTCCTAAATCGCTTGTTTTTGAGCCCTGTATTGTGATTGTAAGGGTTTGTCCCATTTGCGGACCTGCCTGGATAATGATACTTTGTGTTACACTCAAAACATAGAAGCCGTTAAATTCTGTGTCTCGTGCAATTGAATCCAACTGCTGAAGTAATTGAGTTACTTCTGCATCTAAAGCAGCCCTATTTTGGGTGCTATTTGTTCCATTAGCTGATTGAACCGCCAACTCACGAATTCTTTGCAGAATGTTAGAACTTTCGACTAATGCACCTTCTGCCGTCTGAATGAGACTTATCCCATCCTGGACATTGCGGACGGCTACTCGCGCTCCACGAACTACGGAACGGAACCCTTCCGCAATGGCTAAACCGGCAGCATCATCTGCGGCACGATTAATTCGCAAACCACTGGAAAGTCGTTCGAGGGATTTGTTGAGATCAAGTGTGTTCTTGCGTAGAATGCGGGTTGCGTTGAGGGCGGCGATGTTTGTGTTAATTCGTAAACCCATTGGATATTCCTCCGTGATTAAAGTTTCCTTTGCATCCTTGCATCGGTGAACCTCTTACAAAAGGTTCATAGTAAAGTATCGGCAATTTTAAAAAAATCTTTAGAAAAAATTTGTTGACAAAATTAGATTTTTATTCTTTGATTTTCATATCACAGATAATCTCTAACATCTTCTTCTTGTTTGATATGAATTTTATGTTTTTCACTAAACAGCAAATTTTATTGAACGGGTAGTAAAATCCTATGGAAATAAAAAATGTCTTTGTCCTTACTAATAAAATTATTCATGGCAAAAAGATTTTTCGCTTGTTATTTACAGGGGCGTTTTTATTTATAATTATGAAATTATGAAACGATTTTTAGAAAATATTGTAAAAACAGATGAAGACCGGAGGCAGGTCCGAATTTTCCTGTTTCTTGATTTTGTTTATGTATCGGTTGTGTTTCTGTGGGTCATCTTTTTGCCTGTATCCGCATCGGATTATCTGTGGTTTCACAATACATTCTTTAATCAACCGATATATGGCTCCGACTCATTTATATTGTCTGCAATTCTTTCATACAGTTCTATTGCGTTTCGCTTATTAAATTTTTTCTTGCTCTATGTCCTGATGCTTATCCTCTTTTTCACAACGCGTTTTATTAGTGGCGGACCGTGGTGGTTAGGGTCTCTTGCCGCAGTTTTATTTATGGCTCATCCTCTCACACAACCACAGGTTATTCAATTAAATGGTTATGAGACATTATTCCCTATCGTAATGAATGCTATCCTGCTACTCCTTTTCGCGTATTCTGTTCATACACAGACTTCGCAATTTATATTTATCTGGCTCTTATCGCTGATAGCCCTGCTCACGGTGCCATTATCCGCCCCTTTTATTCTCATTATCGGATTTGGACTTTTACTAAATAGAAATGTTCAAGGACCTATTCCCAAACAACACATATGGATAGGACTTCTTACAATATTGCCCGCATTATATTTCTTAAAAGTTAATCAATCAAATTATACCTTTTCTTTTGATTTCATCCCTCAACTATCATTACTTATATACCCTATCGGCTGGTTACCCACAACCGTGGATATATATCACTCAAACGGCATATTACCTATTCTTTATGGTTTAATAAGCATATTTGTTCTTCTCCTTATCTCCTGGAAAGTTAAACAAAAATATCTGCTCTTGTTATCGTGGGGTATTCTTTTCCTGTGCTTGTTTTCTCATAAAAATAGCGTTAATCTCACTCAACCTTTACAAAACCCGTCTGCTTTATTTCCACTGATGCTTTTCTGTATAACCGTATCTGGGATATGTGGAATAATCCAGAAACAACCCCGCTGGAAAACGAGCATTGTCAAAGTGACAACGCTTCTATGCATTATTATGATGGGCGGTCAGATATTATTAAACGGCTTTTATGCATATAGTTCATCCCAAGAGCAACACATCTCAGAGGATATATTTAGACAGGTCGAAAAACAGAATATTGATGAGTTTATTCTTTTCCCATCCTCTATTGAATACCGTTGGCATAAGTTGAATATATTTGCCTCTTTACTTAAAAATAAAATTACATTTCCCTCCCCCGTTCAGAAAGTTATAATTTTCCCTTATTGCATACTCCGCCCTGATTCTGTTTTTGATGTAGAGTTAACAGCCCCTTATTATTCTGAAAATTCCCTTATTATTGGAATTAGTCCTACCTGTGTAGAATACTGGCTGATTCATCCTTCTGACTTTTTAATTCCTAATGAAAAAGAGAAACAAGCACTTTTTAAGCAATTCTTTAATCCACAAAATAATACATGGGTTGAATTTTCTAAGGAAGAACAGACAGAAAATGTTTTAATCCGAGCCGAAGATAAAAAATTAAGTAAACACCTCTTTTTGTGGGATAATAAAAGAAAAATATATAATTTAATTACTCGCAAATAAAATGAAAGGGTTTCATATTAACTTACTTTTTCGAGTATCTTTTTTTACGATTGTATACTTTTCCCTATTTTTTCCTGCTTATCCACAGGAGCCTTTACCTGACATTTTGCAACGGGGATACATTTCCCAATGGATGATATGCGGACCTTTCCCTTCCGACCTCGAAAAAGGGATAAAGCATGCCATTAGCAACAATGAAGCCCCTTTAGGGAATCGGGATTTCTGGGCAAGCAAAGGTGGAATTACACAACTCCTACCTCAACCCGATGATAAAGTTCAAATAGACGGTATAACTTATACATGGTTGCCGTTTGTGGTCAAGAATCCGAGGCTGGACTTACATACATTACGCCCTCCTGATGAGTGTATCTATTATCTTTCTGCGTATGTTCAGGTTCCAGAGGACCAACTAATTTATATCCACATTCAAACTCCATTGGGGGCACGGCTCTGGATTAGTAAAACGGGGATAAGAGATGTCAAAGCAATGCCCATTGAACATTTAGGTATAGACCGTGCTTTGGTTCGGTTACGCAAAGGATTAAATCTTTTTATATTGCAAGTGCCTTTTCTATCTTTGCAGAGCATTAGCGAAATCACAAAGATTCCTGTTGAAAATATACCTATGAAATTATGGTCGCAAAAAGAACCCAATATCGGACAGACTGGCTATGAGATAAATTTTCATATTCGTCCTGTTGATTCGGCAGGTGCAATTTATTATGTTCCTTTACTTGAACCTTCCCGAATATTTACAGGACCTGAAATTGACCCGAAACAGGTGTTTTACCTTACGATATACAATCCAACCTCGAAACAAGTATTTCCAATAAGTATTAATGGTTGGGTCATGCCTCAGAATTTTTCTCTTTCCAATCAGCAAATCTCATTGCAACCTCAGGAAGAGACCCGTGTCCCATTTCAAATACCCAATAAGGGACGAAAACAAGAAGATAAAACAAATATTCGGGTATTAATTACTGCACCAAACGAAAACGGTGAAAAACAAACATCTGAATTTAACACACAAATAACTTTTACAGACCCCGAGCCTTTAAGTAAAACTTACCTTCTTACAGGGACATGGGGTAAGGATACTATCCAACCCGAAATCCTGAATAATTTACAGCAAAAAACTGAAGCAAGCAAAACACAAATATGGAATGCCTACGAAACACAAGACTACGGAACAGATATAGGCACTGGCAATGTCTGGCTAAATGTGCTACATCAAAATCCGGACATAATTACTCCTCTGCGAGAAACAATCCTGCGAGGAAAAAGCACCGCCCAAAATATTTCCACACCTATTGATGAACGATTACTTTCTATAGAATCCATCATTATGAACCTATTTATAGGGACAAAACTGAAGGAAGTAATATTAAAAGAGTTTAATAAATCCTTTATTGCATGGGATTATCCCGCTTTATCGCCCCAATCCTCTCAAATTATCAATAAGTGCAATTTTAACGGAGTTGCTTCCAATATATCTTATCATATCATTCCACCGCTCGCTTTTTGGAGAGAACCTTCGGGCAATTCCATCATGTTAAGAGCATTAAAAACACCTCCCCCATTTCGTAATTTCCGCGAAGTTAAAAAATGGGCTTTTATATCCCATGCAGAGATTGAATCCCTTATTCCCCAAATTGATATGTTAGTCCTCGAAAATTCTTCTTCTCATTTAAACATCAATCTTTTACCGGATTTAAAGAATGAAATTCCGCCTTTTTATTTTCGGGGAAACGGCTCATCCGAATTCTTTGAAGAAATTCAGGAATACTTCAATTCACGAGGGAATGTAGAAGCCATCCCTAATATTTTCCAGCCTATATATGCTAAAGAAGATCTCGTGGACATTCTTTCCAATGCATTGTTAAAAACCTGTCTATATAAATTTGAAGAAAATCTTTTACAGGCGCAAACATCGGCGACTGTCGCTGGTATATTTGGAATGTCATATCCCGGGGAGGTCATATCCCGATTGTGGAACATTTTATTACAAACAGCAGACCCGTATGTTATAAATAACAAATTGTCTGAAAAGGAGATGACCTTTCTTCTGTCCCAATTATGCACAGGAATTCGTGATACAGAGAAAATCATACAACGCACAATGAAACATATTGCAGATAATGTTAACACCTTAACCTATATTACCGACAACAAACCTAACTCCCAGGCTATCGTAATATTTAACCCGAATACCTCAACAAAAACTTTGCCTATAACCGTAGATATATCCATCCCCAATCCTCAATTTTCCCTCGTGTTCACGGATGGCAAATCCATTCCCTGTCAGATATACTCCACACAAGAAGAAACTTCCTCAATAACTACTTATCAGGTGCATTTTGTAGCGGAAGAAGTTCCCCCGTATGGGGTTAAAACATTTTATCTAATTCCTGATAAAAAAGCACCCCAATCTGTTAAAGTTACAGACAATTTTATTGAGAATGAGTTTATGCTGGTCCGAGTTAATAACAGGACAGGGAATATTGCACAAATCATTGATAAAACTTCCGGCAAAGATATAATCCCTCCGGAAAGTAATTTTGATATGATAGGCTTTTCCAACCCCAATAAAGGAAACTTTATTCCGTTTTCCGAGACGATTAGCAAGTATGAGACATTTAAATCTGATTTGCTACAACGGATTGTTATCCAGTTTGAAAGCAAAAAAGGGACATTAACCAAAGAATATTGTTTATATCAAAAGGTCAATCAAATTTATTGCTATCATCACTTCACTCCAACAGAAGAAATAGATGAAAATAGCCTTGTTTCCGCCTTTAATATTGCCTCTGATGGAACCGTTCCTATCTATGGTTCCCAGTCGTTTGCTTTCACATCACCACCAATTTATTCTAACACGAAAAATAACGATTCATTATTTTTTGCCCACCGTTTCTTTGCAAAAAGTAAGGGTGATTGTATTAAGACAGAAGATAACAGATATATACCTTTTTCGAGTATCTCAATTATAAAATCGGATGAAAATATCGTTCCCGTTTTACAGAACCTTATAATGAAAACCTTATGGAATCGTGGGATTCCTTCAGATACTGTTTCTACTCAAGATTGGGCAAAGGCAAAAGGAGAAAAATCTTCTTTCTATATCTGGACAGGAACAACAAAATCTTATCAAAACATAAAAGCATGGATTGCTGAAACCCATCCGGACTTAAACGATGAAATTATAAAAAGGAGTGAGGTGGGAACTCCTTTCTTAATTCAAACTCAAAGGGATAATTCGCAATATAACATTTTAGGATTTATTGCAAATACTCCTGAGAAATTGGGGGCTGTAATCAATAATTTCCTTAACATGCTTGACCAGCGTGGAGAGTTTATTATCCCTTCAGCTGTTAGCAAAGGGGGTGGGACAGAAATCCCCAATTACGGGCTTGCGATTATGTTTAACGGGACTAAACTTGTCGCAATGAATCCGAATAAATCTTTCTATCTACATCATGGGCACATTAATGCTCAAAAATATCCCCCTAAAATTAACGCTATCCCAATTTTCTATCGAATATATCCATTTTCAGGACATTGGCTACAAACAGATATTATTCAACAAAGCAATGAGAAACCTTTATTATCTGCAATAACAGGGCTTCACGGGGGTCCCTGGGCAAATAATACAAGTTTCCTTTCATTGGATAATTCTAATATTTATATATCCTCCATAAAACCTATGGGCACAGGTATTCCACTTATCCAATCGGAACAACAAAGCCCTACGGATATGTTTATTGCGCGATTAAATGCAATAGGAAATCAAAAACAAGATTGTCTTTTAAGTAGTTCGTTCACAATAAACGGTATTCAAGCATTAACACCTATGGAAGATTCAGACGCACCTTCTATCAACTTAAAAGGACAGCCTATTAATTTTAGCCCATGGGATATTCGAACTTTCTCTATATCTCTTAAAAAGGTTACTGCTCCCAACAGAATACCTTTTGATACGAAAAATATTTGCTACTCTAATGCAGACTATCTTACTTTCCCTCTACAAAACGGTTTTGAATCCCCCATAATCAAAATATCGCCTGTGGATACCTCTTCATCAACAAATATACAACTTACCATTTGCAATATCAATGCAAAGGAAACACTCCAGGGAACTGTCTTTCTTGAATCATCTGATAATTGTATTCTTAAAACCTCACAGGTTCCTTATAATTTGCCTCCACTGACTGCAATCCAAAACACCATACCCTATGAACAATCTGAAAGGGAAAGTCCTTTTCCCGCTATCAATGCATGGACAGAAGTTAATGGAAATACAATTCGGACATTTCTTTCAAATAATGAATTTCCCGCAAAAATAAACTATGAAAAGACTACCTCTCAGGTAAAAGTTACGATTGAAAATACCCAACCTGTTCCTATATATGGGAATATTACATGGATTTCCCTTCGTTATTCACAGGTTACATATAATATTAAATACAACCAATTTGTAAAGCCCGAAAATACAGACATCTATATAAAACCCTATGAAACAAGTTCGTATACCTTCTTGCCTCAGGATACATCTATTTTAGACGCAACGATAGCACGCATCCAGATTAATAATAAAGTCCAATTCCTTTCTATCCAATAACAACCCCTATACTGTAGGGGTTGTTCATAAATAGCCTTCCCAAAACTGTGAGAAAATTAGAGTAAACTTCTTGTGTCGCCGATACTCTTTCTATCGCAGATAAAGTGGGGCAATATTTCATTTAAAACAAAAAAGGAATTTATTATATTTTTCTAAAAATTCTTCTAATTTTTTCTTTGTTTGGGTGGGATATAGGAAAGTTTGAGGACAAGCAATTCCAATGCGGTTCTTTCGTCGGTTCCTGTTTGTCGCATTGCATAAGTAGTTTCATTACAAAGGTTCATTGCCGCAACTAATTTCTTAAGACCAAATCGTTTCGCAAGGGGACTTACTTTATTCATAACAAAAGTGCTTCGAGGTTTTTCTTCAGACAGTTCTGTAGTTTTATATGCATTTTCAAGAAGCCAATGGATTACCGAAACGATTTCGGGTGGTTCTTTCCCTTGATTTAATAAATCATTCAGTATAAGCCATGCCATTTTCATGTTACCAAGGGCTATCGCATCCGTCAAACTCCAGATAGATTCTTCTGCTACATCTGCACAGGAGTCCAGCACATCTTTGATGGTTATGGAATCTTTTTCCCCTACAAAACCGAGTAATAAAGTCAAAGCATTCTGAATATCACTCAGTTTTGTGCCACATCTTGAAACAAATTCCTCTAAACCATCCGGCGAAATTTTCTTTTTTTTGCTGTTCAAATACTGCCTTACCCATTCTTTCAATTCATTATTATTTAAGGCGGGACATTCGATTACTCCGTTGATAGCCGCAAATGCTTTGTAAAGAGGTTTTCGTGAATCAATGGTCTCTGCCACACACAGCAATAAGGTTGTGTCCAATGGATCCTGGAGATAGTCCAGCATGGGACGGATAGATTTGGCATCGCTTTTTTCGTTACGGTCTAACAGTTCAAATTTACGAACAATAACTACCTTACGCGGAGAAAAGAAGGGATGTGTAGAACATTCCATTACTATTTCGTCTAATCGTGTTTCATCTCCATAAAATGTATGCAATCCTACAGATTCTGTTCCCTCCGGAATAAAACCTCTTATCAACTCTTCAATTATTTCCTCCGCAAGAACAGGCTCAAAACTCTCTTTGTTACCGGAAACGGAAGGACAGAAAAGCAAACAATTTGTGGGCAATCCTTCTTTTGACAATACTTTTTTGAGTTGCTTTACATCCATAATAAATTCTTTAACTTAAATAAGGAGGAATATAATATTGCCTATATTCTTAAACTACCACGGTTCAATAGTGCGATAGAATATATCCGAGGCTAATTGTTCTAATGCTTCAGAAACTGCCCTGTTTTCTTCATCGCTGGCAAAAGAACGAACGGGAATTAAAAAGGTCTCTACATTTCCACGAAGCCTGTCCGAGGATTGTCCTGCGGCGCGTGTAAAATAAGTGCTTTCACCAGCCATCACGGGTTCCTGCCAGAGTATTTTTCCCGTCTGCTGGTCTGTTACACGAACACCCGCAGTTACTACAATCAAAAACTGCGTAGTCTCGTCATTAGCATCGTAAGTCAATCCCTTCCGCTTGTAATCTAAAATTACACCTTCAATCAGCAAATCCGCTTCCGACGGTTTTACCACTTTCAGCCGACCATCCGTAATAAATTTCCGTATTAAGGCATTGGTCAAAGGTGCCTGAAAATCATACTCAGACGACTTATTGTAAAATCCAGATACGGCAACAGTCTGATAACGCGGGTCTAATGAAACTTTGGTTGTGTAAGCACAATTTATATTTAACAGAGACAGAAAGGTAAAGAGACATACCACCGATATGTAAAGTATGATTCTTTTTTTTCTTACATAATTCATTATTTCTTCGTCTCCTGCTCGAATTGAGTTCTCAAATCACTCATTTTTACAGGGTTTGCTTCCAACCATTTATTGGCTTTTTCTGCGGATGGGGTATCTGTATATTGATTGGCTATCAATTGGTAATATATTCTCGCAGAATCGAACTTCCTCTTTTTTTCATAATAACGGGCTACTATTAATTTTTGTTCGGCTATATTATCCCGCATTTTCTGACGCCATCCTTTGAGTTCTTCGACACGACTATCTTCCGGGAAATTTCTTAAAAATTCATCAATGGCTTCTATCGCTAATTCCGCCCTACTCTGGTCATATTCAGGCGGCAAAGAAGATTCGTAATAGCAACGGGCTAACTCGAACCGTGCATCATCTACCCAATCGGATTGAGGATAATTCTCTATAACACGACGATACTCATAACCGGCTTCGATATATTCTTTCCTTGCATGATGACAAAGTCCGATTTTATACTGGGCTTCTGCGGAACGCGGCATAAAGGGCTGATTACTCACAACCATTCCATAAACTTCTATCGCATGCTTTAACGGTTTTCCACGGAAAAAGGATAGTAATTTGCTTCTCTTTTTCAATCCTCGTTCGTATAACTTATCACCGATTTCAAATTGTTTTTGTATGGCTTGTTCGTAAAGTTTCGAATTGGGGTAACCAGAAACTAATTTTTGGAATTCTTTTGCCGCTTCCAACCACTTTTCCATAGCCATCTTAATCTCACCGCGTAAAAACAAGTTTTGGTCTGCTAACGGGTCCTGTCCATAAAAATCAAAGAATTTTTCTGTTTCTTTCAGGGCTTTTTTATAATCCCCTTGCAAATATAAACTCCGTGCGTATTCAATTTGCAGTTCAGCGGTTTCCTTGGGCATCCGTTTTACATTAATAAATCTGCCGGTCTGCGGGGTCCATGTCCACTGTGCATAACTATTCACAACCAGCAAACTGCATACAAGAACAAGCACAAAAATAAAATACTTTTTCATGTAACTTCTCCATATTCAGACTGTTTTATTCTACAATTTTTTATCTACCCAAAACTTCACTTTACAGGTTTACCTTAAAAGCCCGTATTAGAATATAATAATATCACAAGTGAGTGAAAATGTAAAAAAGTTTATACCTCTTTGTTATAAAATATCGTTACATAATCCTTAAAATACTAATACTTAATCAAAACCATTTACAAATCAAAGGTTATTACTTTTAAAAAACCATGAAAAAACCGCAAATAACTTTGCAGACAACAACCCTCTGGGATTATCCCTCACAACATTATGGCGACCAGATGCAGGGAGACCAAAATTATCCGGGGGCAACCCCTTCGTATATCATCTGGAACCTGTTACAGCGATATACCCGTGAAAAAGATTTTATTGTTGACCCTATGTGTGGAAGTGGAACAACTATTGATGTAGGCAAAGACCTTAATCGAAAGGTTATCGGATTTGATTTAAGTCCCTATCGGGATGACATTATCCCTGCGGATGCCCGTCATCTACCGCTAAAAAGTGAAAGTATTGATTTTGTTTTTATAGATCCGCCGTATGGGACAAATATTCATTACTCGGACGACCCGCGTTGTATTGGCACTTTAAGTGCTAATGAGGATGCTTATTACAAATCTATGGAGCAATGTATCCGTGAGATTTACCGCATATTAAAACCTCAGCGATTTATGGCTCTATATTGCTGCGATTCGTTTCAAAAAAAGAAACCTTTTGCTCCTATCGGATTTCGATTATTTTCGATCATGGAGCAATGGTTCTTACCTATGGATATTATTGCGGTTGTTCGACACAATCGGACATTAAAACGGAGACACTACCATACCGAAGCCGAACGCGGAAATTATTTTCTCCGCGGGTTTAATTATTTGTTTATAATGAAGAAAGAAATAAAACAGAAAAAATAAAATACGAAAGGAAATGAAAATGACGACACAATACCATTTATCCGTTTGTTTCTATGTTAAAGTTTTTCTATTACTTCTCCTGTTTTTTTACATTACAGACAAACCATGTTTCGCAGAAGAAACATCCAGAGGGCAATCCTTACCTATCAAAAACTCACGAGGGGACTACACAGTTGCCTGTTTCTATTTTCCAAACTATCATGTTGACAAACGCAACGAAAAAGTTCATGGACAAAATTGGACAGAATGGGAATTGGTAAAGAATGCCAAACCGCGTTTTTCAGGACATCAACAACCAAAGGTTCCCCTATGGGGCTATGTAGATGAAGCCGACCCTAAGGTCATGGAAAAGAAAATAGATGCCGCCGCAGAACACGGTATTGATGTTTTTCTATTCGACTGGTACTGGTATAATGATGGACCCTTCTTACAACGCTGTCTGGATGAAGGCTACCTCAATGCAAAGAATCGCAATCGCGTTCGTTTTGCTGTAATGTGGGCTAATCATACATGGCTTAACATTCATCCTGCTTCTTTAGAGACCGTTCAATCTCCGCCGGTGCTATATCCCGGCGAAGTGACCCCAGAAACCTTTGAACAAATTACCGATTATGTGATTGATAAGTATTTTTCAGACTCTGCCCACTGGACTATCTATGGAAAACCCGTATTTTCCATTTACGAAATACATACCTTCGTTGATGGTATCGGCGGTTTAGAAATTGCAAAAAAAGCCTTGGATAATTTTCAGAAAAAAGCCATTGCCAAAGGCTTCCCCGGTGTTCATATCAATGTAGTCAATATCGAAAACCGTATGCCCAAATGCGTTGTAGGGAAAATGACCCCGGCGGAACTTATCCGCTACCTTAATATAGATAGTGTAACCTCCTATGCGTGGATATTGGATACACCATTGAATAACTTCCCTGAAACTCCGTATTCCGAAGTAGCCAGTCGCTTTGATAAAATCTGGCAGGAACGCTCCCAACAATTTGGCGTTCCTTATTTCCCCAATGTTTCTATGGGTTGGGATCCATCCCCGAGATGTAACCAAAATGACCCCTTTCAGAATAAAGGTTATCCTTTCACCCCTATTCTATCGGGAAATACCCCTGAACAATTCCAAACTGCTTTAGAAAAATGCCGTGCGTTCTTAGACAACAACCCCATCTGCAACAAAACATTTACTATCAACGCATGGAACGAATGGACCGAAGGCAGCTACCTCGAACCCGACACCAAACACGGCTACGCCTACCTCGAAGCCATAAAAAATGTATTCGGAAGGTAATTTTTTCTTGCTATTTTGAAAGTTTAATAATCAAAATCGAATAAGGATTTTTGATAAGTTGTTTCTACCTTGTTGTTTTTTTTCAATTCTTTTATTTCACCATTTAACCTTTTTAAGATAATTTCATAATATTTTTTTGAGATTTCTATAGTAATATATTTTCGATTTAACTTTTTAGCAACGGCTGAAGTTGTTCCTGTTCCACCAAAGGGGTCTAATACAATATCTCCTATATTAGAACTTGTTTTTATTAGCAATTCCAATAAATCTTCTGGCATTTGGCAGGGATGATTCCCTATTCGTTCTTTAAATGTTCCACATACCCTTGAAAATTGCCAAACATCATCGGGAATCTTGCCAATCGGATTTGCTCTTTTGTCTTTATAGACAATCTGTCTTGCGGATGGAATTCTTATATCCTTGTCATTAAATGTAAATTTTTCTTTGTCCTTGGTGAAATACAAAATATGTGTATGAGCCCGATTAAATTTTCTCCGTTGATTTTGTCCAAAAGTGTAATACCAAATAATCCAGTTTCTAAAATAGAAACCTGTTTTCTTTAAGATAATACTTATTTCACCGGCGAACTCATCTCCAATTGCAATATAGATACTTCCATTCTTTTTTAATAATCTATAACATTCGCTTATCCATTGCATTGACCAGTTATAGTATTCTTCATAAGGCATGTTATCGTTATGAACATCGTATTTGATCCCAATGTTAAAAGGAGGGTCTGCAAACACTAAGTCAATACAGTTATCTGGCATATTTTGCATTATCTTTATGCAATCTCCTAAATAAACTTTATTAACTTCCATGTTTATTCTCCACTGCCAAATAACTCACAAGGTTTAATTTTAAACTGAATTTTTGTTGGGTCGGGAGTTCCACCTTTTCTCTGCATTGTGATTCTTCCGATATAGAGACTTCCCTTAGGGGAAATACATATCTTGCCATTACCAAAAAAGTTCATTACAAAATTTATATCTTTTAGTATCCATTTCGTCGTGTTCTTCGACTTGTCATATCTCGTAACTAACATCCAATCTGCAGATAATCCTCCTCTCCCTTTTATTATATCACTTACCACTCTAATTCTATTTTTCTTAAAAAAGTTAATGATTTTATTCTGCATTTTTGAGGGAATTTCATCAAGGAACAATCGTCTTGTATCTCTATATCTTTCATTCTTTTGTTCTTTGATATTACCTTTTTTAATCTCTTCTTTTGGATTTATTTCTCCTGTGAAAAGTTTGAGCCAGTAAGATATTTCTTCATTAAATCCCCACATTTCCCGATAAGTATCAACTGTTCTTTTATCAATCTGATTATAGTCAGCGTCTCGGTTCGCTTTTTTTAGAGATAGATTTTCAATTTTTAAGATGTTCCCAATTCTAATACAAATTTTTATTTGTGCGTCTGCTTTCTTATATTTAACAAATTCTTCATATTCATCTTCTTCTACACCAAATTTAGTTATATCGGACTTTTTTATTCTAATAGGTATTTGAATTGCTTTTACAGATTTGATTTTGTTGAGATTATATCCCATTATCTGAAGCCATTCTCGTGCTTCTTTATCTTTCCTCCAAAAATTAAACTTTCTACAAATTGCTTGTTCATTGGCAAATCCACCTTTGGCTGTTTTTGAGCCAAGTTCTTTTTTATCTATAAAACCTCGATACTAAAAATAGTTCAAGTAATAGTTTTATATCAATAAACTTCAATTACAGATGGAAAAGATTCTATTCGTTCATTCTACAACAAAAAGTTAATTTTTTAAAAATTGTTTTTGTTTTGCTTTAAATAGGGTGTCCTTGTTATTCTCAATTTTATTCATTTTAATTGCATAATCTAAAAAATATAAAAAACCCGATTTGTATAATTCTTATGGCTTTTAATGAATATTGTAAGTTAGAGGTGTGTGAGATATTTTATAGTATACAGGGGGAGTCTACCTGGGCGGGGTGTCCGATGATTTTTATTCGCTTATCGAGGTGTAATCTGGATTGTTCGTGGTGTGATACGAGGTATGCTTTTGAAAAGGGCACTTTTTTTACTATAGAAGAGATTTTAAATATCATCTCTCAATATAAATGCAAGATGGTGGAAATTACAGGGGGAGAACCTTTGTTGCAGGAACCTGTTTTTTTGTTAATGAAGACGCTGATAGAGAAGGGATATACGGTTCTGTTAGAAACGAACGGGGCGTGTTCCATCAAAAATGTTCCGCCAGGGGTGATTAAGGTTATGGATATTAAATGTCCTTCAAGTGGCATGGAAAAACAAATGTTATGGGAGAATATCTTGTATTTGAATCCTTTTCTTGATGAGGTGAAGTTCGTCATTGCAGACCGAAATGATTATGATTATGCAATCCAGAAAATCAGCGAGTTTCAATTGGACAAGAAATGTCGTGCTGTCTTATTCTCACCTGTTGCCGGGCGTATATCTTTACAGGAATTTGCACACTGGATTTTGCAGGATGGTTTGCCGGTGCGATTACAGATACAATTACATCGGATTATTTGGGGTGAGAATATAAAAGGTGTTTAATTTGTTCTAAACGATGGTTGCTTGCTTATATTTTCAATATAATCTTTACGAATAAAATAAGAGTTCTGTAAATACAAAAATGTAAAACAAATAGGAGTAACTTTTATATGGCACAACGAATTTTTTCGCTATTTCTTTTCACTGTTTCTTTCCTGTTTTTATCTATTATTGCTACGGGGCAAGATAATACTCCTGTAAACGCCCCTCCACCGAAATTGCTCTGGGAGATAGGTTCGCCAGACAATAAGTGTTTAGAGTTTGCTCTGGCACCTACAAATTATACCCGTTACGGAGACGATTCTTATTTTATGGTCGGGCATTCCAATCCTGCGGAAGATTGGTGCTATATTCACCCCGGACCTAAGGATGAATGGGCTCAAACGATACCCCATATTTTTACCGTTCTATTTTTCTTAAAGTCTGTAGAGACTCAGGGAAACGCCAAATTAAATTTGTATTTATTGGAGTTTAATAAGAATTATCCGCCTAATTTGACTGTATATGTAAACGGAACAAATTTTCCGGTTCGACTTCCGCCCGGAAATGGAACCGATGAATTTTTAAGTATCTTTGATGGCTCTTTCTCTGTTGCAAGGAAAATCGAAATTCCTTTCCCATCTTCATTATTACGATTGGGAGAGAATGTCATTCAATTTACAGTTTCAAGTGGAAGTTGGTTTATCTATGATTCGGTGCAATTATTCACTCCAAATAAGTTTGAATTAGCAGAACCGCAAAAGACTGTATTGCGTATTGGTAAACCCCTACCCATTCCTCTCGTTAAATCTGTCGAGGATAAGGAACTTCGGGAAGTAAAAATACCTGTTCGTTGTTATGGTCAGCCTTTTCAAGGAAAAATTACAATCACAAACAATGACCCAATAGATATAAACCTACAACCCGGTTGGAACACCATCTATTACGATGTAAAAGAGGTGGATAAGGACACTTTCTCGTCCATCGAAATCAAGAAAGAAGATAAAATTGTTGCAACTCGGGACTTTGTTATTCCTCCTGCTAAACAAACAACTTTGTATCTTGTCCCTCATTCTCACAATGATATTGGTTATACCCATATACAAACGGATGTGTTAAAAATTCAACAGGAAAATCTCGCCAAAGCATTAGACCTTGTCGAAAAGACAAGGGACTATCCTGCAGAAGCACAATTTTATTGGTCTGCGGAGGTTTTATGGGCGGTAAAAGGTTTTTGGCAATCCGCGGATAAGGAAACAAAAGAGCGGTTCAAAAAAGCGGTTAATGAGGGTTATTTTGAACTACCAGCTCTTTTTACTAATCAACTCACGGGACTTTGTAATGGCGAAGAACTTACACATCTTCTCGATGAAGCCCATTATTTATCAAAAGAATTAGCCACAACAATTGACTCTGCCCTTATAACAGATGTCCCGGGATACACATGGGGGTTAATTCCTGTTCTAGCACAAGCCGGGGTAAAATACTTCTCCGTGGGACCAAATCTTTCCCATCGTATCGGAAATATTCTGGAAGTTTGGGGCGACAAACCTTTCTACTGGACATCTCCCTGCGGAAAGCACAAAGTCCTTACATGGATTGGGTTAGCGGGGTATAGTTGGTTCTTCGGTGGGACAAATGCTATGCCAGAGCAAATACGCAATTACCTTGCAGAATTGGAAAGCCGGAATTTCCCCTATGATATGACTATATCACGATATAGTATTGCCAGCGATAACGGTCCACCGGATGATAAATTGCCCGATTTTGTCAAACAGTGGAATGAACAACATAAAACCCCAAAACTGGTAATTACAACCGCACGGAAAGCACTAAAAACCTTTGAAGAAAAGTATGGGAACGATTTGCCTTCCTTTGCCGGTGAGATCACTCCCTACTGGGAAGATGGTGCCGCATCTTCAGCACGAGAAACAGCGATAAATCGAAATACCGTGCGGAAACTCATGAATTTGGAAACGCTGTGGGCGTTATGGTTTTCGGATAAATATCCTGCTGAAAAATTTCAATCCGCATGGGAAAATGCTATCCTTTACGATGAGCATACATGGGGAGCCCATAACAGCATTTCAGAACCGGACAACACATTTGTAAAAGAGCAATGGGCTATAAAAAAATCCTTTGCGGAAAACGCAGAAAAGATTAAGACAGACTTACTCAACCTCTTTATAGACAACTTTCAACCTGACTATCAAACAGTTTCACAAATTATGGTTATCAATCCAATGCCGTTTCCATGCACAAAAACAGTCATCATACCTGCATCCTGGGGACGGAAGGGTGATCGCGTATTGAAAGATGGGAAACCTATCCCTTCGCAAGTCCTCAAATCCAACGACCTTTTGTTCATAGCGAATGAAATTCCTGGATGGGGATACGCCACATTTACCATAGAACAAGGTGATCCGCAACCACCAGAAAATCCCGTGCTTGTGAGCGATAATACCCTCCAGAACGGGCTCATCGAACTGCTTATTGACCCGCAAACAGGAACAATTAAATCATTAAAAACGCAAGCCGACGGGAACGAATTTATCAAAGAAGACCCGCAATACAAGACCAATGAATACCTCTACACCGAAGGCAGAAACCCTGAAAATACAAAACGAGCCCCAAATATCCATGTAGAGATAAAAGAAAAAGGTCCTGTTATGGGAAGTATTGTGGTGCATAGCAAATCCGCCCCGGGTGCTAAGGAAATTCGTTGCGAATATGTGCTATATGCCAACTCAGACCTTGTCGAGATTGTTAACTCAATGGATAAAGAGGACATTCGCACACCGGAGGCAGTTCATTACGCGTTTACATTCAATATTGATAACCCTGATATTCGCTATCAGACACCTTTCGCTGTAATTCATCTACCGGAACAACAATTGCCTGGTTCCTGTAAGAATTATCTAACCGTTCAGGACTGGGTGGATATTCAGAACGAGGAAAAAGGGATTACACTATTCACTCCAGACTCCCCTATGATAGAGATAGGCAAGATCACCGTTGACCCTATAGAGGTGGGCTGGAAAAAAGGGATAATACTCGAACCGCAAGTATTTTCGTATGTGATGAACAATTACTGGGAGACGAATTATAAAGCATCTCAGGACGGATGGCATACATTTCGTTATTACATAAAGCCCTATACAAAGAATACCTTCGCCAATCCCGATACACTTGCAAAACAACTAACCTCCGAACTGATTGTAATCCCCACGAAAAATACGCCCAAACCACCGACCAGCCCTATACAGATAACCCCCGACTGGATACTATATCACTTAAAATACAATCCCGATGAAAAGGCATATATTGCCCGATTATTCAACCCAACACCTGAACCCGTTTCGGTGCAAATCAAGAAACCAACATCCACAAAACCCGTTGTAATCACATCCACATTATCCCCCAAACCCCAATCCGAACCGTTTACAGACCGCCCTCTCGCCCCCTGGGAAATGATCACATTGAAAATTAAATAACAAAATACCGTGCGGGCACGGCATGCCGTGCCCGTAGGGGCAATTCATGAATTGCCCCTACATGAATTACCCCAACCGAAATTACCCCATAGGGATCGTCCCAACAGGAATTGTTCGTTCGGAAATTGCCCATTCATGAATTGCCCCAACAGGAATTGTTCGTTTGGATGTTCGTTACGGGGATATTCGGGCAATTGTTGCGGGCGTTTGTTTTGACATTTATTACGGGGGATGTGGGGATGTATGTTGGGATGATTGATGGGTTTGTAGGGGCACGGCATGCTGTGTCCCTACATTTTCTTTTGGTGGATTTACAAATAATTTTCGTCCGTTTCCCAATTTTGGGGATTGTTGGAGATATATTCGCAAATATTGTGTAGGTCTTTTTCATTGCGGATAACATGTTCGTAATAATTCCGTTGCCAGACGGGATTACCAGGGGTATTTTGGTATTTGTTGATCCGTTTGGTGGTGGCGGATTTGAATGAACGGACAACGGTAGGTATGGAACCTGGGACGGGTTTTCCAAATTGTTCGATATTTTGTAGGGGCACGGCATGCCGTGCCCGTATAGGATTATCGATGATGATAATTCCATGGATGTGGTTGGGCATTATTATAAATAAATCCAATGATACATTTGTAAAATGTTGCGGTATTTCCAACCAACATCGTTGGGCTATTTCCCCATATTCGTTCAATATCATCTGTTGATTTTTTATTTCGCCGAATAAACACTGGTGTTTGTGGGTGCAAATGGTAATGAAATATGCATCCGGTCGCGAATAATCGTATTTCCACAATCGGATGGAACGCCTGTGATGTTGCATGGGATCATATTTCATTATTTATTCCCTCTGTTTATTTTTGTTGCGGTGTGGAGATATGGGATTCCGTGCGGGCACGGCATGCCGTGCCCCTACATACATTGTCTTTGCAATTTTATGAATGTGGTTTGACATTGTCATGAATTTGTTGTTGGATAATATGGTGTTTCGCTCGGATTTTTTGTAGTTGATTTTATCATATTTGGGAAATGCGGTAGAATTGAATGAACGGACAACGGTAGGTATGGAACCTGGGACGGGTTTTCCAAATTGTTCGATATTTTGTACGGGCACGGCATGCCGTGCCCGTATAGGATTATCCAAAAGGGATGAATCGTGCGGGAATGTTCGGGCAATTGTTGCGGTGGTAATTACGGTGGGTGTTGCGGTGATTTGTTCGGGTATTTGTTACGGGGGGTGTTCGGGCAGTTGTGGGGGTGTTTGTTCGGATATTTGTTCGGACATTTGTTCGGATGTTCGTTCGGGTATTTGTAGGGGCAATTCATGAATTGCCCCTACACGAATTGCCCCTACATGAATTACCCCAACCGAAATTGCCCCATAGGGATCGTCCCAACAGGAATTGTTCGTTTGGGGATTGCCCATTCATGAATTATCTCAACGGGAATTGTTCATTTGGAGATTGCACCAACGGGGTTTTTTGTTTTCGTAGAGACGAATAATTATTCGTCTCTACATTTTATTATTTCAATTTCGTCGGGGGTTAAATCGTATAATTGGTAGACTAGGTGGTCTATTTCCCGTTCTAATTGGGTGGTATCGGATTGGGGATTTTGTTTCTTCGCTGTGATGATTTTGTCTACCAATGTCTCCATTCGCTTCATGATATCCTTGTTGGATGGAACCTTAATTTTTGTATGAGATTCATTTTTGCTTTTAAATTCGCATTTTTTATTATTGTTTTCAAAAAGAATTCCTTCCCACTCTTCTGCTGATTTTATAAATATACTTGCTCCAAAACGATATTTTAACGGCTTTTTCATCCATCTGTTAATTATTTTTTCTGTATCATTATTTAAGTTCTTATTTACCTTTTTCAATTCAATTACTAAAAAATTAATTTCATTTATTCCTCTCTTATGAAATACTATATCAGGTCTTTTCCCCTTATAATTTCTTTTTCTGAGATCCAAATCATAATTTAGCCAGAATATATACTTTGCAATTTCGTTTGCTAAGTGGTGTGATAAGTTCCATTCTGTCATCGTAGTTTCAGAAGTATTTTTAAGTATATCTGGTTGGTTTTCGAAAAGATTGTTTATTGATGAATATAGTATTTTCTTTACAATTTCAATCATTTTACCTGCTTTTTGCCTTTAATAATCTGTTTTTTACGAGTTCTAAGACGGCACGGTAAACCTCGAGTTGCTCTTCTTCTGTCAATCCGAGGGCTTCAAAAACTATCTTATCAAGTTCTCTACGGTCGGGCATTATACGGTCAAAGGATACTTCTTCGGGTTTTACATATTCATAAGGATGCTCTGGATGTTTACAATTTCTTTGTCTACATTTCTGAAAACCAAGTTCTTCAAAGATGGAGAGAATTTCGCGATCAAGAAATGGATTAAATTTATGAACATCCACTGAAAAATATCTAGGGCTTATTATTGGAAATCGTTTTATATCTGTCTTAACAAGCCTACCCGCCCCTCCTCCTAATCCTGTTCTTGTTAGAACTTCAAAACATAATGCAGATATAGTAGAGTTTAATATTAAACATAGTTTGAAATTGTCTTGTATTTGTTTTGCCTCTACTCCGTAGAAGTTATGCTCAAATGCAAGTGTGTCGGTATTCCTATGCACTATGTGAACATCACCTCTTAAGTCTGGCCATAGAAGAGAAGATTTTTTAATTAAGAATGGGACGTTTGAATTTTTTATCATAGTTTTAGCATCTAATCTTTTTACTAGAATCTTTTTAATTTCTTTAGGAGATTTAAAGCATTCTTCATATCCTTTTGTAAGAGGTCTCTTTATGGGTGAATAATACATTGAATTATTTCCAGTAATTATACCACCTAAAATATTTGCTACTGTTCGTAACTCTACTATTATAGGTTTTTCTAAAATCTTGAAGAAGATCTCGGGTGCTCTTAGGTATTTTCCGCCCCATTTGTTGCCGATGTATTTGTAATTCCAAAGTTTGCTTTCGTATATCTCTTCATCTTCCGTTTCTATGCCTTCTATCCAGAGTTCTTTGCGTGTTTTCGGTATTAATCTGTAATTTTCGTTGATAATTTTATCTTTTGCTTGATGGATTTGATTTAATGTGTCAGAGTTTAATATTTCAGAGAATCGTTTTTTAAAGGCAACAAACTTTATTATGTCATCATTAGAAATGGCATCTTGAGGTTTTTGGATTAGAACGATTACGGTATTTATATCTGCGTCGAAACTTCGTTCAGCTATGTTATCTACTATTAATAAAGGTTTCATATATTTCAGTAAAAATTCTTGCAATTCTGTGCCATAACCTACATCAAGCCAAGAATTGGAATTTATGAAGCAGAAAACGCCATTTGGTTTGAGCAGGGAAAGCCCTTTGTAATAAAAGTAGATATATAGGTCGCTTCGTTTGTTTATTTTTAATAAGGACTGTCCATTTTTGTCTGTAAAAGTTTTGGATATTGATTTGATAATTGCATCTTTTTTGAGTATACTTTCCTGCCTTACATACGGCGGATTACCAATCACAATATCAAAGCCGCCCTGGGTGAACACCCCATCTGCTGCAGCAGACACACCTCTATTAGAGGGGAATATTCCGAACATCCATTCCGGGTCAAACCAATCAGCAGATGCGTTTTGGTCAAATAAATCGAAGGAAGCTATTTTCTCAGAGGCTTCACTGGAGAAACCTGTTTCTTTTAGTTTTTCTCTTAATTTTTCTCTTAATTTTTTGTCTTTGTTTTGCAATCTTATTTTTTCTTTTCTTGTTTTTGCCGTAAAGTATTTGTGTCTAAGTTCTTTCATTTCCTTTTCTATGTTTTTGATTTCGTCGGTATAAAACATAGTATCTGGTTTTTCCAGCCCTATCAAAGTATTTGCACAAACAAATTTTGTTTCAAGGTTTGGCAAGGGTCTTATACCAAAGTTCTCTTTTCCTTTATCCACTTTTTGGTCGAGAATAAGGGATATAAAGAATCTCAATTTACTTATCTGAATCGCAATGGGTTGAATGTCTACTCCATAGATACAATTTTCAATTAGATATAGTTTTCGTGCATAATCAGGATAGTTGATACTTTCATCAAAAGCGTCATTTATTTCTTTTAAGATTTCTTCTCTATCCGCCTTATCTTTTTCTTTAAATACCTCTTCAGATGCTTTTAATGCTTTTTGGTATTGGAGTTCATACCAGTAATCGTTATTGGGGTCTAATTTTTGAAGTATGCGAACAAGTTTTTGGAGTATGCCCATCGGAAAAGCACCACTTCCACAGGCAGGGTCGAGGATTTTTATTTTGTCAATGGCAGATATTATTACGAGTTTTTCTTCTTCGGTGAATTGAGGGATGTCATCGGAATAAGAGAGCAGTGCACGAAGTTTTTCGATGACGCCATACTTCGTAGCTGAAGCCTCCTGGCTTCCGGTTGATGACAAGAACCGAGATGGTTCAGCGACATTCCATTCGGCTAATAAGTATTGAAACAGGCTTTCTTCTACCATGTAATCTACGATTTCTCTGGGTGTGTAATAGCTGCCTGTCGCTTTTCTTGCTGTAGTAGAGGTTTCCGGATTATAAGAAGCAAGCAAATTTTCAAAGACTTTACCTAAGAGTTCTGGGTCGAGGGCTATTTCCTGATCTATAGGTGTAGATTCATCCGTAGTGAAGTTATAATTCTTCAATATTTCAATGAGCCCACGGACAGGAATATCTGAACCAATTCCGTATTGTGTTAGGTTAACGCGTTGTTCATTATCTTGAAAGAATAAATAATCGGGAATGAATGCTCGTTTTTTGGGGTTTCGGGAGAAACCATCTATATAAATTACTTTCCCTGTTTCGTCTTCTTTATCGAGACAATCAAATAGACCACCGTTTATAAAAGGGATATTTGAAAAAAGATTTAAAACCTCATTTTTAGGGGCTGAAAATTTATCAGCGTAACGGTAAAGTGTTTTCACACCATATTCTTTTGTGTTTTTAAGAAATGTATCTTCTTCTGCAAAATTTCGTTCGTTCATTTTTTGATTGAGTGTAGCAAAGAAGAGGTTTTGAAGGATAGCATTGTAATAATTTCCCTCTTTGCCAAAGTTTATTACTTTCTTTTTTATTTCATCCTTTACGAATATAGTATCGGGAATAAGTTTCTTTTCTTTTAAAAACCAGATAAAGATAATACGGGTAATTAAACGAATTAGGTTTGTTGCATTGCGAATTTCTGTATCTTTTTTTGGGTCATTAGCATATTTGTAATCCTCCGGAAATTTAATTTTGTCCATAGCCCAGAAGTACCAGTTGGCGATTTCGTTGTAGAATTCTTTGGTGACTTTTTCTACGGAGAAGGCGGATTTGATGTCTTCTAATGAATTGAATTTTGCATCTACGCATAGCTGTTGGAGAAGGGTTTTATTGGTTTGGTCTCTGGAGATGTAGTAGGTATATCGTTTATAGGGGTTGTAGGTAACTTTTCTACCTGCGGGCTCTTGGTAGATAAGACTCCAGCGGTAATTGAGCTTATCGTCGTAGAATATGAAAAACCCACCTGTGAGGTCGAGCATGGCAGATTGGGAGAGGCGTTTTATAATGTTTTTTCCTACTTCGAATTGCTGTTTTTTGCTGGTGCGTTCGGTCAATTCCTTCGTGATATGAAGGGTGGTAATGATGAAACTATAAGATATCCCATTAGAATGAAGTTGCATTTTGCCGATCTGGTGTATTTCGTTTACAAGGTCATCTTTAAAGCCAGATAGGTTTTTTCTTTCTTCGCTGAAGTGGTCGGATTTTTGGTAGAGGAAACTTATAAGAGATTCTTCGAATGCGTCTTTGCTATTTGCATTGATAAACTCTTTTAGGGTTTCTTTCAACTCCTCGTTCATTGGCTCATCTCCTGCTCGTATGCGGACTTTATATTCTCAATAGCAATGATTACTTCGGGTTTAATGGCTTGCTCACTTTCTCGTATGGGTTTGAGATAGTTTTCTCCCAAATCTTTTCTCAAATTATCTACCACTTTTTTAAATTCTTTGTATTGATTATTGTCGTCTAATTGTAGATTTCTAATTCGTCGTATGGTATAGTCCGACAAGGTTCGGTAATTTATAATATCCTCGCGTAGCGTTTCTAAAAATGGTCTATACGAATTTAGTTCCTCAGGGAGATTTTCTAAAATTGTTGCAATGTTATTTTTGGCTTCTTGCCATGTCCGATTTTCTTTTTCTGATTCTGAAAGGGTTTCTAAATTTTTACGAATTTCATTGTAATTGTCCCAAAACTTGTTGGAGAAAAGCACACGCTTTTCATGGGATTCGCACTTGATATGTTCGATTGCTTTTTCAAAGGGTAGGTCTTCCGGTCCTTGTTTATCATAGTTTTTAACTCTTACGAAGATGCTTCTTCCTTTACGGACAAAGACGAACAGATTATTTTCGTGGTATATTTTGGCGGATTTGATTCGTGGGGGCAATTTGGCAATTCGTTCTATAACTTCAGGGTGCTTTGCTTTGATTTTGGAAAACTCCTTCTTAATTGTGGTGTAGGCACTTTCCGGCTCCATTTCATCGGGATTGGTCATTACTTTCGTATAGAGTTTAGAGGCGGTAGGTTCTTCGTCCGGTTCGAAGATTTTGGAATCTTCTCCTAAGGCGTTATGGATAAGAAACATTTTTTGCTGGGCAATTTCTCGACTTCGCACAAGTTCTGCCCCTTGTTCACTCGGGAAGAAATTATAGATATACAGAGAGTTAAAAACTTTCTTGCTGATTCGATTGATTCGTCCTACACGCTGAATAACCCGTGTCGGATTCCAGGGGATGTCGTAATTAATTACAGCGCCGGCACGGTTTAAATTGAAGCCTTCGGACAATCTGTCCGTAGTAAGGAGGATGTCGTATTTGTCTTCCTGGTCGCATGGATCAAGACTGGCATCGAAGTTTTTAAGGAGGGTGTCGTATCTTTCATTACTCAATTTTCCGATAACTTTTAATATACGATTTTTATATTCCCGAGGTAATAGTGTTTTAAGTTGCTGTTCTAAATGGTTTGCGGTATCTATGTATTCTGTGAATATGACTATTTTGCGGCGGGGTTCTGTTTTCTCATGGTTTTCCATCAGTTCTGGAATTTCTTTTGCCGTTTCCTTTGCTTTGGGGTCGTTATTCGTCAAATCGAGTAGGTTTATTTCCTTTAATAGGTCTTCGAACAGTTTGATGTCCTGACAGATACTTCTTAAGAAATCGTCCTTAAATTGGAAGTTTTCAATCGTGTAGATTTTATAAAATGGTGATTTTTTATTTTCAAGGGTCTCGATTTCATTAGCAAATTTTTGCAACTCTTCTTCTATCTCTTCGGGTTCTGAGTCGTAAATTTTTTCCAAAAGCTTTCGGTCTAAAATATATTTCCCCGTTTTCTCGATGAATTTTAATACCTTTGTATGAATATCGCGGAAATTTTGAACGCTTTTTTGAAAAGCACCGAAAGAACTCTCAAAACGCTTCACTAATAGCCGTCTCATAAAATCATACAAGTTTTTCTGGGATAATCGCTCTATTTGTTTTTCTTTTTTTGCTTTATTCTTCGGACTCTCAGCATTATTCTGGCTTTCGTCTCCCTCCTCTTCCTCCTCTATAACCTCTTCTATTACTTCTTCTTCATAGATATATGGACGGTAAATAGCACCACTGAATTTTCCATCCACGGCAAAATATTCACTAATCACTTTGTCATAGAATTGAGATTGTTCCGATGTTAACTCAAAAAATAACTCTTTAGGGTCTTCTAATCGAGATAACGATTGTATTTCACTTTGATAATCCGGGTCTGCTTTTAAATCAAGGCGGTTTCGGCGAATTAAGACGGGTTGGATTGTAGAACGGATTTCATCGGCGAGATAACGAGCACGTTCCCGAACTTCAATTAAATTGATGACCGATGACCCAAAATATTTTTGGTAAAGGGTTTGGGCACGGGAGGCTTTTTTGGGGTCGCCAGAATTGTAATTTTTTCGGATATCGGAGAGATGGGCAAATACCTTTCTATATTCACGGAACTTAAAGTCCAAATCGTTATAAAGTGTTAATTTAGATTTACCGGGGACAGTAAAAAGTTTTAGTAGAGCAAAGATATCACTCGGCGTATTACTAAACGGGGTAGCGGTAAGTAAAATCACTTTTTTATTCAGGCAAATATTTTTCAGAGTTTCATAACTACTTGTATCCTGGTTGCGGTATTTGTGAGACTCATCAATAATAATTACTTCGAAATTTTCAGCGGTCCTGACTCGTTCAAGGGCGGTTTCTAATCTTCCACTGGAAAGAATTTCCCAATCGCGTAATCCGAAATCTTCTAAATACTTATACCAGCCATATTTTTTTGTATCTACATCCCCCATGATACCGGGCGGACAAATCACCATTCCGCGTGCTCGTAATAACTGTGCGACCGCACAAGCAATGATGGTTTTGCCCAGACCAACTACATCTGCAATAATGACACCGTTATATTCTTTAATAATGGTATGGGCTAATTTGATAGCATCCAGTTGATACTGATATGGGATGTATCCTTTCTTTTCCATAAGTTCGCAAAGCGAATTTATATTAATCTCTTTGGCGCTTTGTGCGTCAAGAAAGGTCTTGAGGGTAAAAACATACGCTTCATAAGGGCTGACTTCGGAGAAAATAGATTCATTTTCGATGATTCGGATAATTTGTTTTTTTACTTCATCTACTTCCGTAATTTTTACGGCACTTCTCCATAGTTTTTCAAAGTATTCTTTGACTTCCTCTGTGCCATAGTCGCTTATTTCTACATTCAATTCATTTTGCTCGGTTAGCCCTGCACGGGTTAAGTTACTACTTCCTGTGATAAAAATTGTATCACGGATTATATCCAACCCTTTAGACAAAGCAAAGATATAAAGTTTTGCGTGGTTCGGCTCCCTTGTTTTGCGGATAATTAGACGACCATCCTTGATAAGTTGGAGGTAAAAAAGTACTTGTTCGTAAGATTCGCGTAGGTCTAATTCCTCGGAGTTAATCGCTGTTTTAAATGACTGTAGAAAGTTATCGGTTATGGTTTTGTTGCTTGTATTTTGAAGAGAAGAGGAATATTCAATAATTTGGTGGATGTGCTTATCTACATCTAAACCTACTAAGATTTTTATGGTAAGTTTATCATTTTGTTTTATTGCATCATAAAGTTCATTAATACCGGAAAAGTAAAAAAAACCTACGAGAAATTTTAATTCCTTGCTATTTTGAATTAGTTCAATTAATCGGCTTCTTAAGTCCTTTGTCTCTCTATTGGTAATAAAATTGGGCATAGGTATGTTCCCTTCCTTCTTTGGGTAATTTCTCGATTTACTCCTAACCTAAATTGTCCTTGCTATTATATCTAACTTCCATATTATTCAAAAATAAATAAACTTTTTTTACTTACATCGAAAGATGAAGTATTTATAAGAAATTGAAAGGATAATGTTAGGGATTGTCAAGAGGATTGTTTTGTTAGTGCTGTTATAAAGGGGTTTGAAAAAAATGGTTTTTTTGTAATATAATACACCGCATTATTTTTTCAGGAGTGTTTTCAGGATGTCGAAAGAGCGTACTTTTGTAATGATTAAGCCGGATGGCGTAGCTCGCCGTTTTATCGGTGAGTGTATTCGCCGATTTGAGCAACGGGGGCTTAAATTGATAGCTATCAAAATGCAGATATTAACTCGTGAGAAAGCGGAGGAGCATTATAAGGAACATCAGGGTAAGGATTTTTTTGATAGTTTGGTAAGTTTTATTTGTTCCGGTCCTACGGTTCAGATGGTTTGGGAAGGGGAGGATGCGATTAATCAAGTCCGTAGCATGATCGGAAATACCAATCCTCTGAAATCGGCACCGGGAACTATTCGTGGAGATTTTGCTTTGATAACCCAGATGAATATTGTCCATGCTTCGGACAGTCCCCAATCGGCGGAGCGTGAAATATCGCTTTATTTTACGCCACAGGATATATTAGAATATAAGGCGGACGATGAAAAATGGCTAACAAGTAAATAAAGGGATGTAATTTTTAATAAATCTAAAATCTAACAAAAGGAGTATTATTCGTGGCAGGTGGAAGAAAAGTTCGTAAACGCAAGATTAATAAGCATAAGCGTAAGAAGAAGAGACGCTTGAACCGTCATAAGAACAAGAAATAATTAGAATAACCAGCACACTATCCGGGAAAGGACTGCACCTTTCCCGGTATAGTGGTTTTTAAATGGTTATTAAACCTTTTACAAGGGAGATTGGATGTGAGCGACGAAGAAAAGAAAATAATCATTGATGAAGATTGGAAGTCGAAAGTCCAGAAAGAGAAAGAGGAACTTCAAAAGAAGTTAGAAGAGGAAAAATCCAAAAAACCCGAAGAAGGTGAAGTTTCCCCGGAAGAATCAATTACTCCCTCTTTTGAAACTATCGTAGGTATTCTAACGACCGATGCCATGCTGGCATTAGGGGTTATTGCTCCGCAAGGAAGCCAGCAGGTTATGATTGATTTAGAACAGGCTCAGTTCTTCATTGATTTGCTGATAATTTTACGCGAAAAGACCAAGGGAAATCTTTCCCCACAGGAAGAAGGTATTCTGAATAATTCCATTGCTCAGTTACAGGAAATTTATCTGGTGCGTAATCAGCAATATCATGAGGCACAATTACGACAGGCAGGATTAAAACCCAATCCTGAAAAATAGTAATTTGTTGCAATGTGCAGTAAATAAGTTCTGATATTCCAGCAAAACTATACTATATGAAGACAGTTTTTAATTTAAATTTTCTTCATCCTCAAAACATTTGCATTCTCCCATTTTAATAAGCCTATTCTTAAAGTTATTACTTAAAGTATTGAACATACATAGTAAAGTGTGATAATTTAAAATAAAGAAAAAATTCTTTTTGTGTTTGAAATCTTTGGAGAACAGGGTTTGGAAGAACGGAACATTTTTTTAAATTTAATTAATAATATTCAGGGCTAAACGATGGAACAAGGAGGTAGTATCTCAGAAGCGATAAAGAAATCCGTATTGGTTGTAATTCCAGCCCGTTATGGCTCTACTCGTTTCCCGGGGAAAATGCTTGTAGATTTATGTGGCTACCCGTTGGTGTATCATGTTTATCGTCAGGCAAAGAAGGCAAAATATGTAGGTGAGGTGCTGGTGGCTACAGATGATGAACGCATTCAGTCGGCGTTAGAGCCCCTGGGTGTCCCTGTTGTAATGACACGAGCAGACCATGCCAGCGGAACAGACCGTATCGCAGAAGTAGCAGAAAAGAGGACGGAAGAGATAATTGTTAATGTTCAGGGAGATGAACCTTTACTCCCGCCGGAATGTATTGATTCGACAATAAAACCGTTGCTGGAAGATACTCAATTGCAAATGTCAACTGCATGTCGAAATATCACTGACCCCTCCTGGATTCAAAATCCTAATGTCGTTAAAGTAATAACCAATCAGAAGGGACACGCTATCTATTTTTCTCGTTCCCCGATTCCTTTTATCCGTGATGAAGAGCAACGAAAAAATGTTGAAGGAGTATACTGGCAACATATTGGTTTATATGTTTATCGTCGGGAGTTTTTGCTCCATATCTCAAAACTACCTCAAACACCTCTGGAGAAGTTAGAGAAGTTGGAACAATTGCGCGTGCTTGAAAATGGCTATCCGATTGCGGTTGTTCCGACAAATTATGAAGCATTGGGAGTGGATACACCGGAAGATTTGGAACATGTCGAAAAAATTCTCAAATCAAGAGAAAAGGAAGTATAAATGTCAGATAAAAAACAACCGTTAAAATACATCTTTACCACAGGGGGAGTTGTATCCTCGATAGGTAAAGGAATTGCCTGCGCAAGTCTTGGTTTGCTTTTAGAATCTCGGGGCTACAAAATAGCGATTATGAAGATAGACCCTTACATTAATGTAGACCCGGGAACAATGAATCCATTCGAGCATGGAGAAGTGTTTGTGACGGATGATGGTGCTGAAACAGACCTCGACTTAGGACATTATCAACGCTTTACCCATGCTAAATTATCTCGCAGAAGCAATACGACTACAGGTGCTATCTACAATGCAGTCATTCAGAAAGAACGCGATGGTGCCTATTTAGGTAAAACGGTTCAGGTTATACCGCATATAACCGATGAGATAAAAAACCGCATCCGTGCTTTAACAGTTGATGAGGACGATGTGGATATTGCCATTATAGAAATCGGAGGCACTGTCGGTGATATAGAAAGTTTGCCATTCCTTGAAGCACTGCGCCAATTCCGTCTGGAAGTAGGACCTGAAAATTGTTGCTTTATCCATGTTACCTTAGTTCCTTACATTGAAGCGGCAAACGAATTAAAGACGAAACCGACCCAACATAGTGTTCGTGCTTTACGCGATATTGGTATCCAGCCGAATATTATCATCTGTCGAACAGGAATAAGCAAACTTGAAAAAGAACAGAGACAAAAGGTAGCTTTGTTCTGCGATGTGCCTGAAAATGGTATCATTAATGCACAAGACATCTCCCCTATCTACGCTATCCCATTAAACTTCAAAGAGCAAAATTTAGACATTACTGTTTTGAAAATATTAGGGTTGGAAGTTCGCGAAGGCGACCTAACCGAATGGATCGGTATCGTTAACCGCCTTGTTTCTGCTACAGAAGAAGTGCGTATCGCAGCCGTAGGAAAATATACCGGACACGGCGACGCCTATAAGAGTATTAATGAAGCCTTTGTTCATGCGGGTATTGCGAATAATTGCAAAGTGAAATATGAATGGATTGACTCGGAACGATTTGACCCCGGAAAAGAGAAACCCGAAGATGTACTTCAGGGCTATCATGGGATTTTGATTGGACCGGGTTTCGGAACACGCGGAATAGAAGGAAAAATTAATGTAGCACGATTTGCACGCGAAAATCGTATCCCTTATTTTGGTATATGCTTAGGTATGCAGGTAGCCGTCATTGAGATAGCCCGAAATTGTTTGGGCTTGAAAGATGCTCATACAACAGAGGTAAATCCCCAAACACCCCACCCCGTAATTTCCCTGCTTACGGAACAAAAAGGTATATCATCGAAAGGCGGAACGATGCGGTTGGGTGCTTATCCGTGTGAGCTGCAACCGAATACCCTCGCTCATAAGGCATACGGTCAAACATTGATTTATGAACGCCATCGGCATCGTTATGAATTCAATAATGCCTATCGTAAAGATTTTGAAGAAAAAGCAGGCATGATTGTAAGTGGTATTCATCACCGAAAATTCATGGATATGGAAGAAGAATTAACAGAGATGATAGAACTTAAAACAGATATTCATCCCTGGTTTTGTGCCTGTCAGTTTCATCCCGAATTTAAAAGCACACCTTTAAAACCACAACCGTTATTTTGTGCCTTCATAAAGTCCGCTCTGCAATACAAAAAAACGAAATGAATGATATTGAACCTACACAAGAAACAATCGCCTGGATTTGTAAAAATGCAGAACAGGCATGGCAGGAAGGGGACCCTAAACAGTTGCAGTTCTGGGAGGACCAAAAAAAAGAATTCGAGAAAAAGTGCTATCAACGCATTGAAAGCCTTGTAAAACAAAAGACCCTTTTACAGCAACAACAAGAAATTTTAATCCAAAAAGTTAAAAACGGGGAATACTCGCCGGAAAAAGCAAATCGGATCAATCAACAAATTTATGAACATAGTGAAGATTTAAACAAACAAATACAATTTTATAGAAAACTTCTTCAATATCTGACAGATCAAGAAGATTTCGTTTCCAGTGCAAGTGATGGGAGTAAAATTTTTGGAGAGTCTCTCGAAGATAAAGTCCCGTTTCAAAAGGTTATTCCGATAGAACGATATTTCTACGAATTGTTCCTATCGTTTTTACGCGTTATATTTCTAAGCAACATCGGTCAGATAACAATATGCTTTATTATTCTTGTTACTGCGGTATATCTAACATGGACATGGAATACACGAGACCAGAAACCCCAATTTGAATACATCCCTACACATGCAGCGGACAAACATATTATACGCATCCTTAATAAAGGAATGTTAAAGGCAAAAATCTATTTATCCCCTCCGTATCATTGGGAATTTGCACCTTATCTCTACTCTATTGAATGTTCTGCAGAAACAAATTCCACACAACAAAAAGCCAATATACAAATTCCATTAAACTGTTTCTACACGGATAATGGAATTATCTCACCTGCAACATCTACCTACATGGAAATATCACCCGGCTCGGAAAAGAGTTTCAGAATAGATACGCAATGTATTAAACAAAACTTTCCAAATATTGAAAAATTAACCCTGACTATCCGCACTTTATTTCTTCGAGCACAAGTATTAAAAATTGACATTGACCTATCTTCAAACTCAACATAATACCTTTGCTTCGTTGTTCGTAAATGCTCCCCATTTATTCAGAGGTGTCGGTTATCTATCTGTCTGGGGTGTGTAGCGAAAAGGAATAATTGTAAATGCCATGTCGGATTGAGGAAGTAGTTCGGCAAAGAAAACCCCATGAGATTCCTTTATCAACAATCGTCGTCCACAAACAGGACACATATACTCAGAGCCTTCTTCTATGTCCTCCGCAATTCTGATATGGGTGCTACAGAATGGACAGGCGAGACTACGACTATCTCGTTTGTGGTAATCTTGAAGTAGCGAGTGTATCTTGCCCATGTTATACGCTTCAATCAGAGCATCTACCATTTCAGGGTCTAATTGTGTCCCCTTTGCGGAGATAATCTTTTCAATAGCAATCTCCGGGTCTAACCCTTTTCGATAAGGACGGTTGCTTGTCATAGCATCCAGCGTATCCGCAACTGCTATTAATCGTCCCTCAGGAGGAATTTCTTTCCCCTTCAAACCATAGGGATAGCCTTTCCCATCATATCGTTCATGATGGTACAAACAATAGGGAATAATCGGCTGGAATAAGGCTATATCTCTTAGCAAATCGGCTCCCCGTAATGGATGTATCTTCATTTTTTCAAATTCTTCATCGGTCAATTGTCCGGGTTTTCTAAGAATAGCATCATCTACAGCAATTTTTCCAACATCATGCAAAACACCTCCCATATATACCTCTTCTATTTTCTCTTCAGACCAGCCCAATACTTTCGCTATTTCTATAGCAAAATTTGTTACCCTCCATGTATGGCCTATAGTATAATGGTCTCGTAATTCCACGGCATTAGCAATAGTTGTTAATGTATCTTTATAACTCTGTTTTATCATTTCGATATATTGTGCATTACGGAGGGCTATTGCTGCGGGTCCTGCGATAGCCACCAGCATTTCGAGGTCTTCTTGACTGAAAGCACGGGAGGTCCCTCGTGTATCCACATAAACTACACCCAAGCATTGATTTTGATAAACCAGGGGAACACACATTGCAGAAGCAATACGATGACGAATAATACTACCCGAAATGTTTTTAAATCGGCTATCTTCTCCTGCATTTTGAGTAATTAATGCTTCTTTCTTCTCAAAGGCACGATTCACAATAGTAGCACTGATTGAAAATTCTTCCAATGCCATTTTTGTATGGATAAATTCCGGGACGAGTCGCTTCCTTCGTTTATCCCATAGTAAAATGGCTCCATTATGGGCAGGTAATAGAGAGAATATCTGTTCCATAATTTTCGAGAATAAATTTTTTAAATTATTCTCACTAACGATAATCTGATTGGCGTTATAAATAGCCTGCAAACGCTTCTGGATGGACTTTAATTGCTCCTGTGCAACTTTTCCCTGTGGAACTTGAAAAAGTGTTTCATGGATAAGACTTAAATCAGCACTTTCCGTGTCTTCATCTATGGTGGCATCAAAACGGACAGGGGATTTATCTGCATCCGAAGATGTTTCCGCAACTTCATAGCGGATTAACTGTGTCCCAACACGAAAAACATCCCCCGGCTTGAGCAGATACTCCGTGATTTTTTGATTCCCCACATAAGTACCATTAACACTATTTAAATCTTTTAGTAATGGACCTTCTTCCGTTGGTTCTACTACCGCATGCTTCCTTGAAACTTTTGGGTCTTCAAGAGAAATAACATTTTCCTGTCCTCTGCCGATGGTTAAAACCTCGTCAGCAGGGAAGGTAGCACCTTTCTTTGTCCCTGTAAGGACTACAATATTTGCCTCTTTCATAAACAATCTTTCCTTACATTTAATATCATTTTACCTGATAACACAGGTAAAAAGGAAAGAATTCATGGTATTGTTACATTATTTGTTAGAACAATAACAATTATTTTAAGGTAAAAATTCTATTTGTATAAAATAAATCTGTAAGTAACAGAATTCTATTTACAAAAAAATGGCGCGCCCGGCGGGATTTGAACCCACGGCCCCTTGCTCCGGAGGCAAGTGCTCTATCCAACTGAGCTACAGGCGCGTTAAAACATAAGGCTTTTAATAAGAATATCACATTTGCAGAATACAATTCTAAAAAAGATAGTGGGTTGGCGGATTAATCCTTACTCCCGAATTCATATTTTACACCTGCGGATAAACGATGCTCCCAGGGTTCAATATCTCTCTTCTGATGTTCACTGTCATATTCATTGGAAAGGGTAAGTTCCACGCTAACATTTTTCGAAACAGGTGTTGATAAATTTGCCAATGAATTAATGCGATAATAATCAATGTGTTCTAAACTGGGTTCAAATGTTAAATTATGGGAGAGTTCTGAATTTAAAATTCTGCGTTTGTATTTACTTCCAATTTTTAAACTCGTAAAATCATTGGTTGTTTTTTCCGCATTCAGTGGATTTAAGACTTTTACACTTCCACCAAGAATCCCACCCAAACTTGCAATGTCCGACGAGTCTTGAATTAATCTTTGAGAAGAAGTGGCTATTTGGTTTAACCCTTCCTGAATTTGTTCCTGCTTAACCTGGCTCTTCTGAAAGGGTACATACGGAAGCCATTCTTCATGGGTTAACATAAGTGCCCCTTCCATAGACCATGTTTGGTTGGGTTGGGATATAATTTCATAACCTGTCCCACCACCCACTTGTCCTCTCAACCCTAACTTTCTTCCTTCATCTCTCTCCGCACTCATATCTGTGTAAATATACCACTTTTCTTCAGGATAGTATTGATAACGGAATTCCCCGTTATACCTTCTTGTGTTAATTTCATTTTCAACCTCACCATAAGCCCCTGATAATTCTATTTCTATAAGGTCCTTCATCCTTTTTCCTGATACGGTTATACTACTTTCAAAATTTGTAGTATCCGTGGTTCCTTTTTGAAGCGAGGCAAGGACTTTACCGCTTCCTGACCATTTTCTTTTATCCTTTTGTTCTTGCGTTTCCTGTATAGCTGAATTTTCAGTTGTAGGTGTGATTTTTTGAACATTATCCCAGGGAATAGATTGTTTCTTCCCTTTTTCTGTTATTAACAACTTATCACTTGTAAAACCCATTTTCCCCTGGATTATTTCTCCGTTTACAAGTGATACTTCGAATGGTTCTTCTCTCTCAATTTTCTTTACATCTGTTCTCTTTATAGTAATAGTCCCTAAAATATCTGCATTCAGAGTTAGATTATCATTTGTTATCTCGATTATTTGTCCTGTAAGGCTATCACCATTTAAAAATTCTATACGGTCTGAGTAAATAAACGGAACTTTTAATATAGAAAAAAACATAATAATAAAAAATATTAAGAAAGTATGTTTTTTTGTTTTCATATTTATTCCTTAAAATGTATAATAGTTTAGCACTACATTATTCTATTAGACGAATGAAAGATATGTATGTATTCAATTTTATATAGAGACAATTAAATTTGATAATAAAAACGCAGAAAGAATTATAATAGAAAACAACTATAATTATATGATATAAGATTGTAATATATTCTTGAATTTCTCTTTGAGGATTTTTTATGCAAATGCTTTATGACACATGGTTTTTATGGTCTATTACTTTTTTATTTCTTTCTTTACTTATAGTTTCTTTTCTCATTGGGATTTATAAAAAGAAGAAAGAAGAAAAACAACGCGTTTTAAGGGATTGGGAGAGAGTTCGATATATTTTGAAAGAGAAGGAGTTGAATGAGAAGGAAATAAAACTTTTAGAAGAAATCATACATAAATACGATCCGCAAAATCCGTTGGGTGTGACAACTTTTCGTCAGCAATTCATTCGTTGTATACATAAATATATATTAAATGCTCGAAAAAATCTGGGTTTTGAGGAATTAGATGAAGTCGGCGAGGCAATTCGTGAAATCAGTATTCGTTTAGGACATGATTATATTCCTTACGGACAGCGTATATATACCACCGTAGAACTTTATCAAAATCAACCGTTATGGATGGCTCCTCAGGGAGAAAACCCATCTTTATGGCGAAAAGGAAATGTAGTAGATATAAACGGTGCTTTTTTTCGGGTCGCTCCGTTTACGCCACAAGATAGGCTTCCTGTAAATTTAGGACAATATATTTCATTCAAGATGTGGCGGGAAGATGATGCTCGGTATCAATTTTCTACTGTATTACGAAGGATAGAATTAGACCCGGAAGTTTATGTGTTTGACCATGCATTCTCTTTAGAACGATTTCAATCCCGTGCCTATTTTCGTGTCCGTTTGGACAAACCTGTAGAAGCAGATATTGTTAAAATAGATAAAAAATATGATTTAAATCAGATTAGTGCAGAAGATGTGCCCTGTCATATTCATTTTTCTACACGCGCTCGTATTGTAAACTTAAGCGCCGGTGGTTCTGCTATACTGATTGATAGAGATATTGATGAAGAATTGTTTATCCGTATACTTCTCGATATGGAAGATGATAAGGAACCGAAACATATTACATTGTATATGCGTATTATTAATAAAGTAAATGTGGCATTGGGAAGGTATATGTATCGTGGATCTTTTATGGGATTAACCGATGAAAATCGAGACCGTCTTGCCAAATATGTATTCCGTCAACAACCCCCTGTATCCACAGCACTTCGCGAACAACAGAAGAAAGATGAAGAGAAAAAAATATAAAGCGGTGCAAGGGAGACATATTCAATAATGCAATGGGAACGCGTAAAAATCAATCAAAGTAAAATAATTCCTTTATTTGGGATTTACATTTTTGTTCATACTATGATATTTTTTCTATATGAACTTTTGTCTTTAAATTTAGAACTCTCTTCAGGAAATTTTCCCAACGACATACTGTTGTCCCTTGTAGATATTGTGAGAGAACTGATTCTCTGCGCCACATTAGGTGCGTTGCAGTCCATTGTTTTTGCCCGCCTTGGTGTAATTTTAGAATTTCCTATCTGGCGTTGTAGAGATGATAAAGAAGCATTACGCCGCTTTTTTCTGCTTTGGTTTGGGATTAATGCAGGACTAATCACCATTAATCGCGTAGCCAATATATTAGAAGAATGGGGAATTTCAGACCTTGCTTCTTTGTTAGTTGGAATAGGTCTTATTGTGAATATTATTTATTTACCTCTTGCTATTTGCTGGATGTATTCAGGTGAGAAACTCTCCGAGAATGATTCTTTTCTCCGTGTGTTTCGTCCTATCACACGGCAATGGGGAGAAACATTAGGAATGTGGGCTATTCTCAGCATTTCCCTGTTTGTTGCTCTGTATTTATTATCTCTGCCAATATTGCAAGAACCCTCTATTTTTACTGTTGTTATAAAAACTCTTATAATCATACCTTTAGCAGGAATTGATATTATCGTTTTTTGCTGGACATGGCTATTATGTATTCAGTGTAGAATTCAAGGATTGGACGAGGATGTATCCTTAGATGATTTTTAAAAGTATCAAAAAAGGAGTAATTTATATTCATGAAAGCCATTATTCTTTGTGCGGGTAAAAGCACACGGACTTATCCGCTTACCGTAACCCGCCCTAAACCCCTACTTCCCTTATTAAACCGACCTATTATTGAAATTCAATTGGAAGGACTTTACCCTATTGTTGACGAGTTTGTTCTTGTTGTTGGTTATCGTCAGGAAATGATACAAAAACGATTGGGAGAAAACTGGAAGGGGAAAAAAATTACTTATGTTATTCAGGAAGAACAACGCGGAACAGGACACGCCATATTAATGTGTGAAAAAGAGATTCAGGGTCCATTTATGGCAATGAATGGAGATGACCTTTTTGACCCGAATGACTTAAAAAATCTTGCCCAGCAAAAACGACCTTCTGCATTGGTAAAAGAAGTGCCAAATCCCAAAGATTACGGGATATATGAACTTGATAGTGACAATAAAGTAAAGAAACTTGTGGAGAAACCTAAAGTCGTTTTTTCTAATATCGCAAATATCGGTGCCTACCTATTTACGCCGGATATTTTTCCTATTCTACATAAAACGCCTTTATCAGAACGCGGAGAAATTGAAATTACTTCTGCAATACAAACTATGGCTCAGCAAAGTGGTTTCTGGGTATTGCCTGCGGAGGGATATTGGCTACCTATTGGTTATCCATGGGATTTGCTTCGAGCCAATGCTTTTTTGTTGGACCGTATGGAAAACCCCAAAATTTTAGGAACGGTGATGACAGGAGCATGGATTGAGGGAAAAGTTTTCGTTGATGAAGGGACAATCGTTCGTTCGGGTAGTTTTATTGAAGGACCTGCTTATATCGGGAAAAACTGCACAATAGGTCCTAACTGCTGGATACGACCTTACACAACCATCGGGGATAACTGTCGGGTTGGACAGGCTTCCGAAATAAAAAATTCTATCTTGTTTGACCATGCTTATGCCCCTCATCAGAATTATGTTGGTGATAGCATTTTGGGTGAAGGGGTTAATCTGGGATGTGGAACAGTAACCGCTAATGTCCGTCATGATGGGCAAGCACCCAAATCTGTTGTGAATGGTATCCTGATTGAAACAGGACTAAAAAAATTAGGTGCTATTTTAGGAGACAATGTCCACACTGGAATATTAACTGCCATTTATCCCGGTCGTAAAATGTGGCCAAATACCTTTACACGCCCCGGCGAAGTAGTTGAACGAGACATTATCGGTGAAGAAAATGAAAATGGTTAACACAGGATAAAAAAATGAAGATAGTTTTTTTTGGAAATGCTACGGAAAAGATTGCGGCAATAAGGTATCGAGTGCAAAAATTTGCAGATATGTTAGAAGCAGAAGGAAATCAATGCGTAGTTTGTTTACATTCTTCTGTGAATTTTTATTTAAAATATTTTGAGAATCAACCCAAGTATAAAAAGATAATTTACTGGCTTTGCGTGTGGTTAAATCGCTGGTTACAACTGCGGTACATTTTTAATGCCGATGTTGTATTTTTAAGAGGTCCTATATTCAAATATGGACCACCGATTTTTGAGTATATTATTTATTATTTGCTCAGAAAGAACCTTGTATTTGACATTGATGATGCGGTTTGGGAAAAGCCCGCATTTGTAAAAAATTGGACACTGAAATTGGTAGATTTTGATTGGGCAAAGAAAATGTGTAATATCTGTGCGGGTGCCGTTGTTGGTAACCGTTATCTGGAAGAACATGTAAAACAATGGGAAGCAAAAAAAATTGTTATCGTTCCAACATGTATTGATATGGAAAAACACCAGCCAAAGAAAGAGTATCCTAAACACAACAATCCAGTAATTATAGGCTGGACGGGATTGCATACCAATTTAGGTTATCTGGATATACTAAAAGAACCTTTAAGGGAATTATCAAAAAAATATCCAATACAATTGTTTATTGCTTCTAATGGTTTGGATTACAATATAGATGGAGTTAATGTCATATTTGAAAACTGGAAATCCGAAAAGGAATTTGAATACTTGCAAAAGCCCGATATTGGTTTAATGCCACTCATAGATACACCACGAGCACGAGGGAAATGTGCTTTTAAGGCATTACAATACATGGGTGTTGGGACGCCTGTTGTCATTTCACCTGTTGGTATGAATGCGGAAGTGATTGAAGATGGTGTTCATGGTTTTTTTGCTCGTACATCGGAAGAATGGTATGACCGATTAGAAAAGTTGATAACCGACCCCGAACTACGAGAGCAAATGGGAAGGAAAGCACGACAACGCGTTATAGAATTATATTCCTTTGAAGCAAACTATCCTCGATTGAAAGAATTCCTGTTAGATATTTCAAAAGGATAAATTAAATGAAAGAAACGAATAATCCGGATGTTGCTCTGGCGTGGGAGTGGATAGAAGAATTAGGTACATGGGTAGAAACGAATGGCTTATGTGGTTATGACCGTTTCGATGTAAAAGACCATCCCCTATTTCGCTCATTACAAACCGTCCCATTACTTCGCAAGTTAAGTTCTGGGTATTCTGAATTATTCCCGAAGTTTACACGATGGCTTTTGCGTGTGAAGAAAACCGAGAATCCCAAAGCCCATGCATTAATGGCATTGGGCTATTTACGATTACATGCAATTGAACCTGAGCAAGGACATTTGGAACAAGCCGAAAAACACCTTTTGTGGCTTCGTTCTCAACGGGTAGCGAATATTGATGGTTGGGCATGGGGCTATCCCTTTGCCTATACGGGCAAAGGGGTTCATGTTCCCGCAAATACCCCTGTTAGCGTTGTTACTGCCATTGCAGGTCAAGCCTTTTTATCCGCTTACCAAACAACACAAGAAGAACAATATCTTTCGGCAATCCTTCAAATTGCGGAATTTTTTACGGAGGAACTCCCCCGTTGGACGACAAAGAAAGGGGAACTATGTTTCGGATATGCCCTTAAAGGAGACCCTCGAAAGGTGCATAATGCAAACCTGCTTGTAACTGAGTATCTTTACCATCTCTCTAACATCACCGGGGAAAAGAAATATAAGGAAATAGCGCAACCTGCATTAGAATTTTCACTTAAAGCACAAAATGAAAATGGTTCCTGGTATTATGGTTACTGGGAAGAAGGTGACCCTTCGGAAAAAGAATTACATAAAATCATAGATAATCATCATACGGGGTTTGTTTTAAGGTCGTTATATGAGATTTACAAATTGGAACCTAATGAAGCACTTAAAGAAAAAATCTTAAAAGGCTTTCAATATTACGCTACTTTATTCGAAGAATTTGGTCAACCCCACTTTGCGGAAAACAAGAAATGGCCTGTGGATATACATGCTTGTGCAGAAGGAATTTTATGCCCTACAACTTTAGCAGAAGTTATTCCGGCGGCACATGTTCTTGCGGTATTCGTTCTACGGTGGACATGGTTTCACATGCGAAACTTGAAAACAGGAGAACTTTACTATCGGCGTTACCCCTTCTTTGTATCTAAAATTACCTTTCCGCGGTGGGGTGTGGCATGGATGTTTCGGGCTATTGCGGAATACCTTTCCCGTTTCTATCAAGTTAAAGAACGAGTGGAGAGGTTAAAAATGCAAACCATACGCTGGATGGAACCCACCACTACCGCGGAGAATACATCAAATAGCAATTCTACAGAAAAAATTCAATAATTTGGAGATTACCATGCTTCAGGGAATTATAAAAAAAGGCAAGGCATTAACCATTGATGTTCCTGCTCCTCAGGTTGGCAAAGGTATGATTCTTATAAAAGTTATTTTCAGTTGTATTTCAGCAGGAACAGAATTAAGTGGACTTGCCCGCAGTAAAAAACCGTTAATTCAGCGAGCATGGGAACAACCGGATAAAGTAAAAAAAGTGTTAGATATACTGCGGGATGAAGGCTTTACAGTTGCTTACGCAAAGGTCAAAAACAAATTAGAATCAGGCACACCTATCGGTTATTCTATTAGTGGTATTGTTATAGCCGTGGGTGATGGAATTAGTCGTTTTCAACCGGGGGATAAAGTTGCTGCGGCAGGTGTAGGTTATGCTCATCATGCAGAGTTTGTTACTGTTCCCGAGAATCTCGTGGTCAAGCTGCCGGAAGAAGTATCTTTTGAAGAAGCCTCTACAGTAGCATTAGGGGGAATTGCCATACAAGGCATACGCCGAGCCAACCTTCAATTGGGTGAGTTCGGTGTAGTTTTCGGAGCAGGTATTTTGGGCTTGTTGACAATACAAATGCTCATTGCCTCCGGTATAAGAACAGCGGTAATTGATATTGACTCGCGTCGTTTGGATATTGCTAAAGAATTAGGAGCGGAATTGGTTATTAATTCAAACGATGAAAACAATGTTGAAAAAATCCTTAATTGGAGTGATGGTTACGGCGCAGATGCTGTTATTTTTACGGCATCTACCCAGCAAAACGAACCCCTCTCTCAATGTTTTCGTATGACACGAAAAAAGGGAAAGGTTGTTTTAGTAGGTGTGTCAGGTCCAGAAATTAAACGAGAAGACATCTATTCCAAAGAATTAGATTTTCTTATTTCTACATCTTATGGTCCGGGTAGATACGATACAAACTACGAAGAAAAGGGGGTTGATTACCCATACGCTTATGTTCGCTGGACAGAAAATAGAAATATGAAAGAATATTTGAGGTTAATCCATAGCAAACATGTAAAACTTGACACATTGATAGAAAAGACATACCCCATTGAACAAATTGCAGATGCGTTCGAGTGTCTTTCCTCACAAACACCACGACCGCTCATCGTGCTTCTTCAATATGGAAACCCTGAAGAAAAACCTTTACTCCCCAATACATCGCAACAGGCAATTCATGTAAACACGAACTATACAAAAAAATCTGTTATTCATGTTGCTGTTATTGGCACGGGGGGATTTGCAACAAATATGCATTTGCCAAACCTTGCAAGGCTCAAAGATAAATATTCCATTTACGCTACTATGGACCGTTCTGCACAACAGGCAAAATTTGTGGCGGAACAGTACCAAGCCAAGTATACCACAACTAATCTGGATGAGATATTAAACGATAATCAGGTAGACCTCGTTTTAATAACAACAAGGCACGACTCTCATGCGGAATATTGTCTGAAAGCATTACAGGCAGGGAAACATGTTTTTGTGGAAAAACCTTTGGCTATAACTCAAGAAGAATTAGATAAGATTAAAGATTTTTATGCTCAAGGGGGTACATCAAAACCCGTATTGTTCGTCGGCTTTAACCGCCGCTTTAGTAAATATCTAACAGAAATAAAAAAACATACAGACAAGCGAATTAATCCTTTGCTTATTCATTATCGGATGAATGCAGGACTTCTACCTTCAGACCATTGGGTTTTTGAAACAGGCGGTCGGATTATTGGTGAAGCATGTCATATCATAGACACCATTTCCTTCCTTACAAAAAGTCCCATTGAAAGTGTCTCGGTAGAATCTATAACACCAACGACAGACCGATACAGCCCTACGGATAACAAAATCGTGCTTTTGAAATATCAAGATGGTTCTGTTGCTTGTTTTGAATACTTCTCTGTAGGAAGCACAGAATTCGGTAAAGAATACATGGAGGTTCATTTTGATGGGAAAACCCTTGTAATGGACGATTACAAATCGTTAAAAGGATATGGACTGAAAATCAATGCAATACAAACACGAACCAGCCAGAAAGGACATTTCGAAGAACTCCTTGCCCTTCACGATTCCATAACGGGCAAAAACCCTAATTGGCCTATTCCCCTCCCGGAATTACTCCAAACCACAGAAATTACCTTTCTTATAAAGTAACTTCACCTTTTCCTTTCATTACAACTTCCGTGAATATTAGTTTTTCTCTACTCTGTAAATAGAGTTCCACAATAATGAATGGTGTTTCCATAAAATATCCTTAGAACTATACAGAGGAATACCATTTTTTATCTGATACAATTCAGGATTTAATAGTATAGGATTTGTTGCAACTTTTGTAAGAACAATATCCGAAAGGATATATTGAGAACCGATAGGATTTGACAAATCAAACTTAAAAATTCGTGAAAAGAAAGTGTCGTGGTAGATATTTCGATACTGAAAGGCATTGGATACAACAATATAATCAATATGATATTGTTTAATAAACTCTTCTTCATCTTGTTTTTTTAACAAACATGGGATAATTTCTCCACCCACAATACCATCTGCACTTATTAATTGGGCATGTGTATTGAATTGAAACTGTATTTCATAAATTAATATTTTACTTTTTTCATTGATACCTAACTCTTGTGCTATTTTGGCAAAATCATTTCCCAGTATACGGTCAAAACTATATTTATAGTTTTCAGGCTTATTTAGTTGGAAATGTTGGTATATAGCAAACGAAAATGCAAATAACACAACAACAATCGCTATTTTTGCATATTTTGAAAAATATTTCACTACTTCCATTGTAATCCATGGAGATAATAAAGGGATTAATGTTACTAAATATCTACTGGAATAATTCATAGGGGGAAAAATAAAGTAAATAAGTGTCAGGATAGCATTACTAAGAAACATGATATTTTTTATTTTATCGTCAAAAACGAGTTTAGGCAGGTTTAGAAAAAACAAAAGGATAAATATTGCTATTATAAAAAGCAAAGAAGGGGCAAACTGCCATAAATCATCAAAGGAAATTAAGAGTTTCTCTATATAGGAAATATCTTTATTTTCCAATGAACGGACAAATCGTCCTAAAATAGAAGAAGGCAAAAGAAACCCCGTCATTACAAATAGATAGCCATAAACTACCCCAAAACTTGATATACCTATAAGAAGATACTTCCAGAATCTTTTTGTATCTTCTGAAATAAAAAAAACAGTGATAACAAAAAATAAAATATATTCTGGACGAACAAGAATGGAACATCCTGCCAAAAAGACACCTGTATTTTTCCAACCTAATTTTAACAAATATAGAGCAAATGCGGAAACAAAAACCGTTAAAGCAGTTTCGTATAACTGTGTGGAAGATATAAAAAGAGAATAGGCAAAAACATAAAAAAGAATTGGAATACTAACAACTAATATTTGTTCTTCTTTTTCTATTAGGGAATTTTTTCTGCTAACACATAAAAGAATATTGAATAGTGTCCCTAAAAAAATAAGAATTTTATTCAAATAAGTGGCAAAAACTAACCACATTTCAAATCCTAATAAATAGTATGGGATAGCATTCAATATTACCCAGAGAGGGGAGGTTGCACCATGCTTTACTTCATATCCATAAACAAAGGGTTTTGGGAAAAAATCACGAATAAAAGTGAAATATATAGATGCATCGCCATGAATTCGTGTTTTATGAAAATAAAGAATAATAAGAAGAAACATAAAAGGGAGAATTAAGAATATACGATATATGACTTTCTCTTTTTGAAAAAGATGGGTACTTAAATGAAACATAGTATCTCCAAGAAAACGCTACTCCGGGAAGATGGCGATGGGCATGGATAGAGATTGGTTGATTATTGCCTGTATATCAGACGCACCCAGTCCATTACCGTCTATATCTATATCCACCTCAATCGGAGTAATACCCAGAATGACCCTTACAGCAAGGTCTACATCTTCATCGTCTACTTTACCATCTACATTAATATCCCCATCACTCAGGGGAACATCTCGACGCGTTGCCCAGCCATCAATAACCTCAACCCCATTTACACGATAAGGAATGTATCCCGTTGCCGTGAAGGCAAGATTGTATGTACCTGGTAATAATAACCGATGATAATTACCCACGCGTGGATGAGAAAATACCGGCTGTGCGTTACCTTGCACTAACACCTTCGTCCAGACAGGCTCCCCCGTTTTACGGTCATATACCAGCCCTCGCACTCCACGCAATACACATTCTAAATACGACAGCATAGATTCCCGATTATTATTCCAGATAGTTGGTATCCATGAGCCCGCTGGAAATTTCGTATTGAACAGTTCTATCGTCATTTCAATACATCCTGTAAAGCGATAGTTCCAGTCTTGCATACCCCCCGTAATCACATACCACGCCGCACCATTGGTTATCCCGCCGGGAAATTGAGTACTGTTGTACATAGATAAGTTATGAACAGCATATTGCGTGGCTATCCACTTCATAAGGGCATCGTCCGGCGTTGGTGCTTCCACACCACTGGGACCACCGTCATTGTCATACGGATAATTAACTACCAATGCCCCGGTATGAAAATTTGCAGACAGACTAAAATTATGTTCTAATGACCAGCGCATAATATGCTGAATCTCTGGTTCGCGTGTTTCAATAGACAAATTCCCCCCATCATAATAAAAAGTATCAAAATCTGTTGGATAATTGGGAAAAGAACGGTTTAAATCTACACTGTTAGCATTTCTCCGTGTTACCATCTCACGCCCGTCCGGATTCATTAAAGGGACAATCCATATAGAGACCTCATCAACCACATTCTTTATTCTTGTATTCGTGGAATAGTTTTGCAGCAGATACTCCGCAAAAAACAGGCATAGTTCTGTCCCTACAGGTTCATCTCCATGTATTGTAGAAATATACTTAAACTCCGGTTCATCTTCTTCTATATTCGGATTATCTGAAATATGAATCGCCCATAACTCTCGACCCTGTACCGATTGCCCTAATGAAATCAATCGTGTAAGATTCGGATATGTACTGGTAAGGTCTTGCAAAAACTGTGTCAATTCCGCATAGTTGTGATAACCCGAAGGTGTTTTTTCTAAGTAAGGTAATGGGTCTGTTCCGATAACTTGTAATTCAAATCCTTCACTTTGCAATTTTTCCAGAGCAGTTTCCGGGATATAAACACGAGCATATTTGCCATCAAAGGAATCAACAGAATAACCCTGTTGCTCAAGATAATTCAGGTCTGATAAATTTTTAATATTCACCTGCACAATATACCATACAGGCAAGGATACCTTTTGAGCAAAAGATTCATTGAGTATCAAAAAAATAACAATTAACAAACAGATTACGAAGTTTTTCACTACTTTTCAAACCTTTTTTAACATAAATTAAACACCACTATTATAAAACTTTAAGAAATTACCAGCAATTTAATTACAAGCAACTGACAAAATATGTATTGCAACAAATTGAACAAATACCTTTATTAAAAAATATTCTATTTTTATATAGTTCTTCCTATTATTATGCCACAAAAACCCTATCCAATATCTCCCAAATATTACAGAAAATTCTCCAAAAACTATAAGGCACAGATAACAGAGAGACATAGTGGATCGCCGTTGTTAATAGATAGTCATATCCTTTACTATAAGACACATGTAAAAGAGAGACATAGAGGATAATGGACTTAGAGATGACGGACTTAGAGTTTATTTGAATTTGCCGGTAGGTGAGCCTGTATAACCCCAACATGCTCAATAATGGATTAAAACTCATAGGCAATAAACAAAGAAATAGATGAAAATTCGGAAGTATTGAGGTATAAATTTGTAACTCTAAAATTTTTTTACTATTCATGCATTCGTGGCAACCTTGCCAGGCAGGCGGTTTTTGGGGACTTATGGGACAGATGAGACGGATGGGACAAATAAATGAGATAAATGAGATGAATAAGACGGATGGGATATATGGATATTTGTGCTAATTTTGGTTAATGATTTCGTTATAACGAATAGCACAAATTACAACGAATATAAATGAAGTAAATAATTCCTCAAATATCCATACATTTGCGTGCCATGCTTGTCAGAGAAATGCTATTTACCCCGACAAAACTACATTCGCACGGCAGTGCATCGGGGATTTATGGGACAAATGGGACAGATCATATATATGGGACATTATAGGTATTAATGTAGCACAGACATTCTTGTCTGTGTTTTTCTTTCTCTCCTTCCCATTACCGTAGCTGAAGCGTCCTCGCTTCTGGTGTTTTTAAGTGGTTAATTTCTTTTACCACAAAGTGCACAGAGATTTTGCACAAAGTGCACAATGTAGGGACGAAACATGTTTTACCCTCCTCTGTGTCCTTTGTGTAGAACTTCCTTCGTGTCCTCTGTGGTTAATTCTTTTCTACTCCGAAGCACACCAATAAACATAAATTAAAACAAATACAAAACAATTTATCTATCATTCGTGCATTTTTGGCGGACAAATCTTGTCGAATTGTGTTTTTCCGGAGCCAGGAGGTTTCAGATACCTTATCTGTGCCCATTCGCGGAAAAAAATATTTTAAAAATTTTTTGCAAAATGCTTGACATAAGAAAAAAAAAATGCTAAACTATATTTATTGGATAATTGAATAATGAAGTAGTAGTAATTCAAAAAAACCTCTAACCAAAAGGAGAACACGCCATGAGACTCACATCTGCACTCAAAAAACTGGTAAATTCCTATCCCATTACCTTGATTTTTATCTTACTTCTGCTCAGTAGTATCACTGCTATTTTTATCCAATCCCATGTCTACGCTATGTCCCAAAAAGATAACACACCCGGCTGTGATTGCCAACCAACAGGAACATGTCCAACATCACCACCGAGTGATTATTTGTTATGTAACCAATCTGCTTCTTTAGAATGTAGTTGTGAACATACCCTTCCAATAATATATTGTCCTAATACTACAAATATATATGAATGTGTTGGAACAAAAGGTTGTGGGAATCCATGTGTTCCTGCAGATTGTCCTGGATGTCCTTCTTGTGGTTGTATATGTTCAGGATCTGGATGTGTAATTATGTCAATAGAGGCTGGGAATTCTTGTTATTATCCTAACTGTAGTATGTGTAAGATTAAAAAGAAAGTAGTATTATAATTAGATGAAAAACAAAAATTATCAGACCAATAAAGGGATAAGGTATGGAATGGTGTGTAGGTGTTATGATATTTATTTTTACTGCTTTGGATTATCAATGCCCACACTCATTAGATCCAAAAGAGTTAGAGAATATTATCAATTTAATTAAAGAAAGGACAAATTCTTATAGCAGTATTTGGTGTAAGGGAAAAGGTTATCTCTATTCAAAAACTGTTAAAGAAGGTAAGATCGAATGGGAAACTGAACAAGAAGAATATTTCGAAATCGCATTCACATGTGATAAAAAAAATTTTTTTCTCACCTTTTACGACCAAAAAATATTATACGATTCTGTACTTTCCCCCAAGCAGGTAAAAATCTCTTCTCCTTCTAATGAAGGATCTCCTCAAACTTTGTTAGATACAGTTAAACAAAAAATTGAACAAAAAGCATTTGAGAATTATCAACATACAAATAATCTGAAAGACATCGTGGAACCAAAAGCACCAACGATTAATTCAGCTTCATACATGAAGAATGGTAAAACATGGTTTTTGAATGTTACAGAAGACAGACAAAAAGCATACAAAGATCCTGCTCTTCCTGAAACAGATTTTATTCCTTGCTCCCAGATTAGTCCGCTAAACATGGTAGGAAGAGTAGGAGAAGGCACAGAAGATAATTTCATAAGCACCTGGGGAATTAGTCTTTCTGAATTTTTAGATTTGCCAGGTCCCTTTCATTTGCATCATGAAGGAGATTTTACCGTCTTATGGCATAAAACGGAATATTATGAAGATGCATTTAAAAAGAAAGTCTCTCTAAGTTTAGATATATGGATTGATGATAAGGGAGATATACGCCGTATAGACTATGTTGAATATTATGGGAGAACCTGGGACTTGAATACATTTAAAAAATACAATTTAGACATGATTGTAAACTGCATGAATCCTAAATGGATTGAGAAAACTTATTTCTTCGATAACTATATAGAAGTCAAAGAAAACATTCGCTTCCCCTTAAAAGCAAGAGAAGAAGTATATTCTTTAGATACTACTACTCCCGAAGGCTTGCAATTAAGGACAAGTCTTAAAAGCGGAAAAATTACAAGAGAGGAATATATGCTCCAACAGTGTTTTCTTCCTATAGATATAACTACGATCTATAAATTTGAAATAATCCCTGAGAGTTTAAAAATAAACGAAATTATACCCGATGGGATATTTACTCCACCACCAATCATGAAGGGTGTCTTCAACCCTAAGGATTTTGAAAAAAGTAAGCAAACTTTTCTTTTTTATTCTAAATCAACGGTAATCTATATTGTAATTGGGGTTACAATAATTCTATTAATCATGTATCTAACTCATCGCTATTTGGGCTGGAGTTTCTTCTGACGAAATGTCGAATTATACCATGCTATTTTTACCACAAAAGAATTTACTATAAAAAAATATTGAATACAATTTTTTAGTAAAAAAGGGAAGTAAAGAATGTTTTATTAGGGAAAAGACATAAAATTTTCTGCATATAAAAATCCTAGAAAACCCTTTATTTTTCATTAATAAATTATTTAAAAATTTTTTGCAAAATGCTTGACATAAGAAAAAAAAATGCTAAACTATATTTATTGGAAAATTGAATAACGAAGTAGTAGTAACCCTAAAACACAAACAACCAAAATAAGGAGAACACACCATGAAAACTCTGAAATACATTTTACAGTATTATCCTCTTACAATTATTACAATTTTTTTGTCAATTAGTTTAATAATCTCGATATTTATTGAAGGTAAAGTGTATGCTGATAAAGAATATTGTCATTGTAATCCTTATACATGTACACCATCCTATCAGACATATGAATGTGATGATGCTACTATATGGGGTCATGAGCAATACCCTAGAGATAGTTTCAAAGCATGTGTATGTAAAGGGCCAAAGAGTTTTCAAGCTTATATCAAAAACTATTTTTCTCTATGTGAGAAAAAAGTTTCTGCACCTTTTCTCGGTTGCTGTGATAATGCTAAAGGAGATTGCGGTGAACCAAAATGTGATGATAACTGTGGTAGATTATGTACCTATATTCCATACACCGATGATCTTTGTCCTGCAAACCCGGACCAATGCACAGGCGAATGCAAATATGTTGACCCTTAAATAGAGAATATTCTTTGAAGTTATTGAACATAAATATTTTTTGAAACACTAAAAAATAAATTTCCTATTATGTATGATTATTAAAAAAACAAATATTATAAATGTTCTTTTAATATTTATTTCTTCTGTTTTAATTAAACCGTTTTATACCTATTCTGAGGAATTCTGTGACTACCAAAATAAAACACCTAATGTTGTCAAAATGATTGAATTGATAAAAGTAAGATTAAACATCTCCTCTTTGAAATGTAGATACACCTCTATTTTGATTAATAATGACCAGATTCCACCTGCCACATTCGACTTTATTTATCAGGGTGAAAATTATGTTCGATCTAGAGAAAAGATATACCCAGAAGAACTACAAAGAAACGCAGAAACCAATACCCCAAGAAATTTGTTGGAACTTTTATCCAAAAGACTTTCAAAAGAGAAGGAAACAGAATCGGGATTTGAGATTGATTACCATTATTATTATAATGGAGAATTTTATATCCGTTATTATCCCCTTGATTTCGATGAAAATGAAATTATTCGTATCGGAGCCACCAGATATTCTGACCCATCAGGACCCAGATGTGACCCTCGGTGGGTATTAGGTTATTTTGGTCTCAATCTCGGCACAAATAATGGAACCGGTCCTTTTCGTAAAATACAAGAGTTCTTAGATACCCCAGGACCATTCTTTTATTATGAACAGGATAAATATAAGGTATTATGGCACACTACTACCTACTATCTTGATAAAGTTTCTGCTAAAGTAAACGGTACTGATAAAGAAGAGGTAGACCTCGAAATTTGGGTTGATGAAAATGGTTTTATTGTTAAACTTCAAGAAGGAGCATTCTGGACACGGAGACATGGACAGGATTATGTGAAAAAAATATTAGGAGAGGGATATTCCGTCAATTATGATTTCCCAAGTTATATCTGGCGAATATTTGAATTCCATGATATTAAAGAATTTGATAATGGTGCTCAATTACCTTTACGAGGTGTCTTCTACAGAGGAGCATACCCGATAAACACATCCTGTTTTAAAACTATAAAACAAGAATATGATGAAGGGAAAATCAACAAAGTCGAAATGAATATAAAAGTATGTGCCATGTGCGAGAACATAACAAAACCAATTAAAGAATTAATCATCCATCCCGAAGGATTAACTGTAAATGTTCCCTTACCGGAGAACTTATTTATCCCTCCAAAACTATCCCTTGAAAGAAGATTTGAGACAGAGGAGGAGTTCTTCGCATATCATCAAAAACAGAAAGAAATAAAATCAATATCAAACAAATCTTTCCTATATATTCCCAAAAAAGGTATTATTTTTATTATTTCGTGTTTATTTCTAGCATTAATCCTAATGTATTCATTTTATCGTTACTTTGGCTGGAGTTTCTTTTGAAAAAATTTAAAATTGTATTACGCTGTTTTATACAAGAAATTTACTACGACAGAATATTGAATACAATTTTTAAGTAAAAAAGGGAAGTAAAGAATGTTTTCTTCTATTTTTCTTTTTAGATATGAAATAAATTTATATAACATTTTCAATTTCTTAGCGGTGTTGATGGTGATTGTGCTGGGGTTAAGGTGGAATTATAGACACGGGGAAAGATTTCCAATGGGGATAGGTATCCTGCTATGCGTTGCCCCAATNGCATTTATCCTCGGNAGGGTTTTCTTTTACCTCTTTCTTGCGTGTCCGTCTTCAAAGATGAATTTTTTCGACTTAGAACGAGGGGGGAGTATGTTTTTAGGGGCGTTTACAGGGGGGATTTTCGGGGCATGGATGTATCTGGAAT